>Ga0194112_10009267_pt1 | contig 12549 bp, 11 predicted proteins | sample TA2MahC400mmetaG_FD_146191 | JGI IMG/M metagenome (GOLD analysis project Ga0194112, IMG submission 146191) | Freshwater microbial communities from Lake Tanganyika, Tanzania - TA2015016 Mahale Deep Cast 400m | ecosystem: Environmental > Aquatic > Freshwater > Lake | place: Tanzania: Lake...
AGATCCCTGGCCTTGAGGTCCATGGATCGGCTCAGAACCGGAGGAAAGGGTGATACCCCCAGATACCGGGGATCGATGCCGACAAGAAGGTGGTGCATCACGGTATTTCCCACGATGGTCAATTCAAGAATATCATGTGCAGAGAGATGTGTCTTCCGGGTGATGGCTTCGATTAATTGGTTCAGTCCATTGATCATCGATCGATGTAACCGTTCGAGACCCTCAGAGTGGGTCATGGTATAGTTGATCCTCGACATCACATCTTCACCATACACAACCTGAGGATTCATGATCGATTCTGTTACGACAACTTCTCCATTTTGCAAATTACAGAGGTATCCTGCCACCGTGGTCGTCCCGATATCCAACGCAAGGCCAAAGAGTTCAGTGACCCTACCCGGTCTGACATCAAGAATGTTTCGATCCATCCATACGATCGCCGTGACTTTCCAATTCCCTTCACGGAGGACACAGGGAAGTTTCAGAAGGGCAGGGGTGTCGATTTCGAGGGAAGGGAGATGATATTGCTCAGAAAGGGTTTTCTTGAGACGTTCGAAATCGCTTAAAAGATCATGGAACGAAGGAGGATGAAGTTCTACATAATATGGGAGGATGGCCGGATTCAGTTTAATGGACCGTTGGGCAATCTCTTTTCTTACGATCTGCTTTTGAATTGAACTTTCTTCGGGGATGAGGATGAAAGCATTTCCTTTGATCCTGGCGGCGCAGGACAGCCGATATCCCTCCGACCTTTCGGACTCGGTGATCCATTTGGCCTCTTCGTTTGTGAAGGGAGAGAGTTCCTCCTCCAGCATTTTGACCTTGCATTTCCCGCAGGTTTTTTCTCCTCCGCAGAGCGATTCGATTCCCACCCCTAACTCTTGGGAGGCTTCAAGAACGGTTTTCCCCTCTTGAATCTCTCCCCGCTTCCCGGAGGGTTGAAAGACCACTTTTAGGCTTCTCACTTTGAATGCCCCCTTTGTGCTTTCGGATAGCAAGGTATATAGAGGATTTTTAAAAAGATGTCAAAGTAAAATCAGGTCTTAAGGTTTTCGAGACAGCATGGATTTTAATTTACGATAAAATCTTGGGGGCGTTTACCCCGTTAGAAAGCCCCGCAGCTCTGCTGCGGGGATGGTGACTGTTTCCTTTTCAGCGAACACGGGGTTTAATGCCCCGTGTGAGCTTTCCCGTTAGAAAGTTGAAAGCTTTCTAACGGGGTTTACTCAATGAGGGAACGGAATTCTTTTCCATCGTAGCGCTGAAACGCCGGGCCCGAATCAGGCTCCCCAAACTTCAATATTATCGAAATGTTATAAATATTATAATATTTATAAAAATTTTTCTTGACAAAATTATTTTTCTTTAATATAAGCGTGATATCGTTCATGCCCCCTGGAGTTTTATCATGTCCCCGATGTTCAAATCCGTTAAATCCGATAAAGTTTCAGAACACATCACCGAACAGATCCGAAAGGTCATCTTCGAGGGAGCCCTAAAGCCGGGTGATAAACTTCCGTCTGAAAAGAAATTAGCGGAGACTTTCCATGTCAGTAAAGCCACTTTGCGGGAGGCATTGAGGTCCTTGGAAGTATTAGGGTTTCTGGAAATTCGCAAGGGAGCTTCCGGTGGAGCCTTCGTGACGGAAATCGATATGAGGAAGGCAAGGGATAGCTTCACTAATTTTCTCCTTTTCAAAAACCTCTCTTTAAGCAATCTCTCCGAAGTTCGCCTCCTCTTAGAACCCTATGTTGCAGAGAAAGCAGCGCTTGAGATTACGGAGGAGGATCTTAAAAGATTAGAAAATTTGAATAAAGAGTGTGAATACGTCCTTAAACATGACATTCCTATTGAGTCCCGAAAGAATGAAATCGAATATCACAAAATCATTGGTAACATCTGTGGTAATCCTATCCTGATGTTTATTCTTGATTTTGTCGAGAACCTCCTGATTGATACCAAAGAGATCCTGCAACCGAGCAAGGAATTTTCCCAGAAAGTCCTTAATGCCCATAAACGGATTTATCGGGCTCTCCGGAAAAGGGATCCCAGAAAGGTCCGTGAAGAAATGATTAAACATGTCAAAGAAGTCGAAAAGGATCTCATGACCCTTCAGAAAGAAAGAGGTATAGAGGAAATAGACCTTCAACGTGTCTCGAAAAAGAGACCAATCTCTTTAGGATCGATGGGAATTTGAAATTTCTTGAGAAGGAGAAACATAAAGGTAAGCTTTTAAAAAGGATTATTTCCAGGAAAGGAGGTGAAAAAGGAGGCTAAAGGGATAGGGGGTTGAATTTCAATATTTATTTGGAGGTGAAAATGATGAAAAAGAAATTATTGTTATCCATTTTGGTATGGGTGTTTTTGACCAGCATCTTGATAGTAAGCATTGCATCGCCGGTTCAGGCTGCGACTAAGTGGCGATACCAGAGCATGTGGGTGCCTTCGATCACCCTCTGGAGGGGTGATAAATATTTCGGAGATTTAATGAATGTCCTGGCCAAAGGGGAGTTAGAGATTCAATACTTTCCGGGTGGAACTCTCATCACAAGGTCGGATGAAATCTTTGATGCAGTCGCAAAGGGAACGCTCGATATGTCCACCGACTGGCCAAGCTATTGGGAAGGTAAAAACACTGCCTTTGGCCTTATCACTTCCACACCCGTTTGGTTTACCCCGACCGACTATATGCTCTGGTTCTGGCAGGGAGGGGGCCTGGAATTGTCACAGGAACTCTATGCCAAGTATGGAATCGTCTGGTTTCCACATTCGGTCACAGGTCCTGAGTCAGGCCAGCGATCGAATAAACCGATTCGGAAGGGCGATGACTACAAAGGTGTGAAAATGAGACAGTGCGGTCGTGTCCAGGCGAAAATCCTTCATGATCTCGGCGGAGCGGCCATTTTTATGCCCGGAGCAGAAATCTACCTGGCCCTTTCGAGGGGAACCATTGATGCAGGAGAGTTTTCTGTTCCGGAGTGCGACTGGGCCATGGGATTCCAGGAAGTGACCAAATTCTGGGTTCTGCCTGGATGGCATCAGCCGGGTCCGGTTTCAGGCATCATGATTAGCAAGAAATCCTGGGACAAACTATCCGACCGGGTGAAATTTATGTTTAAAGAAGCGGCGATGGCAACCATGATGTGGAGCTGGACCTACTTTGAATACAGTTCGGGTGAGTATACGAGAAAATTTAAAGAAAAGGGAACCACGTATTCCATCCTGGATAAAGCCACTCTCGATAAGATCCATGATTTTGCTTATAAATACCTGATTGAAGATGCGGAAGCGAATCCCGACCATGCCAAGATTGCTTTTTCCCAGGCAAAGTACTTCAAAGATTTGCAGGAATGGCGAACGATTCAGGAACCCTTTATGTTTGGCCGGACGCCTCCAAAGATGGATGAGGTTTATTCCAAATTGGAGGCCATTGCCAAAAAACATAAAGTCTATGATTCGGTGATTGCTCTTGAGAGGACAGTTCGTAAAAGAATGGAGAAGCAGGATTTTTGGAAGGATGGGACTCCTTACAAAGAAAATCCCATCACTCCTAAGTAATCCCTCCCCTCACCTTTCCCTCTCCCCTGCGGGGAGGGGGAAAGGGTGGGGAATGCCTGGTATGGAGGTTTCCAGTGAACGCTGTCAGAAAAGTTGTAAATCATATAGACAGATTATCCGAATGGTGCGGAAGGATTTTTAGCTGGATTGTTGTCACGATTATCGGGTTATCCCTTTTTGAAGTATTTACCAGGAGAATCCTGGGAAAACCCACGATATGGACCCATGAGATTTTAAGCTACCTTTTTTGTGCGTCGATTATGCTTACCATGGGTTATGCATTACTGCATAAGTCGCATGCCAATATTGATATCTTTCATGAGCGTCTTTCCCCAAGAAGACGGGCAATCATCGATATCGTCACCTTCATTTTTTTTCTGGGCTTTTTTTCAACTATCTTTTTATGGAAAGGAATTGTCTTTGCGGCCACTTCCTGGGCCATGTTAGAAAGAACTCCGAGCGCTTTTAACTTTTATGTCTTTCCTGCCAAGACACTACTTCCGGTAGGGGCTTTCCTATTGCTCATACAGGGATTATCTGATTTTATTAAGAATGTCGTCTTTGTGGTTAAAGGAGAACGGATATGATTGAGATGTCTCCAGAAATCGCTGCCATCCTGATGTTTACGGGTATTGTTATAGGGCTCTGGTTAGGCCATCCCATTGCTTTTGTCCTCGCCGGCCTGGCGGCAATCTTTGGTTTTATCGGGTGGGGGCCCGAAGCCTGGTATATGTTCATGGGCCGAGCTTTCGATGCGGCCACCAACAACATCCTTATCGCCATTCCTAACTTCATTCTTATGGCCTCCTTTTTAGGAAGAACAGGCATCTCAGAAGGATTATTTAAGGCCATGATGTTTTTATTCGGCCCCATGAATGGAGCGGTTGGGCTGGCGGTTATCGTGATGTGTGCCATTGAAGCCGCCTGCACAGGGGTGATCGGGGCGAGCGTGGTGAGCATGACGATTTTAGCCATGCCGGTCATGCTGAAACATGGCTATGATAAACATCTTTCCTGCGGAAGCATTGCTGCGGGAGGAACATTGAGCATCCTCATCCCACCCAGCATCATGCTGGTCATGATGGCAGACCTGGGGGGCGTCTCCGTAGGAAAGCTCTTTGCAGGGGGGTTTGTGCCCGGGCTTATCCTGACAGCCCTATTTTTCATTTACATCCTTATCATCACTTATTTAAATCCGAACAAGGGCCCCGCTCTCCCCATGGAGGAAAGGAACGCTCTTTCATTCCGGAAGAAGACCCAGTTTATTCTTGTTCACATGGTTCCACCTATCTTTCTCATCCTCGGAGTCTTGGGCTCCATCTGGACAGGGGTGGCCACAGCCACGGAAGCCTCCGGCGTAGGAGCTTTCGTAGCCTTTCTCATGATGATTGCCTATGGGAAGTTTAACTGGAAAACCTTCGCCGATTGTATCTGGTCTGCAGTAAGAACCAACTGCATGGTCATGACCATTATCATCGGAGCTTCTCTCTTTACCGGCGTGTTCCTTGGCCTGGGGGGTGGCCAGGTCGTGACAGACATTATTATGGCCTTCGACTTCCTTGGAAAATGGGGAATGTTAGCGATCATGATGTTGATTGTCTTCGTCCTGGGTTTTTTAGTTGACTGGATCGCCATTGTTTACATCACCTTCCCGATTTTCCTTCCAATCGCTTCACAGCTCGGCTTTGATAAGATATGGTTTATCATCCTGATCGCTGCCAATTTGCAGATGTCCTTTTTAACGCCGCCCGTCGGCTACGCCTTATTCTATATGAAGACGACTGTTCCGCCGGAAATAAAATTGATTGATATTTACAAAGGGATTGTCCCATTCGTTATTCTTCAGGCCATAGGCTTAACACTCTTTATTCTTTTCCCATGGCTCATTACTTATATCCCAAGCATTGTTATCAGATGATGTCAGGAAGGGAGGGGGTAGCATGTTACCGGTTCGAACTTTTTTAATTCCACCAGGGTTGGTTACGGGATCGGGCTCTTCTGAAAAGGTTGGAGAGGAGAGCAAAAAATTGGGGGTGAAAAAGGCTTTGATCGTTACCGATCAGGTGATGGTCAAATTGGGGGTCGTGGAAGGGACGAAAAAAGCGCTTGAGCAGAACAAGGTGCCGTTTGTCATCTACGACGCTGTTGCAACGGAACCCACGGTCGATTATGTGAAGGAAGGCCTCAAGATATTCAAAGAGAGCGGGTGCGATTTCCTGATAGCGGTTGGTGGAGGAAGCCCGATTGACACTGCAAAGGCCATTGCCATTATGGCGACCAATCCTGGCTCCATTGAAGAGTTTAAGGGATTGGGCAAGGTTCCCAAAGAGGGCGCTCCCCTCATAGCAATTCCTACGACGGCAGGCACCGGAAGCGAGGTGACCCAGTTCACCATCATTACCGACACCCGAACAAACGTGAAAATGCTGATCGGCAGTCCTTTCATCATGCCGAAGGTAGCTCTTGTCGATCCGTTGCTTACTCTCTCGTGCCCTCGCGGCCTTACCGCAGCGGTTGGGATCGATTCATTGACGCACGCGATTGAAGCCTACGTTTCACTCAAGGCGCAACCCATGAGCGATATCTTTTGCCTTTCAGCCATTGAACTCATCTCTTCCAATTTGAGACAGGCCTGGGCCAATGGAAATAACATCGAGGCACGAGAGAAAACAATGCTGGGAGCCCTCCAGGCAGGCATTGCTTTCAGCAATGCTTCGGTCGCTTTGGTCCATGGTATGTCGAGACCGATCGGAGCCTATTTTCACGTGGCCCATGGGGCTTCGAATGCGGCCCTTTTGGGGGTGGTGACCGAGTTCAGCCTCATCGGAAATCCGGCCCGGTATGCACAGATTGCAAAAGCCATGGGAGAAAATATTGGAGGATTTTCCGATCTGGAAGGAGCCCAGTTGGCCGCAAAAGCGATCAAAAGGTTGATCAAAGATATTCAGATTCCTTCATTAAAAGATCTGGGGGTGGATCAAACAAAATTGGAACAGCTGGCCCCCAGGATGGCTGAGGATGCGATTGCAAGCGGAAGTCCTGGGAATAATCCGCGTCAGGCAACGAAAGAGGAGATTGCTGAGCTTTATAAAATAGCTTATTCACAATGATCTTCAATTCATCCTGAAGAAAAACCTATGGAAAGATAACTTAAATGGAGGGGGTTCACAGATGAAAAGGGTTAAAAATTACATTAACGGAGAATGGGTCGATTCGAAGACAAAGGAGTTTGGAGAGGTTTGGTGCCCTGCCACCGGCGAAAAGATCGGAGAAGTTCCTTTTTCTACGGCCGAAGATATCGATCAGGCTGTCCAGGCAGCCAAGAAAGCTTACTGGGAGTGGCGATGCACACCTCCACTGACTCGGGCCAGGTACTTCTTCAAACTGAAAGATCTTTTCGAGAATGCCTTTGAGGATATTTCTCGAATCCTGGTCACCGAGGAGGGGAAAACGCTTGATGAGTCGAGGGGCGAAGTCCGCCGGATGATCGAGAATGTGGAGCATGCCACTGGCGTCACGACCCTGATGACGGGTTATAATCTTGAGGATATCGCCCAGGGCATCGATTGCACGGCCGAGCGTCAACCCATCGGTGTATTCGGAGTCATCGCTCCCTTCAATTTTCCGGCCATGGTGCCATGGTGGTTTTTACCCTATGCGGTTGTGTGTGGAAACACCTATATCGTGAAGCCCTCAGAACAGGTCCCCATGACACAGACAAGGATTTTCGAGGTGATTGATGAATGCGGGTTTCCGGAGGGGGTGATCAATATGGTCCATGGAGCAAAGGATGCCGTGAACGGAATGCTCTATCATCCGGATATCAAGGGGATCTCGTTCGTGGGTCAGAGTTCAACAGCCCGATATGTTTATAAGGCTTGCGGAGAAACCGGCAAAAGAGTTCAATCCCTTGGCGGGGCGAAGAACTTTGTACTGGTGATGCCGGACGCCGAGATAGACAGACATATGCCGTCCATGATTACCTCTTTTTATGGATGCGCGGGGGAGCGATGCCTTTCAGGGTCTGTCCTGGTTGCCGTTGGGGACGTTTATAAGGAACTTAAAGAAAAATTTATTGCTGCAGCCAAAGCGCTCAAAGTTGGGAATGGCCTTCAAGAAGGGGTTCAGATGGGGCCTGTGGTATCAAAAAAACATAGGGAAAAAGTCCTCGGGTATATCGAAAAGGGGATCAAGGAAGGTGCAAAGTTGATCCTGGACGGACGACATATTAAGATTGACGGTCACCCTGATGGTTTTTTTGTCGGCCCTACTGTCTTTGATGAGGTTCACCCGGACATGACTATTGCGAAGGAGGAGATCTTCGGGCCTGTCGTCTCCCTGATCCATGTCAAAAATTTGGATGAAGGTCTAAAGTTGATCGAAAACAGCGAATACGGAAATGCAACCTGTCTTTATACGACAAACGGAAAAACAGCCCGGGAATTCAAGTACCGTGCCGTAGCGAGCATGATGGGAATCAACCTGGGGATTGCAGCGCCGATGTCCTTTTTCCCATTCGGAGGCGCCAAAGGTTCTTTCTTCGGAGATATCAAAGGTCATGGTCGCGAGGTCTTCCAGTTCTTTACCGATACCAAAGTAGTGATTCAGCGCTGGACGTAAAATGAAAGCGCAGAGGGCAAAGCGCATAGCGAAATCATACAAGAAATCACAAGACACAGCTTAAGGAGAATTTGGGTATGGCCCTTACGACATTCGGAGCGATTATGGGATTTGCCGCAGAAATGGTGGGTCAGTCCGGGAATATTTACCGGAACCTGGTCCAGCAGGCCAAGGACCATGGCCTGAAAGAGACATTACAAGCCTTATCAGCAGAAGAGACTAAAAACCATTCCCTCATGGAGAAGACACGGCGGGAGAATGTGACGGAGATGATCCTGGAGCCCATTGCCGGACTTCAAAAGGAAGACTATGAAATCGATTTAAAGACAGAAGAGCGCATGGAAGATGGGGATCTTGTCAGGATCGCTTTGGCCCTTGAGGAGAGGGAGAAGAGATTCTTCAGCGATGCCTCCTCCAAGCTTCCCCTTCCGGAAGCAGCGAGGATTTTTCGCAAAATCGCCCTGAGAAAGCAGGAAAATATTACCAGACTCCAGAACCTCGGATTGAATCAAACTTTAAAGAAAAGCATTTCAGCTTAGGGCATCCAATTCTCGCGCTCCGGCGAGTTTGAAATTCATGCAAAGGAGAACCCACATGTCAACCAAACCGAAGATGCCTCACCCAGAACATGAGATACATCTCTGTTTTCTTGAGAATATTGGCTATTTGAGATCACCGGAGTTGCTCGAAATCGGAGTGGATCGAAGAGAAGAGTACAAAAGGCTTGTCAGGGGAGCCAAATTCATCTGTAAAAAATGCGGTCGTGCTGCAGCGAAAAAGAAAAACCTTTGTGAACCGGAAACATTATGATTTAGGAAAGAGGGGCTGGATTCTCACGGGCGGTGTGTTTCTCACTTCTTTCAGCCTGATCACCTTTGAGATCACCCTCTCCAGAGTTCTTTCGGTCTTACTCTCTTACCACTATGTTTTCATCATCCTTTCCTTAACGCTTCTGGGTCTCGGGATGGGAGGCATTTCAGTCCATTTTCTGAGATCAAGAACGTCAAAGAACCATAGCAATTCGATTTCATTAACCTTTTTCGCTTCCCTCTATTCACTGACAATCTCTTTCTCTATCCTTTTTTTGATCTGGATGGGTTATCTCGGAAACATCCTTTTTTATTGTCTCATCCTGTTCGTGCCTTTTCTTTTTGCCGGAATGCTCCTGGCAACAGTCTACTCCAGGTATCCCGAAGCGAGCGCAAGAATTTATGGTATGGACCTGATCGGAGGGGCAGCAGGCTCTATCGGAATCATTCCACTCCTGAACCTGCTGGGAGGGATAAACGCCGCCCTTTTTCTCGGTGTCGTCGCCGCCCTGGCCGCTTTGCTTTTTGCTCTGACTGAGGCAGAGCGTGTTAAAAAGAAATGGTTTTTGGCCACCGGAAGCTTCCTGGTCCTATCCCTTCTATGGGGAACAAACCTCACTGCCATCTTCTTGCCCGCCTTACCCATCGGTGAAAACCCGGAGAAGGAGATCCACGATGTCCTTTCCGCACCTTCCTCACATGGGAAGATTGTCGAGACGAGGTGGAGCGCCTTCGGTCGAACCGATCTGGTCTCTTTCGGCAAGAACGCGGATCACATGGATCTCTATATCGATGGAACCGCAGGCTCCCCCATGTATCAATTCACCGGAGATATTGATCGTCCCAGGCATGCCATTGACGCTCTGAAAAATAGTTTTCCGGGGTACCTTCCGCTTGCTCATCTCCGTGAGCATGAAAAGGATCACATCCTCGTCATAGGACCGGGTGGGGGCAGGGATGTCCTTCTCGCACGCATGGCCGGGTTTCGAAAGATTACAGCGGTCGAAGTGAACAGGGACCTGGTGGACATCGTCCGGGAATATTCAGCCTATAATGGAGACATCTATACGGACACCCAGCGGGTAAGTCTTGTCATTGAAGAGGGACGGCATTTCCTCAGAAGCCGTGGAGGACGGTATGACATGATTTTCCTCTGTCTTCCAGTAACCCACACCAGCCGAAGCCTCGAGGGATATGCGCTTACGGAAAATTTTTTATTTACGACAGAATCCATCCAGGACTATCTGCATCATTTGACCGAGGAGGGGCGGCTTGTAGTGGTGGGACATAACGATGCCGAGATCCTCCGACTCCTCTCCATCTCTCTGAGTGTTCTTGGTCGGAGAGAGATCGGAACCGTCGAAGCGATGAAGCAAATTTGCATATTGGGTTCTGATCTGTACCCCGTGTTCGTCCTGAAGAAAACTCCCTTTGGGACAGAGGAAATGTTTCTTGTCTTTCAGGCGATGAGTCAATTTGAACTGGATCCAGGGACCTCTTATTTACCATCCATCGGGCAGACAGGGATGCTCAACCCGGCGCTGATGCACCTTGCAAGAGGTGAGATCACGCTTGACCGTTTCATCCATATGGTAAAAGATCAGGGTTATGATATCAGCCCGACCTCGGACAACAAGCCTTTTTTTTACAAGATTGAGAGAGGCATCCCAGCCCCTGTCTTCCTGGTCTTCTGGCTATCCATGATGATATGGTTTCTCATCATATTGGTTCCTTTTCTCTTGAGACTGTGTCGTAATTCCGTTCATGGTTCGAGAACCTCACCACGAACGGACTACGACATGTTAAAAATCAATCACTTAGCCGTTCGTCCTGAGTGTGTCGAAGGACGAATGGCTAATTACGACACAGTCTCTTTGGAGGAAGGGAGGGCTATCCAGGGCAGGAAGGATTCGAGGGGTGGGAAAAGATTGGCCCTGAGCACCTGGAAGTCCATTGCCTTCTTCTCGATGCTCGGGATGGGATTTATGTTATGTGAAATCTCCTTTATCCAGAGGTTAACGCTCTTCCTTGGCCAGCCTACTTTCACCCTCGCGCTTTTAATCTTTTCGTTACTGGGATGGGCGGGATTGGGCAGCTTATGGAGCGGGCGCTTCGGTCCGGAGAGTATCAGGAGAGGAATCGCCATTTCCTCCTTAACCGTCATCATCCTCCTTTGCCTCTATGCTTTTCTGCTTCCTCCGCTTCTGGACCAATTCTTAAAGCATACCCTTGCTCTCCGGGGATTGATTGTTAACCTGATACTGGCTCCTGTAGGCTTTTTCATGGGGCTGCCTTTCCCATTGGGCATAAGATTACTTAAAGAAGGGGGGATGGGAAACCGTATCCCCTGGATGTGGGGGGTGAATGGGAGCGCTTCGGTTTTGGGATCGGCGATGACCATTCTGATTGCCATCAGTCTCGGATTCACCCAAGCGCTTTTGGCCGGTGCGGTCTGTTATCTCATTGTTTTTTTGATATTTGCAAGAGGGTTGATTGCCAAGGAGATCAATCGGCAAAAAAAAGTACATTAAAGAGTTAAAGATATTAGAGCAGAATCTTTTTTTCTCGGTAGGCTTTGAGGTATTCGAGGCAGTATGGGTCTTGATTGATGAGAGTCCTGCCGGCATAAACGGAGGACATGAGAGCCTGATCCCGGACATCGACAAGAAGCGTATCCAGACCAGCAGCCATGGCCATGGTTAAGAATGTCCGGTTCATCAATTTTCTCCCCGGGAGTCCCATGCTGATGTTGCTCACCCCACAGATGATATGGGAGTCAATGAATTTTGCTCGGATGTTTTTCATCGTTTCCAGAGTGACCAGGGCCGCATCAGGCTCAACAGCCACTGACAGAACAAGAATATCGAAGTAAATGTGATCCGGCGGGAGGCCGGCTTCGATCATCCGTTGGAATAGCCTTTCTGCGATCACCAACCTTTCTTCAATCGTTCTGGGAATGCCCTGATCGTCCATCAAAAGGACAACGATTTTGCATTTCTTCTCAGAAATGACGGGAAAGAGTTTGTTCCATTTTTCTTCTTCACCGGAGATGGAATTGAGGATAGGGGGCTCCGGATGGCGGTAGACCGAAAGGCCGACTTTCAGGGCTTCGGGATTGGCGCTGTCGAGCATCAGCGGGATAGAAACCTCTTTCTGGACAATTTCAACCAACCAGGGTAAATCCTCCACCTCATTGCCGGAAGCGACACCTGCATTGACATCCAGCACCTGTGCCCCGCATTCATACTGGATTTTCGCCATTTTCCTGAGAAAGTCTTCATCCCGATTCAGGATGGCCTCCCCGACCTTTGGGATCGTCCCGTTGATTGATTCACCGATAATCAGCATAGTTTCTCCTTCTGTAACTCGACCCTAATTTACGTACCCTTCTTTTGCGGCTTCTACGATGGCTTTCAGATTTGCAATAGGAGTCTGGAGGGGAACAGCACATTCCGGGGCAAGGATATCGACCCCTGCCTCAATACTATAGCGGGCTTGTTTATAAACATCTTCCGGAGTTCCTCCGAAGAGAACATCCCTGTTGGCGATATTTCCGATCAGA
>Ga0194112_10009268_pt1 | contig 12546 bp, 14 predicted proteins | sample TA2MahC400mmetaG_FD_146191 | JGI IMG/M metagenome (GOLD analysis project Ga0194112, IMG submission 146191) | Freshwater microbial communities from Lake Tanganyika, Tanzania - TA2015016 Mahale Deep Cast 400m | ecosystem: Environmental > Aquatic > Freshwater > Lake | place: Tanzania: Lake...
TTCCTATTGTCTAGCGCCGCTTTGGTCGGTAGACTTCTTCTGAGCCTTTGGCTTAAAGGAAATTTTCGGTGCAGACAGCAGGATGCACGTTGCTAACCGATTTTCACTGACCAGACCCCTGTTTGTGAGCCAATGTTGATCTAGTTTTTTCCTGGCGTTAGGCATTGGCAACCTGTCGCAGGAAGTATGTTTCTGGTGCTGGTGGCCTGTAGTTCAACGAGCTGTGAGGCCTGATCGTGTTGTAGTGCTTTCTCCACCTCTCTGTGACAACCTTTGCTTCAAGGATTGTATCGAAGATCTCTCCGTTTAAGAGCTCATCTCTCAGCTTTCCGTTGAACGATTCAATGTAGCCATTCTCCCATGGGCTGCCTGGTTCGATGAACAGTGTCTTCACCCCAAGTCTCTGCAACCATTCACGGATGGGTTGTGCCGTAAACTCCGAACCGTTGTCCGAACGCAAGTAGTCTGGAGCACCACGTTCCACAAAGAGTTCCGATAACTCATAGAGTACGTCTGTCGCTTTCACTTGCCGGTCGATGTGGATCCTCAAACACTCCCGGCTATACTCATCCACGATGTTCAACATCCGGATCGGTCGTCCGTCGCTGGTCCTATCTGCTACAAAATCATAACTCCAGACATGGTTCCGATACTCTGGGCGCAGACGTATACACGACCCATCATTCAACCACAACCGTCTCCGCTTCGGCTGTCGCTTGGGCACTTTCAGCCCTTCCTGACGCCATAATCGTGCTACACGCTTGTGATTGACTCTCCAGCCTTCGTTCCTCAGCAGCGCTGTCACTCTACGATAGCCATACCGGCCATACTCACACGCCAGGGCTATCATCCGTTCCCTCAACGCCGCTTCATCCGTCTTGACCACTGCAGGACGTCGCTGCGTTGATCGTGGCTGTTCCAACACACGGCAGACTCGTCGCTCGGAAGCCTGCAACGCTTCCTGAAGCTCTTTCACCGCCCGGTGCCGTTTGACCGGGCTCACCAATTTCCCCGGGCTGCCTCCTTCAAGATCGCATTGTCGATCGAGAGATCAGACACAACCTTCCGTAGCCGGCTGTTCTCCTGTTCCAGCTCCTTCAGCCGCTTGGCTTGATCCAGTCTGAGTCCTCCATACTCCTTGCGCCACTTGTAGTATGTCGCATCGCTAATATTCAATTGCCGCAGGACCTCCTCCAGGCTCATCCCCTTGCCTTGCAGTACTTCTGCTTCCCGCAGTTTGCTGATGATCTGTTCCGCCGTGTGCTTCTGTCTGCCCATTGTCGCCTCCTTTGACCCAAAATACAAATTCTCTCTATTTGTTTTTGGATCACTTTGAAGGGGCTAGGTCATTTGGTAGAAGCCACTTGAGACAGAAACTCTGCCTCTCGTCGTCCAAGCTCAGTGATATTCTTTTGCACGAAACTACCCTCCAGAAGGTCAGTATGGTGCAGAAGAATATCACAATTTTGTGGAAGAGTCAAAGGGGCACCAACGGAAAAAACTGACTGAGCTGGGGATCCTGTCAAATGAAAAACAAAACTCAGGACCGCGATTTGACTTCGACTTTTTGACGAACGCTCTGCTATCTTGATCATAGCCTGTGTGTCCCACCGAGCCACATTGGCGCAAACCGATTAGAGTTTGGCCGCGCGAAGCATTGGCCCAAGGCCAACCTGCCCCTACTCCTACGCCAAGAAAGGCAAGAACCAGCCCCATTTTCGCGCAGTTGCCTTTGAGCCCGAACTGCAGTAGCTTTGTAGTGCAGAATTTGCCCATTGTTACCGTGGAAACACCATAGGCATCATCTACCAAGTCCCGATTCCCACCAAAGGAGGTCCTTTTGATCGGAGCGACCATATCGCACTATAAGATCCTCGAGAAAATGGGGCGAAAGTGGAATGCGCGTTGTCTACAAGGCTCATAACGAAAAGCTCAATCGCGTCATAGCCCTCAAGTTCGAAAATTCGGCGCGAACGATTCTTATGAGGGGCTGGAATTTTGAGAATCCCGACGCCGTTTGTCGCCATCTGGAGCTACTCGCATGATCGGCACAACTGTGTCGCACTACAAGATCCTCGAGAAGTTGGGAGAAGGAGGTATGGGCGTTGTCTACAAGGCGCATGATGAAAAGCTGGACCGCATTGTGGCCCTTAAGTTCCTCCCTCAACAAATCACCGTCAGGGAAGAGGACAAAGCCCGCTTCCTGCAAGAGGCCAAGGCAATCTCTGCCCTGAATCATCCGAATATCGCTACCATCTACGATATCGATGAGGCAGACGGCCAGAGATTCCTGGTACTAGAGTACATCCCTGGCGGGACACTCAAGTCGAAACTGAAGAATCTCAAGTCGGAAGACAAAGAGTTCTCTCTGAGTGAAGCGGTTGAGTACGGGATACAGGCTGCTGAAGCCTTGGCACACGCGCACCGGCATCAGATCATCCATCGTGACGTCAAGACAGACAACCTGATGCTTACGGAGGAAGGGAAAGTGAAGTTGACTGACTTCGGACTCGCGAAGCTCCGTGGAAGTGTGCAGGTTACAAAGACGGGCACGACGGTTGGGACGGCAGCGTACATGTCCCCCGAGCAAATACGCGCCGAGGAAATTGACCAGCGGTCGGATATCTTCTCGGTCGGTGTCGTGTTGTATGAGCTCGTGACCTCGCGGTTGCCGTTTCGAGGCGAGTTTGAGACTGCCCTAACTTATTCGATTCTGAACGAAGAGCCTGCGCCGATGAAGTTGCTGAGGAGGCATACTCCATCACGACTTCAAGAGATCATTGATCGCTGCCTGGAGAAGGACAAGACTAAACGATATCAGACCGCGGACGAAGTTGTGGATGCTTTGCGGGGGATGCACAGGGACATTTCCTCGCCGCTCAAAGTGGAGAAGAAGACAAAGAAACCTGCTCTGATAGTTGCTGTCAGTGTTGTCGCCATAGCCATCATTGCTCTCGCGTACTTCTTCGTCTTCCACGAAGAAGAGCCCGCTTCCAGACTGAAGATGATAGCGGTCCTTCCCTTTGAGAACCTCGGTCCCGCCGAGGACGAATCCTTTGCCGACGGGCTTACGGAGGAGATTGCCTCGCGGCTCGCTTCGGTGAGCAGACTTGGAGTGATCTCAAGGACCAGCTCCATTCAATACAAGAAGACCTCAAAGACACTCCCGGTGGTCGCGAAAGAACTTGGCGTAGAGTATATTCTCGAGGGAACCATTCGCTGGGTGAAGACAGGAGGCACCCAGAGGATCCGGATCACTCCGCAGCTGATCAAGGTCTCAGGTGACGTCCACCTCTGGGCGGACAATATCGATCGGACACTCGATGACATCTTCGCCGTTCAGACGGAAATCGCGACGCGGATTGTGAAATCTCTCGATATCGCACTGGGTGAAAATGAGAGACAAGTCATTAGAGCCGTTCCAACGAAGAACCTCGAGGCCTATCAGGCGTACCTGCGAGGTCTTTCCTTTTCCCGCAGCTACGAGCGCCAAGACGTCGAGACGGCGATAGAGATGTTGCACCGTGCAGTGGAACTCGATTCGGTGTTTGCGCAGGCCTATGCGCGACTCTCCTTGACTCATTTGCTGTACTACTGGTTGGGTTACGAGCGTGCAAAAGAACGCCTCGCCGTGGCCAAGGAATTCCTCGATAAGGCGTTCGCGCTCCAACGTGACTTGCCAGAAGCGTACTTCGCACTTGGATTCTATTATTATGCTGGGTTCCGGGACTATGATCAGGCGCTCAAGGCATATGAAGTCGCTCAGAAGGGACTTCCGAACAACAGCGTGCTTCTTAGTCGTATCGCTGCCATCTGGAGGCGCCAAGCGAAATTCGAGGCGGCAGCGGAGCAGTTCAAGAAAGCCTTTGAACTCGATCCACAGGCCGCGGACCTTTCTTGGCAGATCGGCCTTACACTTGAGGCACTTGGCAGGTATGCCAATGCCGAAGCGTATTATGATCGTTCCATCGCTCTTCTACCTGATCAGGGCGCGGCGTACGAGAACAAGGCGTGGATGTACGTAACTTGGCTTGGCGATACCACGAAATGCCGAAGTGAACTGGAGCGGATGCCAACACAGTACCGATCCTTGGGAGGTCTGATTTCGCTAGACATCTATGAGCGCAACTATCAGTCGGCACTGGACCGCTTGGCGCATACACCTGTGAGCACGTTTGAAAGGGCTGTATCGGTCGTTCCAGTCGCCCAGGTGAGAGGATTCGTGTACATGTTGATGAACGACCCGGGGCGTTCCCGTGAGTCATTTGATTCTGCCCGGGTTTTCCTGGAATCCGAAACGAAGAAAAGACCCGATGACTGGCGGCTTCACAGCTCTCTGGGGATTGTCTACGCTGGTCTCGGACAGCGGGAGTCTGCTGTAGGGGAGGCGGAGCTTGCGGTCCAGCAGCTCCCGCTCTCTCTGGATGCCTTTTTTGGCGTGTATCCTCTCATATCCTTGGCGCAGGTGTATATCATGGTTGGGAAGTACGACGCCGCCCTTGATAAACTGGAATTCCTCTTGTCGCTTCATGCTCCGAAGTACATCACCGCGCCCATTCTTCGGCTCGATCCGATGTATGACCCTATCAGGAACAATCCGAGATTTCAGGCGTTGCTGACAAAAACACAATGATTGTTGTGACCAAGAAACACAAAGAGGCAATCCCGTATGCTCGGAATTGCCTCTTCTTCGTTACAACGGCAGGGATGGATTACTGTCAAGCGCGGATGCACGGTACCTGCGGAAAACGCTTCAGTCAATTACCCAATTTCCCAATTCCACACTTTCACAATTTTTCGTAGCCCTAACGGGATTCGAACCCGTATTTTGGCCTTGAGAGGGCCACGTCCTAAACCCTTAGACGATAGGGCCAGAATCAACGCAAAATGTAAAATGAAAAATTGGGAAAATGAAAACCTATCGGTTTGATCTCCCCAATTTACATTTTCACATTTTCCGTTTTCCCCACTTCACTCGCTGCCCCGCTAGGGCTCTGCGCCCGAGGCGCATCAGCGCGGGGTTTGCTGCCCGGCCAGGAGTCGAACCTGGAGTCTTCTGATCCAGAGTCAGACGTGTTGCCAGTTACACCACCGGGCAATGCATGATTCACCTGAGAGAATCTCTGAAGCGCATCAGCCTCTTGAGCCAGAGGCTCATCAGCTTATGGCTGAGGCTGAGAACCTAGACTCTTTTGATCCAGAGTCAGACGTGTTGCCAATTACACCACGGGGCAATCACTTCAAGAAGAATTTAACAAAAAGAAGTTCTTCTTCCAATCGGAATCTCCAACGTTCGCTGCGCTCAGTTGCTACAGCGTGTCTCGTCGCTTGTGCTCCTACGAGAATTCCTCAAAGCTGAGTCGGAAGCGACATCACGCTCCAATTCTTCAATTTCTTCAATCGTCCCTCCTCTGTGCTGCGACCGCCGTTTACCGTGCTACCTTGACATTCGAGCCATTTTTCGATATACTTGTTTAGAATTTCTGAGTATTTCTCCAGCTTCTGAGGGGCAGTTCCCTCGGTGCTCTTTGAATCTGATCCCATCGAATACCGACATTAAGAGCGCAGCACTAATTGATTCCGAGCCTTGAGTCCCCTGAGAATCGACGTTATATCCTGCCACCAGCCGCATACTGAGGTCGGGCGTATCTTGTGCCCTTCTATTCCCATTTCCCCCAACAGATCCCCTATTGTGAATTCGGGCCAAATTTCGCCCTGGGTGTTGTTGCCCCACACGCCTGAAGACCGAAAGGGAATCTGGAGATGGCTAAGGTGGAAGCGGCAGATGCGCTTTTCCCGCCGGAATCGTGAGGCCGTAATTCGATGATTACAAAATACGGTTACGATGTCTTTTTCACGATTGCCGTAGTCTGCCTGATCGGAGCACTTCTCGCCCTTTTCCTTGTTGAGCCAAAGATTCCTAAATTCGCTCTTGTCTCCGTTTCTGTTCTCTTCCTTGCGTTTGCCGCAAATTTCTTTCGCGATCCGAATCGAACGACGCCTTCAGGGGCTCATCTTGTTATGGCACCCGCCGATGGAAAGGTCATCTGTGTGCGGTCTGCAGAAGAGAACGAGTTTCTAAAATCACCTGCGACGCAAATAAGCATCTTTATGTCGCCACTCAATGTTCACGTGAATCGCAATCCCATTTCTGGCACTGTCAGGCACACGCGCTACGTGAAAGGGAAGTATTTTGCCGCTTTCGAGGACAAGGCCTCGGAAAAGAACGAGCAGATGATCGTCGGCATAGAGAACTCGCACGGCAGGATCCTCTTCAAGCAGATCGCAGGTTTTATCGCTCGCAGAATTGTCTGCACCCTCAGACCGGGGGATGAAGTCAGGGCGGGCGATAGATTTGGCATGATCAAATTTGGATCGAGGGTCGACGTTTTTGTCCCGGCGGACGCGACAGTTCGCACCCGCGTCGGCGACCACGCTGTGGCGGGCGAGACAGTGCTGGCGGAGCTTAAATAATCTTCGATATGACGACGGACTATGAAGATTACACGCGCTGTTGTACCTAGTTTGTTTACCATACTGAATGTGTTCTGCGGTTTTCTGTCGATCCTGAACGCCAACCAGTCGAGGATCGAGCTTGCTGCGTGGTTCATTATCCTTGCTGCCATCTTTGACACGTTTGACGGGATCATGGCGCGCATCACTCGCTCGTCGAGCCAGTTTGGCGTGGAGCTCGATTCCCTTGCCGACGTGGTCTCCTTCGGCGCCGCGCCCTCGTTCCTGGTCTACCAGGCGCACCTCTCAGCGCTGGCGAACCTCGGTGTGATCATCAGCGCGATGCCGCTCGTGTTCGGGGCCATTCGCTTGGCACGGTTCAACGTTCAGCTTGTGGGCTTCGAGAAGGATTACTACAAAGGGCTGCCGATACCGGTAGCGGCGATCACCATCTGTGCGTTCCTCCTTCAGTACAACACGGAGCAATATGGGTTGCGGGGTTGGGCTCAAGAGGGCCTCGCCGCGCTCGTCGTTTGTCTCTCCTTGCTTATGGTAAGCCGGGTGCGGTATGACACTCTGCCCAAGCTGACCAGGCGCGGCCTGCGCGCTCATCCGCTTCGAGCAATTGTAGTCTCGACCGCCGTAGTGGTGATTCTGGTATCGAAAGGGCAATATTTCTTCTTGGTCATGGTCTTCTTCATCAGCTTTGGCATTCTTCGTTCGTTCTACGAATGGCTACGCGCGACGGTCAGACACGTGGAGAAGGAAACTGACGAGGAGAGCGAGGTTTCGAGCATCGACGTCTAACGAACAAGGGAGATTCCAGTTGTTTCACTCGAAAATCTTGGTCACATTACGCAAGTCGATCTTGGATCCTCAGGGGAAGGCTGTCGAGCATGGAGTCCACTCGCTCGGCTACACCAAGGTCAAGAACGTGCGCATCGGGAAATATGTCGAGTTGAACGTTGATGCTCCCACGGAGCAGGAAGCGGAGCGCATTACCAAGGAGGTCAGCGAGAAGCTTCTGACCAATCCCGTGATGGAGGATTTCACGTTTACAGTCGAGAAAATCAGTAGTTGATCGGTTTTCGTCGGAGAAGCACCCGCCAATGGCGGAAATTGGTGAATGCTGATCTACCAATTACCAGATTAACCAACTCGCCAGCATGAAGCTTAAATTCGGTGTCGTTGTTTTTCCCGGTTCCAACTGCGACCACGATGCGCATTATGTTGCGGAGACCATCCTGGGTCAGGAGGCGAGACTGATCTGGCACAAGGAATCATCGCTGGGTGATCTGGATGTGGTGATTCTGCCGGGCGGATTCTCGTACGGTGACTATCTGCGCTGTGGGGCCCTCGCGCGGTTCTCGCCGATCATGAAAGACGTGGTTCGCTTCGCCAACAACGGCGGGGTTGTCCTGGGAATCTGCAACGGATTTCAGATATTGGTGGAAGCGGGGCTGCTGCCGGGCGTTTTGCTCCGGAACAGTTCGTTGAAGTTTGCCTGCAAGTATGTGTACCTCCGGGTAGAGAACGCGGAGACTCGTTTCACGTCTCAATGCAGGCAAGGAGATGTGCTGGAGATTCCGATCGCGCATGGCGATGGCAACTACTTCAACGACCAGGACACTCTGAAACGCCTCGAGGATCGGCAGCAGATCGTCTTTCGATACTGTGAGAGGGATGGTCGGGTCACCGAGGCCTCAAATCCGAACGGGTCGCTTTCGAACATCGCCGGCGTCATGAACGAGTCGGGGAATGTTATGGGCATGATGCCTCATCCCGAGCGCGCATGCGATCCAGTTCTTGGGCACACGGACGGACGGAAAGTCTTTGATTCGCTTGTTGAGAATTTTGTTCTTGCCTGAACGAAAGAGTTGAAAGGTGTCGCTCACAAATCTTCTGAAAGGTAGGGTGGGAGTATGAATCTCGGAGCGCCAGAGATATTATTGATCCTTGCAGTCGTGCTCATCTTCTTCGGTGCCCGGAAGATCCCGGAGCTCGCACAAGGCCTGGGGAAAGGATTGCGCGAATTCCGCAAGGCGGCGCGGGATATTCAGGAGGACATCGAAAAAGACGTCAAGCAGATTGAGGACGACAAGAAGGAAAAGCCGCAGTAGCTACTTCCCGGTATCGAGCATACCGGTTGTGCCTCTTCTGCCACATGCATGAGACGTCGGTCGCCCCCTCACGTCGCGCTGCGATCCCTCCACTTCTCATCCATGCTGAGGATCAGTGGATGGGAAATACCGCTGTACCAGCATGAGGACATTTGATTCCATCTCGTCTGATCTGAGCGCCGGAAAGACTTCGTGCGAACAGATCACGCAAGAGTATTTGCGCGCCGTCGAGGGTGGCAAGGAGCTGAATGCCTTCCTTGCGGTGTTTCGCGAATCGGCGCTCGAGCAGGCGCAAACGGTCGACAGAAGACTGACCGCGGGCACCGCGGGTCCGCTCGCCGGCACCGTTGTGGCGATCAAAGACGTGATCTGCGTGAGGGATGAAGCAGTAACATGCGGCTCGAAAATCCTTCAAGACTTCCGTTCTCTGTACGACGCCACTGTCGTGAGCCGTCTGAAACAAGCCGATGCCGTCATCATCGGCAAGACGAATATGGATGAGTTCGCGATGGGTTCCTCAACGGAGAACTCGGCGTTCGGACGTGTGAAACTGCCTCTGGACCAATCGCGGGTCCCCGGTGGATCAAGCGGCGGTTCCGCTGTCGCTGTCGCAGCCGGTATGGCCACGGCATCGCTCGGTTCGGATACGGGGGGATCTATTCGACAACCCGCTGCCTTCACGGGCATCGTCGGGTTGAAGCCGACATATGGACGCGTGTCGCGATACGGTCTGGTGGCGTTTGCATCATCGTTTGATACCATCGGTCCTTTTGCGCTCACAGTGAAGGATGCAGCGCGGGTTTTGCATGTGATCGCGGGGTACGATGAACGTGATTCAACATCGGCTGCGGTTCCGGTGCCTGAGTATGCAGGATCTCTGGACAAAGAAGTCAGAGGAGTGCGGGTTGGTATCCCGCGCGAGTATTTTGAGGAGGGACTCAATGAGGAGATCCGTGCCGCCCTTGAGAGGAAGATCGATTTGCTCCGTGCCGGCGGTGTGGAGGTGAAAGAGGTGAGCCTGCCCTACACGGAGTACGCGATCGCGACGTACTATATCCTCGTAACGGCTGAAGCTTCATCGAACCTGGCGCGGTACGACGGTGCCCGCTACGGATATCGGGCACGAAGAACCGGTGACTTGCTCGAGATGTACACGAAGTCCCGAAGTGAAGGATTCGGGCCGGAAGTCAAGCGTCGGATTATGCTGGGTACGTATGTGCTCTCGGCCGGATACTACGATGCCTATTACAGGAAGGGCCAGAAGGTACGCCGACTCATTCAGGAGGATTTCATCAGGGTGTTTCAGGAAGTCGATTGTCTTGTCACTCCGACTTCGCCAACAACGGCCTTCAAGGCGGGCGAGAAGGTAGATGATCCGCTCCAGATGTATCTTTCCGACATCTATACCACATCTGCGAATTTGGCCGGAATTCCGGGAATCAGCATTCCCTGCGGGCGCGACCGGCAGGGGCTTCCCATCGGATTGCAGATTCTGGGAAAGCATTTCGGCGAGCCCATGATCCTCAGGGTTGCTGATTTTCTGGAAACGGCTGGTTAACTTGGACAGAGTTCTGCCTGTGAGACGGAGTTATTTCGTTGGTCCATTCACGCTGCTTGAAACATCTAACTCTTTTTGGAGAGGGACATGTCGGTGAAAGCCACCAGCAAGAATGGCACAAGAATTCATTTGAATCCACAATTGGCTCTTTTGTTTCCACTCGCCCGAACAGATGGAAATGGTGTGTCAGAGACCAAGGCTCTTTGGTTGACGGAACGATTGAGGAATCAACTTGAGAGAAAAGAGAAATCGGAATATGGTACTTTCAAGGATAGCCTCCGCGCGCCGGTCCATAGGTGGTTCAAGTACCCAGCCGGGTATTCATACAAGTTTGTCGAAGCCAAGATGAAGATGGCTGGGATCACTGCCAGGCACTGGGTTTTCGATCCTTTCGTTGGTAGCGGCACGACACTGGTGGAAGCAAAACGGCATAATGTCAACTCAATTGGCATCGAGGCCCATCCATTCGTTGCATGGGTCGCGAAAGTAAAGACCAATTGGAATATTGACCCCGAAGAAATAGTCTCAGCATACAATACTATCATTCAGAGGGCCCGAGATCTAGCAAACCTAGGTGACACCTTGACGCGAGAAATCCCGGAGCTAGTTCACAAGTGCTATTCAAACCGGAACCTCGTCGCACTTACTGCGATACGAGATGCGATCAAGGAGTGCGTCCGACGTCCCGATGTTGCCGATTTCCTTAACATGGCACTGACTGATACTCTGCGCAACGCTTCCAAGGCCGCAACGGGATGGCCGTATGTTTCGCCCAGCAGAATACACGCGAAGGTGGAAGAAAGAGAAGCTTTTCCCGAGTTCCGCGTTCAGGTAGACAGGATGCTTGACGATATTCAGTTCATGCGTATGCATTATGGAATGAATCACGCCAAGTGTAACGTACTAGAGGGGGATGCGAGGGAAAACCACAACGAGGTTCGCCGTGGAACTGTTGACCTAGCGCTGACCTCGCCGCCTTACCTAAACAACTATGACTATGCAGACCGAACAAGATTGGAGACATACTTCTTCGGATGGTATAGATCTTGGGGAGAAATCACAGAGAGGGTCCGCGATCGGCTGATGATGAGCGCGACAACGCAAGTTCGTCGAGCCGCTTTCGAGGACTATTCCAGACTAAGGCATACTATGGCAGAGCTTGACAAGAAGCTGCTGTTTGAATTGCAGGAGAAAGTTCAACTCATGGGTGAACGCAGAAAAGAAAAAGGTGGCAAGAAAAGTTATGATTGTATGGTTGCAGGTTACTTCAGCGACATGGTCCAAGTTTTCAAGAATGTGTACGATTCGCTGAAAACAGGTGCATGCTTTGTACTGGTTTTGGGTGACTCGGCGCCATATGGTGTCCACATACCGACAGATCTCTATCTAGCCAGGATCGGCAAGGCAATAGGATTCTCGAAGTCGAGTCTGGAGGTGCTCCGAACACGCGGGGACAAATGGCATAACAATCCACAGAGACACAAAGTGAAGCTAAGAGAAGCCATTCTGACATTGACAAAATAGGATTCGACAATGACTGTAAAGAACGCGGCAAGCGCGCTGGGAGAGGCAATTGGCAAGCTCATTGAGGATGAACTTGAACGATTGATCTATCCGATTTGTAGTAAGCGAGGTTATGTCTATGACCGGGGCGGAGAGAGACCTGCCAGAAGACGTGGCATCAAATTGTCAATGGTCAACAAATCGGGCAACAGGTACCAGTTGGACGGCGTGATTGAAACAACGAAGGGTGAGCCGATCGTTCTTGTCGAGTCTAAATACCTTCGTTACAAGAAGCACAATCGAGACAAGGGAAGCTGGACATGTGCCGCACATTATAGCCTGAGAAAGAGTCATCCGACGATACGGAAAAGCATCGCAGTCCTTTCCGGGAATTGGTCCGCGCCCTCCAAAGCGTTCATCAGAAGCTTTGGGATCGAGTTGTATGAAGTGCCTTTTGAGGAGATGTGTCAAGTGCTGCGAAAGTACAACGTAGTTTTCGATTGGGATGAAAAGGATAATCAGACGCCGAAGCGTTCACTGCAACGGTTCAACAAGCTGAGTTCAAAACAGAGGGACCTGATCGCTCAAGAGCTGCTTCAGCGAATTCAATACAGCTTGACAAGAAGTATCGAGGAAACCCTACTGAGCGGTGAAGACTGGGCAAAACGCGTCAGAGAGATTGAGGTGATGCTCAAGACAGATAGGAACGAGTATTTCACGTACACATTCCGATCTATAAAGGACGTACTCAAATTTCTGGTCGAGCTCCAAGTTGATTTACCAGATCTGCGAGGAAAACTAGTATGAGCATACTTGTCGACAAGAATACGCGGCTCGTCGTTCAGGGGATCACAGGCGGGGAAGGAACGTTTCACACGAAGCAGATGATTGAGTACGGAACGAATGTGGTTG
>Ga0194112_10009269_pt1 | contig 12546 bp, 5 predicted proteins | sample TA2MahC400mmetaG_FD_146191 | JGI IMG/M metagenome (GOLD analysis project Ga0194112, IMG submission 146191) | Freshwater microbial communities from Lake Tanganyika, Tanzania - TA2015016 Mahale Deep Cast 400m | ecosystem: Environmental > Aquatic > Freshwater > Lake | place: Tanzania: Lake...
GAACGTCCTGGCGTTGCGCGTCCGGGACTTCGACATCCTCGAACCGAATCACGTCGGCCGGGTCACGATCCGTCGCGCGGCCACAGCGGACATGCTGAACGTGGGCCTGAAGGCCGTGGCCCGCGAAGGGAAGGATGGATGTGACCTCGCCATCGGCAGCACCTTTGATCGCCCCCTCTCGGCCACGCTCGCGTTTCGCGTGGAAGACTACTTCGGCAAGGCGCTGCGCGAGAAACGGCAGGAGGTTCAGCTTGCCCCGCGCGGCGTCGAGCGCGTCTTCCTGCCGATTGAGAGCGGAGCAGACTACAAGGTCGTCGCGTGGGCCGAGTGGCGGAAGGAGCGCGGGCCGGAGAGCTGGGAGTATCTCGACCCGACGGAGCGGTTTGGCCTGCGCGACGCGCTGCGCCTGAAAGGCCCGTGGGAGTTCCGTCCCGTGACCCAGGCGGAAGGCTTCAAGCTCCCCGCGCCCGGCGACGGCTGGAAGCCCGTGACGTTGCCGCACGTGCTCAAGGGCGCAGAGAATCTGCCCACGCACCGCGCCTGGTATCGCCTGCGAGTCCAAGTGCCCGAAGCCATGCGGGGCAAACGCCTCTGCCTCTGGCTGCCGTCGGTCCGCTACAAGGCCGAGGTGTTCGTGAACGGCCAGAAGGCGGCCTCAAAGCCCAACTGGGACCTGCCGGACGAGATTGAGCTTGCCGGCCAGCCGGGCGCAACCTCGCTGGAGTTGCTCCTCGGCGTGACGGACTACATCGCGGGCCTTGCGCCGGAATTGCCTGAGCCGAAGGACGGCCAGCACGGCGTGCCGACTCGCGGCGTCATCGCGGCCGCGCCCGTCCTGCCCGGCGGTTACTCCATGGGCTTTGATGAGATCCCTGAACTGCGGGGGTATCCGGCGGTGCGCGTGGCCGCCGTGGCCGTGCGGACGTTCATCGAGGGCGGCAAGCGGCTGCGCGTGACCACCAAGCTCCGCAACGCCAGCGCCGAACCGCGCCGAGTCGCGGTCATCCAGGCGGTGCTCGAACGCGGCAAGCTGGTCAAGCGGCTTCCCGAGTGGGCCGTGGAGGTGAAGCCGCAGGCCGAGGCGGAATTCACGACCGAGGCGGAATGGCACGAGGCCAAACTGTGGGGGCCGGAGTCGCCCGTCCTCTACCAACTGAGCACACGGCTGGAGACTGATGGCCAGCCGCTGGACGAGCACCACGCCCGCTTCGGGTTCCGCGAGTTTGGCGTCCGAGGCGCGCAATTCACTCTGAACGGCAACACGTTCCATCCCCGGGGCGCGTCGCATTGGTACCCGCGCTTGCAGCCGCGTCAGGCGGAGGTCTTCACGTGCAGCCGCATGTTCTTCCCTGCGCACCGCGAACATTGGCTGAGCGTCTTCGACGAGATCGGCGCGGTGGTCACGCAGGAGAGCGGCTTCGGCGCGAACAATGCCGACTCCTACGCGCTCGAAGACGACCGTCTCTACGCGAACCTGCTCAGCGAGTTCCGCCGCGTCATCGCCCATCGCTTCAACCACCCCTCCATCATGTTTTGGAACCAGGGCAACGAGTTGCGCTGGTATGAGAGCAAGGCGGCGACGCAGAAGCTGGGCGATCTGGCGGACGCGATGAAGGCGCTCGACCCGACGCGGCTCGTGACGCAGGATCGCGGCCTGGACCTCGGGGGCCGGCTGCGGGTGTACAATCCGCACGGCTTGGCGCAGGACGTGGGCGTGACGCCGGTGGACGTGCGATGGTTCGCCACGCGGCCTGAAGACATCCCGCCCATCGTCAGGCAGCGCCGCAGCCTGCTGCTCGGCGAGCGGAAGCCGTGGCAGTGCGCGCCGCAGTGGGACGTCGAGAAGCCCGTGTTCGAGGGCGAGGGGCTTTACGTGACCGAAGGCCGCGAACTCGGCGGCTGGTGGCTCGGCGACGCGGCGTACCTGCCGGAGCCGATTGAGTGGCGGCCCCTCGCCATTCGCCTCTGGGCCGATCGCCTGCGCGGCCTATATCACGAAGTCTATCGCCAGGCCGGCATCAGCGGATTCCTCGGCCACGTCTGGGGCGGCGCGGGCGCGCAGAAGATGGCCCCGTGCGCCGTGTTCGTGAAAGAGAAGTCCCCTCGCCTCTGGGCGGGCGAACGATTCACCCGAACTCTCACCGTGCACAACGACCATCCGACGCCCGAGACGGTCGAGGTGCGTTGGTCGCTCGCCAGCGAAGGCAAGGAGCTTGGCCAGGACGCGCTGGATGTGAGCCTGGCCGCGGGCGAGATCCGTGAAATCCCGATTGAGGCGACGCTGCCCGCGGCCCAGGAACCTGCGGATGCCACGCTGCGGCTTCAGGCCTTCTGCCGGGACGCGTTGGCGCACGAGGATCGAGTCCGTCTGACGATCTTCCCGCGCCGGGCGCCGGTGACTCCGCCGGGGCTGGTCATCGGGCTGTACGACCCGCTCAAGCAGACGTCTGCGGCATTCGAGCGCGTGGGTCTGGCGTTCCGGCTCGTGCCGCGGCTCGACGAGAGCGCGCTGTTGGGCGTTGGGCTTCTCATCATCGGCGACGACGCGGCCGATGCGGCCTTTGCCGCGGCCATGCCGCTGCTGCGCAAAGCCGTCCGCGAGGGCCTGAAGATGCTCGTGCTCCACCAGACCCGGCTGCCCGTGGGGTGCTGGCCGGTGGACGTGAGGGACTCCGCGTGGAAGTCCGCGGGCGTGAGCGCGGCCATCGCCGCGCGGAATCATCCCGTGCTGGCGGGTCTTCTGCCCGAGGACTTCCGCTGGTGGGCGGGCGCGGACAAGGGCATGGTGTTCACGAACGCCCTGGAGACGCCCCGCGAAGGGAACTTCACCGCGCTGCTCGCCGCGGACGAGGCCGCGCTGAGCGGGCATCTTGAGTTCACGCCCTTGCTGGAGGTTTCCGAGGGCCGAGGCTGGATGTTGTTCTCCCAGCTTCGGCTGGCCGCGCGGCTCACGGAAGAGCCTGCGGCCGCGAAGCTGCTGCAGAACGCGCTCGACCAGGCGGCCAAGCCGCAGGTTCCGCGACGCCGGGCCGGCCTGTTCATGCCCGCCGACGCGCGACTGGGACGATTCCTCGTCAGCGCGTGCGGCCTGAGCGCGGAGGTCGTGGGCGAGACGGGCCGGGCCGACTGGCGCTCGTACGGCGCGGTCATCCTGGACGGCCAGGACAGCCCGAAGCGGCCCGATTTCGCGCAACGCGGCGAGGACTTGGCCCGGTCCGTGCGCAACGAGGGCGCGCTCTGGGTCGTCGGCGTCAGCCCCGCGGTCGCCGACTGGCTCAAGACCCATTTCGGCATCGCCGTGCACGCTGAGCCGTGGCGCTCGACGCAGGCCGTGAAAGCCACGCTCGACCCGCTCTTCGCGGGACTCACGAACAGCGACTTCCTGTGGAAGTGGGACGCTCGGAACGAGAAGCCGCTGGCGGGCCGGCCCGCGGACCCGCTCGACGTGGGGTGCGAGGCGCTCAGCGTCGAGGCGGCTGACAAGGTCACTGTGCTCTTGCAGCCCGGCTACCTCGTCAAGGCGCGCGTGGGCAAGGGAGTCGTGCTGCTCGACAACGTTCGGTGGCCTGACGTGCCGACGCGGAAGGCGCGGCGAGCGCTCTGCGCGCTGGCCACGAACCTCGGCCTCGAACTCGGCGGAGCGCCGCGAAGCGACGTGCAGGTGTCCGACTCGCCCGCGGGCAAGGTGGAAGTCCAGCGTTTCTGGCGCGACGTGACCGCGCAGGGATTCCGATTCGCCTTGCTCAAGAGCCTGGAGGTGTCGCCCTTGCGGCTCGCCTCGGGCCAGCGGCTCCTGGAGCGCCTCGGCCACTTCTATCTTCAAGGCAACCCCGAAGACAAGCTCGCGTATATGGGCAGCCAGACGGGCGAGAACGCGGACATGGCGGCCGCGATCAAGCAGGGCACAGACGAGCGCGGACGGCCCTTCTTCGAGTTGGACGGCGCGGCCGCCAAGCACTTCACTTGGTCTGAGCGCGTGACCGTGATCCCCTGGGGCCTCACGGTGCGCTACCGCTTCAAGTTCACCGAAGACCTGCCCGCGACGAACCTGACGGTGGGCGCGGAGTTCGCCGCGGAGGCCGTCGAGAAGGGCCGACGGCCAGTCACCGCGCCGGGCGAGGTGCTCTTCGAGACCCCGAGGGGCGTCATCGCCTTCACGTTCGACCGCAGACTGCGCGAATACGACGGCTACTGGGTCACCGACCGCGGCCTGCGCCTCAACCCCGTCCGCCCGCCCTACCGCAGAGGCCAGGACGTCGAGGTCGAATTCAGCCTCGTGCTGCCTTTGCACGGCCAATAGGGGAGCCGGCTTGGCCCAACATTCCGCCGCACCTAACGTCAAGCCCGACACGAAGTTCACGAAGAACGCGAAGCGCACGAAGAATCCGCCGTACGGCGGAAAGGACACGAAGTAGAAAGGTCTCTCTTCGTGTTCTTCCTGCCTTTCTTCGTGGCCTTCGTGCCCTTCGTGTTAAGTCGTTTGACTGCGGCTACGCTGCGTTAGGCCTCTTCCCGCGCGTCCCTCTCGCGCGGCTCGATCAGCTTCTGCGCCAGGACCCCGCCGGCGAACGTCAATACCGAGCCGGCGAGGAACACCGGCTCGAACTCCACCCGATCCATCAGCCACCCGACCGCGGGCGCGAGAAGCTGCGTCAGGCCCTGAAAGAGCGTCACCGTGCCGAGATACTGCGCGTGCTGCTCGGGGCGGCTGATCTCGAGCGTGTAGTTGGTGATGATGCGCTGCGAGACCGGGGTGAAGCCGAGCAGCGCAAACACGAGCCAGTAGAGCGGTCCGCCCAGCGACGGCAGATGGGTCAGCCCGAGGGCCATGAGGGGCGTGAGGCCCGCGACCACGGTGAGGATGCACAGGGCGAGCCGATTGCCCCGGCGGTCGGCGATGGGGCCGATGATGAGCGAGGACAGCCCGTTCATCGCGTTCTGGGCGGCAATCCACACGAAGTCGAACTCGTGCCCAATCCCCAGCCTAGCCCGCGCGAACGTCGCGTAGTGCGGAAACAGAATCAGCACCGTGCCGTAGAGCGTGATGACGTGGATGAGCCGCCGGAAGTTCCGATCCTCGCGCGCCAGCCGAAAGGACTGGGCCACGAAGCGGCTTACAGCCACGTCCTCCGTCGGCCTCGGGTCCGACGGCTCGCGCAGGAACAGGATGCACAGCGACGAGAGCGCGAAGTAGAACGCGACCGCGCCAAACACGAGCACATAGCCCATTCGGCCCTGCTCAAGCCATCGGGGCAGCAGCAGGATGACGGCGAGAATCCCCAGCCCGCAGCCGCAGAAGGAGGACACGGCCAGCAAGCTGCCGCGCCAGCGCACGGGGATGAGCTTGCCCTGCAAGGTCCCGCTCATGAGCATCATCACTCCGCCGCTCACCCAGTAGAGGCCATACACGGCGAGGAACAGGACGACCAGCCCGCGCGGGCTGGCATGCGGCAGGAAGAACAGCGCGGACGCGAGCGCGAGCCACGGCACGGACTGCCACATCGAGGCCCAGAAGAACGCCCGTTTCTGCCGCGGCATCGCACGGACGCGGTGCGCATACAGGAACGGCGGCAGGCTCTGCCCCACTCGCGCCATCACCGGCAGCCAACCGCGCAACGACGCCCGCCCGCCGCTCAGCAGGTCCAGGAAGCCCGGCATGATGACCGTCTCGGTCTTGAACACCCACCCCACCCGGTGCAGGATCATGTTGGCCGCAAAGGCCCAGTAGTTCACGCGGGCATGGCGGCCGATGTCCTCACTGTTCGCTTTGTCGCTCACTTGGTCGTTCACTTTGTCGCCGTCACCTTGTCGTTCACTTCGTCGGTCTCTTCCTCGGTCACCCCGACCGCCAGTGCGCGACGGAGTGACGGCGACAAAGTGAGCGACGGAAGTGAACGACGAAGTGATTGCGCTCTCAGCCCTTCCGGGATCACTTCATCGCTCACTCTGTCGTTCACTTTGTCGGTCTCTCCGCTGGCCACCCGGATGCCAGTGCGCGACGAAGTGACGGCGACAAAGTGAGCGACGGAAGTGAACGACGAAGTGGTTCCTTTCTCAGTCCCTCGGCGGCAGCGCGGCCTTCCAGCCTTTGCGCAGCATCTCGCTCAGTTTGGCGACCGTGTCTTTGTTCTCAGGCCGGCCCGCGATGTTGACGTTCTCGCCGGGGTCGGTCTGGTGGTCGTAGAGTTCGACGCCGACGGGCGGCTCGCCGCGCTTGGCCCATTCGGTGTAGCGGTAGCGGTCGGTGCGCAGGGTGTAGCCCATGGCCTGACCGCGTGGGTATTGGCTGAAGGCCGCCGACTTCCACGGGCGGTCGGGGTTGTCCAGCAAGGGCGCGAAGCTCGTGCCCTCAAGCTCTTCGGGCAGCGGCAGGCCGCAAAGCTCCGCCAGCGTCGGATACATGTCCACGAACTCGACCAGCGCGTTCGTCTTCTTGCCCGTCGCTCTCTGGCCTGGCGCGCGGCAGAGCAGCAGGGACCGCGTGGCAACCTCGAAGTTGGTGTGCTTGCACCACAGGCCGTGCTCTCCGAGCTGCCAGCCGTGGTCGCCCCAGAGCGCCACGACCGTCTTGTCGGCCAGTCCGAGCCGGTCCAGTTCGGCCAGCAGCCGTCCAATCTGCGCGTCCACGTAGCTCGTGGCCGCGTAGTAGCCGTGAACCAACTCCAGCGCCTGCTGCTCGCTCAGCGGCCCGTCCTTGGGGATGCCCATGTAGGCGCGCAGCTCGCCCCAGTTGGTGAGCGCGATCTCGGGGCAGTCCTTCGGCGGGAACGGATTGTCCGCCAGGCTCAGCGACCCTTTCGGATACAGGTCGTAGTACTTCTTCGGCGCGACGAACGGCAGATGCGGCTTGAGGAAGCCCGCGGCCAGGAAGAACCGCTGGCCCTTCACGTCGCGCATGACGCGGATGACCTCGTCCGCAGTCTTGCCGTCGGCCAGCGCGTCGTCAGGCACGTCGGGGTCTTCCCACGCCGGGCCACGCAGCCTGAACTTGGGCTGCTTGACCTTCAGCGGCATCCCCGTCTTCGGGTCGCGCTCCAGCACCTCGGCCACCATCGCCTTGCCCTCGGCCTTCATCTGCTTGCGCTGCTCTTCCAGCGCGGCCAGGGTCTCGGGCTTCGCGTAGCCTCCGCCGCCGGGCGTCCAGTGCTTGACGCTCCACGACGCGGGATCGTCCAGGCCGCCGTGGTAGATTTTGCTGAACCCTTGCGTGTGATAGCCGTGCTGCTTGAAGTGCTGCGGCAGCGTGACCACGTCGGGCAGGTGGCGGCGGAAGTGGGTTTCCAGGTCGTAGATGCGCGTGGTATCGGGCCGGAGGCCGGTGAGGAGCGACGTGCGCGAGGGGCTGCACACGGCCTGCTGACAGTACGCGCGGTTGAACACCGTGCCCGTCCTGGCCAGGCCGTCAATGCTCGGCGTGTGCATCTTGGGGAAGCCGTAGCAGCCCGCCTGCGGCCGCAGATCGTCCACGGCGATGAACAGGACGTTGTGCTTGCCCGTAGCTGGCTGCGCGGCGGCCACACGCGGCAAAGCACCCGCCAGCATCGAGTACGCGGCCCCTTTCAGGCCGCACGCCAGGAACTCACGGCGGGTCTTCTGGGTCATAGCTCATTCTCCTATGGAGTGCGCCGGCAGAGCGCAGCGGCGACGGCGCTTTGGATTCCAGTGGAACGGCAGATGGCCCGTCGCGCCGAGCCAAAGCGGCGTCGCGGCCTTCGGCCTTGCCGCCGCACTCCAAAGCCGTCCTTCGCTGTCGCTCTCCGACTTGACGGGCGGGCGGGGGACCTCGCCAGAGAATCGTCGTCGAACTCGCCATTGAGCGCCCTGACAGCCGAGTGCTAGGGCGAGTTCGATGGCGAGCGTACCGAGCCTTTGCAGGGCTAGCCTGACGGCGCCTCGCGGCCTGCCTGCTTCGCCAGTTGCCGCACCTTGTCCACAACGGCCCTCTCCACGGGCGCGTCGAGGAAGCCGAAGCCGGTGATGAAGTCCCGCGCCTCGTAGCCGCCTTCCCGGTGCACGCGCGCGGACGGCAGGTAGCCGAAGTAGTCGGCGCAGTACGCGGCGATCCATAGATTCAGCGGCCCGAGGGCCCGTTCGAGCAGCAGGATGTAGTCGCTCACGACCTCGCCGGAGAGCCTCACGAGCGTCAAGTCGCTGCCGAATTGCCAGACGGCGATGGGCGTGCGGTAGTGCGTGGCCCAGGGCTTGCCGGTGTCAATCAGGGCCTGAATCTTGTCCGCCATCTGGCGGTAGTAGCCGCCCTGAGCGCGCAGCGCGTCGAGTTGCTGAGGCGTGGGCTGCGGCTCCAGCGGCATGTCCACGTGATCAAAGGCAATCCGCAGCGGCGCGCGGACGGGCTGAGGCATCTCTTGCTGCAAGACGCGGCAGACCTCCGCGCCCAGCGTCTCGCCATGCTGACGGGCCAGCTCGTACGTGCCGCGCGGATACGGGTTCGCGTCCGCGCCGCAGCCCATCAGGAACATCGCCTGCGCGCCGGGATGCACGCGCTCGACGTATCGCTGGGCAAAGCCGGCATACTCGCTGGAGATGCGGTAGTTGTCCGAGCCCACCGTCGTGTTGTGGCAGGCATAGCCGAACAGGACTCCGCGAAGGCGGCCGTCCGGGCCGTCCACGCGCAGCACGGGCACGCTGCGATCCACGTAGCCGCGCGGATAGGGCGCGTTGACGACGCCTTTGGGCGTGTATCGGCGGCGGTTCATGGCAAACGGCGCGGCGCCGGTGGCCCACGAGAGCCGCGCGGGCTTCAGGTCGGCCAGGGCCGCCTCGACCAGCGCGGGCAGGCGCGCCCGAAGCAGCGCGTTGTATCGCGCGGTCGGCCCCGGCTGGTCGGGATCGAGGCCGTAGTACCGGGCATACCGAATGCCGAAGACCGGCCCGGCGTGCGTGTGAGACGAGTTGAGGATGACCTGCCGCGGCGCCAGCCCCGTGCGCTGGCGGATGTCCTCCAGCACGACGTCCGCAAACGCGGCGTCGAAGCTGATGAGATCGGTCGTGATCACCACCGCGCGCTCGCCGTCCGACTCCATCGCCATCGCCTTCGCGCAGAGCGGGTCCAGCACGCCTTCCGACGGCTTGCTGCGCGCGCCATAGCCGCCCAGCCAGATTGGCTCCTGCGGCGTGATGTCCGCCGCCGCCAAGCCGATACGCCAATCGTGTCCTGTGGTGTCCAGTTGTGTCGTCATGGGTTGGTCATCCTCGTCTTCAGTCCTAGTCTTGGTCTTAGTCTTTGACCCCTCGTCTCTCTGTCGTGATTCAAAACTACGATCAAGACTAAGACCAAAGACTAAGAACACGACAGAACGGGTCGCGTGCTCACCGCCCGAGCGACGTCTCCGGGTGCCAGATGACCACGCCCATGTGGTAGCGGCCGTGGTAATCCGCCTCGCGGGCGTAGTAGGCGGTGAGGACGTTTCCGTCGGGCAGTTGGACGCTGCTAGGATACCCGCCGTCGAGCCGGTAGTCCACCACAAAGACCGGGCCGCTCCAGGTCTTGCCGTCGTCACGGCTCCAGAGCACTTTGGTTGCCCGGTCCACGCCGCTTCGGCTGCCGAAGGAAAGCAGGAGTCGGCCATCGCGCAGCCGCAGGAAGTGGCCGGGATAGCCGTCCGCGGGCAGCCGCATCCGGTTCGTCCATGTCCGGGCGTCATCGCGCGACTCGTAAAGCTGCAAACCCTCGCCGATCGTGCGCGCGGCCGCGAGCCACTGGCTCTGGCCCAGATGAAGCAGGGCCGTCTCGCTGCATGACTTGCCGTCGTCCAGCGCGACTGGCTCGCCCCACGTCGTCCCGTCGTCCCGGCTGCGATACACATACGCCCGCCGCACGCGCGGGGTCATCGCGCTCTCGACCTTGTGGATGCCCGTCGGCTTCGCATACGCCGCCACCCGCAGCGTGCCGTCCTGTCCGAAGACGATGTCGCCAAACGGCACGGGAGGGCCGCCGAACGCGGTCTGGGCTGGAAACGCCTGCTTGTCAATCGTCCAGGTCCGCCCGCCATCGCTCGACCGGCACACCCACGGATCGAGGATGCGCACGAGGCTGGCGTAGCCCGGCGGCACGCCCTCGGGCGGCTTGCGGGGAGCCTCGAGCAGCCACCCGGAACTGATGACGATAAGGTCGCCGTTCCTGGCCAAGCCCGCCGCGACGTTCATCCGGTTGCTGATGGGCGGGTCGTGCGGGGCGGGCGTGCCGCGCTTGCGCCACGTGCGGCCGCCGTCCTCGCTCGCCCAGCAGTCCACGTCGCCCACGATGTTCGCGTGGTACGGCGCGTTGAAGAGGGTGGCGACGATCGTCCCGTCGCGCAGCACGGTCAGGTTCGGCCACGCGCAGGCGTTGTCCACCGCCATCATCGGCTTGGGCCGCTCGCCCTGTTTTGTCCTCACGTAGCGTTTCTCAGGCGTTTCGGCCTGACCGGCCGCCAGCCAGGCCAACAACGTAAGCATCGTGAGGGCAAACGCAGATAGGCTCGATGGCGCAGGCGGACACATGAGGCATCCTCCAGCTTGAACGGGTCTCAGTTCCCACATTCTACTTGAATCCGGGCTGAACCGGAGCGAGAATGTGCACCCGCTTGTGAGCACGACCATCGCCAGGAACAAGAGACGTTCAGCCCGGCGGCCCAGACTGGACCGCCAGACCGCTCGCGCCAGAGCCGTTCTGCGCGAACTCCGGGACACGCTGGAAGACCTGGATGACCGGCAGGAGCTGGCGAGGGCGAAGAAGAGGAACGCGGGGAAGCCTGGAACGGACTGGGACACGGTGAAGAAGGAATCGGGTTTCAAGTTCTGACCGCCGCGTCGGGGGTCGTTGGGTGGACAGGGGCATTCCTGTTCTTGACTTGCCGTCTTGCGCTGGCTATGATTCAACCCACGCTATGACTACAGAGAAGACTGGACAGAGATCGCGGCGTGGCCGAGCGCGGCTCGGGCTGCTGACGGACTCCAGGGCGACAGCCCTCCGAGGGGTCCTGATCGGCGTTTTGGCGGGCATTCTTGCCGCGCCCGGCTGCAACCGGGGCGGCCCGGAGGCCCATCTGGAGACCGTGCAGGCGCGCCGGGGGCCGTTTGAGGTGTACGTCGTGGAGGACGGGGAACTGCGGGCGCTCAATCAGACCACCATCGCGGCCAAGGAAAGCGGGCGGATTGAATGGCTGCGGTCCGAGGGCGAGGCCGTCAAGAAGGGCGACGTGCTCGTGGAGATGGAGAAGAAGGAGCTGGAAGAGCAGTATGAACTGCGCATGACCGAGCTGAAGGACGCCGAGGCGAGCCTGCAAGAATTGCAGGAGAGCCTGGAGACGGAGAAGAAGGACCTGGAGGACGAGGCCGCGGGGCTGGAGACCGCGGTGAAGGTGGCGGAGCTGAGGCTGAAGATGGTGATGGATCGGCCCACGGAGGCCGAACGCCAGAAGACGGAGGCGGACATGAAATCGGCCAAGCTGACCAAGCAGCAGGCCGAGGCCGAGTATGCGCGCAACAAGCAACTGTGGGAGACGGGCGCGGTCTCGAAGAACGACCTGGAGCGGTCAGGCTGCGGCGCGCGGATCGCGGACGCCACGCACCGGCGACGGGAGCTGTCGTATAAGACGCTGCTCGACGGCGCGACGGAGCTGGAGAAGGACAAGGCCAAGCTGGACCAGGAGCTGGCGACGCTGAACTACGAGCTGGCGCGGGCGCGGCTCGAGTCGCAACTGGCCCGGCTGGCGGAAGACATCAAGCGCGCCCAACTGCGTCTGGAGGCCTCCGAGAGCCGCGTCCGGCGCCTCACGATCCAGCTTGAGAACTGCACGCTGCGCGCGCCGCACGACGGCGTGGTCATTTACTATCAGCGGCCCTCCTTCCATTCCGCGTCCCGATTCATGGGCAGCAGCGAGAAGCGCAAGGTGGACATCGGGACTCGAGTCTGGCTGGGCGCGGGGCTGATCGAGCTGCCCGACGAGAGCCAGATGAAGGTGCGCACGCAGGTCAGCGAGGCCAACGTCCGCTACGTCTCCGTCGGCACGAAGGCCACGGTTCGGGCCGAGATGCTGCCCGGCGCCGAGTTCCACGGCCAGATCATCTGGATTGACACCGCGGGACACGACAAGAACTCCCGTCTCGATTCGACCACGCTGAGACGCGAGGGCCGATCGGGCATCAACGTGTTTGACGTGGAGATCGCGATGGACGAGAAGGACCCGCGGCTCAAACTCGGGTTCAAGGCGCGCGTGCGCATTCCCATCAAGCGTTTTGAGGACGTGGTGTCCGTGCCGAAGAAGGCCGTGACGGTGGAAGCGGGCGTGGCCTCAGTCCGCGTGGTCGAGCGCGGCAAACCCGCCCGCCGGACGGTCAAGCTGGGCGATGAGAACGATGAGAGCGTCATCATTACCGCGGGCTTACAAGGCGGAGAGAGCGTGGCCCTCGGCGGCTGACCCGCCGGCGGCGCGGAAGCTCCAAACTCCAAACTCCAGATTCCAAATAAGCTCCAAGCACCAAGTTCCAGATGATGGACGCGAGCGCGCTTGCGGTTTGGAGCTTGGGAGTTGGGATTCATTT
>Ga0194112_10009271_pt1 | contig 12544 bp, 10 predicted proteins | sample TA2MahC400mmetaG_FD_146191 | JGI IMG/M metagenome (GOLD analysis project Ga0194112, IMG submission 146191) | Freshwater microbial communities from Lake Tanganyika, Tanzania - TA2015016 Mahale Deep Cast 400m | ecosystem: Environmental > Aquatic > Freshwater > Lake | place: Tanzania: Lake...
TAATCCTCGATGAACTGAACATCAAACGTCTGCGCTTTGCCTATAGCGCTGAGGAATTATTCATCTGGCGCGCCAAAGGCGAATGGAAGGCGCTTGGACCGCGCTTCGGGGCTAAAGCCAAAGCAATGATTGAGACTATCGCCGCACTAGCTCCGAATGAAGTCAAACAACTTGCCGAAAGCGGGCAGGTCGTCATTAACGGCGAAGTTATAAGGCGCGATGAAGTAACGCTGACGCAGGAGGCTGCGCCCGGCTATTGGGTGCGCAGCGAAAATGGCGTCACCGTCGCCATCGAACATCGCGTCGACGACGCCCTGCTCAAAGAGGGCTTAGCGCGCGAATTTGTGCATCACATTCAGAACCTGCGGCGGGAAGCCGATTTGGAAGTCACCCAGCGCATCCGCATCGAATACTTCGATGCCACGCCTGAGGCGCTGGTAACCCGCGCATTCGCAAAACATAAAACTTACATCTGCGCTGAGACTTTAGCGCTTGACATTATTCAAACGAAAAGTTATACTAATCAATTTCAAGAAGTAAAGGTCGGAGAACATCCTGCCTATGTTAGAATTATCAAGGAAGAAACGAAGTCAACCGATGGGCCGTAAAACTGCCGTTCAACCGAGGGTCTCGCCGGAAGTGGATGTTGAACGTTTTTCGCCGTCCGACGCCGAGTATTTCCGCAATCTCATTATTGAACGAAGCAATAAAATCCTTCGCCAGTTGGGTTTGTTGACGGAGGCATCCTGCAATACCGTGCAGGAGTATTCCGGCGACAACTCTACTTATACACTGCATATGGCGGACCAAGGCACGGACGCGCAGGAGCGTGAGAAAGCCTTTCTGCTGGCCTCGCGCGAAGGTCGGTATCTCAAATACCTGAACCGTGCGCTAGATATGATTAAAGAAGGCATTTACGGCATCTGCACCGACTGCGGTCAGCCAATTCAGAAAAAGCGGCTCGAACTCGTTCCCACCGCCCGCTTATGCACTGCCTGCAAGATTAAGGAAGAGCAGCGACGCGCAACCTAATGATTGTCCGACGGTTGCTCTATTTTTTGCTCGCCAGCGTGATTATCTTACTCGACCAGACGACCAAAATCCTGGCTGTCAAGGCGCTTGGCGATGGCAAAATCATTCGTCCTTTCGACAACGATTTTATCTGGCTGATACTGGTCTATAATTCCGGTTCAGCCTTTGGAATGAAACTGCTGCCGTCGATAGTTCTGGCGGTCATCGCCTTCATAGCCGCCGTAGGTTTGGGATATTATCTATGGCGCAAAACGGACATTCCGCTTCTATACGGCTTCCCTTTGGCGTTGATAATGGGCGGCGCCATCGGCAATCTTATCGACCGGGTGCGCATCGGCGAGGTTATTGATTATTTCAGCGTGGATATGCCGAACTTTATTATGAACCGCTTCCCGGTCTTCAACATAGCCGACTCAGCGGTGTCGGTCGGTATAACGATAATAATGCTTTTATCATTGTTTCGCCCGATGCCGAAATCCGTAAAGGAACAAGCGTCTCTGACAAATACCAACGCCTCGCCGGAACTCATTGCGTCGGAAATAACTAATGCGACTGAACTCAGTCTCAACAGCGAGTCAAGTCAAGATGTCGAAATTGATTCGTCCAATTCCGCCGATTGTGGCGTTAATCACAGACTTCGGGCTGAATGACGGTTATGTTGCCGAATTGAAACTTGCAATATATAAAGTGTGTCCTGAAGTTAAGATTATAGATATTTCGCATAATGTTTCAGCCGGCGATATTCGCTCGGCGGCATATTTAGTTCAACGGGCGGTGAAAACGCTGCCTGATAGAGCGGTTATCATTGGGATAGTTGACCCCGGCGTGGGAAGCGCAAGACAGGCGGTGATAATAAAAACCCAAGCGAAGATTTTAGTAGGTCCTGATAATGGGCTTTTTACGCGTGGTATAGATTGGATTATGGATTGTCAAGTGCGTATCATAAGCGCGAAGGATGCGGAAGAAGATGTTATTTCGACGACTTTTCACGGGCGGGATTTATTCGGTCCGGTTGCCGGACGGTTAGCAAGCGGTGTGAAATTTGAAGAAGTGGGTATTCCCGGGCAGTTAAAAGCGACCTTTCCGCTACGCTCGCCAGTGTCGTTCAAAGGACTCTGGTTCGGCGAAGTCGTCTATATAGACCGGTTTGGCAACATCATTACCGATATACCGGGGAATTTAAGCGGCGATATTTTAATCGACCGTTACCATCGAATTCATAAGGGTGAAAATTACCAAGCCATTGAACCGAACCGGCTGATATGGCTGACGAGCAGCGACGGTAATATAGAGATCGCAGCCAAAGGTCGACGCGCCGACCGTATTTTAAGCCTTCAAGTCGGCGCGAGGATTTATTTTCAGGAAATCTGAATCCTGATTTTGAACCAGTAAAATATGCGCTGTGAACGGCGCTATAAATCGAGATTTCGATGAAGTTCACATTCTGGGGCACGCGCGGCTCAATACCAGCGCCAGGTCCGCATACAGTAGCCGTCGGCGGCAATACCACCTGCCTGGAAATCGATACCGAAGGCGCGACGCGCATCATCGTCGATGCCGGAACCGGCATCCGAGCGCTCGGTCTAAAATTGCTCAAAGAAACTAATCCCGAACCCATTACCCTCCTGTTGACGCACTCACATTGGGACCATCTCGCAGGTTTCACATTTTTCGCCCCTGCCTACAGTTCCAAATTCAAATTAGATGTCTATGGCAATCATATGGCACAGGAAGTTCTGCAGCGCGACATTTTCGAGCGCCATGACAACCGCTACTTTCCGGTCAATATGGACGACTTCCGGGCCTATATAAAATTTTTCGACGAAATGCCGAATGTGATGAGAATCGGCAAAATCCGCATCCGGCAAATCAACCTTAATCATCCCGGCAACGGCTTCGGCTACCGCTTCGACAAGAACAACCATTCTATGGCTTTTATAACCGACAATGAAATCGGATTGGAATATAAAGGCGGCAACACTACCGTCGAACTAATCGAATTCTGCCGCGGCTGCAATATTCTGATTCACGATGCGCAGTTTTTACCGGAAGAGATTGCCACTCACCGCGGCTGGGGACATTCGACCTACACTGAAATCGCCGACATCGCCGCCGGCGCCGGCGTCAAACATATCATCCTCACCCATCACGACCCTGAGCGCGACGACCAGAGTTGCTGGGATTTACTGCAAGCCGCGCGCGAATATCTAAGCCGCCGCGATTTAGATATCGGTTGCGATTTAGCCATCGAGGGTCAGAGTTATACATTTTAATTATTCTAACTATCTTTTTAATAGATATTTAAATATCAATACGCTGAAGAGGCGTTCTGAATGAAGTGAAGAATCCTCTAGTCCAGACGCGATACTTCCCCCTGCCTACGCAGGGGGCAGTATAAAACTTTTCAAAATGTGAAGTTACTTCCGACGCAATATATAACAATAATTCCCTCTATGTCCAATAAAATGCGCGCAGTCGTCAAGACGAAACCGCAGCCAGGCGCGGAACTGCGGGAAGTCGATATTTCCGTTCCGGCTGCAGACGAGGCGCTGATAAAAGTTCAGGCGACATCGATTTGCGGCACCGATGTTCATATTTACAAATGGGATAATTGGTCGCAGACGCGCATCGGCGCGGCGCGGCTGCCGCAAGTTCTCGGTCACGAGGTCGCCGGCGATGTAGTCGAAGTTGGCAGGAATGTCAAGCGCATCAAAGTTGGCGATTATGTCTCGGTCGAAACGCATATTCCCGAGCCTTCCGATTTGCAAACGCTGCTCGGGCAGATGCATATCGGTGAGAATATGAAAATCGTCGGCGTTGATCGCGACGGCAGTTTTGCGGAATATTTGACCGTGCCGGAAGTCGTATGCTGGATCAATGCCCCGGGCATCCCTCCGGAATATGCGTCGATTCAGGAGCCGCTCGGCAATGCGACCTACTGCCTGCTCGGCGAAGATGGTGATGTCGCCGGAACGACGGCCGTCATCCTCGGAGATGGGCCTATCGGTTTGATGGCGGTAGCGGTTGCGCGAGCCGTCGGGGTGGCGAAAATATTCGTCACCGGACTCTTCGACCATTGCCTTGACATTGCCAAACAGGTCGGCGCGGATTATGTGTTGAACGCTGGCGACCAAGCGCTCGACCGCGTGGCTATAGTGCGCGAACATACCGGCGGATTCGGCGCGGATATTGTATTGGAAATGTCCGGCGCGCCGCAAGCTGCTGCCGAAGGCTTTAAAATGCTGCGCAAAGGCGGACGCTTCTCGGCTTTCGGTGTGATGTCCGAGTCGAACTTAGCCCTCGATTATAACAACGGCATTGTATTCAAAGGCGCGCGCATATACGGCATCAATGGCCGGCGGATGTTCGACACCTGGTATCGCGTGCGTAATCTGCTGGCTTCCGACCGGCTCAACCTCGCTCCGATTATAACCAATATCATCGGGTTGGAGGACTTTGAATTAGGTTTCGCCCAAATGCTGGAGATACCGCGCCAGTCGGCAAAAATTGTAATGTTCCCGAATAGTTCTCTGCTGAAACAAGCGCAAAACAGGCGTAAATAGGAACAGGGATTATGTTGCTGAAAGTTAAACCGAACGCCTTTGCCCATCGAAAAATCATTCCCCTATTGCGTTATCGACCTTTAATAATCGTCGGCAGTATGCTGTTGAGCCTCAGTCTTGTCGTCCGACTCGAGGCGGCGCCACATTTTCGCGTTTATCCGCGCTATATTGAAAACGATATCCGCGGGATGGGACAAACGCGCGACACCTTACGCATCAGCAATGCTGAGGGCGACGAGGATCTGACTTGGCGGATGGAGATTCGCATCCTCGGCGAACCTGCCGACAGCGGTTGGATTACGGCAACTGCCTTACAGGGTCGGGTCGCGCCTGGGCAATGGGTGACGAGCATCGTGCTAATGAACGGACGAAATCTTGAGAACGGACATTACTTTGCAGATTTTTTCTTCACCTCTAACGACCCTAACCGTCCGGAATGGACGGTTCCTGTCGCTGGGCATAAAGACGATTTTCCACGCATTGCGGCTGAATGGCAGGTCCCGCAACAGGGCGACTGGACGGTCATCGATATGAATCGCTTTTTAGGCGAATTGTATTGGGGTAATACTTACAATTTCAACATTACCATCCGCAATCGCGGCGCGGCACAGTTAGTTGTTGACAGCCTGGTCTCGCAGAACGCTTATTTCAGGCTCAATCCGGCGCGCTTCAATCTAGCCGCCGGCACCAATCGACAGGTTCAGGTTATTTTTACTGCCGAAGAAATACGCGCTAATTCGACGACGGTTACATCTATAACGAATGTTTGGGACCCGGCTGAAATCAGTTTTAGAATTATCGCCACGGTTTCGCCGGTCTTCCGCTTCGGCTCTCCAGTGGCAGATTTTAGTATGGACGAAGACGCTGCCGAACGGCTGGTCGCCGACCTGGATACGGTGTTCATCTCTTCTTACGCTGAAACGAACTACAATGTATCCGGCGGACTCGGCTTCACCTATCGACTAGCCCGCAACCGTGAATTGTTCGTCCGACCGCGGACGAATTGGAACGGCGTATCGACTTTCTTTTTAAGCGCGTCGCTCGGCGACACGGTCGTATTAGCCGACACTTTTATAGTTACGGTGAATCCTGTTCCTGACCCACCCGGCGCATTCGATTTAATCGCGCCGGTCGATGACGATACACTATGGCCCGACCGCGGCGATTCGTTGTTCGTCTGGCAAAGTTCTACCGACCCTGACGGCGATGCGGTTAAATATTCGCTATTTATCATATCGCCACACGGCGACACTATCTGCTGGCAAAACTTAACTGATACTACTCTCTCCTCCTGGGCGGTCTTCCTCGACGACCGCTTCACCGGAACTATTGAATGGACGGTCGCTGCATCGGATACACTGCTTAAGCGACAGGCTTGGTCAACTTTTCGGCTGCATTTATTGCCTGGTCGTCAGCCGGCGCCGCTGTCGGATAGATGGCCGAATGTTCACGGCATAAGCGTATTTCCCAATCCGACTAATGGCTTAGTTTGTCTGAATGTCGCGCTTAAATCCGCTGGATTCATAAGACTGGAGATTTTATCGGCCGAAGGCCGGCTCATCGACCACACGAGCGAAGGTTTCTTTCCAGCGGGACGACATCAGTTTAGTTATAATTTAGGTTCGGCGCCGAGTGGAGTCTATTTGGTCAAGATTACGACGATGAGTTATAATGGTGTTTTTCCAATTCAGTTGACGAAGTGAGTAATTAATTCTTGACCTGCTGAATTATAAAACTTAAATTTTAAGTTTAAGGAATAATTCGAGAAAATGCCTAAACTGGCAAGGCTCACGCCCCCGTGCGCCGATAATCTCAACAAACGGCAGACGAGGGCGTCCACCCTGACGAAAAAACTCATATTTACAGTTCATTAGAAAATAGGATAGCGAAAATTTGGGCCTGTCGAAAACAGTCGGCGGTGGACGCCAGCATCCATTTGGCTTCTTTTAACAGATTTCAACTTTTTAACATCCCCAATTCAACCCTGTTCACCATCATCATTTAAGGAATATAATGCCCCATGTCAAAATCCGCGAGGGCGAGCCGTTCGAGCGAGCCTTCAAGCGTTTTACCAAATCCTGCGAAAAATGCGGCTTAATGGCTGAAATTCGCAAACATCAGCGTTTTGTCAAGCCGTCCGAAGCCCGCAAGCGCAAGTCCGCCACGGCGCGCCGCAAAATCCGCAAACTGAACCGTCTCAGTATGCTGCCAATGCGATAGTAAGTTGAAAATTGTAAGTTGTAAGTTGCAAATTATGAGGAATTATTATAAGACTGGATGACTGGTAACTATGCGCATTACACTTTCCCATTACACTTTCAAATGGCGATGAAGCATTATGACCGTTTATGATCTAATCATCGTCTTCGTCATTTTGGGCTTTGCCATTGCCGGTTATTTCAAGGGCTTTATATGCGAAGTCTTCGAAATTGCCGGCGTTATTATCGGCATTTTCGCCGGGCGCAGTTTCTCGCCGGCGCTGGCGAATTTACTGCCAGCCAAAGCCCCGCTGTTCATTCGGCTGCCGATATGCGCTGTCTTCATCGCTGTCGTCGCATTCTTTATGGTTAAAATTATCGGTTGGTTGATTCAAAAAATACTCGTCCACGGACCTTTAAAAATTTTAAACCGACTCGGCGGCATCGCGATGGGATTCATCCAAGGCGGATTAGTCATCGCCTTTATCCTGATGCTCGTTGCAATGACGCCGTTCTATGCGAAGTTGGAGAACGCCCGGCCGGGCGCGCCGGTGCTGGATTATTCGATAATAATATCCAAGCCGATAATCAAGCGCTACCAATCCATCCTCTCAAAAAGCGCCGCCGCACAGGCGAAAATCCCGCCCTTTAATTCCACAACCGTTGTCCGCTGAACTAAATTCAATGGATGACCGCAGTTTGACTTCGCTCGAATTCGACCGCCTGCGCCAGGTCTTGGCGCAGTATGCCGACAGCGGGCAAGCGCGTGAAATTTTAACCCACCTTAAACCTTTAGGCTCGCTTGGCGAAGTCCAAAGCGAACTAAATCGAGTTGAAGAAATCCGCGGCTTTCTGCAGCGCGGGGGTTCTTATCCCGGCGGCGGCGTTACGGATGTCCAGCCGCTGCTCAAGAAGGCTTCTGTATCCGGCAGCCTATTAGAGGCCGACGAACTGCTCGCTGTCCTTAAAAACCTGCGGGTGTTTGCCTTTGTTCGTAAGATGCTCGACCGTGAACGCACGCGAATACCGCTGGTCTATCAACTGCTCATTGGTTTAAGACCGCTGCCGGAATTGGAAACGGCTATTGAGCGGGTGGTTTCGCCGGAAGGCGCCGTCAAAGATTCCGCCTCGCCGGAACTCAACCGCCTGCGCAAAGCCATCGCGGAAGCGACGGATGCGTTGCGCGCGCGCCTGTCGGCAATAGCCGCTAAACTCAGCAAACAGGGTGTTCTACGCGAAGAATCAGCCACATTGCGCGACGGGCGGTTCGTGCTGCCGGTGCGCTCGGATGCGATGGGCAAAATCAAGGGCATCGTTCACGACCGTTCGGCGACCGGCGGCACGTTGTTCGTCGAGCCGACTTCGCTGGTCGAAGCCGGCAATGAACTGCGGATGCTGGAACTCGCCGAGCAGGTCGAAGTGCGTAGGATTTTACGTGAATTGACGGCGCTGGCGCGCAGCCATATCGAGCAGATTTGGGCGAACCTGCGGGCAATGATTGCGCTGGACTGCCTATGGGCAAAGGCGCGCTTCGCCGAGAAACTCGACGCCGTCAAGCCGGTCATCGTCGAAGACGGCGCGATTAATATCCTTTCAGGCCGACATCCGCTGCTGGCTTTAACAGAGGGACGCGAGGTTGTGCCTTTGACGCTGGAATTGGGCGCGGATTATCATACCTTGGTCATCTCCGGGCCCAACGCTGGCGGAAAGTCGGTAGCGTTGAAGTGCGTCGGGCTGTTGTGTTTAATGGCGGCGTCCGGGCTGCCTGTGCCCGCGCTGCCCGGGACCGAACTGCCGCAGTTCGAAGCTATTATGGCCGACATAGGCGACCAGCAATCGATACAGGACGACCTTTCGACCTTCACCGCCCACGCCGCGCGCTTGAAAGAAATCCTTGAGAAAGCCAATCCTCGCACCTTAGTCCTCATCGACGAAATTGGCGCCGGCACTGACCCGCAGGAAGGCGCTTCGCTGTCCATCGCGGCGCTGGAGCAGTTGACGGCGCGGCGCTGTCCAACCATCGTTACAACGCACCACAGCGCTCTAAAAGCCTTTGCGCATTCGACGACCGGCTGCGCCAACGGCTCGATGGAGTTCGACCGCGACACCTTTCGTCCGACCTATCGCTTCAAACCGCACATCCCCGGCTCAAGTTATGCCCTCGACATCGCTCGCCGCGCCGGGCTGGCCGATGTGATTGTAGCCCGCGCCCGTGAACTGCTCGGCGGCGAACGAACCGCGCTGGAAGATATGGTCGCTTCGCTCAGCGAAAAAATCAGCCGTTATGACGCGCTGCTCATCGATGAACGCAAGCAGAAGGAACTCCTCGCCGCGCAAGAGGAGTCTTACCGGCAGAAGTTGGAACGGCTGCAGATGCGTGAGCGGGAAATCAAACAGCGCTCGGCGCAGGAATTGGAGGAGTTGCTTAAAGCTGCACGCAAGACTATCGAAGCAACAGTCAAAGAACTACGTGAGAAGAACGCCGATAAATTGACTATCAAGAAAGCCCACAGCGAACTTGAGAGGCTGCGCAGCGAAGCCAAGTTAGGGCTGGGCTTGCCGGTAGTCGATGTGCCGCAACCGCCTAACCGGACGCCGGTGATAGAAGTAGATAAGCCCAAGGATCCGGTCGTCGGCGTTTGGGTGAAAATCGACGACTCCGCGGTCGGGCAGGTTACGGCGCTTAGCGCCCGCGGCGAGCGGCTATGCGTCGCCGTCGGCGGTGTGCAGTTATGGGTAACGCGCCCGCGGGTGAAGGTTGTCGAGCCGCCGGCCGATGCGCCGCCAGTCAGCCGTTACCACACATTGCCGGAAGTTCCCTTCGAACTCGATGTGCGCGGCTTGGATGGCCCGGAGGCTTTACAGCGAGTCGATAAATACCTCTACGACGGTTATATGTCAGGCCGCAGCAAATTAGGCATCATTCACGGCAAAGGGATGGGCATCCTGTCGCGCAATATTCAGAAATTTCTAAAAAACCACTCATTAGTCAAATCTTATCGTTTCGGCGAATATGGGGAAGGTGATTACGGTGTGACGATTGTGGAGTTGAAGACTTGACAATGCTAAGCGCAAATTGTAAATTGATAGGTGCGAGGTGCGAATATGACATTAATGAACTACCTTGCGCCTCGCACCTCGCACCTATATGCGGCTGTAACGCAATGGTAGCGTGTCAGCTTCCCAAGCTGAAAGTTGCGGGTTCGAGCCCCGTCAGCCGCTCTAAAAAAGAAAATGCATATAAAATTGTAAATTGATTTTCAACCCGTCCTCAATTTACAATTTACAATTTATGTCTGGAGGTTTTATGTTTAGAGTTCTATTAGCCTCAGCGCTGCTTGCCGGCATATTCATCGGCTGCCAAAGAGAAAACGGTCCGACAGTCCCTATCGACACGGTCTATCGTCTGTCGCTGACCGCCGAACCGGATACGATATCCGATAATCCTTCATCTTACTCTACCATCACCGCCACCCTCATCGACCAATCCGGCCATCCAGTCGGTCGTGGCGTCCCGGTCAATTTCACCGCTAATTTTGGCACAATCGCTTCGACGGCGTTCACCGACGATAACGGACGGGCGGCAACGCTCTTCTTGCCCGACCGAACTCTGGGGATGGTGAAAATTACGGCTTCTATGCCGACCGTCGATAAACTGCCGGTCGAAGACGATGTCCGCGTCTGTGTAGTAGATGCCGGGATGCCGGTCTCGATACGCCTGACGGCGGCGCCGCCGTTGATATCGGTTCGCGGCGTCGGCGGGACAGAGACATCCGCGTTGACTGCCGAAGTGCTGAACGCCATCGGCGAACCGGTCGATGAAGAAAAAACTGTTATAATTGACTTGCTGCGCGAGCCGCCGCTGCCGCAAGGCGGCCAAATCGACGGTCACGGACAGCGCGATTCGACGCGAACTGTCGAGGGGATAGCAAGAGCCGGGCTGAATGCCGGAACGCAAATCGGCGCAAAATTAGTCCGGGTCTATACCTGGCGGGACAATAACCGGCGGGATACAGTATCCGTAACAGCCTCCCCAGTGGCGGTCATCAGCGGTCCGCCGTTTCAATTAGATGTCGATGTGAACGACAAAGCCGTGAATGCCGGCGGCGGGGCTTGGATCTGCGAAGTCTCAGCGCGTGTGTGGGATATCCATCGCAATCCGGTCGCGAACAATATTCCGGTTGTATTCACGGTCGACCCACAAATAGCCACTATTTCGGCGGGTCTCACCGGCAATCGCAGCCGTGCCTGGAATTCAATTCCGGGCGTCGCTTTTGCGGATTTGATCTATCACTCGGTTAATACATTCGACGAAATAACGATATCGGCCGAAGTCCACACAACCGGCGGTATGATTACCGGGACGCGGGAACATAAACTGCCCTTGCAGAGGGGTTATATGGAACTTTACTGCGACCCGGGCAATTTTATGTTCGACCGCAACAATTTTAACTTAACCTGCAATATTCGCGTCACCGCCATCCTGAAAGACGGACACGGCATTCTAATTAATTCTGCGCCGGTGCGCTTCACCACCGACCGCGCTAAATTCTATTGGTATAACCAACAAACCCGTCAATATGTAGATTTCAGCCCGGAAATTGTGCGCCGATATACCGGATTAGTCGATGCGAGGAACAATGAACCGCGCGGCACAGCCACAGTCTATTTGCGCGGCGTAATGGACGATTTTTATCTCGACCCATTCACCCTTGAGACCGTAGTTCAGATAAACGCCGAAGTCGAAGGCTATGGGGATGTCGCTGCCGACCCTGTTTTCGTCAGAATGATAAGGCACTAAAAAAATACGAATTGTCAATTGTAAAATGAAGATTGATTTTCCGCCCTTTTCAATTTTCAATTTATACCAAATTGCATTCGATTATATACTACTAATCTCGGTTAGTTGCCCGTCTATAGATAACAGCAGATAAAGCAGATTTAGCAGAAATAATGCTTTAATCTTATGCTTCATCCGTTAAATCTGCTGTTAATACAGAACATTTATATTCGATCGAATGCGAATTAGTATTACATTTTACAATTCATCTGAGCAGCGCGGCTTTGCTCGTCCGCGTCTCTTCTCCCGCCGTCAACCGTGTCAGATAGACTCCCGCCGGCAAATCCCCTGCGTCCCAAACAACCGAATGCTCGCCGGCTGCCAGCCGACCGTTCACAAGCGTTTGCACCAGCCTGCCCTGCGTGTCGAAGATGGAAAGATTCACAGCAGAATGAGCAGAAATCGAATAACGGATGAGGGTTGACTGGTTGAAGGGATTCGGGAAGGCGGATTGTAAATTGAAGATTGTAGATTGCAGATTATCGTTTGGAACGCTGAGGGTGGAACCTATTGCTTCGACGATTATCTCCGGCTCATCAGGGTCGTCTGACACTAGGAGAATATCCCGGTGCATCACTGCTTGAGTGTCCGGTCTGAAGAATACGCCGATATGGTAAGTCGAATCAGGTTGAATAATAATCCTTTGGTCGCCCTCCTGCGGGAATTCGAGCGCAGAAATGCAGCTCATACACAGACAATTTGTGATTCGCAGGATTTCGAGGGGTGTGTTTCCGACATTACGAACGATTATCGGCAGGCTGACGCTTTCGCCCAGTTGAGTCGGCGGAAAGACTATTCTAAGCGGCTCGACTTCGATGTCGCGCTGGTGGAAATAGAACGCTCCCATATCCGCGCGGGTGCCGTCGGGGTCAGGCGGCGATTCCGGGTCGCCGGCGTCGATGCAGGGGGAA
>Ga0194112_10009279_pt1 | contig 12537 bp, 9 predicted proteins | sample TA2MahC400mmetaG_FD_146191 | JGI IMG/M metagenome (GOLD analysis project Ga0194112, IMG submission 146191) | Freshwater microbial communities from Lake Tanganyika, Tanzania - TA2015016 Mahale Deep Cast 400m | ecosystem: Environmental > Aquatic > Freshwater > Lake | place: Tanzania: Lake...
CAGAACCTGGACGAAAAAGATGGCATTTGGAGACTAAACTTATATGATGGAACAACAGAACAAATTATTAACATCACGGACTTACTTGCCATCAGGCCAGCACCAACAATGAAAAACTCTGTACACTACCTAGAACACATTGTATTCAGCCCCTCAGGCAAGAGATTCTGCTTTTTACACCGTTGGATAACACCATGCGGCAGGATCCACTCGAGACTTTTTTCGGCAGATTTGAAAGGTGGGAGCATTCATCTGTTAAGCCAGAGCGAGCGAGTCAGCCACTTTTGTTGGCGAGACGATACCAATCTACTTGTCTATGGAAGTCTGCCAACACTATTTAACGCCGTGATGAGATCACGATTATCACAACTGATAAACTCCAAACCTTTAAAAACCATTTACCACCTCATCACTCACGATGCTAACGCCGGAGAAGGAACCAACCGCATGAGCAGATTTATCACGGGGGATTGTTATTTCCTGTTAAAAGATAAAACGATGATTTCAAGGAAGCTCTTCACAGACCGACTCAACAAAGATGGACACCCGAGCTTTTGCCCAATCGATAAGGATTGGTTTATAACCGATACTTACCCCGACAAAAACAATGACTACCTTCAAACGCTGTTTATGGTCAATATAGACACAGGCGATATTAGAACAATTGATACATTGTCATACCCTTCATCTTTTTATCACAAGATTTACCGATGTGATTTACATCCTAAATGGTCTTATGATGGACGCTATATTGCCGTAGATACAATTTCCGAAGGAGTCCGACGTATCTTCATTTATGAGGTGCAACACTTAAAATGAAGACAATGAGTATTTTAGTTGTCGGAAATTTGAATCAGGGAACACGATCCCAACAGCGTTTTTTAGCACTTAAAGAAATGAGGCATCAAGTTGTTGGCCTCGGGACCACTCTTATGGGATACTACCCAGAAATTACTGACAATACTGTATCATTCGAAAGTAAAATTATTACCAAGATTTTCGATAAACTTGGATATCCACTCGACACATTGAAACTGAATAAACGGTTTCTGGATCTACAAAAACATTATAGGTTTGATCTCATTTGGGTGGAAAAGGCTTTAGCACTGCGCCCAGAAACCATTTCCATAGCGAAACGCTTTAACCCGACAACAATATTTGCCTTCTATTCAGAAGATGACATGTATGCAAGGCACAACCAGTCGTGGTACTTCGTAAAAAGTCTTCCCCTTTTTGATTTCGTATTTACAACCAAGAGTTACAACACCAACCCCAATGAACTACAAGCCTTGGGTGCAAAAAGGGTAATTTTTGTCGATAAAGCATACGACGTACATCTGCATCGTCCTATGAATCTCACTACAGAAGATAGGATAAAGTGGGGTGCCACTGTCAGTTTTATTGGGAGTTTTGAAGTTGACAGAGCCCAAAAAATGCTCTTTTTGTCGCAAAACACCATCAAAGTCAGGATATGGGGAAATTCATGGTCTTCTTGGGTAAGCAGACATCCTAACTTGATCGTCGAAAACAGGCCTATCTATGGCGATGATTACATCAAGGCACTCTGTGCAACAAAGGTTAATCTTTGTTTCCTGAGAAAGGTCAACCGCGATCTCCAAACTGATCGCACCATGGAAATTCCTGCCTGCGGAGCCTTTATGTTGGCTGAAAGGACACAGGAACATGAGCGTCTTTTCAAAGATAAGGAAGAGGCCGTTTTTTTTAATGCCAATAATCCAACGGAACTCTTGGAGAAGTGCCGTTATTATATCGACCACGAAGAGGAAAGACAAAAGATCGCCTTGGCTGGACGCCAACGATGTCTCTCCAGCGGATACGATCATATAAACCGGCTCAAACATATGCTGAACATAGTAATCAAAAAGCAACACGATAGCCATAGCTCATGATATATGGAAGGAGTCTCCTTAATATAACGATTCAGTAAATTTAGCGGTACATCTATTAAAAAATGAATATTACTAAAAAAATTGTATCCGGCATTCTTTGGATGTCAAGCATAAGCTATTTGGGATACGCACTAAGCTTTTTGATACAACTCATCTTGGTTCGGCTACTTAATCCGGAGGATTTCGGAATTTTTTTTTTAGGACTCTCAATTGCCGAAATTCTTTTTATTTTTTTTTCATATAGCTTTCCCCTTGCAGTTATTCAAATCCAAGAAGCTGAGGACTTGTTTGACACAGCATTCTATTTAACTTTGTTGTCAGGTGTAGTGTTAGTATCTTTATCGAGCTTATCCACCGTATTGCTTAAATCATATTATTCTTTGCATACAATTTTAGTCTTTTTTATTCTATGTGTTAATCAGGCTATACAATCTTGTGCATCACTTTATTCAGCATCAATGGAAAAAACACTTAATTTTAAAAAAAACGCGATAATTCGAGGAGTCGTTTCTGGGACCGCTGGAATTGCGTCAGTAATCATGGCGTATTTTAGTTTTGGTGTTTGGAGCCTTGTAGGAAGGGAATTATTAATGTCTGTTCTACTATATATCGGCATGAAAAATTACTCAGATTATCGCTTCAGCAAAAGATTTAGTTTAAAAACAGCAAAGTTGCTTTTGGTTTTTAATTACAAATTTCTATTATCAAGAGGTCTAGAAATAGTTTATCACAGGATTCCCAACCTTTTTATCGGTACACTTACAGGAGTAAAAACATTAGGATTTTTTACTCAGGCGTATTACCTTGCAAATTTACCAAACACAATTTTCGGTGCTGCCACTCAAAATGTCTCATACGTCGTTTATTCAAAAATTCAAAATAACAGAGAAAAAATCACAAATATCTTTTATATAACAAATTATTTTCTTATAAGACTATTGATTCCTATTATGATTATATTAGCAATATTCCCCGATTTCGTTATAAAAATACTCTATGGAAACAAGTGGATAGATGCTTCATCGTATTTAAGATATTTTTCTATTTATGCTGCTCTATTACCTCTCTTTTCAAATGCTAAAACTCTCGCCTATGGCTTGGGGAAACTGCGGGAAGTGATCTACACCTATATTTTTGAGATTTTAATTCTCTTCTTAAGTATTTTTTATATCTGTTACGAAACCGCTGAGAATGGAATCATAGTTTCTTCATTTTACTCGGTGAGTATCACCGGAGGATTATCATTGATTTTACATCTATTAAAAAGAGAGGGAATACAGCTATTCTGCAAAGAAATACTTGTTACACCAGTAGCCGTATCTATTATAACTTCAGTTATTTGGTATTCTCCACTTAACCATATATTTGATGGAAAAGTTGGAAATACCCTCTCTTATCTCGTAATCATGCTCGTTGCCTATATGTTACTGTTGATTTCTATGATTGCATTAGAACCTAAGCGTACATTAGAAAATTTGCGGTTCATTCTTGAAAAATTAAGATAAAGATTCGATCATCACAACAAAAAAACCCTGTGCATATGCACGGGGCATGAAGGCTGTTTTACATATGAAGATAACGGTATCAGTCGGTGGTAGATTTCATGCTTTTTCGCTAGCGCAACAACTATTCAAAAGAGGGTTATTGAAAAGATTAATTACATCCTACCCTACATTTGAAGTAGAAAAATATGGCATACCGAAAGACTTGATAAAATCAATTATTATTAAAGAGATCATACAAAGAGGTTGGCAAATGTTGCCGTATTCTATTAGGAATGTATATAATCCACAATATTTAATTCATGAGATTTATGATAAATTAGCAATGAATTATCTCTTACCTTCGGATATTGTCGTTGCATGGTCTGGTTTTGGCTTACATACCATAAACAGAGCAAAAGATATGGGCGCTATCACCATAATAGAAAGAGGCAGTTCGCATATTCTTTATGCGAACAATATTTTGAGGGAAGAGCATGAGAAACATGGTATTAAAACACCTTCTATTCATCCTAAAATTGTGGAAAAAGAACTAAAGGAATATGCGGCGGCTGGTTTTATCGCGATACCCTCTCATTTCGTAAAATCGACCTTTGTAAATCAAAACATACCTGAAAAGAAATTACTCCATGTCCCTTACGGAGTTGACCTTAAGCGATTCAAACGAACACCTAAAGAAGATGACATCTTTCGGATTATTCACTGTGGCAGCATTAGTATTAGAAAAGGTGTGCATTATCTTTTACGAGCCTTTCACGAACTAAAACTCCCTGCTGCTGAACTTTGGCTAATTGGAAATCTTGAGGAAGCTATGAGGCCGCTGATAAAAAAATACTTGAATGCTAAAGTATTTCTAAAAGGTCAACAAAGACAGACTAATCTCTATCAGTATTACTCCCAAGGTTCCGTATTTTGCTTGTGTTCAATCGAAGAGGGATTGGCCCTTGCTCAATGTGAAGCAATGTCCTGTGGGTTGCCGGTGATTTGTACTACCAATACAGGAGGATCAGATATAGTAAGGGATGGAATAGATGGATTCATTATCCCGATCATGGATGTCGATGCGATTAAGGAAAAGATATTGCATTTATACGAAAACCAAACCATTTGCAGATCAATGGGACAGTCAGCCCTTGAAAGAGTGCAACAAGGGTTTACTTGGGATGATTACGGAAAGAAAATAATTGAAGAATATAAAAGAATCTGGAAGCAGTTAAATTGAAGTTGACGTTTTGGCATATTGAACACAAAGTTATAAATGTATTACAATGTTTACTATTCTAACATCACTTTTCCTTTTAGTTTCAGGCGCTGTTTTTTTATTGTTAATTTATAAACGAGAAGACCGCAATTCTTCTGGCCCGGTTCCAAGCCCCGGGTTAGTATCAAGTTCTGTCTTATTTGTATACTATTGTATACCTGCTTTTATTAATTCCCTTTGGCCAGAAATTTCACTGCCGAGGAGATTTTATTTCGGGTACACGGTTGAAACGTACATATTATGTTCATTGACTGGACTTCTAGCTATGTCATGCCAGTACCTTGGTTATGCCACTGGGATACGTACAATAACAAGGAGACCTTTTTTATTTATTGGAAAGATAGATGAGAAAGTTTCTAACTTACCTTGGCAATTGGTTTTTTTTGTGTCAGTGCTTTTTTTTATACTTGGTTTCATGGTAAATATCTATAAACAAATGTTAGGATTTATACATTATGCGGGGATTCTAGAGATGTATGAACGAAGCAGTTTTGAGAATCATGTATTATCTATTTTAGTTTCATTTCAATACATAGGATATTATATGGTTGTCTATTACTTATCCAAAGGCATCATGGGGCTATTTAGGAAATTTATCTCTATCCTAATTTGCGTCGCACAAATAGCGAACAGCTTGTTCTCTGGCGGCGCCTTACCTCTAATAATATCCGCGATGCCTTTTTTCCTTTTATTTGTCCACAGAGGATATTTTTATAAGAGTGAAGGTTACTCGACTGCTTCCCTGAACAAACGAACGACGATCTTTCATGTTATGGTGTGGGGTTTTGTCATCACCACAACTGCTTTCATTTTTAAGAGCATTTCTCGAAACTTACATTTTTTGGGAGCTGGTGCCTCTCTGTACGACACTATAACGAATATTGATTTATTAGTAGAAAGCATCGGATCCATACAAATAATGGCCTCAATTGAAGCCATTTTAACAAGTGGGGTGGACTCTGGAACAGATTCTTTCGCAGCCATATACACTAAAATAAAGTATGGTGAATTATCATTTTTGTGGGGCGAGCCCTACTCATTGTTCATGGTATCATTTATTCCACGATTCATTTATCCAGACAAGCCTGATGTTGCCCTTGGTATGTGGTTTACAGATAACATCTGGCGCGATTGGGTTGAAGTATCAAGAATTGGTACGGGGCTTCAAAGCACAGGATTTATGTTACCCGGCGACTTCTATTTAAACTTTGGGATAGTGGGAGTAATTCTCGGAACATTCATTGTCGGCTTTTTTATCTCGTTTTTTTCTCAGAGGTTTTTCTACCAGAGCGGTGTAGGGGTTATTACATTTAGCTATATTACCTTTCTTTATTTCAATGTCGTGCATTATTTGTATTCATTCGTATCCTATCTTACAGCCTTCATAAGAAGTTTTCTGATTTCTACAATTATTTTTATCATTCTCATTTTAGCATGTCATGCATTGGTTATTTTTTACCACAAAGGTACTTTAAAAGCTACCCCTTTGTAATATTTCCAAATATTTAATTTCGCGAATAATTCTTGTCAAAATTAGCTTAGTATTATTCACACAGTATTTAAAAATATGTCAGACAGTCAAAAAATCACATGCCTGATTCTTTTCACAAAACTCTTTTGTTGGCTTTCATAAGTAAGAGACAACTATTGAATTGGCTGGGAATTCACATTCTGAAGTGCCCTTTTGGTCTTGGTATACCAGGACATTCTTTTTGAAGTTCAACCGGCACCAGTATATATACTGCTTGCTCTAATCAAACAAAACTGAACCTAGATCGAAGTTTCTTCACAATTCTACAGATTTTTAGCATGACCACTTTCGAGAAAATGCTCACATTACAAGCGTTTTCAAAGAGCAACTGCATAAATTTAATACATGTCTCTGACAACCCGTTGATCCTATTCAACTAATATTGAGACAATAGTGATTTATTTCAATTATTTTTTTGAAAATACGTGCATAAAATATTAATTTTATACCAGTATTATAAGCCTGGTTACAAGGCTGGTGGTCCTGTTCAAAGTATCTATAATTTTGCAAATGCTTTGAAGGATAATTTTGAGATTAGCATCATTGCTGGCGACAAAGACAGTGATGGGGCAATATATGACAAAATCAAAAAAAACATTTGGTACGTGAACGATGGCATAAATGTTTTTTATATCGATTACAGAAAAACGAGTCTAAATACTTTAAAGCAGCTAATTTCAGGCATTCAATATGATCTCCTATACTTAAACAGTTTTTTTACTTATTCCTGTACAATAAGGCCATTAATTCTTAAAAGATTTGGATTAATCAATATTAAAAAGATCGTTCTTGCACCACGCGGTGAGTTTTCTGAAGGTGCCATATCAATAAATTGGGTTAAAAAAAAATTATATATTTTATTTTCAAAAGCCATAGGTTTATACAAAGATGTTATTTGGCAAGCATCTAACGATTATGAACGATTAGATATAGAAAAACACTTCAGCAAGGCTAATATAATCGTTGCACCAAATGTTCCCCCATTAAGTGTGTCAATTGATTATAGAAAGACACGTGTAAAAGTACCAGGGTTACTGAATATTATTTACCTTTCTCGCATTACAAAGAAAAAAAATCTAGACACAGCATTGAAGATAGTAAGGAATTTAAAGGGGCATATAAAATTTAGTATATACGGCCCAAAAGAGGATGTATCTTATTGGGAATTATGTGAAAAAATTATAAAAAAAATGCCTCACAACATTTCAGTTTATTATCGCGGTGAGGTTCCACATGATAACGTCGTTCAGATTTTCGGAGATCACGATGTATTCTTATTTCCCACAAAAGGCGAAAATTTTGGTCACGTAATTTTAGAATCACTAATGGCGGGCTGTCCTGTCTTAATCAGTGATCAAACTCCTTGGAAAAACCTTCAAAGTATTGGAATCGGGTGGGATTTACCGTTAGAAAGATTAGATTTATTTCGAACTGCTCTTGAAGAACTTATTGATATGGACATACTCACATATTCCAAGTTATCGGATAATGCTCGCCGTTACGGCAGGGAAGTCACTGAAAACGTTAGGAAGGTAATTGTAGAACAGAACAAAAAATTAATCTATACAGTGCTACAAACATTTTACTGAACAAGTTTAATGATTGAGGGGTTTATTGAAAATATTGCTCTTTTCTCAACATTACTATCCTGAACCAGATTTAATGCATAAGCTGTGCATTGGTCTCATGCGAAGAGGACATACCGTTAGTGTTCTCACGGGTTATCCTAACTACCCCCAGGGGAAAATCTATCCGGGATATAATCAGCGCTTATTGAAAAAAGAGGTCGTCAACGGCATTAATATTACAAGGCTCCCCCTTTACCCTGATCGCAGTTCCTCTTTTACAAAGAGATCTCTTAACAACTTGGTTTATCCATTAGTTGCCTCCATTCTGGGACCTTTTGTGTGTGGAAATGCAGATGTGATGATGGTTCAGAGTCCACCGATCACATTAGGAATACCTTCATATATAATCAGCCGTATTCGCAATATACCATATATTTTCCAAATCCAGGATATATGGCCGGAAACATTGGTTGCAACAGGTATGATAAACAACAACAAAATTTTAAATGCCTTGGTTAGATTGGGAACATTCACCTATAATAACGCGGCTGCAATTGCGGTCATATCCCCTGGTTTTAAGAATAATCTCATAGGCAAAGGGGTACCACCTGATAAAATTCATGTTATATATAATTGGGCTTATGAGGGAGAGTTTCCTCTCAAGGAACCTGATCCTGCCTTAGCTACGGAATTGAACCTGATTCATCGTTTTAATATTCTTTATGCAGGAAACATGGGGCCAGCTCAAGGATTGCATAATATTATTGATGCCGCGTCGTTATTGACAGATTTAGAAGATCTTCAGTTTGTATTGATGGGTAGCGGGATTGATATGAATAATTTAAAATCAATGGTATCTTTGAAACGTCTAAAAAATGTTAAATTCCTGCCAAGAATTGCAATGGACATGATGCCCTCGATCTATGCATTAGTTCATGCCGTTATGATCCACCTAACAGATGACCCTCTGTTCGAAATTACTATTCCTGGTAAGACACAATCATGCCTCTTGAGCGGGTGTCCCATTATAGCATCGGTGAATGGTAATGCAGCAGATTTAATCAGGCGTGCAGATGCTGGTTTTGCTGTTGAAGCTATGAATCCGATTGAACTGGCCCAAATCATAAGGAAACTTTATTCCATGCAACCACATGAGAGAGACTCAATGGGTGCTCGCGGCAGACAATTTTACTTTGAACATCTATCGCCCGATGTCGGGGCTAAACAATATGAAAAAATCTTCAATAAGGTCTCATCAAACCATAAAAAAGGGATTTAGAAATGACTAAAATATTAATTACTGGAGGAAGAGGATTTATTGGGACAAATTTAACGAACGAACTGAGACGCCGAGGCCATGATGTATGGACCCTTGATATAAGCCAAGGAGAAGATGAAAAACATGACAGAACTGATGTATCAAGCTATTGGCAGTTGGAGAGAGTTTTTGAGAAAAATTCCTTCGATTATGTATTTCATTTAGCTGCTGAATACGGCCGTTGGAACGGAGAAGATCACTATGAGAATTTGTGGAGAACAAATACTATAGGGACCAAAAATATTCTTCGACTACAGGAAAAGTATAGATTTCGTCAGATTTTTTTTAGCAGTTGTGAAGTATACGGCGATTATGAAGGGATCATGAGGGAAGATGTTATAGATAAGATACCAATTAGGCAAATGAATGATTATGCAATAAGCAAGTGGGTTGGTGAATTGCAGGTTCTCAATTCTGCTAAAATGTTTAATACAGAAACCGTAAGGGTACGTCCCTTGAATTGTTACGGACCTCACGAATATTATAGCCTATATAGAGGAGTTATTCCTATCTTTGTATATCGAGCCCTGATGGATATGCCATATACTGTCTATGAAGGGCATAAGAGGATATTCGATTATGTTGAAGATACGTGTCGTACCTTAGCAAACATTATCGATAACTTTAAACCTGGTGAAGTTTATAATTTAGGCAGTAAAGAGGAATGGATAACCGATATCCGATATATTTCAGATCTCATTTTAAAATACCTTGGTAAGAATGATAAGCTTGTTACATACAAAAATGCCGAACCCTTCACTACCAGAAATAAATTCGTTGATTTTTCCAAAATACGAAGGGACCTAAGTCACGAAGCAAAGATTCCAATTGAAGAAGGTTTAGTACGATACATTGCGTGGATGAAAAAAGTTTATAATATATAAGATGGAGACACGAAAAAAATGAACTCTTATTTAGATTTTTATAAGGATAAAATTATCCTTGTCACAGGTGGTGCCGGTGCTATTGGGTCAAATTTCTGCAAAATATTGTCAGATTTAGGCCCGAAATTGATCATCATTCTCGACGATCTGTCAGCTTCGTATGAATGGAATATTCCATCACGGTCTAATGTACTCTTTGTGAAAGGTAGCATAACCGATGAAACGGCATTAAAGAGAGTATTTAATGAAAAACCAAGTCATGTTTTCCATCTTGCCGCTTTTTTCGCAAATCAAAATTCAGTTGATTATCCAGAAAGAGATCTTGAAGTAAATGGCGTAGGAATTCTAAAAGTGCTTGAGTATTCCAATATGACAGGTGCCGAACGTTTTGTTTATGCGTCGTCAGGTTGTTCTATCTATGGTAGCGAGGCCCCCCTTCCTTTGACGGAAGAGTTTATATCGATGCATCTTTCAACACCCTATCAGATCACAAAGATGTTAGGTGAACTTTATTGCAACTTTTTCGCCAATCATTATGGCCTAAAGGTCGTCAAGACACGCTTTTTCAATTCATATGGACCGGGTGAAATTCCTGGACAATACCGAAATGTCATACCAAATTTCATTTATTGGGCAATGAAAGGCTTACCTCTACCGATCACTGGTAACCCTGACGCAACAAGAGATTTCACTTATGTTGAAGATTTATCAGATGGCTTACTAAGAGCAGGTTGTTATGATAGTTGCATAGGTAAAGAAATGAATCTTGCTTCTGGAGTAGAAACACGAATTGGTGATTTAGCCGATACTATTAATGAATTAACTCACAATAAAGCTGGAAGCTACATCGTCAGCAAGAGAATATGGGATACAAAAAACAGACTCTTAGCATCTATTGACAAAGCGCGAGAGCTCATGGGTTATAAACCAAAAGTGCCTTTCGAAGAGGGCATAAGGCGGACAGTTCAGTGGTTTACAGATAACTGGAAAAACATTGAAGAGAGCGCTTCCTTTCTGCCCGGCACTTCTTCAGCAGTTAGAGAGCTTGTAACCAATAAGTAGTGAGTACCACGCCTTTGCAAATGATTTAATATAAGTTAAACAACTCAAGAGCGTAGACCATTATTTATGAGACCTTATTGGGTATTTCGTATATCCGGAAGTGCCAATATTAAAACTAACTTCCTTTGTAAGGATTTCGAATATATTATCCTGAAACAAAACGAGATAAATATACTGCCCTTAGGTATTATTAATAAATTAAATTTCGTCATCCTATGGCTTACTATTACTTATAGTGAGAAGTATTCTAACTTGCCACACGAGATGGTCGCTATATATCACAATGGTGAAATCGTACATCATTCCTTTTTATTTGGTCCATCACCTAAATATCCCTTTATGAGCAACAATGACTACCAGATTGGCTTAATATATACGAAAAGAGAGCACCGGAATAAAGGACTAGCTTTCTATGCTTGCTCCGAAATCATAAAAAAATATTCAAAAGAAAATACAGTATTGTGGTATCTGACAACCCCCAATAATAGGCCCTCAATTAATCTTTCATCAAAACTTGGTTTTGAGTATTATGGAAATGCTGATCGGATTTCGAAACTTGGTATTGGTCATTATAGTATAGAACGAAGTACACAAAAATCTTACACTTTTTCAACAGGTGACATTGGTTATTCCCAAGTTACCGAATCACCGGGTCTTATGGCCACAAATGAACAGATAAAAAGATTATACCAAAGATACTGGCTTGCAAAAGAGTTTACGAAAGATAAAGATGTCTTGGAGGTTGCCTTCGGTAGTGGCATGGGTCTGGGTTATTTGGCTAATGTAACAAAGAGTTTGACGGGAATCGATATAGATATAGCGAATGTGAATTATGCAAAACAATATTACTCGGAGGAAAACAAAAGGAACACCTCTATAAAAATTGAATTGATGGATGCGCACAACTTAAACTATCCTGACAAAAGCTTTGACGTCGTAATAGGTTTTGAAGTCCTATATTATCTTCATAAGCCATCACAATTCTTTTCCGAGGTAAAAAGAGTGCTAAGGACAAATGGTATTTTTATACTCAGTACCGTTAATGTTGATTGGGAGGCATTCCATCCGTCACCGTTGACATATCAGTACTTTTCTGTTCCGGAGCTTTTCGTGCTGCTGAAATCCCATTTTTCTGAAGTTAAATTTTATGGCAGTTTCAAAACAGAAGCTACTCACAAAATTGATAGATTAATTTCTTTTATAAAAAAAGCGAGTGTATCCTTATCCCTCATTCCAGATAGTCTGGCAAAACGGAATTTTCTAAAACGTATATTCTTAGGTAAATTATCCCCTTTACCAAAAGAAGTGTATGATGGAATGGCCACGGTTGATGCCCCGGAAGAAATTTCACACGACCGTTCATGCTATACTTTCAAAATCATATACGCTATTGCAGGGAAATGAACACTATTTCCCACAAGTGGATGCGGAGGACACGAAAATCCCAGATAATTTCATTTCATTGATACAATCATGGGTCATGGCATGCTACATCACCTTG
>Ga0194112_10009286_pt1 | contig 12533 bp, 12 predicted proteins | sample TA2MahC400mmetaG_FD_146191 | JGI IMG/M metagenome (GOLD analysis project Ga0194112, IMG submission 146191) | Freshwater microbial communities from Lake Tanganyika, Tanzania - TA2015016 Mahale Deep Cast 400m | ecosystem: Environmental > Aquatic > Freshwater > Lake | place: Tanzania: Lake...
TACAAAACAGATTTTTTGTCAAGCATTTTTTAAACATAAAATTCTTGAACCATGAGGCCGATGGCCACATTTAAGCAAGAAAAGAGCTTCATCAGAAAACCCCGTCAATTTTTTCACACCTTCTGAGGGGTTAATTGTGCTAAACGCGGATTACTGAGTAAAAGAAAGCGACGAGGAGTTACACCATTGGTAATGTTGTAAAACTTCTCTGGCCACAGCTCATAGAAATCGTGGAGGACATCCTTTTTCAAAAGTTCGGTATGGAGTTTGGCCACCCCATTGATGGCATGGCTGCCGACACAAGCCAGGTGAGCCATTCGGATATACCGTTCCCCGGTTTCGTCAATCAGTGACAAACGGGCTACCCGTCCCTCATCATTCGGATGGCTCTGTCGTACTTCATCCAAGAAACGCCGGTTGATTTCATAGATGATTTCCAAGTGCCGGGGGAGAAGGCGGCCGAAGAGAGATAGAGGCCATTTTTCCAACGCCTCAGGTAATAAGGTATGGTTGGTATAAGCAAACGTTTGCCGGGTGATCTCCCAGGCCTGATCCCAGCCCATTAGATGCTCGTCTACCAACAACCGCATCAGTTCGGCTACCGCAATGGAGGGATGGGTGTCATTCAGTTGCACTGCATACTTTATATGAAAATTATCCAATTTCTTCTCACGCTGGAGATAGATGCGGATCATATCCTGCAGTGCACATGAGACGAAAAAATATTGCTGCTCCAATCGCAATTGCTTCCCTGCGGCCGGTTCATCATTTGGATAGAGAACCTTGGTGATGTTTTCAGAAACTACCTTTTCATCGACTGCTCCGTAGTAATCGCCGATGTTAAATGCTTGAAAATCAAACGATTCACAGGCTTCAGCCTTCCAGAGACGAATAAAATTGGCAGTATTGACATTGTAACCAAGCAAGGGAGTATCGTAGGCAATGCCCTTGACTACCCGATCAGGAATCCATTGCACATGAAAATTGCCTTGTTCATCGTAAGTTGTTTCCGTATATCCACCCAATTTGATGTTAAAAGCAATCTCGGGACGTGGTATTTCCCAAGGATTGCCCAATTGCAGCCACTTATCGGTTACTTCGACCTGCCATCCGTCACGAATCTCCTGGTCAAAAATGCCGAATTCATACCGAATCCCATAACCGATGGCGGGGATTTCCAAGGTGGCTAAGGAATCCATATAACACGCAGCTAACCGTCCGAGGCCGCCGTTGCCCAGACCAGGTTCATGTTCCTGCTCGATCAGTTCTTCCAGATCTATCCCCATTTCTTTGACCGCTTGCCGCACCTGCTCCACTACACCCAGATTGATCAAGTTGTTGCCAAGTTGGGGGCCTAGCAAAAATTCAGCGGAGAGGTAGCAAACCGTACGGCTCGCTTTTTCATAATAGGTATGGGCGGATCGCAGCCATCGGTGCAGCAATCGATCACGTAGGGCATATGCCAGAGCGAGGTAGTAATCGTTCCGGGTGGCCACGGCCGGAAATTTGGCCTGGAGATAAAAAAGACTTTCACGGATCGCACGCATGATCACTTCGGTGCTGAGACCTATTCGAATGTCACCGGGCAATTTCTGAACTGTTTTGTTTTCATCACCCATATGATTGGGAAGTATTGGACTTGTTTTCCTGGATTCGGACATCGCTTCTTCGATGGATTAAGTATAGTAAAAGTAGCCTTTTTTGTCAAAAAATAGGAGAAAGAATAAATCTAATCTCCAAAACATATACCCAAATCACGAGCAGTATGTATGGTATCGCAGTCCAATGGCACCAACTTCATTCGCCTGGTTGCCTGGGCCAATGGAACATACCGCACAGTAGGAGGATCAAGAGCAACCATCACGTCTGTTTTCCCTTCCTCTAATGCCCTCACAGCAGCAGCACCAAATCGGAGTGCAATAAGGCGATCAAAGGTTGTTGGAGTCCCGCCCCTTAGAAGGTGACCCAATACAACTACACGAGTTTCTTTTTTTAGAATCAATTCCAGTTGCCTGGCTACGATTTCGCCAATTCCTCCTAAACGTTCTTCGCGGCCCATTTCTTTTTCTAATACGGATATTTCGCCACCTACCGGCTTTGCACCTTCAGCAACTACTACAATAGAATATTTTCGATCCCCCTCTTTAAGTCTTGCTGCAACCTTTTCAATATCGTATGGTATTTCGGGGATCAAAATAACATCAGCCCTGCCAGATACACCTGTATTGAGCGCTATCCAACCTGCATATCGACCCATCACTTCGACTACCATTATTCTTTGATGCGCCTCTGCAGTAGAATGCAAACGATCCAAACACTCCGTTGCAAATGACACTGCTGTATCAAAACCAAATGTAATAACCGTCTCTTCAAGATCGTTATCAATTGTTTTCGGCACTCCGACAACTCGCAATCCTTTTTTGGCTAACTCATGTGCTATGGTAAGCGATCCATCTCCTCCAATTGCTATAAGCGCATCGATTTTGTTTCTCCTGAATTCAGTGATGACCTCATCAGAGCGATCTTTTTCATAAATCCCACCTTCTCTGTTTATCATCGGATACTTAATAGGATTCCCTCGATTCGTAGTACCTAAAATAGTTCCTCCAAGGTGAGTAATATTTTTGACTGTTTCCCGGTTCAATTGAACTAAACCACCTTCAGGATACTGTTCAGATAAAAACAAACCATTATATCCATCACGGATACCGCAGCACTCCCAATGTCGGTTTAAAGCTGAAAATACGACAGCTCGGATGACAGCGTTTAGCCCTGGCGCGTCACCCCCACCGGTATTAATGGCAATTCTTTTAATCTGCTTGTTAGCCATTTTCAACCCTCCATTAGTGCGATAGAACTATTATCCCATTTTTTTTATTTCTTATTAATAATGTCAAAAAATTCTTAGCATGTCAAAATTTCTCCTTCCATTGATAATTGAAGGTAATTTTAGATTAACCTTTTTACTCTATCTCAAAAAATTCTATTAATTACTTCCTTAAATAAATTTTACATGACGAATACTTCATCCCTGCCCACCGCAGGCAGGCACGAACGATGAAAATACCCCCCACCCATCCCCTCCCCCTCCGAGGGGGGAGGGTGGGGTGGGGGTGACAATTTATGTAATTTTTTATCTGAGGATTTTTAAGAAAATATTTATGATTAGAATTTTCACTTAATATTTCAATAAGTTACCAATTTTCTAAAAAATTTAATTTAGATTGGCAAAGAAATTGCTTTAAATTATTTAACCTTAGAAATGCCATATAAGGAAGATAAATAGATGACCTTTGAGGAATGGACGGAATACATGGCGAGGGAAATAATCCTTCTGAATGAGGAGAGACCAAATATTCCCGATAAAGTTTACGAAATATTTGGGGATGATCTTGAGGATGAAGAATTAACAAGTCCTCAGTGAAAGAGGAAATTAACTGCCCTTGCCATTTAGTGCGGGAGATTCAATATTTGAGGAAGTTTTTCTCAATGTGACTTTTTTAGAATCTCTTTACCTATCATTAAACCGCTGAGTATTTCCCCTTCTAAACCCAGATAGGGAAAATTCTCTTTTCCGCAGAAATAAAGGTTTTTTGAAATTCGGGTAGGGACTATCCCTTCTCTCCATTGAAATTCAGAATTCGTCTCATATAGGAAATGAGGATAGGACCAGCAAAAGAACTGTCCTTTTGTCCAATCCCAATCCGCGAACTCAATATGTTTTTCAAGAAATGGAATGAGGTTGCGGATATGTTTCATAACACCTTTCTGATGCTCGATAAAGGAATTTTCATCCCATTCTCCAAAGGCCATAAAGCTTTGGACAGTCAGCGCCCTCTTCCCTTCAGGTGCCTGAGCCTCATCTCCCTTTTTACTCAAAGAGAGGAAGAGAACATTTCCTTCTTCATAGGGTTTCTCCAAATCCATGATGGAAACGAGGAGATCTCGCATGCCCACCGGGATTACCTTCTCCCTAATTCCTAAAAAGATTGGAAAAAGGGCATACTTAGGTTCAATTTTTTCCTCCCACCTCGATAGCAGTTTTCTTTTTTTACCTAAGAGTTTTGAAAGGTGGTGGAGAGGGGAATTCAAAACGAGGAATTTTGATCGAAGCATCCTTTGCTCCTTTTTTAAGGAGAAGGTAAATCCTTTCTTCCCTTCCGCTTCTACCTTTTTCACCCCTTCAATTTCCTCCGCCTTTCCTCCTAATTGAAAAAATTTTTCAAAGATAGTCTTCTTCATATCTTCTAAGTCTATATTCGCCACCCATCCCTCTTTTTCTTCATTGGATAAAAGGTAATGGATTACTGAGATGGGCATATGATTGGAATTAAGACTTCCCCATGAGATCATTTGAAGTTTTATGAACTCTCGAAATTCTCTCGAAAATGAGGAGAGTTCTTCATCCACCTTTCCCTTTGAAAATGGTTCGAATGAAAGCCACCTTTTAATTAGAGAACGAGATTGAACGGGAAAGATCGATTGAATACCCTCTTTGGGTTTTAGCTTTTTTAAAAGATGTTGAAAACGGTTAACCTCATTATAGAAATTTTCAATTTGAGCAACCTCCTCGCGAAACTCCCTTTTCCATTCCAACTGGAGCATAGATCGTTCGGGAAAAAGGTCGATCCTTGCCTTGGGAAGGATCACCTGAAAGAGAGCCATCTGCCTTGAATTTTCTGATCTTGTTTCTTCCTCTCCAAACCCTTCTCTTCCATTTTGTTCAAATGAAAGATTCAATTCCTGAGCTGTCTCTCTTAAAAAGGCCGCCTTAATAAGCTTTTCAGAAAAGTTGGAAAAAGGGACAAATCTATATCCATCTTTGAGATAGGTTGGAAGATATCTTTTCTCCTTTAAAAGTAAAACCCTCTGTTTGGCTTTTGACAAATAGGTTCCGGCTACCAAACCACCCAACCCAGAGCCTAATATAATCACCTCATATTCGTCGGTTTGCCTTATCATCAATATCCTACTATTATTTAATCTACCCTATAACCACTCTTTAGTGAGAAGTGGATTTGAGTTTCATCAAATCTTCTTCGAATGCTATCAAGCAGGCACTCACTAATACCCTCTCATCTGATTTTGTGTGGTTCAGTGCTTCCAGGCCTCTGGATAAGCATTTTTGACGCATGATGAAATAGACTGGATAGGGTAGAACGATGAAGATAAAGAAATTAAATAAATTCGATTGACTCTTGCTCCTTTTCCGCTTTTACGATCTCTCCAATAACAAAGGCCCTTTCGGCCATGGAATGAAGTCTTGCCAAGATCTCCTCAGTCTCCTTGGTCTTGACGATAAGAACCATTCCAATTCCGTTGTTGAATGTCTGGAACATTTCTTCTTCAGGGATATTTCCCTTCTCTTTCAAAAAGGTAAAGATTGGAGGAATTTCCCACGTCCCTCTATGGATGACAGCTTTACAGCCTCTTGGAATCACTCTCGGGAGATTTCCTTTAATCCCTCCACCGGTGATATGGGCTATTCCGCTGACGGTGAAGTCTCTTACGAGGTTGAGGATTGTCTTAACATAAATTTTAGTTGGCAGTAGAAGTTCATCCCCTAACGTCTTTCCGATCTCTTCTACTCTTTTACGAAGATCCATCTTGTGGTGTTCCAGGAGCAGCTTTCTTACCAAAGAGTATCCATTGCTGTGAAGTCCGCTAGATGCAAGCCCGATCAATCTGTCCCCTACTGTGATGCTGGATCCGTCGATCAATTGAGCATCTTCCACGATCCCTACAGCAAATCCAGCAAGATCGTACTCCCCTTCTTTATAAAATCCAGGCATCTCGGCTGTCTCGCCGCCGATTAGAGAACATTCTGCTTCGACGCATCCTTTTACGATGCCACTCACAATTTTTATAGCTTTCTCCGGATCGAGTTGAGAAGTGGCTAAGTAATCCAGGAGAAAAAGGGGCTTGGCTCCACTGACTATGATGTCATTTACACACATGGCGACCAAATCAATTCCTACCGTGTCATGAGAATCCATCAAAAAAGCAATCTTCAGTTTCGTTCCTACGCCATCGGTGGATGAAACCAAAATGGGTTTTTTATAGCGTTCCAAACTGAGAGAGACACAACCTGCAAAGCCTCCTATCTTCGTCAACACCTCAGGTCGAAATGTCGACTCAACCAATGGCTTGATCGCCTGGATAAAAGCATCCCCCTTCTCGATATCGACTCCAGCATCTTTGTAAGAGATCTTTTTCATACCCTTTATTCCCTAACAGGAAATTATTTTTTAGATTAATCGATGAGTTTCAAAATGTCAACCTTTTCTAAGGGTGATTTTTTTCTTGCAGATTTAGAGATACTTTGTTATTTTTAATTTAATTTATTGAATATGAGAATTGAAGAATTTGATTATTTTCTTCCCAAATCCCTGATTGCCCAATATCCCTCTTCTCAAAGGGGGGAATCCCGTTTGATGGTGCTTCATCGAGATCAAAGCACGATCGAGCATCGGGAATTTCGAGATATTTCGAATTACTTCCATCCTGGAGATCTCCTTGTGATCAATAATACCCGTGTTATTCCCGGACGGTTGATCGGAAATAAAATGACAGGGGGAAAGATCGAAATTCTCCTCATCCCCCCATGGAATGGAACAAAAGGGGAATGGGAAGTCCTAATCAAAGGTGCGGGCAAGATCAAAAGAGGGGTTCAGATTCAATTTGGTAAGAACCTTTATGGAGAGTTGAAAGAGGTGAAGGATGGGAGGGGAAAGATTTCATTCTCGGATCAGAGGCCGATCACGGATCTCCTTCAAAAGTTTGGCCATATCCCCCTCCCCCCCTATATCAAGAGAGAGGATGAACCATTGGATTGGGCTCGTTATCAGACCATATTCGCAGAAAGAGATGGATCGATTGCTGCACCGACTGCAGGTCTCCATTTCACCCATACCATATTGAAATCCCTTAGAGATCGAGATATCAATATTACCTCGATTACTCTTCACATCGGACCAGGAACATTCTTGCCGGTAAAAGTTGATAAAGTGGAAGACCACAAAATGGAGGGAGAATGGGTAGAGATATCGGAGGAGACAGCCAGGGATATTGAACAAACAAAGGCACGAGGTGGAAAGGTCATTGCCGTAGGGACAACAACCACACGCGCCCTTGAATCCTTTTCAACCGAAGAAGGTCAGGTCAAACCGGGGAAAAATATTTCATCTCTCTATATTTACCCCCCTTATCGCTTTCGATTGATCGATGGATTGATCACTAATTTTCATCTCCCAAAATCAACGTTAATTATGTTGATATGTGCTTTTTTAGGGAAAGAATTTCTAATGAGAGCTTATAAAGAGGCCATTGATAAAAAATATCGATTTTATAGCTATGGCGATGCCATGCTCATTCTTTAGAAACGCTAAGCGCTATGCGCATAGCGATAAGAATATGGCTTTTCATTTTACCATCTTAAAAAGAGACAGGTTTTCTAAGGCAAGACTGGGGAGGATAGAGACAGACCACGGCTCTTTATCCACTCCTAACTTCCTTCCTGTTGGCACGCTGGGCACTGTGAAGTCCCTTACACCGGAAGAGTTGGTAGAGGTTGGGGTAGAGGCCATTCTGGGTAACACCTACCATCTTTACCTCAAACCAGGCCACGAGACCATTGGCAGATTAGGAGGACTTCACGCCTTTATTCACTGGGAGAAGCCTATTTTGACAGACAGCGGTGGCTATCAGATCTTCAGCCTGTCGAAGCTTCGAAAGATTTCAGAGGATGGGGTGACTTTCCAGTCTCACATCGATGGCTCCACCCATTTTCTCACACCTGAAAAGGTGATGGAAATCCAGAGAACCCTTGAATCTGACATCGCTATGGTTTTAGATGAATGCATCCCCTTCCCTTCTCCTTATGAATATGCAAAGGCTTCGATGCGGTTGACAACTCGATGGGCTAAGAGGTCCTTACAGGTAAGACGAGAGGGAGATCCTGCCCTTTTTGCTATTATACAGGGGGGGACATATAGGGATTTGCGGGAAGAGAACTCACAGGCACTGGTGCTGATGGATTTCCAGGGATATGCTATTGGAGGTCTCAGTGTGGGGGAACCAAAATCGATAATGCGGGAGATCCTGGAGTGGACCACTCCCCTTCTTCCCGAAAATATACCAAGGTACTTAATGGGTGTGGGAACACCAGAGGATATCCTCCATGCCATAATGCTGGGGATCGATCTCTTCGATTGCGTTCTTCCGACAAGAAATGCAAGGAACGGGCTGCTTTTTACCTCGTCAGGCAAGATGTCGATCAAACAGGCTCAATATGCTGAAGATGGAAGGCCGATTGACGAGATGTGCCTTTGTTACACATGCCGCCATTACTCGAGGGCCTATCTCCGACACATCTACCTCACCCATGAAATACTCTCTTCGAGGTTGAATACGATTCACAACCTATATTATTATATGAAATTTATAAAGGGGCTTCAGGAGGCGATCCAAGAGGAACGGCTTCAGGATTTTTATAAAAAATTTAGACAACAACGTGAAGGATTGGACCCTGAGTGCCCAATCCATATTCAAAATAACTGGGGATATTTTTAAAAAGGAGGACTTATGGGAATGGAGTTGGCTTATGCAATGGGACCACAACCTGGGGGAGGACAGGGGTCTCAAATTATGAGTTTTCTTCCTATCATACTCATCTTTGTCATCTTCTACTTCCTGCTCATTCGACCTCAACAGAAGCGGTCGAAGGAACACCGGAGTTTATTGTCAAACCTAAAGGTAGGAGATAATGTCCTGACCAGCGGAGGAATTTACGGCCGCATCACTGGACTTCGAGATGATATCATTACACTTGAAATCTCCGACAAAGTAAGGGTGAAAGTGAGCCGGGGTCATATCGCAGGAGTGGTGAGACAGGATGTGACGAAGTCAGACTAATTCAATTGCCAATGATCAATGGTCAATGGGCAGTGATTGCCCCTAATTGATCATTGCTAATTGACAATTGTTCAATGATCATTTTGCCTTGCCAATATCCCCCTTGCTCTAAACGAAGTTTTAGGGCTATAATCCAAAAGGAGGTGAGTCATGAGGAATTACGAAACAATCTTCATCTTAGATCCTGATCTCGAGGAAGAACAAACCCAATCCACCATTGAAAAAGTTAGGGGAATCATCATACAGGGCAATGGAGAAATTCTTAAAGTCGAGGATTGGGGAAAGCGTAAACTTGCCTATGAAGTCAAAAAGAAAGTCAAAGGTCATTACGTCCTGATCCACTTTTTGGGATCTCCTGCTTTGCTCTCTGAGTTGGAGAGAAATTTCCGAGTTATGGATGCTGTAATTAAATTTCAATCTGTTCGATTGGACGAAACCCGTGCGTCAACTGCAGAGGGCCCCCTGATGGAGGAGTCTCCAGAGGAGGAGTCAAAGACGGAAGAAAGGATATGACCTCTTACAATCGTGTTATCCTTACAGGAAGAGTAGCAACTACTCCTCTGCGTCAGTATCGTCCAGACGGAACTCCTGTGCTTCAATTCCCATTGGAATTGAATGATTCAGAGGAATTATCCTTTCAAGACCTAAGCTATAGTGTCACAAAGCGACCTCCGCACCCTGAGGATGCAGGGCGGGCCATGCACCATGTTGGTACAGGGCGGGCAGGTAAGAATAGAATCGATATTGTTGTTTTTGGGAAGTTGGCAGAGATGAAATCCGACATGCAGAGAGGCCAACACCTTCTGGTGAAGGGTCGACTCAATCAACGACACTGGCAGACACCCGAGGGTAAAAATCGAACTCGCACAGAGGTGATCGCCATTGAACTTGAGACCTTGGAAGAATCGAAGGAAACCACCTGTCTCGCCAAGGGCGAGATAAGTTCAGTTAAGGAAGGAAGAAGAAAATGAAGAGACCGACTGAGAGGCCAGCCGCCGACAGGAAGAAGAAACCTTTCTTGAGGCGAAAGGTCTGCCGATTCTGCACCGATAAAAAACTGGATATCGACTATAGGAATCCGAGAATCCTTCGATATTTCATTACAGAACGCGGGAAGATCATTCCTCGAAGGATTTCTGGAAACTGCGCGAAGCATCAAAGACAAGTTACCATCGCTATCAAAAGGGCGCGTAATATCGCCATTTTGCCTTTTACGACGGCAGTTCGTTAAACGGAAATGTGATGTTAGAGAATAAAGGGTTCGTTATTTGGTCAAGGTTACGATGCCCGTTTCGTCAATGCCTGCCTGCGGTAGGCAGGGGTTAGGTTAATCGTATTGAATCCTTACCCTTAGTCTTTAACGCTAAACGATCCGGGCCTCCTAAACCTAACCTTTTCACAAAGATTTATAGGAGGTCGCCTATGCAGGTCATTTTATTAGAAGATATCCCTTCTTTGGGAAAAGTCGGGGACCTGGTGAAGGTTTCTGACGGATACGGGAGAAATTATCTCATTCCTAAGAAGAAGGCAATTTTCGCTACCGAAAAAAACCTCAAGGCCATTGAACATCAAAAGACCATGGTCCAGCATCGTATTGGGAAGATAAAAAAGGATGTGGAGAAGGTGGCAGAGCAGATCGAAAAACTTTCCTGCACCATAAGCAAACCCGTCGGAGAAAGCGGAAAACTTTTCGGCTCTGTGACTTCAATGGAGATCGAGGCTTTTCTGAAGGAAAACCGGATCGAGGTGGATCGTAAGAAGATTTTATTGGAAGAACCCATTAAAAATCTGGGAATGTATACTGTGCCGATAAAACTCCATCCCGAATTGACCGCCCATCTCAAGATTTGGGTGGTCCAGGAGTGATTCCCAATGAATGAAACGGAACTCTCTTCCCATAAAATCCCTCCTCAGAATATAGAGGCGGAGCAATCCGTATTGGGAGGAATCTTCATTGAGAATGAAGCGATCAACAAGGTGATGGAGATACTCAGCCCTGATGACTTTTATCGAGATGCCCATCGCAAGATCTATGATACCTTAATCGATCTTTCGGAAAGAGATGAACCTGCTGATCTCATCACCATGACTAACGAACTAAGGAAAAAAAACCAACTCGATTCAATCGGAGGTGCTTCCTATCTCGCCTTCCTTATCGATTCGGTTCCCACTGCCGCGAATATCGAATATTACGCCAGGATCGTCAAGGAGAAGGCTATCCTTAGAAAGTTGATTGAAACCTCAACCGAGATCATCACACAAAGTTATCAGGATCGAGGAGATGTGGAGGGTTTTCTCGATGAAGCGGAGCGTGCGATCTTTGAGATATCTGAAAAAAGGGTGAAGCCTTCTTTTTACTCTATTCGGGAGATTGTTAAGGAGAGTTTCAAGATCATCGAAAAGCTCTATGAGAAGAAAGAACTCGTCACAGGCGTCCCCTCGGGTTTCAAAGAACTTGACCAGAGGACCGCAGGCTTTCAACCTTCTGACCTCATCATCGTGGCTGGTAGACCCAGTATGGGTAAGACTGCCCTTTGCCTCAATATTGCACAGTATGCAGCGATTGAGAAAAGGATCCCTGTGGCCATCTTTTCTTTGGAGATGTCTAAGGAGCAATTGGTTATCCGAATGCTTTGTTCGGAGGCCAATGTGGAAGGGACTCGCCTCAGAACAGGTTTTCTGAACGAAAGCGATTGGCCAAAGTTGACACTCGCAGCAGGGAATCTCTCCGATGCCCCTATATTTATCGATGATACTGCCGCCCTTTCAGTTCTTGAATTAAGGGCAAAGGCCCGCCGCCTTAAAGCCGAGCACGGCTTGGGCCTCCTCATCATCGACTATCTTCAGTTGATGAAAGGAAGGATGAAGGCAGAAAGCCGCCAGCAGGAAATCTCTGAAATCTCCCGCTCTTTAAAAGCCTTATCCAAAGAGCTCAGCATTCCTATCATCGCTGTTTCTCAACTCAGCCGCAGGACTGAGGAAAGGCACGGAATGAGACCTCAACTTTCGGACCTCAGGGAATCCGGGGCTATAGAACAAGATGCCGATGTAATCCTTTTCCTTTATAGGGATGAGGTTTATAACCGTTCGGAAGATAACCCTAATCGCGGGAAGGCTGAGGTCATTATCGGAAAGCAACGAAATGGACCCATTGGAAAGATCGAACTGGCCTTTTTGGATAAGATCACTACCTTCAAAGATCTCTATAAGGGAGAAATTCAGAATATCTACGAATGATAAATTCGATGTCCTTAGCCCGAGGTCCTGCAAAATTTGGTTTTGAGTTCGGTGTCGAGGATTAGGGCTTAAAAACTTAGAAGTCTAAACTAATACAAACGCATTAATTAAAATGACATCACCCCCACCCTAACCCTCCCCCCTTGGAGACTGTGTCGTAATTAGGGTGAGGGTAAAAATTTAGCATGAAGCATAAAATTATCTACGAGAGACCATATCGATATGATACAATAAAGTCGTACGAAAGGAGAGTGGTTATGGCATATCGATATGGCAATCGCTATCAACTCGGATTATTTCCACAAAGCATCGAAGACTATGTTGCTAAGGATGATCCTGTTAGAGCCTATGATGCCTTTGTGGAAGCTTTGGATTTTAGTGCC
>Ga0194112_10009287_pt1 | contig 12533 bp, 10 predicted proteins | sample TA2MahC400mmetaG_FD_146191 | JGI IMG/M metagenome (GOLD analysis project Ga0194112, IMG submission 146191) | Freshwater microbial communities from Lake Tanganyika, Tanzania - TA2015016 Mahale Deep Cast 400m | ecosystem: Environmental > Aquatic > Freshwater > Lake | place: Tanzania: Lake...
AGAGGATTAAACTTACTAAGGTTGAACCTTGAATAAGGTTCAACCTTTTTCAATTTACTAAACAACCAAAAGTTCCAAAGGAAACTGCCCCATTGGCGGATAGGATGCGACCAAGGAATTTGTCGGAATTTGTAAAATTCTACGAAAATTGAGATGTTGCATTACAGGGAAGGGTGCCAAGACATAAATTTGACATAAACAAAATTGAAAATTACAATAAGATAAAAGTGGAGGTATATTTTATGACTAAAGAAAACAATGGTAAAGAGGAAGCAGTAAAATTGGCAATTGAACAGATTGAAAAACAATTTGGCAAGGGAACGGTGATGAAACTAGGCGAGTCCGGAGCGCGGGAAAAAGTTGAGGTAATTCCCACCGGCTCTATTGGTCTTGATTTGGCTTTGGGTGTTGGCGGCGTTCCCCGCGGACGAATTATTGAGATCTTTGGCCCCGAAGCATCAGGCAAGACTACTTTAGCTTTGCATATTGTTGCCGAGGCGCAAAAAAAGGGCGGGGCGGCAGCTTTTATTGACGCCGAACACGCTTTGGACCCAATTTATGCAGAAAAAATTGGAGTCTGGATACCAGAACTTTTACTTTCTCAGCCGGATACCGGCGAGCAAGGATTAGAAATTGCCGAAACCTTAGTGAGAAGCGGGGGTATTGATGTTTTGGTTGTTGACTCGGTGGCGGCCCTGGTGCCACGAGCAGAAATTGAAGGTGAAATGGGTGATACCCATATTGGTTTGCAGGCGCGCTTAATGAGTCAGGCAATGAGAAAATTATCGGGCGCCATTTCCAAATCCAAGACCACGGCAATTTTTTTAAATCAATTGCGTTTTAAAATCGGCGTGTTTTTTGGCAATCCCGAGACAACTCCCGGCGGACTGGCATTAAAATTTTATTCCTCAGTGCGAATGGATATTCGGCGAATTGGACAAATAAAAGAAGGGGAGAAAATTTTAGGTGGCCGGCATCGCGTCAAGGTGGTAAAAAATAAAGTTGCCCCGCCCTTTAGACAGACAGAATTTGACATCATGTTTGGGGAAGGAATTTCCAGGTTTGGTGATTTGCTTGATGTGGGTGTGGAAAACGAAATTGTCCAAAAAAGCGGCAGTTGGTTTACTTATGGGAACGAAAAATTAGGTCAAGGTCGAGAAGCAGCAAAACTTTTTTTGAAAGAAAATGAAAAATTGGCAGAGGAAATTAAGAAAAAAATTTTTGCGAAAGCAGAATCCGGGGAGTAGCTCAGATAGTTAGAGCGCACGCATGGGGTGCGTGAGGCCGCCGGGGCGGAACCGGCCTTCCCGACCAATACAAGCTGAGGTAGCAAAGGTGGTCAATGCACTGGTCTGAAAAACCAGCGATGACGGTTCGACTCCGTCCCTCAGCACCACGCTTAGCATGGTTGCAGGCACGCTCAGCCTGCCGCCACGGAAAAATTATTGACCTACAGAATTAAATCTACTGGATCAATAATGGTGAGCCGTGAAAATTTGCCCCTTTTTTAAAATTCCTGACAGCAAATTTTCTCTGGTTCATCCATAGTTAGCGAAATTTTTCAAGCAGTGAGGCTAAGTCGCGATCGGTAATCCCTTTTTTGGCAAGAGCTGATTGGGCAAGCTGTGGAAGTTGAGATTCCAAAGTGGAACGTGGTTTAGCATAGAAAATGCCAATCGGAATTTTTGTGTCTTGGGTAGACTCTGCGTCCGGCCCTGATGGCCACTGGGTTGCTTTTTTAAACGCTTCATTAAAAGTTTGCCGCGGTTCAATCTTTTCAATTCTTTTTTGGAAAAACTCAAAAGTGTTTACTTTGTTAAAAATTACACAGGGCTGCAAAACATCAACTACCGCAAAGCCGGGATGGCTGATTGCGGCTTTGAAAAGTTCGGCCAAATGATTGGTATCCCCAGAAAAACCCCGCGCCACAAAACTTGCATGAGACGCTAAAGCCAAACTAACCGGATTTATCGGAATATCCAAATTCCCAAAAGGAGTAGATTTGGAAAGATAGTTTTTTTCTGAAGTCGGCGAAGTTTGCCCAGTAGTTAGGGAATAGCTTTGATTATCGTGAATAATAACTTTGATATTAATATTTCGGCGGGCGGCGTGGATAAAATGATTGCCGCCCTCGCCCAAACAATCGCCATCGCCAGTTGACGCAATAACAGTTAGATCGTGATTGGCAAGTTTTACGCCTTGCGCCAAAGGCAGAGGGCGACCGTGCAAACCTTCAAATCCATAGGTATTTAAAAAATTAACCATGTGTCCGTGGCAACCAATGCCGTAGGTAAAAACAATCTCGTGGGGGTTAAGATTAAGCTTGGTTAAAGCTTTTTTTAGCGCGGCAAAAGTGCCGTAATTGCCGCACCCCGGACACCAGGTAGGATACAAACCTGTACTGAACACATCAATATTGCTAGGTGATTTTTCAGAAATTTGTTCTTTCATAATACCTACTTAAATATCTAATAACTAACCAGCAAAGGGAGAAAATAAAAGAGTAAAGAATAAAGAGTAAAGACACAGATAAAAGATAAAAATTAAATTAATCTTTGAATTTTACTTTGCAATTTTTCTCTTTGCTTTTTACTCTTTCATCTTCTTCTTATGGATGAACCAGAGAAAATTTGCTGTCAGGAATTTTAAAAAAGGGGCAAATTTTCACGGTTCACCATTATTGGCCCAGTAGGTTTAATTCGGCAGGTCAATAGAATTTAATACCTTGTGTTTTTGCTACTACTCTACGACCTGTCCTTTATCTATCTTAATCACGCGTTTCTTTAGGGCCTTGACAATTTCTGTATCATGAGTTGCCATAAGAACACTTGCTCCCCATTCGTTAATTTGATTAAGTAACTCCACAATCTGCCAGGAATTTTCATAATCCAAATTGCCGGTTGGCTCATCAGCCAGCAACACTTGGGGTTCATGCACCAGTGCTCTGGCAATCGCCACTCTTTGCGCCTCGCCCGAAGAAAGTTGATTGGGGAAAGCCGTCATTTTATTCTGCAAACCAACGCGTTCCAAAATATAAGGAACAATTTGGGCAATTTCCAAATCACTTTTGCCGGAAACCTCCAGGGCAAAAGCCACATTTTCAAAGACGGTGCGCCGCGGCAAAAGTTTAAAATCCTGAAAAACCATGCCAATATTTCTGCGTAGTTCAGGAACAAATTTTTCCGGCAGAGTAACAATATTTTCATCCCTAAACCAAATTTCGCCCTCGCTTGGCAAGTCCTCGCGAATCAAAAAACGCAAAAGCGTTGTTTTGCCCGCGCCTGACGGTCCGCAAAGAAAAGCAAATTCACCGGAGGCGATAGAAAAATTGACATTGCGCACCGCCTCGGTGCCGTTGGGAAAAATTTTGGTAACATTTTTATAGTTAATCATTGTTTACAATATAACAAAACTTTAATTAAAATACCAAAGGCTTAAAATCCTAAATTCTAAATCCGAAGCTCCAAACAAGCACTAAATTCTAAATACGAAATCAAAAATTGTTTAGAATTTATGATTTCGAATTTATTTGGAGCTTAGAATTTCGAATTTCGAATTTTACTTCCTTACAATTCCCTTAATTCCGCGTCAACAAAGGCTTGCAAATTTCCATCCAACACTCCCTCGGCATTGCCAACTTCTACCTTTGTCCGATGGTCCTTGACCATTTTGTAAGGATGCAAAACATAGGAGCGGATTTGAGTTCCCCAGGCCGGCGGCACATATTCGCCTTTGAGTTTGTACTCTTCTTTCTCTCGTTTTTCTTCCTCAATTTTAGCTAACTTTGCCTGCAAAATTTTTAATGCCAGTTCCCTGTTTTTAGCTTGATAGCGAGTGGAATCAACTTTAATGGTAATACCGGTCGGCTTATGAATTAATCTTACCGCGGTGGAAACTTTATTGACATTTTGGCCGCCGGGACCAGAGGAACGCATCATTTCCATTTGCAAATCACTTTCGGGAATTGAAATTTCCGCTTCTTTTGCCAAAACTGGCAAAACTTCAACCGCAGCAAAGGAAGTTTCGCGCAAACGGTCAGCATTAAAAGGCGATTGCCGAACCAAACGATGGGTGCCGGCTTCGCCTTTCAAAAGTCCATAAGTAAAAGGTCCGGCAATTTCCAAACTAACTGATTTAAAACCGGCCTCCTGCCCTGGTGATTCCTCAATTTCCGTTACTTTCCAATTTTTACTTTCGGCAAAACGCGTGTACATCCGGGCAAGCATTGCCGTCCAATCCATGGCCTCAGTCCCTCCTTGTCCAGCGCGAATACTAAGAATTGCGTCATTTCTATCATACTTGCCGGAGAGAAATGTTTGGGTTTCAAGACGAGCTAACTGTTTTTCGGTTCTTTGGTTTTTCGGTTCCTTAGTTTCTAACTGGTTTTCCAAGTCCTCAATTGTTTTCACAGTTTCCTGCAATTCTGCCAATTCCTGCATCACCTTTCCCGCCCGCTCATGGTTTTGCCAAAAGGCGGCTTCGGCAGATTGCTTCTCAATTTCCGCAATACGAGCTTTTAGCTCGACAATATTCAGTTTTTTCTTGATTTCCTCAAGACGGTTTTTTAAGTTTTGCATATTTCTATTTTAGCAAATTTAATCCAAAGAAAAAGGATTGCAACGTTTAGGCACGGACTTTAGCCATAATTGCAATCCAAATATCGCCGTTATATTAAGTTGACGTGCATTCAATCTGGTACTGTTTGACGAGTTCTTGTGTGAGTTTATCAACCGTTTCTATGACAATTGGAAGATCCTCTTCTGCCACGAATACAGCAACGTGGTTCGGTATGGTGTCCTTAGGACCGACAGCGTAAGCAGAGTATGCACGCATGCGGAATTTGATCCGTGCTCTCTTTGCTCGCTGCAGTTGCTTGTGCAGATTATGGAACTCGCTGCCCTTCTCTGTGTTTGTTTTGAACACATACCGTACCCCTTTGTACATGAATGGACGACGAGCGTTCTTAGAAAACTCTGTCTCCTCAAATTCGAAATCATCGTAGTAGTCACCAACGTAATCAAAGTCAAGGTAGCCCATCTCCACTTTCCTCCTCCATTTTATTTTTTTGAAACGAAAAAAGATTTTTGGCACTCCAACCCGCTGCCGGAACGTCCTTGCGACCGCGGGTTGATCTTCCCACGATGCGAGCTTATAATAGCACAGAATGTGTTATTTGTCAAGAGGCAATTTTTTCTGCAGAGGACCAAAGGGAGTTTTATAGAAAGCAATATAAGCTAGCAAAAAAACGATCAAAACTAGTGCGGTAGTAATTTGTACGCGGGAAGTAAACTCAAAAATATCAAAATTCATAATTCCTCCAAATATTTTTCTACTCTAACTGTTAGCAACAAAAAGAGTGTACCAAAGACAATATCGTATGTCAAGACCCAAAAACCACCCTTTTTGGAGGGGTCAAGGAAATTAAATGTAATAAGCGCCGCGCCGAACCATCCTGCAGATAGATTAACGCATAACCCTGATAAAGCTTTAAGCCATGGTTTGGTTAAAAATGTTTTCACTAAAAATACATTATCAGCAACATTTGCAAAAATCAAATTCGGCGAAGAGCTAGCTTAATGAAATGCGAATGTCAACTTTTGCGCAGAAAGTTGATAATCAAAAGAATGGCAATTGCCATGAGCAAGGCGAAGGTATAACTGCTGGCAAAAAGATTAGTTACGTCCGTCATTGTTTCTTATTCTCCTTCTTTACTACGATAATGGATATTACGAGAAATGTCAAGGATGTAAGTAGTCCAAGAATGAAGACCTTCGGCCTGACTTGAACGCCAAATACAGGTACGAAGTAGCCGGCTACCGCAGAAAGAAAAACCGCCTTAGCAATGTCCAGGCAGAAATCGGAGATAACATTGTATTGAGGCTCCGTGAGAAAAAACTTCAATGAAAATTTTAATGGTGTCTTCATTAACTAACAAAATAGCACACGGCAAATTTCTTTGTCAAACTTTTTTTAATTCTGTCTTAAGCGCGGGAGAATAAGAAACCCTAAATGACAACGGTAGGCGGGTAGGTTTGTCTGGACCGTTTTGCAAAAGCAAAACGACTGGGGTCTCCCCGGGATACTGGGAGAGGATGGATTTTATTCGCTCGAGAGTCTCTTTCAATAAATCTTTGTCCACCACTGGAATACTAATTTCCAAGTGAGGGTTGGAAAAGTTGATTGTTAAATTGCTTCCGCCAAAGGCGGATCCGCCTCTGGCGGAAAATTGTTTCATGGTTTCATGGTTCTTCTGTCCCTCCGTTTTTTGGCTGCCCAGTTCTTCTGTCGCCGCAGGCTGAAGCCAAGCGGGAGGGCCGTCATCGTCCGGAGTTAGGGAATTTTGGGAATTTGGGGGATTCACTGATTCGTTAATCCTTTGATTTGTTGACTCCCTGACCAACTCCGCCGCCCTTGCCAGCGGCACCATTTTGTCAACCAGAATTTTTAAGTCCGACTCTTCTTTGTGGTCAATGCGGCCGCTGGCCAAAACTACTTCATCCTCTTTCAAAAATTTTTTGCTTGCTTCCCATGCTTTTGGGAAAACAATTGCTTCTAGGCTTCCTCCTTCGTCCTGCAAACGGACAAAAGCCATTTCCTTGTTTCCCTGACGAGTAACAATAATCCTCATATTCCCAATCATACCGCCCAAAACTAAATTTTTACCAACATCATCCAGAGAAACTTCCGACAAAGGACAAGTCACAAAATTTTGCAACTCCTGCAGTTCTTTTTGTTGGGGATGTTCGGACAAATAAAGACCCAAAAGTTCTTTTTCCCAAGCAAGAAGTTGTGTTTGGGGAAATTCTTTAATATCGGGAAGTTTTTTGGCCGGCAAAATTTCTGCATCTGAATTTTCAAAAAGACCGACCTGTCCAAGGGATTTTCTTCGCTGGTATTGAGAACCAAGGTTCATAAAATCGGCTAAAGATTTCAATTGAGCCGCACGCGGACCAAACTCATCCATTGCTCCGCAGCGAATTAAACTTTCCAAAACTTTTTTATTAACATTAAATAAATTAACTCGCCGGCAAAAGTCAGAAAGAGAAGTGAAAGGGCCATTTTGATTTCGTTCAGCAACAATTGCCTCACACGCTCCAATTCCGACATTTTTAATCGCCGAAAGGCCAAAGCGGATGGATTCCATCCTGAAAGCCTGAGAGGCTGAGAGCCTGAGAGGCTGAGAGCCTGAGAGGCTGAGAGCCTGAGAGTTTTTCTGTTCTTCAGTCTCTCTGTTCTTCAGTTCTTCAGTTTCTTCAATCTCAAAACTCACCCCCGAGTAATTAACATCGGGCGGTAAAACCGAAATTCCTATCCGCCGACACTCGTTAACCGCTAAAGAAACTTTGTCCGCATTTCCAGCTTCACAAGTTAGCATCGCGCACATATACTCAGTTGGGAAAAGGGCTTTCATGTAAGCAGTTTGATAAACAAGCATGCCGTAACTTGCCGCATGTCCGCGGTTAAAGCCATAACCAGCAAATTTTTCAATAAAGGAGAAAACATCACTGGCTTCGCGTTCGCCATAACTATTTTTTCTCGCGCCAGCAACAAACTTTTTTTTCTCCTCGGCCATTAATTTTTTCTTTTTCTTGCCAATTGCCCGGCGCAGTAAATCTGCTTCCCCCAATTCATAGCCGGCCATGACACTGGCAATTTGCAAACATTGCTCTTGATAAACCAAAACCCCGTAAGTATCAGCCAAAACCTCTTTGAGGCAAGGGTGGGCATAAGAAACTGCTTGCGGGTTTCTCTTTCCCTCAATGTATTTAGGAATAAGGTCCATTGGCCCGGGGCGAAACAACGCTACCATTGCCATTAAATCCTCAACTCTGTTGGGCTTTAAATCTTTGGCAACCCGGCGCATACCCGAACTCTCAAGTTGAAAAACCCCAGTTGTATGACCATTGGAAATCATCTCGTAAACTTTTTCTTCGTTAAGAGGAATTTCGTTAATATCAATCACTGTATTCTTTTTTGCTTTCACAATATCAATTGACTTCTGCAAAATATTTAAAATCCGCATTCCCAAAAAATCCATTTTCAAAAGACCCAACGCATCATCAGAAACATTTAAATCCAAAGAATACATATCAAACTGGGTCATAATTTTTCCGGCTTTGCTATCTCGCATCAACGGAACATATCTGGTAATCGGTTTATCAGAAATAACAACGCCGGCAGCATGGGTAGAAGCATGACGAGCAACACCTTGGATTTTGATGGCCAAATCCAAAATAGCTTTAGCATTTTCTTCTTTTTCATAAGCAGCACGCAGTTCAGACACGGTTTGCAGAGCATCTTCAATACTTAAATGGAACCCCTGATGACCAAAAGGAATCATCTTCGCCAACTTATCCCCAACACTGTAACCATGAGCCAAAACTCGTGTTGCGTCGCGGACTGCGGCCCGCGCCTCCATTCGCCCAAAAGTAACAATCTGGGCAACATGCTTTTCCCCGTATTTTTGGCGGACATAATCAATAACCTCATCGCGACGAACATCTTGAATATCATAATCAATATCAGGCGGCGAAGGTCTTTGCGGATTTAAAAACCGTTCAAAAGGAATGGAATAAGAAAGAGGGTTAAGGTTAGTTATCCCCAAAACAAAAAGCGTTAAGGAGCCAACTGCCGAACCGCGGGTGTTGGTAATAATACCGCGCTCTTTGCAAAAATCAGCAATATCGGCAAAAATCAAAAAATAAGTAGCATAGCCGCGAGTACAAATAATGTCAAGCTCGTAGGAGAGGCGGTCGGAAACTTTAGAGTCAACTTGGCCAAACTTTTCTGATGTCTTTTGCCAAACAATCTCGCGCAAATAGGAGTCGGCTGATTTTTCGTTAGGCACGGGAAATTCGGGAAAGATAAATTCTCGCATCGGAATTTCCAAATTACAGGCACCAACTATTCTTTGTGTATTTTCTATTGCCTCTGGATGTTCATAAAAAAGTTCATTCATCTCTGCCGGACTTCGCAAGTAAAAAGTCGGCGAATCAATCATAGTTAATTTTCGCTTGGGGTCATTGATAGTCTGCTTAGTTTGCAGGGCCAGAAGCGCATCTTGGGCAAAGGCATCATCTTTGTCAACATAATGAATATCATTGGTCGCAACAAGGGGAACATTAAATTCACTTGCTAATTTTAAAACTCCCTTATTAGCAGTTTCTTGATTTTTAATTTGATGTTTTTGAATCTCCAAAAAAAAGTTCTCGCGACCAAAAATGTCCAAGTACTCACTTACTAATTTTTTGGCGGTTTCGTACTGACCATTAATTAAAGCGCGAGGAATTTCTCCATCAACACAAGCAGAAAGACAAATTAAACCCTCGGCTTTTTCCCGTAAAAGTTCTTTATCGAGCCGCGGTTTGTAATAATGACCTTCGAGGTGGCCGCGAGTGGAAAGTTTGATTAAATTTTGGTAACCAGTCAAATTCTTGCAAAGAAGAACAACATGAAACGGTTCAACATCAACTTTGGCCTCTTTGTCAAAACGGCTGCGCTTTGCCAAATATCCTTCCATGCCAATAATTGGTTTAATACCAGCTTTTTTTGCTTTGGTGTAAAACTCAATCACCCCATGCATGGAGCCATGGTCGGTAATTGCCAAGGAGCTCATACCAAATTCTTTGGTTTTAGCGAGTAGCTCATCAATCTTGGCAAGACCATCCAAAAGAGAGTATTCAGAATGAGTGTGAAGATGGGTGAATTGCATAATAATTTTCAATTTTCAAAAACCAATTTTCAATAAATTTTCAATGATTCAATTCTCAATTATTTAATGTTTAACATCTTTGGCAAGACTTTTTGAAAATTGTTAAATTGGAATTTGATTGTAAATTGAAAATTGTAAATTGAAAATTCCTGATGGTATACTTCCAACTTATCAAACTATCATACTTTAGCAAGAGGAAATTTTTGCTTTCTTTTGGAGCTAAAACGTCTTCCAAATTTTCCTCCCTTATGCTACCATAACGCTATGCCTGAAAATGAAACCCCTTATCTTTCCGTCGTTTTTCCGGCTTACAATGAGGCAGACAAAATTGAAAAAAATTTAAGTTCGGTGATTTCTTTTTTTGAGCGGAAAAATTTTCCCTACGAAGTTGTGGTTGTTGAGGATGGAAGCAAAGATAATACTCTGAAAATCTTGCAAGAAATGACAGTCAAATTTCCTCAGTTGCGCCTTTTACGCAACAAGCAAAACATGGGTAAGGGAGCGTCGGTCAAAAAAGGAATTCTGTCTGCCCGCGGTAAATTTATTTTGTTTTCTGATGTTGATTTGTCAACTCCCATTGACGAGTTTAATAAATTTCTCCCCTATCTAAAAAAGGGTTTTGATGTTGTCATTGGTTCGCGGCGATTCTCAGATTCTCAGGTGAAGCGCCAGCAAAAATTCGCCCGCCGTTTTTTTGGCAACTGCTTTTATTTTCTGGTTCACCATTTCCTGCTTCCAGATATTGCTGACACTAATTGTGGCTTTAAAGCATACCGTCGCGAGACAGCCCAACAAATTTTTGCCAAACAAAAACTTGCCCGCTGGGGTTTTGACGCTGAACTTTTGTTCATCGCCAGGAAAAAAGGTTTTAAAATAAAACAAGTTCCTGTTTCTTGGTACAATGCAGATACTTCAACTATAAAAGTTCGACGGGTGATTCTTGGGACTTTGAGAGAGCTTGTAAAGATTAGGTGGAATAGTTGGAAAGGAGTCTATGATTAAAAATTCGGAGCACGAAGCACGAAATCCGAAACTTAAATAAATTTACAATTTTCAATTTACAATTTCCAATCAATTCCCAATTGATTAATTTTCAAACATTGATAATTGAAAATTAAAAATTCAATGAAAATTGGAAATTAGAAATTGAAAATTAAAACCACTGTTTCGAATTTCGCTTTAGCTAGCCGTAAGGCGTATATTCGAATTTCGGATTTATTGAGGATAAAAATCTGAATGAAAGCATATCTTACCATCGCCAGTAACACTCTCTTTCAGCTTCTTTCTCGGGCTGCCACCGCGATCATTGCCCTTATTGTTACTCGCTTAATCACCCAAAATTTAGGTTTACAAGGTTATGGTGATTACCAAATTGTTTTATCTTTTGTCACTTTGTTTTGGATCTTGACTGATTTTGGCTTAAATGCGGTGGTGGTAAGGGAAATGGCATCCAATGAAGAAAGGCTGCAATCCCTTTTTTCTGCGCTTTTTAGCTTGCGCACCGCGCTGGGTGTTTTTCTTGTCTTTCTTTGTTTGGCAATTTTGTCTTTTTTACCCTATCAACCGGCAGTAAAACTTGGCGTTATTGTCGCAAGTTTAACTATTTTTGCCCAAGGATTAATGGGGGCAAGTCATGGTATTTTTCAGGTCAAATTACGTTATGAGCGATTGTTTATAAGTAACCTTATTGGCAGTTTGTTGTTGCTTGCTTTGATGCTTTGGGCGACATCGGCAAAACTTGGTGTGGTTGCTTTGTCTTTCGCTTTTACAACTGGATATTTAGTAATGACAATTGCTTCGCTACTCTTTATCAGAACTTGGGTTAAGCTAAAATTCTCTTTTGACAAAGCACTCCTGAAACACCTTTTTATTAAAACCCTACCTTTTGGCACCGCCCTTCTTTTTTCCTTAGCTACTTTTAAAATTGATGCTATTTTGCTTTCAGTTCTTCCACTTGCCGCAATCAGTAACAATGAGGCAGTCGGCATTTACAATCTTTCTTGCAAAGTTTTTGAATTGGCATTAGTTGTCCCGACTTTTTTTATGAATGTGATGTATCCAATTTTGATTCGCCATTTTGAAGAAAGTCTGACAAAATTCAAATCAACATTTTTAAAAACACTTGGTAGTCTTTCCTTTGCCGGTATTGCCGCGGCAATTCTGATTTATTTTTTGGCTCCTTTTATTGTGCAGGCTTTGGCCAAGGGCGAAGGGTTTACGCCATCAATTAATGTTTTGCGAATTTTAATTTTAGCTTCCCCTGTTTTTTATCTCTCTTCCCTTTTTATGTGGGTAGTTTTAGTCTTCAAAAAACAAAAGGCTTTGATTTTTATCTATCTGATTTCCTTTATTTTTAATTTTCTAACTAATTATCATTTCATTCCTAAATATACTTATACCGCCGCGGCCATTATTACCGGCGCAACTGAAGCATTAACTCTTCTAATACTTATTAGTGCAAGCATTTATTTCTGGCGCCAGCACCTTGCCGAAACCTCCGTTTTGCGCTAAACTAATAATCATGATGAAGAAAAGCAATATTTGGGAAAAGTTGGCTTTGTTGGGAAAAAACTTCTCCTTTGCAGGATTTTAGTATTACCTCTTGACAACGAGTAATACTTGGTGTATCTTAGTATTACTATGCCAGAACTATCCACGGTTACGCAAAAAGGACAAGTAACAATTCCTGTTGCCATCAGAAATTATTGGGGACTACAACCCTACGAACAGGTAGTCTTTATAAAAACAAAAGATTCGGTTGAAATAAAACCAGCAGTTAATTTTTTTGCCCTTAAAGGAACTATTAAAACCAGGAAGAAAT
>Ga0194112_10009288_pt1 | contig 12533 bp, 4 predicted proteins | sample TA2MahC400mmetaG_FD_146191 | JGI IMG/M metagenome (GOLD analysis project Ga0194112, IMG submission 146191) | Freshwater microbial communities from Lake Tanganyika, Tanzania - TA2015016 Mahale Deep Cast 400m | ecosystem: Environmental > Aquatic > Freshwater > Lake | place: Tanzania: Lake...
GTCCTCGACGACGACAGCGACGGGGACGGGATCTCCGACACGGTGGAGTGGACCGGCGACGCGGATCTCGACGGGCTCCCGGACCCGGACGCGAACGGCGACGGGACTTACAACTTCCGGGACGACGACAGCGACGGGGACTCGAAGCCCGATCTGGAGGAGGGCACCGGTGACCTGGACCAGGACGGGATCCCCAACTGGCTGGACCCGGACGACGAGGACGGCCCCGAGATGGACAGCGACGGGGACGGCCTCACCAACGCGGAGGAGCTGGAGGGCGGCACCAACCCCTTCGATCCGGACACGGACGCCGACGGCCTCGGGGACCTCCCCGAGGTCCAGGGCCCCACGGACCCCCTGGACGCGGACTCGGACGACGACGGCCTCGCGGACGGCCTGGAGACCCCGGAAGGGGGCGAGCCCGACGGGGACGACGACGGCCTCGTGGATGCCCTGGACCCCGACGCGGACGACGACGGCCTCTGGGACGGCACGGAACGGGGAACCACCGCGCCCCTGGAGCCGGCCACGGTGACCATCGTGGTGGGCGGCCAGGAGATCGTCTACGGGATCGCGGGCACCGACCTCGCCCGGGGGGTCTTCCAGCCCGATGCGGAGCCGGCCACCCTCACGGACCACCGGGCCCCGGACAGCGACGGCGACGGTGCGGACGACGGCGCGGAGGACCCGGACCACGACGGGGCCGCAGAAGCGTCTCCTGCCCTCGAGGACGGCGACGGGGACGGCCTCACGGACGCGGAGGAGGTCCTGCCGGGCCTGTCGGGAAGCGACGGCGACCTGGACGACGACGGGCTGCCCGACGGCCTGGAGCACAACTGGCGGGCGGACACAGATGGGGACGGGCTGAGCAATGTCCTGGATCCCGACTCCGACGGGGACGGGCTTCCCGATGGCCTGGAGGAGGGCCTCGACGCCGCGCTCCTGCCGGAGGGGACCCACCTCCTGGCCCGGAACTTCCGTGCGGACGCGGACCCGGGCTCCCGGACCCGGATGCTCCTCCCCGACGCGGACGGGGGCGGACTGCCCGACGGCCTCGAGGACCTGGACCTGAACGGCCGCGTCGACGAGGGCGAGGGCGATCCCCTCGACCCTTCGGACGACGCCGTCTTCGCTCCGGAGGACCAGGACCTGGACGGCCTGGCCGACGCGACGGAGGCGGTCCTGGGGTCCGATCCCCTGGACCCGGACACGGACGACGATGGCCTCGCGGACGGCGGGGAGGTGAATGGGACCACGGACGCGGATCGGGACGGCCTCCCGGCGGCCCTGGACCCGGACAGCGACAACGACGGCCTCGCGGACGGCACCGAGGCGGGCCTCGTGGTGGCGCAGACCGGCGGTACCGATCCCGCGGCGGGGGTCTTCGTTCCCGACGCGGACCCCGCGACGTTGACCCGCGGCGCCGCGCGGGACACCGACGGCGACGGGGTCGCGGACGGCAGCGAGGACACGGACAAGAACGGAGCGGTGGATCCGGAGGAGGGGGACCCCCTGGATCCGGAGGTGGACGCGTGCACGGACACCGACGGGGACGCGCTCTGCGACGCGGAGGAGCTGCTGGCGGGGCTGGACCCCCGGGACGCGGACCGGGACGACGACGGGGTTGCGGACGGCGCGGAGCATAACTGGAACCGGGATCCCGACGGAGACGGGCTCCTCAACGCCCTCGATCCGGACTCTGACGGGGACGGGCTGCCCGACGGCCTGGAGCTCGGGGTCACCGCGCCCCTGCCCATCACGGAGACGGAGTGGGGGGACGTGATCCTGGGCACCGATCCGCTGGGGTTCCTCCCCGACGCGGACCCCACGGTCACCACCTGGATGCTGGTGCGGGACTCGGACCGGGGGGGCGTGGACGACGGCGGGGAGGACCTGGACGGGGACGGCGCGACGGACCCCGGGGAGACGGATCCCGCGGATCCCGCGGACGACGGCCAGACGGATCCCGATCCCGACGGGGACGGCCTCCCCACGGACCTGGAACAGGCCCTGGGCACGGACCCCTTCGACGCGGACTCGGATCACGACACCATCCCCGACGGGGTGGAGGTCGGGGACGATCCCGCGGCTCCCGCGGACACCGACGGGGACGGGACCATCGACGCGCTGGATACGGACTCGGACGATGACGGCATCCCGGACGCGGAGGAGGCGGGGGACGCGGATCCCCTCACGCCGCCGGTGGACTCCGACGGCGACTCCCTGCCGGACTGGCGGGACCTGGACTCCGATGCGGACGGCCTGTCCGACGCGGAGGAGGACTCGACGTACCACACCGACCCGACCCTCGCGGACACGGACGGGGGCGGTGCGGACGACTGGCTCGAGACCCAGGAGCACCACTCCAACCCCAGGAACCCCGCGGACGACTGGCTGGGCTGGCTGGAGCCCGGCGCGCGGATCCGGGGCGGCGCGTGCGGGATCGGGACCGTCCCGACGGTCCCCTGGCTCCTCCTGCTGGCCCTGGCGCTGCCGGTCCTGAGGCGCCGCCATGCCGCGGGGCTCCTCGCAGCCCTGGTGGCCCTCTCTCCCGCGGCCGCGCGGGGGGACTTCCATCCTGACGCGACCCATGCGTCCCTGGCCGGCAACCTGCTCCAGCCGACCTTCGACGACTCGGGGATCTTCTCGGTGCACGGCGCGGACATCGCGGAGCACCTGGAGGTGCGGGGGCTCCTCTGGGCCGCGGGCCTCCACCGGCCCCTGGTGGTGGCCCGGGACGGGCGGGTGCTCCGGACCCTGGTGCAGGACCGGTGGGAGCTGGGGCTCAATGCGGTCGTGGGCTTCCTGGGGTGGTTCGAAGTGGCCGCGACCCTGCCCTTCGTGGTGCACCAGGACGGCCAGTACGCGGGCCATGGCCTCGGTCCGGTGACCGCGGCAGGCATCGGGGACATGGGCTTCCACCTCAAGGGCCGGGTGGTGAAGCCCGAGTGGTTCGGTCTCGGCGTGGCCGTGGCAACGGGGGTGACGGTGCCCACGGGGGATGCGGGCGCGTACATGGGCCTCAAAGGGGTCGCCTGGCGGTCAGAGCTGATCCTGGACGGCTCCCTCGGCGGGCACTTCCGCATGGCCGGCAGCGTGGGCTGGCTCCTCCAGCCTCGGACCACCCTCTTCAACGTCGTGGACGATGACCGGCTCCTCCTGGGCCTCGGCGCGGAGTACGCGCCGCCGGAGTGGTTCGAGGCGGGGCTGGAGCTGGTGCACTGGGCCTCCGGGACCCGCCCGTACCGCAAGGCCGAGGAGGTGGGGATCGAGGCCGTGGCCGCGGTCCGGTTCAAGTGGCGGATGCTGGTCCTGACCGCGGGGGCCGGCGCAGGCCTGGCCCCGGGCTTCCAGGTCCCCGCATGGCGGTGGTTCGCGGGGGTGGGCTTCCGCCACCGGCCGAACCCGGACCGCGACCGGGACGGGATCCCCACCATCCACGATCGCTGCCCCGATGAGGCCGAGGACCTGGACGGCTTCATGGACCACGACGGCTGCCCCGAGGACGACAACGACCGCGACGGGATCCCCGACGACGGGGACCGCTGCCCCCTGGACCCCGAGGATCGGGACTACTTCGACGACGAGGACGGCTGCCCGGATCCCGACAACGACGGCGACCTCATCCAAGACGAGCAGGACGAGTGCCCCCGGGCCGCGGAGGACCGGGACGGCTTCGAGGACGACGACGGCTGCCCGGATCCCGACAACGACGGCGACGGCGTCCCCGACGGCCAGGACGGCTGCCCGCGGGAGAAGGAGACGGTCAACGGCTTCGAGGACGAGGACGGCTGCCCGGACCGCAAGCTCGCGGAGTACGAGGAGGAGGCCCGGGAGATCCGGATCCTGGAGAAGGTCCACTTCCGCTTCATGTCCGCGGAGATCCTCCCCGACTCCTTCGGCCTCCTGGACCAGGTGGTGGCCCTGGTCCAGGCCCATCCGGAGATCCGGCAGCTCCAGATCGAGGGGCACACGGACAAGTCCGGGCCCCGGGACCTCAACATGGAGATCTCCCAGGCCCGCGCGGACGCGGTGCTGGAGTACCTCGTGAAGCGGGGGGTGGACCGGGCCCGGCTCCGGGCCGTGGGCTTCGGGTGGACGCGGCTCATCGACTTCCGTCGCGGCCCCGAGGCCAACCACAACAACCGGCGGGTGGAGTTCAAGGTCCTGGAGTCCGGCGCCGCGGCCCCGAAGGACGCCCCGTGACGGACGCGCTCCTCCGGGATCTCAACCCCGCGCAGGCCCGGGCGGTGACCTGGACCGGGGGCCCCCTCCTGGTGCTGGCCGGCGCGGGCACGGGCAAGACCCGGGTGGTGACCCACCGCATCGCGTGGCTCCTCCAGGATGGCGGCCTGAAGCCCTGGTCCATCCTGGCCATGACCTTCACCAACAAGGCCGCGCGGGAGATGCGGGAGCGGGTGGACCGGCTCCTCGGAGGCGGCGACCACGCGGTGACCCTCGGGACCTTCCACTCCGTGGCGGCCCGGCTCCTGCGGGGCTTCGCGGATCGCCTCGGCTACGAGCCCGGGTTCACCATCATCGACACCGACGACCAGCTCCGCCTCCTGAAGAGGCTCCTGCGGGAGGAGCGCCCCCACGCGGCGGCCCGGGACCTGGAGGCCGACGCGAAGACCGCGCGGCGCCTCGCGGAGGAGGCCATGCGGGAGGGCCTCCGTCCCGCCGCGAAGGGGACCCTCCCCCGGGACCGCGACCTCTCCTGGGTCGGGCCCCTCCTGCGCCGCTACGCACAGGCCAAGCGGGCCAGCCAGCTCATGGACTTCGACGACCTGCTGATGAACCTCCTGCAGCTCCTGCGAGAGGACGAGCTGGTGCGCGGCGTCCTCACCGCGCGATACCGCCACGTCCTGGTGGACGAGTTCCAGGACACCAACCGGCTCCAGCTCGAGCTGGTCCGGGCCTTCACCGCGGGGGGCGCGGGCCTCACGGTGGTGGGGGACGACGACCAGTCGATCTACGGCTGGCGGGGCGCGCGGGTGGAGAACCTGCTGGACCTGGGGACGGTCTACCCGGGCCTCGAGGTGGTGCCCCTTGAAGAAAACTACCGCTCCACCCAGACCATCCTCACGGCCGCGTACCACGCGATCCGCCGGAACCCCCACCTCCGGGAGAAGCGCCTCGTCACCCGGCAGGGGGAAGGAGAGGCCATCCGCGTGCTGGCCTGCGAGACGGAGGCCGACGAGGCGGACAAGGTCGCGGACGCGGTGCTGGCTCTCCGGCGGGGGGGCGTGTCCGCGAGCGCCATCGCGGTGTTCTTCCGCACCAACGCGCAGTCCCGGGCCTTCGAGGCCCGCTTCCGGAGGGGCCGGATCCCTCACCGGGTGGTGGGGGGTCAGCGCTTCTACGAGCGCCTGGAGATCCGGGACGCGCTGGCCTTCGCCCGGCTGGTGGCCAACCCCTCGGACCGCGTGGCCTTCGAGCGCATCGTCAACACCCCTCCCCGGGGCATCGGGGAGCAGACCGTCTCCGCGATCCTCGCCACCCTCGCAGGGACGGACCCCCCGCCGGTGCTGGACGCGGCCCGGGCCTGGGCCGCAACGACCGGAGGCCGGGCCGGCGCCGCGGTGGCGCGGTTCACCTCCCTGGTGGACGGCCTCGCGGCCGTCCCTGCGGGGGCTGACCTGGTGGCGCTCTTCAACGCGATCCTCCAGCAGACGGGGTACCTCGCGCGGCTCGAGGCCGAGGGCACCCTGGAGTCCGAGGGGCGCCGGGAGAACCTCAGCGCGCTGGTGACCTCCGTGGCGGAGTACGCAGCCCGGGAGCCCGCGCCGACGCTCCGGGGCTACCTGGAGTCCGTGTCCCTCCAGACGGACACGGACGAATGGGACGAGGGGGAGGGCGCGGTGGCGCTCATGACGGTGCACGCGGCCAAGGGCCTCGAGTTCGACGCGGTCTTCGTCACGGGCCTCGAGGAGGGCCTCTTTCCGCACCTCTGGAGCGAGGGAGAGCGGGGGGTGGAGGAGGAGCGCCGCCTCTTCCACGTGGCGATCACCCGGGCCCGCCGCCGCCTCTGGTTCACCCACGCGCGGACCCGGGCCCGCTTCGGGCAGTGGCAGTACGCCACGCCGAGCCCCTTCCTGACGGACATCCCCCGGCACCTCCTCTCCGGGGCCGGCCCCCTCCGCCGGCGCTCCCTCCTGGCGCGGCTCGGGGAGGAGGGAACCTGGGTGGACACCTCCACCTCCCAGATCCCGCCCGAGGACGAGTAGTCTTCGACGCGGGGGCCTTGCATCGCACCCGGGGTCCTGTCATTGTCCGAGGGGTGTTCCGTCCCGATGTCGGCCCGGGACGGGCCTCCCACAGCGGAACCGGAGGCTTCGATGGACGAGCTGCCCGCGAGGGGCCTTCCCCATGACGAGGTGCTGCGCCGCATGGAGGCGCTCCGCGAGGGCGACGCGGACTGGCGCGGCGGCCGCACCTGGAGCCTGGTCTACCACGGCGGGGAGGCGCACGAGGCCTTCCTGAAGCAGGCGTATGGCCTGTACTTCGCGGAGAACGGCCTCAACCCCATGGCCTTCCGGTCCCTCCGGCGCTTCGAGGCCGACGTGGTGCGGATCACCGCGCGGCTCCTCGGGGGGGGCGCGGACGCGGCGGGCTGCATGACCTCCGGGGGCACCGAGAGCTGCATGCTCGCGGTGAAGACGGCTCGCGACCGGGCCCTGGCCCGGCGGCGCTGGCCCGGCACGCCGGAATTGCTGGCGCCCGCGTCGGTGCACGTGGCCTTCGGGAAGGCCTGCGCGTACTTCGGGGTGAAGCTCGTGACCGCGCCCCTCGGCCGGGACTTCCGGGTGGACGTCGCCGCGATGCGCCGCCGGGTCAACCGCCGCACCATCGCCCTCGTGGCCTCCGCGCCGCCCTACCCGCACGGCGTGGTGGATCCCGTGGAGGACCTGGCGCGGATCGCGCGGCGGCGGGGCCTTCCCCTCCACGTGGACGCGTGCCTGGGGGGCTTCATGCTGCCCTTCGTGGAGCGCCTGGGCCACCCGGTGCCGCCCTTCGACTTCCGGGTCCCCGGGGTCACGTCCATGAGCGCGGATCTGCACAAGTACGGGTACGCGGCCAAGGGCGCATCGGTGATCCTCTACCGGGACCTCTCCTGGATGGAGCACCAGTTCTTCGTCAGTGACTCCTGGCCCGGCGGGGTCTTCGCCTCCCCTGCCCTCCTGGGCACCCGCCCCGGCGGGGCCATCGCCGCGGCCTGGGCCGCGCTCCACGCCGCGGGCGAGGACGGCTACCTGCGGCGGGCCCGGGAGGCCATGGAGACCACCCGCGCGCTGGTGGACGGGATCAACACCATCCCGGGCCTGCAGGTGCTCGGGGAGCCCACCATGAGCGTCTTCGCGTACCGGGCCACGGACCCCGCGGTGAACATCTACGCGGTGGCAGACCGCCTGGAAGCCCGGGGCTGGCACGTGGACCGCCTCCAGAGACCCGACGCGCTCCACGTCATGGTCTCCGCGGCCCACACCGGCCTCGAGGACCGGTACCTCGGAGACCTGCGGGACGCGGTGGACGAGGTCCGCCGGGACCCCGCGCTGGCCACGTCCGGGGCCGCGGCGACCTATGGCATGATCTCCGCGGTCCCCCTGCGGGGCCTGGTGAAGCGGCAGGTCCTGCGGATGATGATGGAGCTCTACGGTCCCAGCGGACGCCCCCTGGACGTGGAGGCCCCGCGGGACGACCTGGCCTCCCGCGCGGGGCTGGCACTGGTGAAGCTCCGAGAGGCGTGGAGGAGGAGGAGGGGATGATCCCGCAAGGACCATGCTGATCATCCTCCTCCAGACCCTCTTCTCCCTGGCCTTCCCCGCGCTGGCCCTGTGGGGAGATCGGCGCTCCCGGGTGGTCGCGGCCATCTCCCCGGTGCTCCTGTGCTACGGCGTGGGCATGGCCCTGGGGAACCAGGACCTGCTGCCCGTGGACACGGCCTTCGCGACCCGGCAGTGCGAGGTCCTGGTGGCCCTCGCCATCCCCCTGCTGCTGTTCTCCGTGGACTTCGCGGCCTGGCTGCACCTCGCGGGGGGCACGGTGCTGTCCTTCGGCCTGGTGTCCCTCGCGGCGATGGTCGGCGCGGCCGCCGCGTGGGTCGCGGTGGGGCAGACCCTGCCCCAGGGTCCCGCGCTGGCGGGCATGCTCACGGGAGTCTACATCGGCGGCACGCCCAACATGGCCGCCATCGGCACCGCGTTCGAGGTGCCGCCCCGGGCCTTCGTGCTCCTCAACGCGGCGGACATGGTCGCGTCCCTCTCCTACCTGGTCTTCATCCTCGCCCTCGCGCCCCGGCTCCTGGCCCGCGTCCTGCCCCCCTTCCGGCGACGCGGGGGCGCCGGGGTCGAGGCCATGGTGCTGTTCCGCACCCTCCCCCGGCCCCGCCACGCGGGGGCCGCGCTCCTCCTGTCCGCGGCGGTGGTGGCCGTGGGGGCCGCCCTGGGGCTCCTGGCGCCGGAGGGGGCCCGCAGCGTCGCGACCATCCTCGCGGTCACCACCCTCGCGGTGGGCCTCTCCGTGGTCCCCGCGATCCGGACCCTGCCGGGCACCCACGACCTCGGGCAGTACCTCCTCCTGGTGTTCTGCGTGGCCATCGGCATCACCACGGACTTCCGCGCGCTCTTCGCCTCGGACCCCGCGGTGGTGCTCCTGGCGGTGGTGACCGTGTCCGTTGCCGTGTCCCTGCACCTGCTCCTCGCGCGGGTGTTCCGCATCGACCGGGACACCGCGATCGTCACGTCCGTGGCCGGGATCTTCGGGCCCCACATGATCGGGCCCGTGGCCGCCACGCTGAAGAACCGCGAGATCCTGCTCCCGGGAATCCTCTCGGGGCTGGTGGGCTTCGCGGTGGCCAACTACCTGGGGATGGGGGTGACATGGCTCCTGCAGCGCCTGGGGTGATCCGGGGTCCGGCCGCGGCCGCCGCGTGGCTCGCGGGCGTGCTTCTCCTCCTGTCCTGTTCCGGCGGCGGCGGCGCGTGGATCCGCTACCGGGTGAAGCCCGACTGGCCCGCGGCCACGGAGGAGACCCTGCCCCTCCGGGGGCTCGAGGGGCCGGTGACGGTGGTCTTCGACCACTGGGGGGTCCCCCATGTGGACGCCACGAACGAGCCCGACCTCCTGCGCGCGGTGGGGTACGTCCACGGCCGGGACCGCTTCTTCCAGATGGACCTGCTCCGGCGCATGACCCGGGGCCGGCTCTCGGAGCTCCTGGGGGCGCAGCCCTCCGGGGAGGGCTCCACGGTGGAGGTGGACCGGGCCATGCGCATGTGGGGCATGGACGCGGCCGCGGACGCGGACGAGGCCGCCATGGAGGGGGAGCTGAGGCTCCTGATGGAGGCCTACTGCGACGGGGTGAACCAGGCCCTGGAGCAGCGCCGGCCCCTGGAGTATCGCCTCCTGCGGGTCGCGCCGGAGCCCTGGCGGCCCGCGGACAGCTTCGCGGTGGGGCGCCTCCTTGCGTTCGGCCTGAGCCACAACTGGAAGCAGGAGCTGTACCGGTTCCTCATGGCCCTGGAGGGGGGCACGGACCGCGCGGAGCGCCTGTATCCCTCCGAGCCCTTCGATCCCGCGGGCGACGCCGCGGTGCTCCCGGGCCGGGATCCGGGCCGGGCCCTGCCCCCGTCCGTCGTTCCGGAAATCCGGGACTACCTCGCCACGTTCCCTCCCCCGCCCCCCGCGCCCGGCGCCGTCGCCATCCCCCCCGGCCTCTTCTCCGGCGCGCACGGGGCCTCCAACGCCTGGGTCGTGGGGGGTGACCACACCGCGTCGGGGATGCCCATCGTGGCGAACGACCCCCACATGAACCACCTGCTGCCGTCCCTCATGGTCCAGCAGCACCTCCGCTGCCCGGGCCTCCATGTGATCGGTATCACCACGCCGGGCCTGCCCTACGTGCTCATCGGCCACAACGACCGGGTGGCCTGGGGCCAGACCACCGGGGTGACGGACGTGATGGACCTCTACGTGGAGCGGCCCGCGGAGGGGTCGCCCGGCGCGGTCCTCGCGCCGGGCGGCGCGGAGATGCTGCGCACCGAGGAGATCGTGGTGAAGGCGCGGAAGCGCAGGAAGGTCGAGGAGCACCGCTACACCCTGCGCTCGTCCCGCCACGGGCCGCTGCTCAACGACATCCACCCCGAGCTGCTCCCCCCGGGGAGCCCCCTGGTGGCGGTGCGCTGGGACACCACGGGCGCGGGGCTCACCATCGCCTCGGTGCGCGACGCGAACCGCGCCCGGGACCTGCCGGAGCTCCGCAGGGCCCTGCAGACCATGCTCGTGCCGGTGCAGAACGTGGTGGCCGCGGACGTCACGGGCCGGACGGGGTTCTTCCGCTGGGGCCGCGCGGTCCGCCGCGACCACCACCGGGGCACCTTCCCGGTGCCCGGGTGGCTGGACGCCTACGACTGGGCCGGCATGGTGGGCCCGGAGGAGATGGTGTCCGTGGAGGCGGGCCCCGAGGGGGTCTTCGTCACGGGCAACAACCTCGCCACGGACCCGCGATCCGGCTCCGCGGAGGTCCAGATCGACGCGGCGCCGCCGTTCCGGGCGTGGCGCATCCGGCAGCTCCTGCGGTCCGCGGAGCGGCAGACGCCGGGGGATCACGCAGGCTTCCAGGCGGACACCAAGCTCCTGCGGGCCCGCTACCTGATGCCCTTCGTCCTCCAGGACCTGCGGGGGCTGGCGGACCTCGATGACGTGGAGGCCGAGGCCCTGCGGATCCTGGAGGGCTGGAACTTCGACGCGGCCGCGGGGGATCCCGCCCCCGCGATCTTCTTCCTGCTCTACCGGGAGGCGGGGCTCGCAGGGCTCCGGGACGAGCTGAGCGACGCGGGGCTGCGCTTCGTGCTGACCCTCCCCTACCCGTACGCGACCTGGGACGGGTGGTACGCGGACCCGGACCATCCGGGCTGGGACGACCGGGGCACGCCGGAGACCGAGACGCGCGGGGACGTGGTGCGGGAGGCCTTCCGGGCTGCGGTGGGGGAGCTGCGCCTGAGCCAGGGCGAGGACGCGGATCGCTGGGAGTGGGGGCAGCTCCACACCGTGGGGGTGCCGCATCCCTTCGGCCGGAAGAAGGCCCTCCAGCGCCTCAACCTCCCCCGTCTCCCCGCAGGAGGCGGGTGGGACTCCGTGTGGAAGACCCACTTCACGTTCTGGGACGACGAGGACCCGTTCCGCACGGAGTCGGGGCCGGTCTACCGCCAGGTCATCGACCTCGGGGACATCCACCACGCGCACTGGATCCTGGACACCGGCGCGTCGGGCTGGCCCGACTCACCGCACTACCGGGACCAGTACGAGCTCTGGGCCGCGGGGGAGCTGATCCCCATGGTCTCGGACTGGGAGGTCATCCGCGAGGAGGCGGAGGCGGTCCTGACCCTGGAGCCGGCGCCGGCTCCTGGAGCGGAGGGCCGTTCTGGAACATGAAGTGGAGGTAGGCCCCGGCCAGGGCCTCGCGCGGCTCCCCGGGGGGGGCCGCGGCCAGGAGACGGAAGAACTGCCGCGCGGGGAACGCACCGTTCACCGAGTCTCCCAGGGATGCCAGCAGGGACAGGGTCTCCTCCGGGGGGCTGTCCGCGCTGCGGCCGAAGACCCGGAGCGCGACCTCCACGGAGAGGAGTGACCAGGTGACCTCGCCCGTACGCCCGTAGCGCCGCTCCAGCATGGGCAGGAGCGAATCCACCGCCTCCTCCAGCGCGGGAAGCTGTCCCGCGGAGCCCAGGAGGTTCACGCGGCGGAGCCGGTTCTCCAGCTCCTCCCGCTCGGGGATGCGGGCCGTGAGGACCGGCACGATCTCCTCGTAAGCCAGGATCGCGGGCAGGAGGTCCGGTGCCCGCATCAGGGCCGCACCCAGCTCGTTGAGGGCCAGGGCCCGGTCCACGGGGAAGATGGCCGCGGGGATGCGGTCCGACGCGAGGGCCAGGAGCAGCGGCTCCGAGGCGGTCCGGCCGCCGGACTGGAGGATGGAGAGGGCATAGGCCACCGCGCCCAGGACCTCCCGGGCCAGGCCCGCGGCGGCCAGCGCGTCCAGCCGGTCGAGGAAGGCGGCCTGGTCGAAGGTGTCGGGGGTCATGGAGACCAGCCATCGCCAGGCCCCCACCACCGCGGTGGCCAGGGGGTCACGGGGAGGCGCCGAGAGGGGGCGCGGCGCGGTGCTTGCGGCCAGGGCCTCCTCCCGCCGCAGCAGCTCCCGGACCAGGGTGAGGCCCCAGCGGGGCAGGAAGCCGTGGAGGGCCTTCACGCGGAGGAGCTCCTCCACCAGGGCCGCGCGCTCCGATGGATTGGGGGCCACGTGCCAGCGCCGCACCCAGGGCCCCAGGGCCGGGAGCCCCGGGAGACGCCGGAGGAAGGGCGGGGCCCCGTCGTCGGACGGGAAGACCCCCGCCCAGGTCTCCTCACGCCGACCCAGGAGCCAGTCCGCCAGGTCCACGAGGTGGTCCGCCGCGGTGATGTGCCCCCGCAGGCGGGCCGCGAAGCTCACCCAGGCCACGAGCTCCAGGGATACAGCCTTGCGCGCAGCCTCCACCGCGG
>Ga0194112_10009298_pt1 | contig 12527 bp, 9 predicted proteins | sample TA2MahC400mmetaG_FD_146191 | JGI IMG/M metagenome (GOLD analysis project Ga0194112, IMG submission 146191) | Freshwater microbial communities from Lake Tanganyika, Tanzania - TA2015016 Mahale Deep Cast 400m | ecosystem: Environmental > Aquatic > Freshwater > Lake | place: Tanzania: Lake...
GCGGTTTTTTTTTCTCTGAGGATTCGTTAGTATCCATAACAGGTTTTAATTCTTTGCCGGGGATATTTCCCTGAACCATGAACTGGCATGGCGTTCCGGAGTTAAATAACTAATTTATAACAATAATAATACGTAAACAAGAATGCATCTCATATTTCTGAAGTAATGTCATGAGCGTACAGACAGATGTGATAGTGGTCGGGGCGGGCATCGGCGGTTTGACTGCGGCTGCGCTCCTGCAGGAGAGAGGGATCCGGACGGTCGTTTTTGAAAAAAACGGTTTTCCGGGAGGAAGCTGCGCTTCGTTCCGGAGGAACGGCTATACGTTTGATGCCGGAGCTTCGGTTTTTTATGGTTTTTCCGATAATGACCGGAGCGGAACGCTGAACCTGCATACCCGGATATTCCGTAAGCTGGGAGTGTCGGTTGAGACCGTTTCTGATCCGGTTCAGATTCACTACCATCTGCCGAATGGTTTTTCAGTGGCGGCATCTTACGATCGTCAGCTGTTTCTCGATTCTCTGGTTATGCGTTTTCCCCGGGAGAGAGAAGGAATCATGCGTTTTTACCGGGAACTGGAAGATGTCTATGATATTCTGAGTTCGCTGCCAGCCGGTTCTCTCGAGGATGTTGTTCATCTTGCTTCCGTCGGAGGGCGATTTCCTGTCAAGACCCTCATGCTTGCCCTGAAAACTTTTCGGTCGATGGGAAAAACGGCTCGCCGGTACATCAGCAACGAAGAACTGCTTCGGTTCATCGATATCGAATCATATTCATGGGCCGTACAGGATGCGATATCCACTCCGCTGGTCAATGCGGGAATATGCCTTGCCGACCGGCATCACGGAGGCATCAACTATCCTCTGGGCGGTTCCGGAAGAATTCCCGAAGCGTTGTGCAAGGGGATCGGGAAGTTCGGCGGCAGTGTGCGATACCGTACCGAGGTTACTGAAATCGTCGTGGAAAACGGAACGGCAACCGGCGTTCGGCTCTCGGACGGCGAGATTGTTCGAGCGCAGGCGGTCATTACCAACGCCACTGTATGGGATACCTTCAACCGGCTGATTCCCGACAAGCGCTACCGGGTGCCGGAAGACCGGTTTCTTCGCGCCCCGAGCTGGTTCCAGCTGTTCCTCGGCGTCGATGCCGGAGTGATTCCTGTCGGGTTCAATGTGCACAATATTCTCGTCGACGACTGGAAAACTTTCGATAGTCCGGGAGGTACCATTTATTTTTCCGCTCCGTCCCTTCTCGATCCCTCGCTCGCCCCTTCCGGCAAACATGTCGTGCATGCGTTCGTGACCTCCGAGACGACATTGTGGGAGCAGTATGAGCGGGGAAGCTCGGCTTATTGCGAGGCGAAGGATCGTTATGCCGATTCGATCATCGAGCGAACCGAAAAAATTCTGCCGGGACTGGCACAAGCAGTGGAACTGAAAATCCTTGCTACTCCCCAGACCCATGAACGATATCTTAACCGGTACAAAGGGTCTTACGGTGCTCTTCTCAAGCCCGGCCAGAATATTCTGCAGAAGCCGCAGAACCGGACGCCGGTCGGCAATCTTTTTGCAACCGGAGACAGCACGTTTCCGGGACAGGGCGTTATTGCCGTGACCTATTCCGGAGTATCTTGCGCATCGCTTGTGGCCCGCAGGATGGGAAAGCCTCTCGATTATCTGTAGATATGCATCGAGCGGGTTTATCGTCCTGAACGGGGTCGGGTCGAATGCGTCCTCCGATGAGTCCTTCAGCTTGCTGCGAGCAGCATGTCGATTTCACGGTAGGGGAAGTCGGTCAGTTCGGCAAGTATTTTCTTGGTGACATATCCTTTGAAGAGATAGGTGCCTTTCCTCAGGCTGTGGCTTTTCCAGAGAATGTCGGATATGGTTTCATGTTCCGTGAGTTTCAGGAGGAAAGGAAGCAGGGTGTTGGTTAACGCGAACGACGCGGTTTTCGCTACGGCGGAAGGGATGTTCGGAACGCAGTAATGGGTGACGCCGTGCTTGACGTAGATCGGATTGGTATGCGATGTGTGGCGGCTCGTTGCAAAGCATGAACCCTGGTCGATGGAGACGTCGATGATGACGGAACCGGGTTTCATGGTTTTAATCACCTGTTCGCTGACCAGCGGTCTGATGATTTTCTTTTTCGGGCTCAACGCTCCGATCATGACGTCGGATGTCTTTGCCAGCTGGGAGATATAGTGATCGTTTGCGATTGCCGTGACGAGGTGACGGTTGAAGAACGCTTCGAACCTCCTGAGTCGATTGATCTCCTTGTCGATAACCGTCACCTGGGCTCCAAGCCCGAGTGCATCCTGGGCAGCGAAGAGTCCTACGGTTCCAGCACCGATGATCGTGACACTGGCAGGAGGTACTCCTGCGATGCCTCCGAGCAGGATGCCGCTTCCGCCGTAGCCGGTTTCAAGATATTTCGCAGCCGTCTGTATGGCAAGCGATCCCGCTATTTCGCTCAGCGTCCTTACGATGGGCAGTTCTCCGTCACGGGTTTCGATAAATTCGAAACCGAGTGCGGTGATGTTTTTTTCAAGCAGGGTTTTCATGAGATGGCGGTTAACCGTACCAAGATGGAGCGCCGAGATGAGCATCTGGCCGGATGAAAACAGGGGCAGCTCTTCAGGCAGGGGCGGCAGCACCTTGACGATGACGTTTGACTGCCGGAACAGCTCTTCGGGCGACGGAGCGATGAGCGCTCCGGCTTCGGCATATTCGGTGTCGGAAAAATTGCAGCACTGTCCGGCGGTTGTTTCAACGATCACTCTGATACCGTGTTCGGCAAGGATCTGCACTCCAGCAGGGGATATGGCAACCCGTCTCTCGTCCAGGGCTCTTTCCCTGGGAATTCCCAGGGAGATGTTCATGGTTTTTTCCGGCTTGATCAGCCAACGTTCAAGTGTTTTGACTCCGAGGTCGAACTCGATATCACAACCGTATCCCATGAAAGGTGCGTTTATAGGGTGTTAGAGTGTGCGGGATGTAAAGCCGGCCATGTCCTGGCACAATGGCCCGCCGGATAAATGCGTCCCCTCTTTCGAGGGGCGCTGCTGTCGGTTTATCTGACTGTTATGGTAACATTCTCGATGTGTTGCGGTTTTGCGGCATCGCCGGAAGAACAGGCGGTTCCCGGCAGGCTTATTCGGCCTCCCGAAATCGAGCAGAGAATGCCGTTCGCTGTGCTGAAGATGCCGTTTGCTGCCATGGAAACAAGCGATAAAGGAGTCTGCAATACGCCCGAAACGAAGGATACGGGTGACTGGAGCGCTCCTGAAACAATCGAAACCGGTGCCTGAAGCGCGTTCGAAACCAGGGAGACCGAGCTTTGCAGTGCTCCAGATATAATCGTAACCGGAGTCTGCAGTGCGCCGGAAATAAATGATACAGGGCCCTGCAGTGCTCCTGATACAAATGATACTGGAGCCTGGAGCACCGGCAGCGTGTCCAGCGCCGTATGCACTGCAAGATTGGCTCCATAGCCGACGCCGCCTGCAATTTTTCCGATCGATTCCAGAGGATTGAGCTTTCCGCCTCTCACACGGGCAATCACATTTGATGCTCCTTCGGGCAGTTTGGTGGTTACGTTGTAGCCGATCGTCCGGGCATAGGTGATGAAGCCCGGAACGTTGAGCCCTAAAACAATTCTTCTAAGGTGTTCAGCTCGAGTGAGCACCCTTATGGTGCCTTCGCCGGTGATAACGGTCTGGCATGCAAGTCGGCCTCCTTCCTTGAAAAGCTTGTCGGAAATGAAGGCTTTTTCTTCGTCGCCTGGCGGCGAAAGCAATTCGGCGCCTTCCCTGACATAGACGAAACAGCTCTGGCAGATGCCGTTTCCCCCGCAGATGCAGCCGATATGAGCCTTGTTATGCTGCGCTGCATGAAGCAGAAGGCTGCCTGATTCTGCTTCGCATGCTTTGTCGTTTATGTAGATGATCATTGTTGCCGGTGTTTTCAGGTGAACAGATCATGTGTTTCAGAATATAACCATTTTGTCTGCGGCACAATTCCTGATAAGGCATGCCTCATCTGATTTTTTTCAATCAGTGTGCGTCTTCTTGTTTCATTGAAAAAGGCCCCGTTGCCGGGGCCTTTTTTCTGTCGTTGATTTTCAGGCGGCAATTCCGTTCTCTTTTCGGCATGCCGGTTCATGATCCTTAGCCGTTTTTGGTCCGACGTCTGCAGCTCCTTTCCTGCAGCATCCGTCAAGAAGGGTGCCTATGCCTTCTTTTGCAAGCCGTTTCCGGATTGTACTGTCCGGTTGGGTCAGGCGGGCTTCATCCTGACTATTGTTACCGAAGAGTGCAACCATTGCGAGTTCGACGGCATCCCCGATACCTTTAACCACATCCGAAAGAATCTGGAGGATATCGAAATGGCCGGTGACAGTTCGCTGTATCTGCAATGCAATGGTTTCGGGCATCTTCACCAGAGATTCCCAGCCCATTTTAGCTGAGTAGGCAGGAAGCTCATATGGTGCTGTTTCGAACATCTGTTTAACCTCTTCCACTGCAGTGAGGATATTGACGGTTCCCGGTTTTTCGACTGTGGCAAGACATGCCATTCTGGTGCCTTCTTCGATAAGGCGGTCTGAGAGCATTGCTTTTTCAGTGTCGGAGAGCGGCGAGAGCAACTCGGCGCCTTCGAGCACTTTAACATAACAGGTCTGGCATATACCGTTTCCGCCGCAGAAATATCCAATGTGGCTGTGGTTCTCGCGAGCTATGTCTATAAGGCGTTCGCCTGTTGCTGCTTCACAGGTGCGGTTATTTATGATGGTAGTCATTGCTTATATGGTTTTATGCTTATTCAGTTCGATGCATCTTAATCATCTAACTTCATTCGGGCAGTAAAAAGTTGCCGCTATGCAAGGCGTCTGTGCAGGGTTTTTTCGGGAGATCGGTCAGGAGTACGCAGTTCGGGATACTCCGGTTCCTCTTTGATGTCAGCTGTATTCAGCCGTATCGGGTTGTTCGGCAGCTTCCTTCAGCTGCAGGAGTACCTGCATGTAGGCGGCAAGCAGTTCTGTTGGAAGAGCGGGGATATGATGGGGGCGATGCAGCAGGAGTTTCATTTTCTTTTCCATTGAAAATCCGGGCCTGAAGGGTGCCATCCACGGTTTCTGCACAGAGGAGAAAAGCGACTGGAAAAATGCGAGGTGTTCGTTGTTTTCCTCGGTGTTATCCGGCAGGAAAAGGGTGAAGGTATCGGGCTGAAGATCGATTTTCGCGATGCCGTTCGAAGCGGCGATAATTTTCAGCTTCGAGAGGTGCAGCATGTTCGTTACCTCTTCGGGGAGCTTGCCGAATCGGTCGCCGAGTTCCGTGCCGATAGACTCGAGTTCCCGTTCGCTGCGGGCTTTCGAGATTTTTTCATAGAACCCGAAGCGTTCGTGAACCGCGCTGATGTAATAGTCTGGGATCAGTGCATCGCAAAAGAAGACGATATCGCAGGTTACGGCCTGCTTGAGAGGAGCCGGGCTTCCTTCGGCAAACAGTTCCCGGAAGTGCGTCGATTTCAGTTCTGCTACGGTCTCTTCGAGCATTTTCTGATAGAGGTCGAAACCGAGTTCATGAATGAATCCGGACTGTTCCGCGCCGAGAAGATTCCCCGCTCCGCGGATATCGAGATCGCGAAGGGCCACAGTAAAGCCGGAGCCGAGTTCAGTGAAGCTTTCAATGACGGCGAGCCGCTGAACGGCTTCGCGTTTGAGCGTGTGCAGCGGAGGAACGATCATGTAGCAGAATGCTTTGCGTTCGCTCCGGCCTACCCGTCCCCGCAGCTGGTAGAGGTCGGAGAGTCCGAACATATCCGCCCGGTTGATGATGATGGTGTTCGCGTTGGATATATCGAGACCGGAGCCGATGATGGAGGTCGATATCAGTACGTCAACCTCCTGCTGCATGAAGTCCATCATGATCTTTTCAAGTTCGCGGGACGGCATCTGGCCGTGAGCGTATACGATTCTTGCATACGGAACGAGTTCGCGAAGGATGTTCTGCATCTCTTCGAGGCTGCCGATCCGGTTCTGCAGAAAAAACACCTGGCCTTCCCGCCGTATTTCCCTTTCTATGGCCGCTTTGATGACAGCGGTATCGTAATCCGAGATGACAGTTTCGACCGGCTGACGGTTTTTCGGAGGTGTCGTGACGATCGACAGGTCGCGTGCGCCGAGCATGGAGAACTGCAGCGTTCGGGGAATCGGGGTTGCCGACATGGTGAGCGTATCCACTTCAGGGTGGGCTTCCCGGAGTTTTTCCTTGACCTCGACGCCGAAGTGCTGCTCTTCGTCGATGACAAGCAGTCCGAGATCTTTGAAGCGAACATCTTTCGAGACGATCCTGTGGGTTCCGATGATGATGTCGATATCGCCGTTCGCGATTTGACGCAGACGTTCCAGCTGTTCCTTTTTCGGTACGAACCGGCTGAGCGCTGTTATGGAAACAGGGAAATTTTCGAAACGCCGTTCGAATGATTCCAGGTGCTGGTGGGCAAGGATGGTTGTCGGTGTGAGAATCGCCACCTGTTTTCCGGATTCCACAGCCTTGAAAGCGGCCCGCATTGCTATTTCGGTTTTTCCGAATCCGGCGTCGCCGCAGATCAGCCTGTCCATGGGGTGTGGTTTCTGCATGTCAGCCTTGACCTCCCCGATGGCTTTGAGCTGGTCGGGAGTCTCCTCGAAAATGAATGAGGCTTCAAACTCGCGCATGAAGATCGAGTCCGGTGCGAATGCGAAACCGGGCTTCATGGTACGTTCAGCGTAAAGCCTGATCAGGTTGATGGCTATATCCCTGATTTTTCTGCGTACCTTATCTTTCTTTGCCGCCCATCTGCCGCTTCCGAGTTTCGACAGGGTCGGTTGCGAACCTTCGGCGGCAGAATATTTCGAAATGAGGTTGATGCTCTGGACATTGACGAAGAGCTGGTCGCCTCCTTCGTATTCGAGCAGGACGCATTCCTGGTCGGAGTTGCCAACGGTGATGGTTTCAAGCGATTTGAAGATGCCGATTCCGTAGTCTTCATGCACAACATAGTCGCCGATTTTGAGCCGGTGCAGGTCTTTCAGCGAAATACCCTTGATTTTTCGCTTGCGGTGCGATTTATGCGTATGGAACTTGCCGAAGATATCGGATTCGGTGTAAAGGTCAATGTTTCCGTATGAAAATCCGGTATGCAGGTTCAGCGGGAGCCATTCGATGGCGATGTTCTCTATGAGTCTTTCATCGTGCAGTTCGTCACCCAGAAACTCGGCCAGTTCTTCGATCTCCCGTTTGGATGCGGAGGCGAATATGGACAGGCATTGTTTATCGATGCTGTCGCCGACTGCTGCTGCGACAAGACGAAAATTCGCGTAGAATTTCCGCTGCGGCACAGAGCCGAAATCGATGTCTCCCGCGGAGAGGGGCGAGAGCATGATCCGGCGGAAGCGTAAAATAGCCTGCCCGATAGCGGCACTGTTTTCGGATGAGGCGAGTTCTGCCGTATCATCGACGATGACGATTGCTGAGGAAGGAAGAAAATCAAGAATGGTGTTGCGTGTCTCCGGGCCGGCTGTTCCTTCGGGGGCGAAATTTCCCGTTACTGTCGCTGTGCCGACCGTTCTGCCTGAAAGCTGCGAATTGATATCGAAGGTTCTCAGCGAGGTGACGGTATCGCCGAAAAATTCTATGCGCAGGGGTTCCTCCGATCCGAAAGAGAAAACGTCGATAATAGATCCCCGCACGGAAAATTCTCCCTCGTCTTCCACGAATTCACGGTGTTCGAACCGGTTTTCCCTGAGAAAGGTTTTCAGATGTTCATAACCTGTATCATCGTCCTGTTTCAGTCTGAACAGCTTGCCTTCGATTTCTTCCTGCTGACAGAGCGGCTGCAGGATGTCGTCGAACGATGCGAGCAGCATGACGGGGCGTTCTGCGGCAAGAGCCTCCATGGCGAGCGGCATCTGCTCGGCAAGGTCGATAAATGCGCCTTCAGGAACCAGTACACTGAAATCGTTTTCATACAGTTCGCATTTTTCGGACATGCTCAGTACCAGCACTGTCTGTTGTATTTCGAGAAAGCAGTTTGCGGCAGTTATCGATGCAAGCGAGCCGCAAAGGCCGCTTGCGGTAACAGGTTTCGGCATGGCCGAATCAGCTGATGCCTCGTTATTGCGGACGGTATCTGTGAGAAGACGGAATTTCTCGTTTTCACGGAGCTTGTCGAAAAGAAAGGAGAGGGTTCGCCTGACTACCTGAAGGGTATTGCCGGGTGAGAGTGATAACGTTTTCATATAAGTCGTACAAAGCCTATTTTCATGCTTGGCCGGGCAGTAAGGCCTGACCGCTATAACCGTTGCATATGCAGATTCTTGAACTGAACAATCTCAAAACTTACTATAAAACCGGTTACGGTGTGGCAAAAGCTGTAGACGGGGTGAGTTTTACGCTTGCAGAAAACCGCACGCTCGGCATTGTCGGCGAGTCAGGGTGCGGCAAATCGGTTACGGCTCTTTCCATAATGAGACTTGTTCCCATGCCTCCGGGCTATTTCGCCGGAGGCGAAATTTTCTGGAAAGGTAACAATATACTCAAATTGCCGGAAGAAGGAATGCAGCGGATCAGGGGCAACGAGATTGCCATGATCTTTCAGGAGCCTATGAGCTCGCTTAATCCGGTTTTTACCTGCGGCAGCCAGATCACCGAGCAGATACTTCTGCACCGTAAGATTTCCCGGCAGGAGGCACGTGAGCGGGCCGTCGAACTGCTGCATCTGGTCGGTATTCCCGATCCGTCGCAACGGTTCGCTTCCTATCCGCATGAGATGTCCGGCGGCATGCGCCAGCGGGTGATGATCGCCATGGCACTTTCATGCAATCCCGGCCTGCTCATTGCCGATGAACCGACTACGGCTCTCGATGTTACCGTACAGGCGCAGATTCTCGATCTGATAGGAAAACTGCAGGGCGATACCGGTATGAGCGTTATGCTGATCACCCATGATTTCGGCATAGTGGCCGAGTTGTGCGAGGAGGTTATCGTCATGTATGCATCTGGTATAGTCGAAAAGGGAGCTGTTCGCCGTATTTTCAATAATCCCCTCCACCCCTATACCAGAGGTCTTTTGCGATCTATTCCCCGGCCGGGATCTCGCAGGGAGAGGCTGCATGTCATCGAAGGAAGCGTGCCGAGTGCAGTAAGGCTTCCTGAGGGGTGCAGGTTTGCAGGAAGATGTCCCCTTGCCGATGACCTGTGTCGGAAGGAGCGCCCCCGGCTCGCCGTATTCGAACCCGGCCATGAAGCAGCATGCTGGAAAGCCGGGGAGAGGCATGCTGGGGAGTAATACTAATAAGGAACTATCGAAGCCATGTCCGAACCACTTCTTCTCGTCGTCGAGGATGACGACAATCTTGCGCGGCTGCTTGGCTACAATCTCGAAAGGGCGGGCTACCGGTACCACGTATCCCGTACCGGTGAGGAGGCGCTCGACCAGTTGAGTCGCAGGAGCTTCGATCTCGTGCTGCTCGATCTCATGCTGCCGGGTATAGACGGTTTTGAAGTCTGCCGCCGGGTGAGGGAGAATCAGATGCTCAGGGATCTGCCGATCATCATGCTGACCGCAAAAGGAGAGGAGATAGACAAGGTGCTGGGCTTCGAGCTCGGCATCGACGACTACGTGGTCAAACCGTTCAGCCCGAGAGAACTGAGCCTGCGGATCCGTGCGGTGCTGAAGCGTGATCGCCGGCAGCGGGCCGCTCTTCAGGAGGTTCTCAGTTCGGGCCCTCTCGAAGTCGATATTGCTCGCCACCAGGTTACCCTTGACGGAAAAAGCCTGCTGCTGACCCTCATGGAGTTCAAGCTGCTGGTCGCTCTGCTCAAACGCAGGGGGCAGGCCCAGTCGAGGGAGATGCTGCTCAGCGACGTATGGGATGTGGATAAATCAATCAATACAAGAACAATCGACACCCACATTACCCGATTGAGGGAAAAACTCGGCGATACCGGCAAGATGATCAAAACCGTCAGAGGTCTGGGATACAAGTTCGAAGAGACCGACGGGGACGTGTAACATGCTTTCGAGGGTTTCCGTACGGCTCGGCATCGTTTTCGGGTTGATTATCTTTTTCACCGTAGCGGTAAGCTATTTCACGCAGGTACGGTTCATCAACGAGCTGCTGCTCAAAGGCATCCGCCAGGAAATCAGCCGCGAGCTTAGGCTCAACGGGTTAATGCTTGAAGCAAAACCTGCCAACTGGCATGTTGAAGGCGTTCCTGACAGCCTGTCCGACATGATCGGCAGCGTGCTCGATCTTCGCGTGACTCTCATTTCTGTTGATGGTCGCGTTATCGGAGACTCCTATCTCTCGGGCTCATCGCTCGGTACAATCGAAAATCACCGCAACAGACCTGAAATACAGGAAGCCCTCAGGAGCGGGTACGGAGAGAATATCCGTTACAGCGACACCGTACGCGAAAACATGCTCTACGTTGCGGTTCCTCTTGGAAACCCCGATGCGTATGCTGTACTGCGTTTTGCAAAACCTGTCCGCGACATAGGAGCGCTTGAGCGTGAAGTTCGCAAAGGTATCGAGGCCGCTCTCTTCTGGGCGCTTTTCTTATCGCTGCTTGCGGGAATCATAACTGCATTCATTCTTGCGCGGCCGCTCCAGCGTCTGGCCGATGCCGCAGAAAAACGCCTGCACGGCGATTTTCGCGGAGTGATTCCTGTACATCGGAACGACGAAATCGGCAAACTTGCCAGAGGCATCAATTATCTCTCCGACGAGATACGCAGGAACCGTCGTCAGGAAGAGTGGTACCGGGCGGTGTTTTCCGGCATCCGGGAAGCGATCATCGTCACCAACGCATCAGGAGAGATCATTCTCGTCAATCCGGTGGCCTCCCGGCTCTTTGGCATCGAGAACGCCATCCCGGCATCCCGTCCGCTCAAAACGCTTTCGGACAGCAGGCTTCAGGAGATCATCGACGGCGTTCACGAGAACAGAAGCACCCTTCTCAGAGAAGAAGTTTCTCTGGGTACCTCCAAAGGAACCCGCATCATGCAGATCAGCTCGATGCCGGTACTCAAAGAGGGACGATCGGAGGGAACGGTGTTTGTTTTCAACGACATTACGAAGCTGCGCAATCTCGAGCGAATTCGCAGGGATTTTGTTTCGAGCGTCTCCCATGAACTGCGCACGCCGCTGACCAGTATCAAGGGTTATACCGAAACCCTGCTCGAAGGCGCCATGCACGATCCGGACCATGCCGCAGCTTTTCTGCAGATCATTCTCAAGGAGAGCGAACAGCTCACAGCTCTTGTCAACGATGTGCTCGATCTTTCGAAGATCGAGTCCGGCAGGATCAGCTATGCCTTCGCTCCTGTCGATCTTTGCGGCGTCGTCAACCGGAATCTGGAAATGCTCAGGCCGGCGATCGATAAAAAGGGTATACGTATCGAGTGCAATTTCCGGGAGAACCTGCCCGATGTCTGCGCTGATGCATCGTATCTCGATATCGTTGTCCGCAATTTGCTCGACAATGCCGTCAAGTATGTCGACGACCGGAACGGGCGCATCAGGATTTCGGTCTTCCGCTCCGGCGATGAGGTTGTCATGGAAATCGACGATAACGGTATCGGCATCGCTCCGGCAGATCTCGACCGGATATTCGAGCGGTTCTACAGGGTCGACAAGGCCCGTTCCCGCCAGCTCGGCGGTACGGGGCTCGGGCTTGCTATCGTCAAGCATATCGTTATTGCTCATAAGGGGCATATTGCTGTTCGTTCGAGGATAAACCAGGGATCGACATTCAGCGTTACGTTGCCGGTTTCCTGCGCCGAATTGAAAAAAGAAAACGGATAAGACTCGCATGAACATTGTCATTGACTATCTGAAACAGCAGGGATTCAGTGTGCTCCATGCCGAACAGCTTGCAACGCTTCTGTTTGCGGCTTCCGTCCTTATCACTGTCGTTGCTGCAGAGATCGTAACGAAAAAGATTCTGCTGAACGTTATGTCCGTCCTGGCCGGAAAAACCTCCTCGTCGCTCGACGACCTGCTGCTGAAGCACAGCGTATTCCGATGGGTTGCCCATATGGTTCCCCCGGTTCTGCTCTATAATTTCCTGCCCGCAGTGCTGATTTTCTATCCTGACATCATTCCGCCGGTTCAGTCAGTCATCACGATCTATCTGACCGTTATCGCAATCCTTGCCATTCTCGGTTCTCTGGATGCGCTGCTTGATTATTACAATGAACATCCTGTTTCAGCAAGGCTTCCGCTCAAAAGCTTTATTCAGGTAGTGAAGACAGTAGTCGTGAGTTCGGGGGCTGTTATCGTGATTGCCAGACTGTTTGGCACTTCTCCGCTGGTTTTCTTCAGCGGGCTCGGCGCGTTCACTGCCGTGATCATCCTCATTTTCAAGGACTCGATTCTCGGTTTTGTTGCCGGAATCCAGCTGACAACAAACAATCTGGTCAAGACGGGCGACTGGATTGAAATGCCGAAATATGGTGCGGACGGCGAGATAACCGATA
>Ga0194112_10009302_pt1 | contig 12521 bp, 16 predicted proteins | sample TA2MahC400mmetaG_FD_146191 | JGI IMG/M metagenome (GOLD analysis project Ga0194112, IMG submission 146191) | Freshwater microbial communities from Lake Tanganyika, Tanzania - TA2015016 Mahale Deep Cast 400m | ecosystem: Environmental > Aquatic > Freshwater > Lake | place: Tanzania: Lake...
GTTCTCATCCAATTTTTCAAAGCCTATAATTTCCGCTCCGATAGGGAGTCTATTTTCAAAATTGGCATATTTAAGAATAAGTGGCTTAATCTCGCCATATTATGGGAAGCCCTGCTGCTATTGGCTATTATTGAGGTGCCGTTCTTAGAAGAGGTGTTCAATACGTATCCTCTAGGCATTTTTGAATGGGTGGCTGTTATTATTCTTGCTGCTTCGATTTTCCCAGTTCTTGAGCTCACTAAAGCTGTCATCAGATGGCAAGAAGGAAAAGCAATACAGGAGCCCCAACCATAGAACGAGCGGGCACTGGGTAGACCTGCTGCTCCCAGATGCACAGCTCAATGCCCGGACTGTGTTGGAGCATGGTAGCTTCCGCTCCCTGGCTAAATTGACGGTTATCTTTTGCTTGACTCTCGTAGTACAATGAATATTCCTGACGCAATATGAAATCGCGATATATTTTGCTAGGGTGATAATCTGGTGGAAGCCGAAATATACTTTAAGTTTATCCTGAGCTTTGCGCTCATTTTTCTTGTTGCCAAGATTGGCGGGCAGATTTATGGTTGCTATTTGAAGCGATCCCCGTCTCAAACAAACCGGGAGTTATATGATACCTACACATATTCGGCTAAGTGTATAGTAGGAGCATGAATAAGGCTATACTTAAGTCTCCCAAAAGTCGAATTAGTGCCCTGAGTGGGAGGTGGCCTGTTGCCATCCTTGAGTTCGTCATACTTTTTCTTTTTTGGCTCATTTTCGCACACCATTGGGAACCTGGTTACATTTTTGTAGGAGTACTTGCAGCAGGACTGGTGACTTTTCTAACCAGCAATTTTTTGTACTCCGGTGATACCCATACCAAAAATGGAGAAATCACCTTTGGGTTTTTGTTTATGTCTATATTACGACTGTTTGTTTATGTGCCATGGTTGCTATTTAATATACTGAAGGCGAACATATATGTAGCAATCATAATTCTCAACCCACGAATGCCCATAAATCCTGTGTTGCTCCGATTTAAGACTCAAATGCGGAGAGATATTTCTTTGGTGACATTAGCTAATTCAATAACGCTGACACCCGGAACGATTACTGTGGACCTAAAGGATAATGCCTATACCATCCATGCGCTTGTACCAATAACAGCACGCGACCTTGAAACCGGCCTAATGCAGAACAAAGTTGGGCATGTGTTCGGAGAAAAAGGGGAACCACCACCCGAGATTTTGCGGGCATATTCTATGGAGAAATTGCGGTGATCAGTCCTGTTTTCACGGGCATTGCCATCTTTATTGCAATCCTGATGTCTCCGCCGTTATACCGCGTGGTGAAGGGACCTACAGCCTTTGACCGAATAATTGGGGCTAGCCTCATGGGAACAAACGGTGTTCTCCTATTGGCTGTACTGGGGTTTGTTTACGAGCGGGTTGACATGTTTGTTGACCTGGCAATAGTCTACGCATTGCTTAACTTTGTAGGCATCATCGCAGCTGGCAAATACATGGAACGACGAAGGAAAGCACCATAAGATGATACGGTTCCTATTGGCCGCCATATTTGTTGTTGGTGGATTGTTTTTTCTAACGGTGGGCAGCACGGGAATTATTCGCCTGCCGGATGTATATTGTCGGAGCCATGCGGTGAGTAAATCAGAAACACTGGGGTCAATGCTGTTGCTTGGTGGCTTAGCGCTTTACCATGGATTTGAAATAAACAGTGCAAAGCTGGTAATTATTCTGTTGTTTATAGCACTGACAAATCCAACTGCCACTCATGTCATTGCTAGAGCGGCTGCCCGCTCGGGCTTGCAGCCGTGGGTTCGAGAAAGGCGCGTGAGCGCTATCGGGCGTGGCAACAAGGCAGAAATTGAGCAGGCACAAGTCAAAGATATAATAGGGGATAAAGAGGCATGAATGAGCCGCTTACCTTAATATTATTTGTTTTTGCCATTATTGCCGGAATAGCTGCGCTTACTGTTCGCGACTTGCTGGTTGCTTCCTTCGTCTTGATGGCATACAGCTTCGTCATGGCGCTCATTTATGCCGAGATGGGTGCCGTCGATGTTGCTTTCACTGAGGCTTCAGTAGGCGCAGGCGTAAGCGGAGTATTTTTTATTGCTGCTCTCTACTTTTTGAAGCGGAGGTCAAAGGATTGAAGTGGCTTGCATTATTCATTGTATGCTTATTTGTGGCTTTTTTATTTTATGTAGAGGTTGATATGCCCGCCTATGGTGACCCCCAGGCACCAGCAAACCTCCATGTCTCACCTTATTATATTCAGAGGTCACTTCAGGATACTGAAACGCCCAACATAGTAACAGCAATACTTGCTGATTATCGTGCGTATGACACGCTTGGCGAGACCATTGTCATCTTCACAGCTGGGCTTGCCTGTATCCTGTTGCTCTGGAGGAGTAAGCGAGATGATAGCAAAGTACAGAGACCTCATTGTTAGCCTGGCCTGTCGGCTGATGGTCCCATTTATGTTCCTATTCGGCTTCTATGTGACCATGTTTGGCCATTATGGCCCCGGGGGTGGATTCCAGGGCGGAACTATTATGGCATCTGGTGTCATACTATTGCGGCTATCCCTGGGACGGCAGGCCACAATAAAGAAATTTCCACTGGAATTGGGGCATATTGTGGGTGTAATTGGGCTGCTCATCTATAGTGCTACCGGCTTAATCTCCATATTGGCGGGGGGCGAATACCTGAACTATGCCTACTTGCCTATTCCAGGAATGTCAGGTGCTGAAAGACAGCATCTTGGGATTCTTTTCGTTGAGATCGGGGTTGCACTTGGTGTTTTCGGGGTCTTGCTTTCTATCTTCGACAGCCTTACCAAGGAAGGATAATGTTCCAAGTATTATTAGACCACTATCCTTACTATTTGAGCACCGCCCTGATAGTAATAGGTGTTTGGGGAATGCTGGCGAAACATAATCTAATGAAGAAAGTGATTGGCATGAACATATTCCAGACAGCCATCATTCTTCTTTTTATATCAAGCAGCGTAAAATTTGGCGCCACAGTGCCTACGTTCGATCCAAAATTAGGCTTAGAAAATACGGCTCTATATGTGAATCCTCTCCCACATGTGCTTATGCTAACTGCCATCGTAGTAATGGTGGCAACAAATGGTGTAGCCTTTGCTATTCTCCTCTTAATCTACCGTCGTTACCGCACCTTAGATGAGGAGGAAATCCTAAGAAGGATGCGCGAATAAGCTTGGCTCAGCTTCCAGCTATTATCCCTGTTTCATTACTTCTCTCTGCTTTTGTTGCTTTTCTGGTCGGGACATTTAGTAGAAGCCTGGTATATCCAATAACACTACTGGGCATTGTTACAGCCCTAGTGACTGCTGTTATGGGGCTTATACGAGTTTTGCAGGATGGCGCTCAGCATTATTATTTCGGCGGTTGGCCACCGCCGCTGGGGATCGAATATGTGCTTGACCACCTCTCAGGGTTTATGACTGTGCTTGTGATGTTCATTGCCCTCCTTAGTGTGATTTATTCGCGTCGGTCGTTTCTACAAGAAGTGCCTGAAAAGATAGTCCCCCTATATTCACTGGTGTTACTGATGCTTGCCGGGTTAACTGGCATTATCTTGACTGGTGACCTGTTCAACCTCTACGTTTTTCTAGAGATTGCCTCCCTGGCTGCTTACGCTATCATGGCTATCGGCAACGACAAAGCCCCTGTAGCTGTCATTCGCTATGTCATCATGGGGACTATCGGGGCATGCTTCTACCTTTTAGGCGTTGGCTTTATCTATTTTGCCACCGGGTCCTTGAATATGGGTGATGTTGCCCGAATCTTGCCCGGCATATATGGCTCACGTCTCATTGTGGTGGCGATGACATTCATCGTCATCGGTATGGCTCTAAAAATGGCATTGTTTCCTTTGCACATATGGTTGCCCGACGTTTATACCTACTCCCCTTCGGCCGTTGTCGCACTTATCGCTCCCATTATGACAAAAGTTGGCGCCTATGTCCTTATACGCATGCTGGTATCTGTCTTTCTTCCTAACTACTTGACCAGTGTTCTACCCGTAACGCTGATGATCGGTTGGCTTGCTGCAGTTGGGATTGTTGCTATGTCAATTATGGCTATTGCTCAGAAAGACTTCAGACGTATGCTGGCATACAGCAGTGTAGCTCAAATCTGCTACGTTGCTCTGGGAATTGGTTTGGCCAACCCTTTCGGGCTCATTGGCGCGTTGCTCCATATACTTAACCATGCCTTTATGAAAGGTTGCCTTTTTCAGATTTCAGGCGGAATTCGGTATCGTGCAGGACTTTGGCAAATTCCGCAATTTGCTGGGCTAGGGCGCCACATGCGATGGACTATGGGCGCATTTACTGTAGCAGCAATATCAATGGTCGGGATTCCTCCAGCATGCGGCTTTTTCAGTAAGTGGTACCTAGTACTGGGATGCATTGATGCCGGCAACTGGGTCTTCGCAGTAGTTGTTGTAGCAAGTAGCTTGCTCAACGCTGTCTATTTTTTCCGTGTGTTGGAGAAGGTATACATGGTACCGTCCAACAACGATAGCACTGTTACCGCAGCCTCAGACCCACCTGGGGAGATGTTGGCACCGATCCTCGTTTTGGCCAGTGGTATTATCATTCTCGGTGTCATTAATGCAGTGATTGTTACACAGATTTTAGAACCTATTGTTTCCTTAGCATTCTAGACAAACGTAAAGAGACGGGCATATAGACTAATGGAAGCACACTCTTCACTGAAACCCCTGGTAGCAGTGCTGGTACCCTTGCTTGCTTCGCTTCTTATCATGCTCTCAGGCAAAAGGCCAAATATCAGGGAATTATGGACGGTGCTTGGCTCTGTTGCCATGTTCGGCATAGTCTTTTCGATGTTGCCTAGTGCACTTGGCAGCAAATACCCCGAGATAGTCCTTTTTACTATTTCACCTGGGATCGCATTAGCTTTTCGAGCAGATACCGCAGGCATCATTTTCGGTCTGTCTGCCTCAGCTCTCTGGATTGTCACCTCTATTTTCTCTATCGGCTATATGCGTAGCCTCTCCGAAGAGAAACAGACTCGATACTATACTTGTTTTGCTATATGTCTCTCGTCAGCAATGGGTATTGCATTCGCGGCAAACCTGCTTACGTTTGTCATTTTCTACGAGATGCTGACCATAGCTACATACCCGCTGGTCATCCATAAAGAATCTCCCGAAGCCATACAGGCTGGGCGAAAATATCTCGCCTATTTGCTCACGGGAGGATTGGTATTGATTATAGCTACTGCGTTGACATATAAATACACAGGTACCTTGGATTTCAGCCCCGGTGGCTTTTTAAGTGGTGTGGTTGAACAACATAATCTTTTGCCACTCTTTGTCCTTTTCCTTGTTGGATTAGGAATGAAGGCAGCACTCATACCATTCCATAGTTGGCTGCCAACTGCGATGATCGCCCCTACGCCGGTGAGCGCGCTGCTACATGCTGTCGCTGTGGTCAAGGCAGGCGTCTTTGGTTTCGTCCGAGTTATTGGTTTTGTCTTCGGTCCCACTTTATTTCATGAAATCGGAGCGGGAAACATGCTCGCCGTCATGGCAAGCATCACAATCATAGCATCCTCTCTTCTGGCTATGTATCAGAACAACTTAAAGCGGCGATTGGCTTATTCCACGGTTGTGCACCTGGGGTATATTCTTCTCGGAGTAGCGCTTCTATCGCCCAGTGCCTGGGTTGGTGGACTTGTTCACATTGCCAACCATGCAGCCATGAAGATCACCCTGTTCTTTTGCGCAGGAGCTATCTACGTAAAGACACACTGTGAAAATATCAGCGAACTCGATGGTATTGGAAGGCAGATGCCCATCACCATGGGCGCATTTGCGCTGGTCTCCATTGGGCTAGTCGGCATGCCACCGCTAAATGGGTTTATCAGTAAATGGTTCCTTGGACAGGGTACGCTGGCAGCAGGGGAAGGAATTTACCTCATTGTATTGCTATTAAGCGGCTTGCTTAACGCGGGTTATCTCTTTCCCATCGTGCGGCGTGCTTTTTTCGCTCAGTCGAGTAAGCGCACTAAATTTGCAGAAGCCTCAATTCTGATGCTTGCTCCTCTCGTTCTAACGGCCCTAATTTCACTGTTTCTGGGACTTGTACCGGATGGCATTTTCCACTTCTATAGCCTGGCAGGCAATGTTGCTACTAGTGTATTAGCTGGAGCTGGAAGATGAAATTCGAGTGGAAAACCAAATACACCTGGATTCTAATTGTTGTAATTATCGCCATCTTTTCTCTAGTGGCTGACTTCCTCATTCCAATTAGCGATAGTGAAGAGGAGTTCTGGTGGTCGCACATTCACGGTTTTTTTGCAGCGCTCGGGCTTTTCGGCTGTATAGCCATCGTGATGATTGCAAAATGGCTAGGACGCTACTGGTTGCAGCGCAAAGAGGACTACTATGATTAGCCTTCCTCCAGCAACTATCCTGTTTCTTGGAGCTGTGCTGCTTCCCCTCCTGCCACGGCGTATGAGGTCGGCGGCTTTGCTAGTCTTTCCAGCGCTTACCTTCTTCTGGTTGATATACCTCAACCCAGGAGACAATCTGTCTGTGCACTTCCTTGACTACAATCTCGTGGTGACTCGCGTTGACCAATTAAGCCTTTGCTTCGGCTACGTGTTTGCCCTGATAACCTTTCTGGGAGGTATTTACAGTTACCATTTAAGAGGTACTGCAGAGCAGGTGTCAACTTTGTTGTATGCAGGCAGCTCGCTCGGCGTGGTGTTCGCCGGTGACTTACTCACCTTAGTTTTTTTCTGGGAGATAATGGCTGTCTCGTCTGTTTACCTCATCTGGGCACGTGGGACAACGCTGTCCCGCGGCGCTGGTTTTCGCTACCTAATCGTCCATCTTTTCGGTGGAAGTATGCTTCTAGCTGGCGTTTTGGTGCAGTTGACCCAGACTGGCTCGATGCTATTCACTTATATGGATGGTGGCCTTGGCGCCTACCTTATCATGTTCGGATTCTGCCTCAACGCAGCAGTACCTCCACTTCACGCCTGGCTTTCTGATGCCTACCCAGAAGGAACGGTGACTGGCAGCGTCTACCTCAGTGCTTTCACTACAAAGACAGCGGTCTATGCTTTAGCTCGCGGCTTTGCTGGATGGGATATCCTTGTTTGGGCGGGTGCAGCCATGGCTGTTTATGGTGTTATCTATGCAGTGCTCGAAAATGATGCGCGCCGTCTCCTGGCTTATCACATCATCAGTCAAGTAGGTTACATGGTCTGTGCTGTGGGGATAGGCACGGCTACGGCTATCAATGGGGCTACTGCCCACGCCTTCGCCCATATTTTGTACAAAGCATTGCTTTTCATGGGAGTTGGCACGGTGCTCTATGCTACAGGCCAGAGCAAGCTGACAAATTTAGGCGGGCTAGCAAGGGCAATGCCGCTTGCACTTACATTTTATATGGTTGGAGCACTTTCTATTTCAGGTTTTCCACTGTTCAGTGGTTTTGTCAGTAAGTCCCTGGTGGTTCATGCTGCAGGCCTCAACCATATGGGGCTTGTTGTGCTGCTATTGAATTTGGCATCAGTCGGCACTTTCCTCTCGACCACCTTGAAGTTACCTTACTTCATTTGGTTCGGTCATAAGAATTCAGCACAGCCAAGCGCTATTCCCCTCGGAATGTACCTAGGCATGGCTCTAACAGCCATATCTTGCATAGCCATTGGAGTTTATCCGTCTCTTCTTTACAACATCTTACCCTTTCCCGTTGATTATCAACCATACACAGTTCGCCATGTCATCGAGACATCTCAATTGCTGATATTTACTGGGCTTGGCTTCTGGCTATTAATTCAACAAATGGGGGTTAAGGCACTCATTTCTCTGGACTTCGATTGGTTCTACCGCAAACCGGCCCAACTAGCTTATAAGGTCTGTGTTGTCTCTGTAAGCAAACTCTTTGGCACTGTCGAGCATGCCGCGCTCTCTCTCACGCGATTCTTAGTTAGAGGCAGTGCTAACCCTATTGGCTATCTAGTAAGAGCGATTCCACTGGTAAGGCAACCGAAGCATCATGCCGTGGCAACAGACAGACAACCCCACGAATATGACCCTGACCGGTATCGGTTTGCAACCGGTGTCATGGTTCTGCTAGTGCTTCTAATCTTTATCATCGTGATTGCCTGGAGTCTATTCGTTTCGTAGTCTCGACTGGCTCCACCTCTTTATCAGCGCTCTTCGGTTTTTCGATAAATCGATGAGCATAAAAAACTGAACGAAACCAGATATCTCCGCTAATTGCAATAATCGGCTTGAAATAATAAAATAGCGCAAGGCCCCTGTAGCTCAGAGGATAGAGCGCTGGCCTCCGGAGCCAGGTGCGAGGGTTCGAGTCCCTCCAGGGGTACTTCTTATCGGTGAACAATGGGGAGCCAATGCAGAAAGATCTGATGATTGAAATCAGGTGGCATGGCAGAGGCGGGCAAGGGGCGGTGACCTCTGCAGAGTTGACCGCGCTGGCAGCTATACACGAGGGCAAGTTTGCTCAAGCTTTTCCCAGCTTTGGCCCAGAGCGAAGAGGAGCACCGGTACTGGCCTTTAACCGCATTAGCCAAACTGGACACATACGTGTCAGGGCTGCAGTCAATGAGCCAGACATCGTGATAGTCTTGGACCCAGGTTTACTTTACATAACCGATGTTACCTTAGGACTTAAGCGCGAGGGCGCGTTGGTGATAAACACGTCGAAGGCAATGAGCGATATAAAGTCCGAATTTGGTGGTACATGGAAGCTGGCAATAGTCAACGCTACTGCCATTGCTCGTGAAGTACTTGGTGTGTCCATCGTTAACACCACTATGCTAGGAGCTCTGGTAAAAGCTACTGATATATTCGAACTTGAATCGCTTGACGAACCTGTGAAGGAGCGCTTTGGTGCCAGAGCACGAAGCAATTTGGAAGCTTGCCGAAGAGCGTATGAAGAGGTCATTATTGCTGAACCTGTTGCTTCTGATGTAAAGCGCTCAAGAACGGCTCAGGTAGAAGTGTTGCCTGGATGGAAAGAGTTGCTGCCTGGATGTCCCGTGGTCGAACCGGGCAACGCCAGCCAATATCGTACTGGTGACTGGAGGTCGCAACATCCGGTGTATGATTACCAGAAATGCAACAAGTGCGGGCTATGCTATATATTTTGCCCGGAGGGTTGCGTCGAACTAAGAGACGACGGCTATTTCACGGCTAACCTGTACTATTGCAAAGGATGTGGAATCTGTAGTGCCGAGTGCCCCAAGGACGCAATAACGATGGTTGAGGAGACGCAGTAATGAACAGAATCGGGATGGAAGGCTCCTTCGCCGTTGCTGAGGCGGCTAGGTTGGCTGATGTAGATGTTGTGGCTGCATATCCCATTACGCCGCAGACGCACATCGTTGAGCGTTTAGCTGAATTGGTAGCCAATGGCGAACTTGATGCAAGCTATGTGCCGGTGGAATCAGAGCATTCGGCCATGAGCGCTTGCCTTGGCTCCTCAGCGGTGGGAGCAAGAACGTTTACTGCCACTGCTGGGCAAGGTTTGGAGCTAATGCACGAGGTGCTCTATGTGGCTACTTCGCTGCGTTTGCCGATAGTGATGGTGGTAGCCAATCGCGCACTCTCGGCACCGCTGAGTGTCTGGGGTGACCATTCTGATGTGATGGCAGTACGTGACTGTGGCTGGATACAGATATTTGCTGAAAACGTGCAACAGGCATATGACCTCATCATCTGTGCCTTTCGTATCGGTGAAGACCCGTCAGTGCTTTTCCCTGTCATGATACACATGGATGGCTTCCATCTCTCACATGTCATCGAATCTTTGTATTCCATCGAGCAAGATTTGGTGAGAAAATTCCTCCCAAAGTATCACCATCCCTATGCTCTTGACCCGGACAAGCCAGTGACATTGGGAGCCTTTGGGCCACCAAACATCTACACTGAGGCGAAAAAATCACAAGAGGTAGCGCTCAGGGCTTCAAAGAATAAGATATTGCAGATATGGCAAGAGTTTGGGAACCTGACCAATCGCAGATACCACCCAGTGGAAAGCTACGACACAGATGGTGCTGATGTACTGCTGTTAACGATGGGCAGTTTCAGTGAGAATGCCATGGTGGCAATCGACAAGATGCGTGGTGATGGACATAAGGTGGGTTTGGTAAGACTACGTCTGTGGCGTCCTTTCCCCTTCCAGGAGTTTCGCCAAGCTGTGAAGGACGCAAAACTACTGATTGTGCTGGATCGCGCTGTGTCGTTTGGGGGACCTACTGGGCCGGTCTGTTCAGAGATACAAGCAGCCCTTTATCCTCTGAAAATCAGACCACAGGTTGCTAGTTTTGTAGGCGGTCTGGGTGGTAGGGATGTCAGCGCAAAGACCTTCGAAAATCTGTTGAAGCGTGGCATGCAAAAGGCAAAAGAGGGACGGACCGGCGAAATGGACATGATCGAGGTAAGAGAATAATGCAAAAAGTTGTTCCTATTGGTAAGAACAAAATAACTGTAGAAGAGTTCCTGATGCCTGGGCATCGTGCTTGTCTGGGTTGTGGTGAGGTCTTAGCTGTACGGTTGGTTGCTAAGACCCTGGGCAAAGACGTGATAGTAGTCAATGCGACAGGGTGCATGGAGATCGTATCGTCTCCCCTTCCATATACATCCTGGAGAGTGCCCTGGATTCATACTCTCTTTGAAAACACTGCAGCGGTGGCTTCTGGCATCGAAGCTGGGATGAAGTCGCTGAGAAAAAAGGGGCGATACAATAGAGAAACCAAGGTGCTTGCTATGGGTGGAGACGGTGGCACTGCAGATATTGGTCTGCAGGCTTTGTCAGGTGCGTTAGAGAGGTACCACAACTTCATATATATCTGCTACGACAATGAAGCCTATATGAACACAGGAATACAGCGGTCGAGCGCAACCCCATTCGGTGCCTCAACCACCACATCGCCAGCAGGAAAGATGAGCATTGGACAGACTACATGGAAAAAGAATATGCCTGCTATTGTTGCAGCGCACGATATACCTTATGTGGCCACGGCTTGTCCCAGCTATCCTTTCGACCTGATTAACAAAGTAGAGAAGGCTGCCAAAGTCAACGGGCCGGCATATCTCCATGTCCTCTCCGTGTGCCCAACCGGCTGGCGAACTGCATCTGATACCGCTATTAGCCTTGGCCGATTAGCAGTAAGGACAGGGATCTTCCCCCTTTATGAAATCGAAAGTGGTAAGTACACATTGAATGTTGACCCGCCTCAACTCCGCCCCGTTGAAGAGTATATCAAGGTACAAGGGCGATTCAGACACCTCTCACCCGACATGATAGCTTTAATACAAGAGCGGGTGACTGCCGAGTATGCCAAACTGAAGAAGATGACGGCACAGTGTTAGGGTAGCCATTGATCCTGAGGATAATTACAATCACCGATTCTTGACCATTTTGGGCCTGCGGACTATACTTCTCCGTTACGGGGTGTAGCGCAGTGGCTAGCGCGCATGGTTTGGGACCATGAGGTCGGTGGTTCAAATCCACTCACCCCGACCAGTGCCAATTTCGCCAGTGTGTTGCCTTGACAACTGGCGTCTCATTCACAGAATGGGCACTTAACAGGCATACCAATCACAGACGCTTTAACTTGCACTGTGCCGTGTCTCTGGCAAATCAACTGATAGTGCGCCTTGATTACTTGAATATCAGCATTTGCTACATTTGGAGTCGGGTAATAGTTCGCTGTCTCAACCAATGGCTTCGGCGCACGATTCCTTTCGTACAATGCACCACATTTGGGACACCTGTTAGCATCAGGAAGTGCAATACAACCGCATTTGTCACAGCGTATCGTCTCACGTAAAATCTGCATAATGTTTAAACCTCCTCCCTCCGTTTCTAACTATATATCTGGCCAATATGCCAGGTTTGGGACATGTCTTCTCGATAGATATCGCAGACAATTCCCTTGCTGGTGCGAATCTTGTAATACGTCCTGCCGGAATCACAATGGGCCTCCGTTGGGCCGTGCCATTGCTGGTAGATTCTGATTATACGTTCTGGCTTGGCATCTCTTGCTATACAAACTGGAGTCCCCTCGATGTTTGTTGATACCCTTAACTGGTCTTTTTTCTGCAACGTGCTTGGCATAGTAACCTCCAATTATTTTGCTGTGACTCTGGCACTGAGCAACTGCCTTTACATCTTCCTGATTACACCAACAACTTTTCCCTGCACGTCTATCTCGTTAGGGTCTACATATATCGGTGTCATTTGACTGTTAGCCGGCTGTAGCCGGATTTTACCAGGTTCGCGGTATATCTTTTTCAGCGTCACCTCTTGCCGCTCCTTAAGCCAGACAGCTACCATGTCTCCATTATCCGCGGTGTTTGCAGGTTGCATGAGGACAATATCACCATCGTCTATTAGTGCGTCTATCATCGATAGCCCTTTAACTCTCAGGGCGTAAACTTGTTTGCCGTCTGTAATGTCATCCGTAAGCTGTATAG
>Ga0194112_10009310_pt1 | contig 12517 bp, 3 predicted proteins | sample TA2MahC400mmetaG_FD_146191 | JGI IMG/M metagenome (GOLD analysis project Ga0194112, IMG submission 146191) | Freshwater microbial communities from Lake Tanganyika, Tanzania - TA2015016 Mahale Deep Cast 400m | ecosystem: Environmental > Aquatic > Freshwater > Lake | place: Tanzania: Lake...
ATTGTTATGTTAATTGTGCAATGTCGCCTGTCATCCTGAACGAAGTGAATGATCTTGTCTGGTAAAGTAAGTCTTTAGGACGAGATACTTCACTTCGTTCAGGATGATGACATCTTACAATTGACTTAGCGCTATTATAATATGGTAATATTCGTCTTCGCGTTTTTACTTTCAACTTTAACCACCCCCTTCCTGCCCGCCTGAAACCGCCTTGTGGGGGAAACCGATGCATTCAACCTTTTTATTCATCTCTTGAATAGGTATAATATGGTCGCAATTTACTTTGCCCTGACAGTTCTGCTAATAATCGGACCGACGCAGATATGCTATGCCGGTCCGGTGAATGTTGGAACTCTGGCTAGTCAGGCTAATCAAGACGCCGACCTAACGCTGACCAATGTTCCCCGCAATATCACCAATCCCGACGATCAGATAACTATACGCTGGCGGCCGGGAGTGCGCGGGCAGTTGCGTTATGCGATGGCTTACAGCGGCGAAGAGCCTCGCGACTACCCGAATGTTCTGCGCGAACCGGTGCGCGCCGACACCGGTTTTGTAACCCTGCGTGGCAATCAACTGCCGGTCGGCTACTTATATTGCATTATCGATGGCGGCAATGCCGGCTATTCGGTGATTTTTAACATCATCCGAGCCGCCGGCTCAGCGCCGCAAATGACTGCCCCAATCAGCGGGCAAGGTCGAGTCGGCATCAACACCGTCACGCCTGTCTTTCGCTGGGAACCCGTCGCCGGCGTGCCTTTCTATCATATCATTGTCAGCGACCAGCCTTTTCGCCTGGAACAGGATGACCAAGGCCAAACGCGCGTCCAGGGCGCAAATCTTATATGGCAAGCCATCACATCAGAGACCTCTATCCAATATGGCATTCCCGACCCGTCGGATAATTTCGACAATTCACTCATTCCGCCTCTCGTCGGCAGTATGAACCGCGACAACCGGCCGCGCTATGCCTGGATCGTCTTGAATAACTACGGAAACAGCCCGGAATATACATCTATTATCACCGGCGGTGTTTCCGGCTTCGAGGTCGAAGTTCAGCCACCGTTCGATGAGCCGGAGAATATCGCGCCGCAAGCGCGGGCACGTCTTGCCAGCCGTGAAATTCTCTTCCGCTGGACTCAAGTGCCGGAAGCCGTCAGTTATTTCATCTATGTCAGCCGTGAGGAAGTCACTCAAGGCGGCAGTCGAGCCTTAGTGCCGGCTTGGAGCGGGCAGACAACGATGACATCTATTGCCTGTCCGGCAGCCGATATCTTCATCGAAGGGCATTATGTTTGGAAGGTATTGGCTGCCAGCCGTCAAGGCCGCGGCACGCTCTCCGATACCGCCAGTTTCGATTATATCGTCCGCGCTGGGCGCGTTAGTTTTACCTCTCAAGATGTCAACCGCGCTGTCCTGCAGTTTGTCGAAATAAACGTCGAGCCTATCGACGGTCCGGCTGTTCCAGCCTTCGCTACAAATGATATGGGAACTTATACTCGTCAAATACCGGTCGGCGCTTATCGCTTTAGAGGCAGTAAAAACGGTTACACCGACACATTGTCTAACCGGCTGACGGTCCTGGCAGATAGTAATTATTCGGTAACTTTGCGTTTAAGACCCATACCATCGTCCATCGTCGGCACGGTCGTCAATGATGCCGGTCAGTCTATCGCCGCGGCGATAGTAACGGCTGTGCGCGTCCCCGGTGATGAAACGACGACTTGCGAGACGAATGTAGCCGGCGAATACCAATTAATTGTGCCGCCCGGAAATTACTTTCTGACTGCCAGTGCGCGCGGACATCGGCCGTCGGCTGAGATCGGCGTGACCGTCCAACCGCAGAGCAATTTCGATGTGGATGCTCACAATGGGCCGTTTCAATTAACGCCCTATCGCTGGACAATCTCCGGTTATGTGCGCAATCCAGCCGGACAACCCATCAACCTTGCTACAGTCATTATAACCGCCGACGATGGTTCTATATTACGCGCCTTCACTCCGGAAGCCGGTAGTTATAGTTTCAGCGTTGGACAGGGACGCTGGCGGCTTAACGCGGTCAAACCGGGCTTCTATCTTGAAGCCGGCGAATCGGTCGTGGAGGTCATCGACCGCAATGTTGAAATGAACTTCACTTTAGTGCCGCAAGCCGGCATATTATCTGGCGAACTTAGCATCGACGGCAATCCAGCCAACCGGGTGGGCGAAGTGTGGTTTATACCGCGCGCTGGGGCGGTAGTGACGGCGCCGGTCAATCAATTCGGCGCCTGGACGCGGGGCGTGGCGCCGGGTGACTATGTAGTTACTGCGGTGCGGCAGGGCTACACGGCGCGCGACAGCATTTCGATAAGCATCGACCCCGGCGAGACAATTTCCGGTATCAGCCTGCGGCTGGAAGCCAATCCGGCGAGTATTAGCGGTCGGATTATCGACGCCGGTGGGAACACTTTACGCGACGCTCTGGTCAGCGCCGGCGGCGTAACTAACCGCAGCGACGCCAACGGTAATTATCGCTTGCAAGTGGCGGTCGGAAATCATACTGTTGCAGCCGCTAAAGAAGGTTACATCACTGCCCAGCGCGGACCGGTCAGCGTGGAAGCCGGACAGAATATCAACAATATCGATTTGACTTTAGTCAACAATGCCGGACGAATTTCGGGAAGGGTGCAGCGCGGCAACGACCCGATATTCGATGCAGTCATTACTGCTGTGCGACAGGAAGATAATTCAAGAGCCATAACGCGCACCGACCGGGACGGACAATACGCGTTTTCACTTATGTTTGGAACTTATCGTGTAACCGCGCAGAAGGACGGCTTTGTGCCAGCGCCGCCGGGAACTTACGACATAAATCTGCAGTCTGGGCAGAATGTATCAGGACGCGACTTTCCGATGCTGTCATACATCGGCCGGGTCAGCGGACGCGTATCGTCTCCAGCCGGTCCGGTCAATACGCCAGCCATCCAGTTGATTCAACTGGACGACCCGAATCGCGTTTATAGCACAAACGGCAATGTGCAAGGGGAATTCCTGCTGGCGGTGACGCCTGAAAGACGTTATATAGTTGTGGCATCCAAAGTCGGTTATTCGACGGCGCGGGACACTTCAGCCAGGCTGAATATCGAGGGCGAAATCGTGGTTGCACTTAATCTAGTGCAACTGCCCTGTCAGGTGAGTGGTTTAGTGGCTGTGCGAGGCGCGCCGTTAGGCGGCGCGACGGTGCAAGCCCAAGCCGAAGGCGGAGCAGTATTCCGCACTGAAACCGACCGCAACGGGCGCTACAGGCTTGGATTGCAGCCCGGACAATACCGCATCACAGCCGCCCGGCCCGGCTGGACTACAGCCGAAACTAATCTCCGCTTGAACGCCGGCGAAGACCGCAGCGGCGTGGACTTCGCCTTGGAAACTAACTTTGCCAGCCTAAGCGGAACTATCCGTTCCTCCGGCGGCGCGCCAATAGAGAATGTGTTTCTTACACTTATCGACAGCGTCAACAATCGCAGCGTCCAACAGACCACCGACCGCGACGGCGGCTACCTCATAGAAAACATCATCCCCGGCGCTTACCATTTAATTGCCACCCATCCTCGATTCGCCCGCAACTCTCTCAATGTCGGTGTCTTGCTCGGCCAGCAACAGCGTCGCGGCGCAGATATGCAACTGCTACCCTTAGGTGCAATGTTCCAAGGCCGGATTATGTCCGGCAATGAGCCTATCGCCGGCGCAACTGCCGTTATCACATTGCAAAATGGCGAACAGCGCAGCACTCTCAGCGACAACAACGGACGCTACAGCCAGGCTAACCTCGCTGCCGGACGATACGCCCTGCGCCCGGGGCGCATCGGCTTCAGCGGTTATGTTCGCGAGAACATCCAGCTGGCGGCAGCTGAAACACTCACAGTCGATTTGACTATGGTGCGCAATGATGGGCGCATCACCGGCTTCGTGCGCGATCTGGATAATATTGGCCTGCGTAATGCAGTCGTAACTGCCATCGACAGCCTCGGCAACTTTGCCTCGGCTAATAGTGATATATCCGGCGCCTTCCGTCTCGAAAACCTCTATCCCCTCACACGTTACAAAGTCAGCGCCCGTCTGGCGGGATACACCGCAGAGCAAGATACCTTGCGCGGTATAGCCTCCGGCGGACAAGCCGACTTCAGAATGCGTCCGAACGAGTTGCAGCTCTCCGGGCGGGTAGTCAATCAAATCGGCAGGGAAATGCCTTCCACCGAACTTTCAGCCACATCGGTCAGCGATGGCTCGGTCTATCGCACTACCGCCAATCTGCAGGGCAATTTTACCTTTGTCGGACTAGGTGCCAACACGCGCTATCGCATCTTGACCGCGCGCAACGAGGAGGGCTGGACTAACGCCGACACCATCGTCGAACTGGGGCAAAATCATCTTGATATCGGCAGCCGCATTCGCATTATCCAGCGCATCGCCGCGATAACAGGCTCGGTTGGACATCCCGATGTTATGATTCAAGCGCGCAATCTCGTTACAGGACGACTTTCCACGGCTTACTCCAGCCAAAATGGAACTTATCGCTTGATGCGCTTACGCGGCGGAGATGCGGGGCATTTCGTAGTTCGTGTTTCCAAACCCGGCTTCATCGCGCGCGGCGCCGACAGCATAATTGTGCAGGACATCGGTTTGGACGAGGAACGGCGAAATGTAAATTTTACCCTTGACCCAGTCCTAATCAGCATCAGCGGCCGAGTAGTGGATACGAGCGGATTGGCGTTGCCGGGCTGCCCAGCGCTGGCATGGTCGAACGCCGGAGAGTTTAGAACTACCGCCGACAGCGCCGGTTCATTCCTCTTGAGCGGTTTATATCCGAACATCCATTATGTAGTAGCGACGCAATTGCCCGTGGAAGGCTATGACAATGGTTCTTTCGAAGTGGACGCCGCCCTGATAAATATAGAGAACCGCATCCTTATAGTGGCTCGGCACAACGCCACAGTAGCTGGTGTAGTCAAGTCAGCGGCTGGAGATTCGCTGCGGAATGTGAATGTGGTCTTGGACGGCGTCCGGACAGCTGTAACAGACCAATATGGTAAGTTCCAGTTCAGATATGTCGGCGGTGGCGACCACATATTGAGCTTCAGCCGCGCCGGTTATGAACGATTGGAAAGTAGTGTGAACACTGGGATAGGCGACCGGGTCGAGCCGTATTCCGCCGATTATGTTATGACGCGGCTCGAAAGAGCAATTTACGGGCGCGTCTATTCGGCGACAAACTCAAGACTCCTGCGGAATGCAATTATCAAATGCTCCAACGAGCGGGGCGATACGCTCATCGATACTGTTGCGAACGATGGACTCTATATTTTTAATCAACTGGATCCTGAACGAACATACAAATTAGATGTCAGCCGCAAGGGTTATATCACTTGGACGCGCGGTAATATCTCAGTGCGAGATACCCTTCAACGAGTGGACATCACTATGTCGCAATTATCCAACTCGCTGGTTGGGGAATTTATCACTCAGGACAGCCTGCCGATTGAGCGGGCGAGCGTTCTCCTGCGTTCGTTTGCGAATTTGACGGTCTATGATACGACCGATTTTTCGGGAACATTTGTGTTCCGGGTCGAAGCCGGCGGTTATATCCTTTTAGGGGAACATCCCCGACGTGAACTCGGAACGAGTTATGCGCAGAATGTGTCATTTTCGGGGCAGGCAAGTTTGATAACTTTGCGGATGCAGAATACTGGTATCATGGAGGGGCGGTTGGCGGTGGAAGGCGGCGGCCCGCCGGCGTCAGCGGGGAACCTTTGGCTGAGGCACAGCGCCAGCGGGGAGATGGTCTTTAAATGGTCTGAGCGGGACGGGAGTTTTCGGCTGCGGGGATTAAGGCCGGGGCTGCATACATTGCAAGTGGATGCGGCCGGCTATGCGATGGAACTAAGTCCGTTTTATGTCGAAGTTGCCGCGTGGGAAACAACGCGGGTAGCTGTGCAGTTGACGCGGCACGGTAAGGCTCTGAACGGCTATGTTCTGGACGAACGCGCCGCGCCGGTGGTCGGGGCGCGGATTTCAATTCAAGGTCCGACGGCGGCTGAGTTAGTTACGAACGAGGCGGGTTATTTCAGTCTGGCGTCGCCGGATGCGGGGCGATACAGTCTGCACATCGAGCGAGCCGGCTACACAGCGGCGGATACGACCTTCGACCTGCCGCCCGGAGAGATGCTGCAGGTAGAGATAATGCTGCCGCGGCTGCTGAATGCAATATCGGGCCGGGTGCGCAGCGATTTGGGTGTGATGCTTGAAAATCAATTGGTCAGACTCTACGACAACGCAAACTCGCGGCTTCTGGACACTATCCGCACTAACCGCTGGGGCGAATACCAGTTTGGCGGGCTGACGCCGCGGACCTACAGAGTATCACCCTCCACAGCGGCTTATCGTGTCATCCCGGCTAATCGGATTTTCACGCTGGAGACGGACAGCGCCTTTATCGATGTCGATTTCTTATTCGCGCCAATACGCGGGACAGCGAACGTTCAGGGCTATGTTTATCATCAAGCTGAGGCAGTTAAGAATGCGACTGTCTATCTACGCAACCTGGAGACCGGCGTGCGGTTGACGAAGACGACCAACGACAGCGGAAAGTTCGCGTTCACAGAGGTCGATGCGCCATCGCCTTACCGTCTGCGGGCGTTGGTTGAGAACCGCGGCGAAGCGATATCCGACACTTTCATACTAACCATCGACGCTATAGTGTCCAGAAATCTCATCTTTCCGGCGGGTGTTATCCGGACGAGATTACTGGACGCCAACGAGCGGCCGATTGTCGGGCGACGAATTTGGATATCCGGCGTCGATGTCCCTTATAACGCCCAATTTTTCTCGGATGTAGATGGTCGGGCCCAAACCGATAACTGGCTGGCGCCAGGGCGGTATAATGTCGTGCCGCAGGCGCTGCTGGGCTTTCTGCCGCCATCGCCGGTTGAAATAACTTTAGGCTTGAATCAGACCCGAGAAGTCGTCTGGCATCTCGGCTGGGCTTTTAGTCCACCGCCGCCGTTCAATCTCGATGACAGCGCGCGCGTGGCAGTTAATGTCCCTTCGACTATATCGGTAGCCGACGCCGGATTGTTCTGGCGCGATATCGGCAGTCTGGAGTTCAAATCCAAGCCGCTGCACCGGGCCGGCGGCGGAATGCCCGCAGCGCCGACGCGCGGCTTGCGCAACGTCGGAACCGAGGGGACAACTGGCGCCGACGCAACTGTCACCTATTTCGAATATATTCCAGCGCAATTCCGCAGCGGAACGGTAACTTACTATTTGCAGATAACGACGACCGACGGCTTCCTCTTCGGCGGACCTGAAACAGCGCAGGATATAACTATCACTGCCATTGGCGTCCTTGACAGACTGGTCTTCTCGCGCACCCAATCAGCCTTGCCGCCGCGCCTCGGCGTGCCGATTAAGATGCATATCATCCCACTCGATAACGCCAATAACGACCTCACACAGCGGATGCAGACCGAAGGCGTTTATCAGTGGTGGGAATCAGGCACAGGTTTAGGCTTGCTCGTCGTTGACTCTCAAGACTCCACGACCGCAACTTATACACCGGAGGAGGTCGGGCCAACGCGCATCGGCGTTACCGTCTCGCAAACGATTGGACACAATGTCATAGCAATTCGGGATACGACATCCTTTGCCTGGACGAACAGCCTGATACCGCTGCGGGAATTGAATTTGACCGGCAGCGTTCAGGAAATTGTCATCGCCGGCGATTCGGTTAAGTTCACCGTTACGGCTATAGATACTGGTGGGTCGCTGATGGCTATTCTGCCTACCTGGCAATCGATGCCGTCCATATTAGGTTCGTTTAGATCTGTTCCTTATAGTATGGAAACCTGGTATCGAACTTTCCCACACCGCATCGGCCGCGCCCGCATTACCGCGCTGGAAAGTTTGACCGGTGTCAGCGCCGGTTTTAACGAAGACAGCCCGGACCATTCCAAGCGCGGTCTCTCAATCCAAGGCAAAATCACTGGCGGCGGCGCTGACAGCATCACCTTCGAGGACGGCGAGGGATTCGCCGTGACCATCCCGCCAGGCGCTTACCGTCAAGGCAGAGTGGCTAAAATTAGTATAGTGAAATCGGCGTTGCCGCCGGTTATGCGTCTATCGACTAAATATGAGACGGCTTCGCAAGGCTATGAACTCAACGCCGATGTCGAACCCGAAGTCGGTCCGCGCTTTCGTTTTCAACTGCCGATACCGCCGGGGATTTTCGTTCCCAAGCCGCAGGTCGGTATTTGGGACGAAGCCAGACTGGAATGGATATTGGACACAACCGCCGTATTTAGCGCCGACAGCGCTGCAGTTTTAGTCGATTTGAACCAGCTCATCGGCTTGTATGTGATACTGAATTCGAGTCAGGAACTCGGCATCCACCATCTTGCCTTTAGGCCTAATCCGTTTTCACCGTCGGCTTCCAATGGAATGTCGGTCGAATTCATCCTGTCCAGCAACGCTGCCGAAACACCGCTTGTGTCGGTGAAAATCTATAACATTGTGGGGGAGTTAATCCGCAGCCTATTGGAAAACAGGCCGTTAGCCAAGGGCGAATACAAGCGCGGCAGCGGGCAGGAGATAATTTGGGACGGACTGACAAACGATCACCGAATGGCGCGCAACGGTCGCTATATCGTCGTTGTAACGGCTGAAGATCCGTCCGGTGAAGCCAAGCAGGTCGGCGCCGCCGCGCTTGTGAAGTGAGACAGTCATACGACTAATTTTACCTGCTGCGTCAGATATTCGACGCTTGACATTGAAATTTTAAATATCGCATTCAAATTCTTATCAGGAAAATCGCAATGAAGCGAGCAGAATTTTCAGCGTGCGTCTTTACCGTTGCGTTAATGGCTTTTAATCCCGCCGCATCGCTGAATGCGGCTGATTTATCCGGCCGCGCCGGCGCTTTTGCGGATATTGGGCTGGGCTTGCGTCCGCTGGGTATGGGCGGCGCATACAGCGCCTTGGCAGCGGATGAAAACGGCGCGCGCTGGAACCCGGCGATGTTGGCTGAAGTTGAAGATTACTTGGCTGGCTTCTCTTATGTGCGCCAGTTCAACCTAATCGCTTATAATTATCTTGCGATAGCCGCGCCGGATGTCTATAAAGGCATTGGCGCCGGCGCTTTCGTCATCGACTCCGGTGATGAAGTTTATAATGAGACGACCATCGGTTTGGGCTTTGGCGTGCCGCTGGAGGAATTCGGCAGCCCGCTCGCATTGAACGCTGGCGCGGCGCTGAAGATCCTCTCCGTCGACTATGGACGCGACACCGAAGGCGGTCCTGACCGCGTGCAAGGCACGGCCTCCGGCTTCGGCGTTGATTTAGCGCTGCAGTGGCGTCTCTCCGACGAAGCGTCCGCCGCGCTGGTGATGCGCGACCTACTTAACACCCTCAATTGGAAGCGTGAAATCGAAGGCTCGCAGCCGTCGTCAGGCAGTTACACGGAAGGCTTGACCCGCGCCATTGTGTTCGGATTTGCCTACACGCTGGATGTCGCTGCCTTTTCAGCGGAATACAAACCCGGACTCTATGCTGATACCAATGACCGGCTGACCATCGGCACGGAATTTACTTTCTGGAAAGCCTTCAAAGCCCGCATCGGGATGGCGCAGGATATGGCTGGCGCCGACCGCAACCGCTGGGTAACCTTCGGGATGGGACTCGATTTGGCTATGGAATTCGTAGGTCCTATAAAGCAGGTCAAGTTCGGCTACTCGCTATTGATGCACGATATCGATTCTTCGCCGCGCGTCGGCCTCACCCTCGGCTGGTAAGTGGCGCGGCGCGTTCCAAATAGGTCGATTGCCAAAGCCCGCGCCTATGCACGGGCTTTGATATTCATAATAACCGTATTCGCTGTCGAGATCTATTCTCAAGTCCCAATCTTCGATGCCGAGCGCGCCTATTTGGATTTAATAACGCAATGCTCATTCGGCCCGAGAGCGCCGGGTTTGGAAGGGCATAAGCGCTGCCGGTTCTGGCTGGTCGAACAACTGCGCGCCGCGGGCGGGGAGGTTTTGGAGCAGCATTTTAAGATGCGCCATCCGCTCTCCGGTGTCCAAGTCAAACTGACGAATATCATAGCCCGCTTCGACGGCGCTGTAGGCAAGCCGTTAATGTTATGCGCGCATTGGGACACCCGCCCGATTGCCGACTATGAAGCAAAGCTGGAAGACCGCGTGAAGCCGATATTGGGCGCCAACGACGGCGCATCCGGCGTGGCAGTGCTGTTGGAGATAAGCCGGTTAATAGGCGCGCAGAGTCCGCCGCTGCCGATTTTAATCGTGCTTTTTGACGGCGAAGATATGGGCCGCATAGGACAGAGCGAAGAATACGCCCTCGGCTCGCGCTATTGGGCGGCGCATCAGATACCCGAGCCTCCGGCGGAAGCGATTCTCCTCGATATGGTCGGCGATGTAGATTTATCGTTTCCGATGGAATTGTTCAGCCGGATGGAGGCGCCGCAGTTGTGCCAAAGGCTGTGGACGCTGGCGGCTAATCTCGGCTTGCCGGCATTTGTGGAACAACCGGGCCCCGCAGTCGAAGACGACCATCTGCCGCTGCTGAGAGCCGGCCTGCCGGCGGTGGACATTATCGATTTCGACTATCCATACTGGCATACGCTCGCTGACACGCCCGACAAATGCGCGCCAGAAAGCCTGGAGCAAGTCGGAAGACTTCTTTTACATTATATTTATGATAGGTAGGCTTTGGGCTTTAGGCTTTAGGCTTTAGACTTTAGGCTTATCATCATCATCATTGTCCATTTTGAAATTTCAAGTCATCGGAGGTTAAAATGCACAAATTCAAACTTTATCATTTATCGATTATCATCATTTTCACCACCGGTTTGTCCTTGACTACCTATGCCTTGCAATACCGGTTGGTGAATAATTGGAATAACCAGGTCACATTTGAAGGCGGCCGCACCGAGTTCGAATTCGCCGACATCGATGACAACGGCTGGGAGGATTTTGTGTCCATCGGCGACCACGGCTCACCGAACATCAACGCCCGCGAACAAGGTATAATGACCTTCTTCAACGGCGGGCAGGGCGTGCAGTGGACTATCGTTATGGACGGTAATTTCGGTTACGGCGGCATCGCCGTCGGAGATGCCAACAACGACGGTCGCTGGGACGCCGGTTATGCGATGCACCATCCCTACAACCAACAGAGCGACTTCGGCAATCAGATGATAGAGGTCGCGTTGGGCGATGGCTCAGGGCGAAATTGGCGGCCCTGGGACGACGGACTGGCTGTCGCTCGGCAAGGCGACGACTGGTATGGAATGTTCGGCGCCGATTTTGGTGATTTCGACAACGATGGTCTGCTCGACATCGCTGCTAATTCATTCGGCTCCGGCACTGGAATGCACATCTACCGTAACAACGGCGATGGAAGCTGGCGCGATGTGCATTACTTTTTCGGCCGCAACAACTCCGATATGCACATCAATTTCTGCGACTTGAACAACGACGGCAACCTCGATGTCGCGGCTGCGCTGCACAACCATTCACTCTTCTTTGGCGACGGACGGGGAAATTGGGAACAACCGCCGCTGGACGGGCTGCCGGAGCAGCCCTTTTTCGGCTACTTGCAGGGCGGCGATGTCGGTGATGTGGACGGCGACGGCGCCGACGATATCGCCTTCTGCAATTCGCAATATGGGATGGAGGTTTATAAGTTCGACGCGGACAACCGGCGCTGGGTAAGTCTGGGCAGCGGGTTGCCGCGCCAAGCCAACTATTACTATATGCTCGACCTGTGCGATATGGATGGCGACGGCTGGTTGGACATCGCTGCCTCGGCGCCGGGCGGCATAGAGGTCTGGCTGCAACGTCCGCAGGGTGACCCGCGCTGGGTGCGCGACGCCCAGATAGCCTTCAATAACTACATTCGCTGTAACGCGTTGCGCGCCGGCGGCGATGTTGACCACAACGGACTTCCCGATATAGTGGCGCTGGTCAATGTCCGTGTCGGAATTATGAACGACATCAATAACCTTAACCTGCTGCTCGAAACCAGCGAGCCTCAGCAGTTGCGCATTCGGGCGGTCGAACCACGCGCTAATCGAATGCTGCACGTCGGAGCGGCGCGTTTCATCGATTGGATTAGCGCCGTCCCGGAAAATGGCCCCGGACGCATTGATATCGACTTCTCGACGCGCGGTGAAAACGGTCCCTGGACGCCGGTTGTGGCAGACTATCCCAATCGTGGTCGCTGCCAATGGCGCGTGCCGAATGTCCTGTCGCGTGACTGCCGCCTTCGCTATCGATTGACGGTCGGAAACGAGACTATCGAAGTTATAGGTCCGGCTTTCACTATCTCCGGTGGTCGAATGGCGCCGTTCTTAGAGGTCAGCCCACCGCGCTTGGATTTTGGTATAGTGGAGGATGAGGAATCGCAGAATCTGTTTATATTGAACAGTGGTCTGGCGAATTTTGAGTTTATTTCTTATGAATTCGCT
>Ga0194112_10009316_pt1 | contig 12513 bp, 8 predicted proteins | sample TA2MahC400mmetaG_FD_146191 | JGI IMG/M metagenome (GOLD analysis project Ga0194112, IMG submission 146191) | Freshwater microbial communities from Lake Tanganyika, Tanzania - TA2015016 Mahale Deep Cast 400m | ecosystem: Environmental > Aquatic > Freshwater > Lake | place: Tanzania: Lake...
AGAGCGGCGAAATAGGTCTCATTTTCGGCCAGCTCGCGCCCGCAGACGCAGACGCGCTTGGGCCGGGCGACATTCCAATCCATGGCTCAATCCCAAATCCCAGATTCCAGATTACAGATTCCAGATCCAGAAGGGCCTCAAGCTGCAAGCTGCAAGCCACAAGCTTCGGGAGAGAAGCGGCCACAAGCCGCGCCTGTCTCTGGCTTGAAGCTTGTAGCTTGCCGCTTGCGGCTTTCCTCAGGCTGGCGGCCAGCCCATTTTCTGGTAGACGCGCTGGACGACGCTGGCGGCGAGGCGCGCGGCCTCGGCTGCGCCATCCTCGATCTCCTTGCGGGTCTCGGCCACGAAGGCGGCGTCCTTGAGCGACGCGAGGTTGATCTCGACGTTGATCTTGGCGCCGCGGAGGGCGGCCTCGAGGAGGATGGCGGCCACCCCCACGTCGCTGATCAGGTTCGGGTTGGCGATCTCGACCAGACGGTCGAGCCGCCGGACGACCCCGAGGCACTGGCGGAAGGCGGCGAGCGGCTCGGCGAGGGCGACCTTGAGGGCATCCTGGATAGCCGCCGCGCGTGCCGCCTTCTGCTCGTCGGTGTCCTTTGGCATGCCGTAGGCGGCGCTCACGGTGCCGTAGGCCGCCACGTCGCGGTCCATCAGCTCGACGAGGGCCTTTCGGCCCGCCTCGCACTGTGTGAGGAGGGCGCGTGCCTCGGTCTCGACGGCGGCGAACTTCTTCTTTCCGACGGTGAAGTTGGCGGCCATGCAGGCCATCGAGGCGCCGAGGGCGCCTGCCAGCGCGCTCACGCTGCCGCCGCCCGGGGCGGGTATGCCCGCCGCGGCATCGGCCACGTACTTCTCAACCGGCCCGGTGCGATACAAGGCACTCTCCTTCAAGTCGAAAGTCGAAGGTCGAAAGTCAAAAGAGGCGAAGGTCACTCCTGGGGGCGTTGGAAGGTCGTGTGGCGCCTCCAGCGGGCGTCGTCGGCCTGCGGGAAGTCGGAGCGGTAGTGGACGCCGCGCGACTCCTGGCGCGTTCGGGCGGCGACGGTGACGATCTTGGCCAGGGTGAGGAGGTTCTGTATCTCCCAGCCGCCCTGGAAGTGGAACTCCTTGGCCATGACGTAGCGGCACCAGAAGTCAATGCTCTCCTCGCCCTCGGCGAGGAGGGCCTCGCTGCGCTCGATGCCCACGTGGCGCCACATGAGGCTCTTGAGGGAGTTCGACACGTCGCGGAGGTCGAGCCTGTCCTCGTGGCCGGCGGCAACCTCGGCCCGGATGGGGCGCGGCTTGGCCTCGGCGAGGTCGGCGGCGGCGAGGCCTCCCGCCGCGTCGCCGGCCCGATGGCCGAGCACGAGGCCCTCCAGGAGCGAGTTGCTGCCCAGGCGGTTGGCGCCGTGGAGGCCCGAGCAGGCGCACTCGCCGCAGGCCCACAGGCGCCCGAGCGACGTGCGGGCCGCCAGGTCCACCCGAACTCCCCCGAGCATGTAGTGGGCGCTGGGGCGGACGGGGATGGGGTCCTCGGCGAGGTCGAGCTCGAACTGTGCGCAGACGCGCGCGATGGTGGGGAAGCGCTCGCGGACATGTGCGGCGTCGAGGTGGCGCAGGTCGAGGCGCACGTGGGTGGCCCCCGTGGCCCGCATCTCGGCGACGATGGCGCGGGAGACGACGTCGCGCGGGGCCAGCTCGGCGTCGGGGTGGTAGCGCGGCATGAAGCGCTCGCCCCGATTGTTCACCAGATGCGCCCCCTCGCCCCGCAAGGTCTCCGAAATCAGCCAGCGGGACGCCCCGGCAATGTAGAGCGTGGTCGGGTGGAACTGAAGAAACTCCATGTCCTGGAGCGCGGCGCCGGCGCGGTAGGCCATTGCGATGCCGTCGCCCGTGGCGACCTCGGGGTTGGTCGTCTCGCGGTAGAGCTGGCCCAGGCCGCCCGTGGCCAGGATGGTGTGCTTGGCCCACACGACGGTGAGGCCCTGGGTCTGGCTGGAGAGGAGCGCGCCGACGCACTCCCCGCCGTCCGTGAGCAGGTCCACGACGAACGTGTGGTCGAGGCAGCGGATGCGGGGCGCGGCGGCCACCTGTTGGAGAAGCGTGCGCTCGATCTCGGCCCCCGTGGCGTCGCCCTGGGCGTGGAGGATGCGAGCCTGGGAGTGGCCGCCCTCGCGGGTGAGGTTGAAGCCGGCGGCGTCGCGGTCGAACTGCGCGCCCGCGGCCACCAGCTCGCGGATGCGCGCCGGCCCCTCGCGGACGATGCTCTCGACCGCCTCCCGGTCGCAGAGGCCCTGGCCCACGGTCAGGGTGTCCTCGATGTGGGCCGCGAAGCTGTCGCTCGCGGCCCACACGGCGGCCACGCCGCCCTGGGCGTACTGGGTGTTGCTCTCGCGCAGCTCGTCCTTGCTCACCAGCAGCACCTCGGTGTGGCGGCTGGCGGCGAGCGCCGCGCTCAGCCCAGCCACCCCGCTGCCGATGACCAACACGTCCACGAACCGCTGCGGCAGCTCGTGGCTGTCGAAGTGCAGCAGGTAACGACGAGGCTCGATGTGCTTCTTCATTCCATCAGCCACGAGCCGCGAGCCACAAGCCGCGAGCCTCGGAGAAGACCGGGAGATTCCCTCTTCCTGGCTCGAAGCTCGCGGCTCGGCGCTCGCAGCTACTCCTTAGCTTCCGGCCTCAGCATCGGGAACAGGATCACGTCCCGAATCGAGGGGGAGTTTGTCAATAGCATCACGAGGCGGTCAATGCCCACGCCCAGGCCGCCTGCGGGCGGCATGGCGTGCTCGAGGGCGGCCACGTAGTCCTCGTCTATCTGCTTCATCCCCGTGTGGTCGTGGCCGAGCTGCGCGCGGAACTTGGCGGCCTGCTCGAGCGGGTCGTTCAGCTCGCTGTAGGCGTTCGCCACCTCGATGCCGGCGGCAAAGACCTCGAAGCGCTCCGCAATGTCGGGACGCCCCGGCTTCGTCTTCGACAGCGGGCACAGCTCCGACGGATAGTCGTAGACGATCGTGAAGTCCCACAGCGCCGGCTCCGCCGTCCGCTCGAACACCTCGTTGAGCACCACGGCGTCGGAGAGTGCCTTCTCGTCCACCTGGAACCCGCGTGCCTTGGCCCGCACGGCCGCCACGTCGGCGGGGTCCACGCCCGCGTACTGGCGGACGGCGTCGTGGTAGGTGATGCGGGGCCAGGGGGCGGCGAGGCGCACGGGCCGCCCGTCCGGTCCGTAGGGCACACTCTCGCCTGTTTCTGCCTCGCGGGCCGCGGCGGTCACAATGCCCTCGACCAGGTCCATCATCCCCTGGTAGTCGCTGAATGCCTGGTAGGCCTCGAGCATGGTGAACTCGGGGAAGTGCTTGGTCGAGATGCCCTCGTTGCGGAAATTGCGGTTGATCTCGTAGACCCGCTCGAGATCCCCCACGAGGAGCCGCTTCAGGTAGAGCTCAGGGGAGATGCGCAGGTAGAGGTCAAGGCCGAGAGTTCGGTGATGGGTGACGAAGGGTTCCGCCGCGGCGCCGCCCGCGTGGGCCTGCATCATGGGGGTCTCGACTTCGAGGAAGCCCAACCCGTCGAGGTAGCGGCGGACGGCCCCGACGATCCGCGAGCGGGCCACGAACGTCTCCCGCGCCGCCTCGTTCGAGATGAGGTCCAGGTAGCGCTGGCGGTAGCGCGTCTCAACGTCCTTCAGCCCGTGCCACTTCTCGGGCAGCGGGCGGATGGCCTTCGAGAGGGGCGTGAGCCGCTCGACGAAGATGGTCAGCTCGCCCGTGCGCGTCTTGCCCAGCTTGCCCTCGACGCCGACGATGTCCCCCACGTCGAGCAGGCGGTAAAGGTCGAACTGCTCGTCGCCCATCGTATCACGGCGGACGTATATCTGGATGGCCCCGCTGCGGTCCTTGAGGCTCAGGAAAGCGGCCTTGCCGAAGTCGCGCTGGGCCACGATACGGCCCGCGGTGCGCAGGGTCGCCCCGTCGCCCTTCGCCTCGCCGAGCGCCCGGCACTCGGCGACCGAGAGGTCCTTCGGATAGCGCCGGCCGTAGGGCTCGACCCCTCTGCCCTTCAGCACCGCCAGCTTGCTCAGCCGCTGCTCGCGCTGGTCCTCGGCCATGCCTGCTCCTTACATCACCCCCAGCGTTCCTGCTACACGAACTCTTTATTGTACCGGACCGGCCCCCGGGGTCAAGCGCCGCTTTGCGCCTCCTCCAAATTGCCGCTTGATCGAGTCTACGCCATGTATTATCATTACAAGTCCTGATGGCCCCGAGGGCGGCGACGAGGAAGGCGAGGGTAGGGTGTGACCCCCTGGACCGACGGCATGTGTCCGGGCATCCCAGGGCGCAGCCCTGAGACCTTCGCCACGTCCCTGCCCTGTCGAGGGGACTCAGCGAGCCGGGAGAAGGACGCGTGAAACTGGCGATCAGCGGCAAGGGCGGCGTCGGGAAGACGACCCTGGCTGCCGTTCTTGCTCGACTCTGCGCCGACGAGGGACAGCCCGTAGTCGCTATTGACGCCGATCTCGACTCCAGCCTGGCCTCCGCCCTCGGGGTGCCGAACGCCGAGGGGCTGACGCCTATTGGGGAGATGGCCGACCTGATCGCGGAGCGGACAGAATCGGGGAAGAGGGGCTACGGGAAGCTCTTCAAGCTCAATCCCGCCGTGAGCGACATACCAGACAAGTTCAGCGTCGTCCACAAGGGCGTGCGCCTCATGGTCCTGGGCGCGCCCAAGCGCGGCGGCGGGGGGTGCAACTGCCCCGAAAACGTCTTCCTTCGCACGCTCCTGAACCACCTGGCGTTTCAGCGTAACGAGACGCTGATCATGGACATGGAGGCGGGGACCGAGCACCTGGGGCGCGCGACGTGCGAGGCGATGGACGCGATGCTCGTGGTGGTGGAGCCAGGGCGCCGCAGCGCCGCCCTCGCCGAGCACGTGCAGCAGATGGCGAAGGAGATCGGCGTCAAGCGCATCTTCCTGGTCGCCAACAAGGTGCGATCGCCCAAGGACATTGAGATGCTTCGCAGCGCCTTGCCGAAGGGCGCGCCGCTTCTCGGCAGCATCGGCTTCGATGAGCGGCTGATGACAGCCGACCTTGAAGGCCGCCCGGTGGACGAGGTCGGCGGCAAGCTGTTCGACGAGGTGAAGGCCATCCGCAGCGAGCTATTGAAGCGGTTGAGATGACGCGATTCCCCCTCCCGAACGTTTCTCCACGTTCGGGAGGGTAACGGGTTCGGGAGCTTAACCTCCCGAAGGTATTGGAACCTTCGGGAGGGGCGAAGAAGAAGGAAGAGCCGATGGTACAGCCTGGGATGCTGTTCGTAGACACGAAGCGCTGCATCGCGTGCAAGCGCTGCATGACCGAGTGCGCCATCGCGCACTCGAAGTCGGGCGAACTGGCGGCTGCGATGCAGGAGACGCCGCGCCCCGAGCCGCGCGTGTGGGTGAAGGAGCTTGGCGCGTTCAGCGCACCCTACCAGTGCCGCCACTGCGACACGCCGCCCTGCGTGCCCGCCTGCCCCAACGCGGCGCTGAGCAAGGACGCCGAGCGCGGCCCCGTGGTGCTCAGCGAGGCCGCTTGCGCGGGCGCGGCCAAGTGCGTGAAGAAATGCCCCTTCCTCGGCATCCAGATGAGCCTGACGGGCGACAAGGCCGTAAAGTGCGACCTTTGCATCACGCGGCTCGAGGCCGGCGGCATCCCGGCCTGCGCCGAGGCCTGCCCAACCGACGCCATCGTCTACAAGCGCTTCGAGGAGCTCACCGACGCCGAGAAGGCGTTCCGCAGCGGGCGGCCGGGCGCGGCACTGGTTCGCCGCACAAACGTCCGCTACTGGGTGGACGCCGCGAAGTGCATCGCGTGCCGCAAGTGCGCGATGGTGTGCCCAGCCGAGGCCATCGAGGGGGAGAAGAAGGTCGCCCACAAGGTCATCCAGGCCAAGTGCGTCACCTGCGGCGCCTGCTTCCTGAATTGCCCGAAGGATGCGATTCTGGCCCTGGACCCCGAGAAGTTCGACGAGGTGGCCCAATGCGAGCCGCTGAGCGTGGAGCCGCCGGCCGCGGCGGGGCCGGCCCCGGCCCCAGAGCCTGTGGCGCCCGAGCCGACTCCTGAGCCGGCGCCTGTTGAGCCGCCGAAGCCCACGATCTCCAAAAGGCAGCGGCGGATCGAGCGCAAGATCAAGCGGAAGGCGAAGAAGGCCAAGTGATTGGGCCAGGGCGCCCGGAGGCCATCCAGGGGGGATGAATGGATGGATGGATGTGTGGATGAATGGACGGAAGTAGAGGGCGTCTGACACCCATCCATCCATCCAATCATCCATTCATCCCACATCGGACCAGGCAACGACACGACAGAAGGAGCCACTGAATGGCAGATGAGAAGAGGCCGAGCGACACGATGTCGCTGGCAATGCTCGAGGACATGGCAAGCTGTGGGCTGGAGACGACGTGGGACCGCTACGAGCAGCAGCTTCCCATGTGCGGCTTCGGGAAGAGCGGCCTGTGCTGCCGCCACTGCAACATGGGCCCGTGCCAGGTGAACCCCTTCGGGGGCGAGCCGAAGACGGGCGTGTGCGGGGCCGACGCGGACACGATAGTGGCGCGCGGGTTCCTGCGCACGATTGCGGCCGGCACGTCGGCCCACAGCGACCACGGGCGCGCCGTGTGCGAGCTGGTCGTCGCCGCCGCCAAGGGCGAGGCCCCCGGCTACCAGATCAAGGACGAGAAGAAGCTCCGCTTCATCGCCAAGGTGATGGGCATCGAGGCCGAGGGCAAGAGCAAGGAAGACCTGGCCCTCGCCGTGGGCGAGAAGGCCCTCGGGGAGTTCGGCAAGCCCCACGGCACCCAGCTCATGGCCACGCGGGCGCCCAGGCCGCGCCAGGAGATCTGGAAGACCCTGGGCGTCACGCCCCGCGCGATTGACCGGGAGGTGGTCGAGGCCATGCACCGCACGGGCATGGGCGTGGACCAGGACTACCACAGCCTGCTCCTGCACGGCCAGCGGGTTGCACTCGCCGACGGCTGGGGCGGCTCGATGCTGGCCACGGAGCTTCAGGACATCCTCTTCGGCACGCCGCAGGCAGTCCTCGGCGAGATCAACCTGGGCGTGCTCAAGGCCGACAAGGTGAACGTGATCGTCCACGGCCACGAGCCGATCCTGTCCGAAATGGTCGCCCTGGCCTCTCAGGACCCCGAGATCATCAAGGAAGCCGAGGCCGTCGGCGCGAAGGGCATCGTGGTCGCCGGCATCTGCTGCACGGCCAACGAGCTGCTCGTTCGCCACGGCATCCCGGTGGCCGGCCACATGAAGATGCAGGAGCTGGCCATCGCCACGGGCGCGGTGGACGCGATGGTGGTGGACGTGCAGTGCATCATGCAGGGGGACGTGGCTCTGGCGGCGAAGTTCCACACCCGCTGCATCACGACGAGCCCGAAGGCGCGGATTCGTGGGGCGACGCACATCGAGTTCGAGGAGCACCACGCGCTCGACACGGCGAAGAAGATCATCCGCGAGGCCATCGCGGCCTTCCCGAAGCGCGACGCCGCCCGCGTGAAGATCCCCCAGGAGAGCCAGCCTGCCGTCGTCGGCTTCAGCCACGAGTTCATCAACTACATGCTCGGCGGTCGCTTCCGCGCGTCGTACCGGCCGCTGAACGAGAACATCATCAACGGCCGCATCCGGGGCGTGGCGGGCGTGGTGGGCTGCACGCAGCCCAAGGTGGCGAAGGGCGAGCAGCCCTACCTCGAGCTGGTCAAGGAGCTGGTGGCGAACGACGTGCTGGTGGTGGAGACGGGCTGCGCTGCCCTTGAGTGCGGGCGGGCCGGCTTCCTACAGCCCGAGTTCCAGGACGCGGCCGGCCCTGGCCTGCGCGAGGTGTGCGAGGCGGTGGGCATCCCGCCTGTGCTCCACGCGGGCTCGTGCGTGGACAACTCGCGCATCCTCATCGCCTGCACCGAGATGGTGCACGAGGGGGGCCTGGGCGACGACATCAGCCGGCTGCCCGTCGCAGGCGCCTGCTTCGAGTGGATGAACGAGAAGGCCATCGCCATCGGCCAGTACTTCGTATCGTCCGGCGCCTTCGTCGCCTTCGGCATCACCCTGCCCGTCTACGGCAGCCCGAACGTCGTGAAGTATCTCACGCAGGACATCGAGGCCGAGACGGGCGGCAAGTGGGCCTTCGGCCTCTCGGCCAGCGGCATGGCTGCGGCCATGATTGACCACATCAACGCCAAGCGCGCCGCCCTGGGCATCAACAAGCAGGGCGAGCGGGTGCTGTACGACATGGAGGCACGCCGCCAACTGAAGTTCTGACCCGCTCCGCAGCGCGGGGCAATGAGGATGCGTAATCCGTAATCCGTAATCCGTAACCAGAGAAGATCAGGAACAGACTGCGCCAGCAGGGTCTTCTCTTTCCCCTGTTACGGATTACGAATTACGGATTACGGATTGTTCGATGAAGGGCGCGGCCCAAGGGACGCGTCCGGCCACAGTAACAGGAGTCTGGCATGTCGCGTATCATCGCCACCGCGGCCATCAATGGGGCGTACACGCTGGTGGAGAAGGCCGAGAAGGCCCTCGAGGAGGCCCTCGGCTCGCACCCCGAGAGCGCCGCGGTCGAGTTCCCAAACACCGGCTACTACCTGCCCATCATCTACGGCACCACGGGCGAGGAGGTGAAGTCGCTGGCCGACTGCCGCCGCGTGCTGCGGAGCGCCCGCGAGCTGCTCCCGCCCAAGGTCAAGGGCGAGCACTGGGTGCCCTACCTCGGCCACACCCTCGACGCGGGGATGGCCACGCTCTGGGCGGAAGAGGTCTACGAGGCCCTCAAGTACATTGACCCCGACAAGTGCCCGTACACGAAGACCGCGGCGCCGACCGACGGCAATCTCTGGCTCGGCGCGGCTGACGACGTGATCATGCGCGAGCGCGGCATCGAGTTCGTGGACGGCACGGCCCCCGGCTTCGCAGCCGTCGTGGGCGCGGCGCCCGACAACAAGACCGCCGTGAAGATCGCCCGCGAGCTCCAGGAGAACAACCTCTACGTCTTCATGTGCGCGGAGACGGGCGGCAAGCGCTTCGCCGAACAGCTCGCCGAGGAAAACGTGCAGATGGGCTGGGAGACCCGCCTGGTGCCCTTCGGCCAGGAGATCTCGGCCGCGACCTTCTCCCTCGGCTTCGCCGCCCGAGCCGCCCTGTCGTTCGGCGGCGTGCAGCCCGGCGACTTCCGCCGCATGCTCCTCTACAACAAGTACCGCGTCTTCGCCTTCGTCCTCGCCCTCGGCCCCGTGACCGAGGAGTGGTACGCCACGGCCGCCGGCGCCATCAACTACGGCTTCCCCGTCATCGCCGACACCGACATCCCGCCCATCCTGCCGACCGGCGTGTGCCTCTACGAGCACGTCGTCCCGAACGTCAAGCACGACGAGATGGTCAAGCGGGCCATCTACATCCGCGGCCTCAAGGTCGTCCCCTCCTCCGTGGACATCCCGGTCCGCTTCGGCCCCGCCTTCGAGGGCGAGCGCATCCGCAAGGAGGACATGCGGCTCGAGGCCGGCAACCCGAAGGTGGACCTGCCCAGCTTCGAATACTGCCGCACACTGCCGACGGACAAGGTGGAGGACGGCAAGATCGTGGTGGTGGGCAAGGAGGTGGACGGCTTCCAGGAAGGCGAGTGCATCCCGTTGGGCATCCTGGTCGAGGTCTCGGGCGCCAAGATGCAGCACGACTTCGAGCCGATCCTCGAGCGGCAAATCCACACCTTCCTCAACTGCGCGCAGGGCCTGTTCCACATGGGCCAGCGCGACTCGAACTGGATTCGCTTCTCGAAGGAGGCATTCGCGGCCGGCCTGCGCCTCAGGCACATCGGCACCATCCTCCACGCCAAGCTCCGCGAGGAGTACTCGGCCATCGTGGACAAGTGCCAGGTGACTATCTTCACCGAGCAGGCCGACGTCGAGCGCGAGATCGTCCACGCCCGCGCCGCCTACGCCGAGCGCGACGCCCGCATGGCCGGCATGACCGACGAGGCGGTCGAGGTCTTCTACTCCTGCTCGCTGTGCCAGAGCTTCGCGCCCAACCACATCTGCATCATCACCCCCGAGCACCCCGGCCTGTGCGGGGCCTACAACTGGCTCAACGGCCGCGCCGCCTACGAAATCGTCCCCACAGGCCCCAACCAGCCCGTCCCCAAGCAAAACGTCACGGACCAGCGCCTCGGCCAGTGGGAGAGCATCAACAAGTTCGTCTTCGAGAAGTCCAACCAGAAGCTCGAGCGCTTCTCCGCCTACTCGATGATGGTGGACCCGATGACGAGCTGCGGCTGCTTCGAGTGCATCTCCGCCATCCTGCCGATGACGAACGGCATCATGATCGTGGACCGCGACCACCCGGACATGACGCCCTGCGGGATGAAGTTCTCCACCCTCGCCGGCTCCGTCGGCGGCGGGAACCAGACCCCGGGCTTCCTCGGCCACTCGAAGATGTACATCAGCTCCAAGAAGTTCATCTCCGCCGACGGCGGCTGCAAGCGCATCACCTGGATGCCCAAGCGGCTCAAGGACATCGTGCGCGAGAAGCTCAACGCCCGCGCCGCCGAGGAGGGCGTCGAGAACTTCGTGGACCTGATCGCCGACGAAACCGTGGCCACCACCGAAGAGCAGGTGATGGAGCACATGGCCAAGGTCGGCCACCCGGCCTTGACGATGGACCCGATGTTCTGAGGAAGCCGCGAGCCGCGAGCTTCCGAAGAAGGCTCGAAGCTCGCGGCTCGCTGCTCGAAGCTCATACGGCCTGAAGGCGGCACTGTGAACTCACCGCCCTTGTAGCAAGGAGACGCACATGGCGTTGACGGCGATGGACATCTTCAAGCTGCTTCCGCGCACGAACTGCCGGAAGTGCGGCCAGCCGACCTGTCTGGCCTTCGCCATGCTCATCGCGCAGAAGAAGGCGAAGCTCGAGGACTGCCCCGACGTGAGCGAGGACGCAAAGGCCAAGCTCGGCGCCGCCGCGGCTCCGCCCATCCAGCTTGTCACGATAGGAGCCGGCCCCAAGCAGCTCCAGATCGGCAACGAAACCCAGCTCTTCCGCCACGACGAGAAGTTCCACCGCCCCTGCGGCGTCGCCGTCCTGGTCCCCGACACCCTGGACGACGCGGCGCTGGCCGCCAAGATCGAGAAGACCAACGGGCTCCAGTGGGACCGCGTGGGCCAGCACATCAAGATTGACCTCGTGGCCCTCGAGAACGCGAGCGGGGACGCCGCGAGGTTCGCCGCCGCCGCCAAGACCCTCGCCGAGAAGAGCCTCTACGGCCTCGTCCTCATCACCGCCTCGCCCGCGGCCATGAAGGCCGCCGCCGCGCCCATCGCGGCCCACAAGCCCCTCCTGTGCGGCGCCGAGGCATCGAACCTCGACGCGATGGTGGCCGTGGCGAAGGAGACCAACTGCCCCCTCGTCGTCAAAGGCGACGGGCTCGAAGCCACCGCGGACCTCGTCGAGAAGGCGAAGAAGGCCGGCGCCGACCAGATCGTCATTGACCCGGGCGCGCGCGACCTCAAGGGCACCCTCCAGACCCTCACCCTCAGCCGCCGCGCGGCCCTCAAGCGCCAGTTCCGCTCCCTCGGCCATCCCCCGATCGCCTTTGCCCCGGCCGCCGACCCGCTCGACGAACTCCTCGCGGCCACCAGCTACGTGATGAAGTACGCGGGCATCGTCGTCGTCCAGGGCGACGAGCCGGCCGAAATCCTCCCCATCCTCACCGCTCGCCAGAACATCTACACCGACCCTCAGAAGCCCATCCAGGTCGAGCCCAAGCTCTACCCCATCGGCGAGCCGGGCGATGCCGCTCCCGTCATGTTCACCACCAACTTCTCCCTCACTTTCTACACCGTCCAAGCCGACGTCGAGGCCAGCCGCGTGCCCTCGTATCTTCTCGCCGTCAACACCGAGGGCCTCTCGGTCCTCACCGCCTACAGCGGCGACAAGCTGACCGAGAAGACGATCAAGGACGCGATGGACAAGGCCGCCATCGCCGACAAAGTGAAGCACCGCAAGCTCATCATCCCCGGCTACGTCGCCGTCCTCTCCGGCAAGATCGAGGAGGCGACCGGCTGGCAGGTGCTCGTGGGGCCGAAGGAATCCTCCTTCATCCCCAAGTTCCTACAGCAGGTGTGGACGAGCCAGTGAGCGCTGGCGCTGTTTGCCTGATCGGTCGGATCCGTCCGATCCGTCGGATCCGACCGATCGGCTCAGTCCCGCCAGGCAGCCCGCGCACCAGGTAGCCACCCATGCCCGACAAGCCCACCCTCTGTCGCGTCCACTTCTCGCCCGACGACCGGGCCGCCGAGGTCGAACGCGGCGAGACCGTCCTCGCCGCGGCACAGAAGGCCGGCATCTACATCTCCAGCCTCTGCGGCGGCGACGGCATCTGCGGCAAGTGCCGCGTGATCGTCCGAAGCGGCGACATTCAGTCCAAGCCCACCACACTCCTCGACCGCGACGAGATACGCCGCAACTACGTCCTCGCCTGCCAAACGACGGTG
>Ga0194112_10009321_pt1 | contig 12510 bp, 5 predicted proteins | sample TA2MahC400mmetaG_FD_146191 | JGI IMG/M metagenome (GOLD analysis project Ga0194112, IMG submission 146191) | Freshwater microbial communities from Lake Tanganyika, Tanzania - TA2015016 Mahale Deep Cast 400m | ecosystem: Environmental > Aquatic > Freshwater > Lake | place: Tanzania: Lake...
CAGCAGTTCCGTTTGTTGTTACATTATTGGTAAATTGAGTTACTTTATTTACATCTAAGTAAAATCTAAGTGGATGATTACTGTTGGTGCTATCTGCTTGATCAAAACGATAAGTTTTTCCTGGAATTAAAGTAATAAACGGAGATTCTTTACCATCAATGAAATATCCTTGAGAAGATCCAGTTCCAAAGTAACGGTGATTTGATGTTTTATTTGCAACAGTTACGGTAAAAATTTCTGTTGCAGAACTCGTTGCGCCTACAAGTGCTCTGTATTGTGAAAGTTGTCGTGCGGTAACAATACCAGATCCTGCATCAATACCACCAGCAGTAATTGTTGTAGCAGATCCAACAACAACACTGGTAGCAGTAGCAGATGCCAGAGTTGTAATACCAGTAACTGTTAATCGTGCTAATTCTGCACCTTGAGAAGCACTAACTCCACCAGAGATTGTTGTGACACCAGATACATTTAAGAGCGTTGCTGATGTTCCACCAGAGAATGTAGAGAATCCAGAAACAACCAATGTGGATCCTGTCGCATTTCCAAGAGTTGATACACCTGCATTAGACAATCCAGTAGTATTAGTTTGCCCTAATGTAGTAATACCTGTGACTCTTAAACCAGCAGCATCTATGCCTTGAGTTGCATTAATACCACCAGAGAGTGTGGAAACACCAGAAACAACCAATGTTGTGGCAGTAGCATTTCCAAGAGTTGATACACCTGCGTTGGATAAACCAACTGTTGTGGTTTGTCCTAATGTGCTAATACCAGGCACATTTAATCCTGTAACAATTCCAGCAAGTGCAACATTACCAGCACTAACTGCAGCAAGAGTAGAGAATCCAGTGACACTTAAGTCAGTGAAAGCATTTGGTGCATTAACAATTGCTGCTTCAATGGTTGCGGTTGTTGTTGCATCCAGTGAGGCAATATTCTGAAGTTGCCTTGAACTATTAACAATAGTTGTTCCGTTAATCGTATATGAGTTTGATGTAGTGACGCCAGAGACATTCAGATTAGTGGCACCGATTGAACCTAATGTGCTAATACCAGAAGCATTTAATCCTGTAGTGATACCTGCAAGGAACAAATCACTAATAGTTGTATCACCAAAAGTGCTAATACCAGGTGCATTGAGACCTGTAGTGATGCCCGCAAGGAATAAATCGCTAATGGTTGTATCACCAAGAGTGCTAATACCAGGCGCATTTAATCCTGTAGTGATGCCTGCTAATATAATATTGCCTGCACTGACGCTTCCAAGAGTAGAGAAACCAGTAACATTTAGAGTTGTATTTTGGATAAATCCAAGAGTGCTGATTCCAGAGGCATTAAGTCCTGTAGTAATACCTGCAAGGAACAAATCACTAATAGTTGTATTACCAAAAGTGCTAATACCAGGCGCATTGAGACCCGTTGTAATACCGGCGAGGAATAGATCACTAATAGTTGTATCACCAAAAGTGCTAATACCAGGTGCATTTAATCCTGTTGTAATTCCAGCCAGTATGATATTACCAGCACTAACTGAACCTAATGTTGAAAATCCAGTGACATTTAAAGTTGTATTCTGAATAAATCCAAGAGTGCTAATACCAGGTGCATTAAGACCTGTAGTGATGCCCGCAAGAAATAGATCACTAATGGTTGTATCACCAAATGTGCTAATACCAGGTGCATTTAATCCTGTTGTAATTCCAGCCAGTATGATACTACCAGCACTAACTGAACCTAATGTTGAAAATCCAACGACTTCAAGTGTTGTTAGAGATGCCTGATCAAAAATTAAATCATCTGCACTTAAATCACCAGTAATCTTTACATCACCACGAATATAAACCGCAGTGGTTCCTGTGGATGTTGTTGTATCAATATCTAATAAGAATCTTGGGAAACTTGTGCCGATACCAACGGATCCAAGACCACTAACGACAACTGAAGTAACATCTGGATTTGCAGAGTCTTCAATAACTAATGCATTACCCGATCCCAGTTGAGTGATGCGAACCAAATCTGCAGATGTAGTTCCAGAGAATAAACCTGCAATTCCCGATGCAGTTGGGACAACTTCTAATTTTGCATTTGGTAAAGTTTGTCCGACACCAATATTACCTGATACATAGACTCCACTGACAGTTGTGGCGGTGCCTACTTGCAAAGATTGCGAAGAGGTTCCTGTTAGTTCTCCTCTTGCAACAAGTATCGGTCCAGTATTAAATGTTGATACACCAAGAACATTTAATGCTTGAGTTGTAGTAATTCCTGTTACATTAACAAATGTAGCACCGATGCCCCCATTTCCTGCAGCACCGAATACATGTAAGTCGTAAGATGGGGTCGTGGTCCCGATTCCAATCTTTTGTGTAGTTGAATCCGCAACAAACAGTTTGGTATTAATCTCCGCACCGTTCTTAATGACAAAATTCTTATTAATTGCCATTCGGGTTCACTCTCCCCCCGTATTTTTTACTATTTAGCAACTCTTTATCTTAATCTAGGACCATTCGCCCAACCGACTAAAGCGATGCGTGTTCCAAAAGTCACTGGCCATACTTTATGTGGTAATTTAGCATCAAATACAATTACAGTTCCTAATTCATTGGAGACATTGATGGTATGATTGCCGTAATCAACTAACTGCAATTCTCCACCTTCATATTCACCTGGATTTGAAAGTTGAATACTCATACTTAATTTTCTTACTACTCCTTTTTTCGGAGAGATTCCATAATCACAGTGCCAGTTATAATTACCACCTTCATAGTATTTGATGAGTTGAAATTCATAAACATTTCTTAAATTATATTCATAATACTTCTGATTCATTTCTTTAAATATTCTTTTACCAACACGAAAGAAGATACTAGATGATTTTGGATAATGAATTTCGCAAGAGCGATAATCATCATACTCCTCATACTTTATCTGATTGTGTTTGTAATCAGAAGATTTGAGATTAAAAATATACTCCTGAATTTCTTGAATTTCTTGTGAGTTTAGATTATCAAGATAAAACGGACGAATAAACTCTTCATTAAACATTATGTTAAGACTTCAATATTTGCTACAGCGAGATTGGATTGATTTCCACCTTGAGATGAACTTATGATTGATACACTACCATTGGTGTATCCACTTGCTCCTCCGCCACCTGATGATGCATTAGATGCTGCATTACCGCCATATGCACCCGATCCTCCACCACCAACAAAAACACCGCCTACTGATGTTGAACTATTACCACCATTATGACGGAATCCATAGTTTGTGATTGGTGCTGACTTATATCCTCTTTGAAGAGTTGCACTAGAAGATACTATATTTCCATTTGAATCGCGGAATTTTTGTTGTCCGACATCAGAGCAAGGAGAGATTCCCTGATTTTTCCAATATAGTCCGGAGGTACAAGATTCTATTTTACCCCCAGAAATACCAGATGGTAGGAGTCCTGCTGATGGTAATTGACCATCATTTACCTTGACTCCCCCCTTACCACCACCACTGCCAGATCCATTAGCACCGACAATTCCAGCACCTCCACCAGCTCCACCTGTTCCGCCAGACCAACCCGATGCACCTCCACCACCACAAGCAACTAATAATCTACCCTTTTCGTAAAAATATGCACCTGCGCCACCTCTACCAATAGATGAGGTTGGTTCTACAGTGCAACCAAGTTTTAAAACATACTCTACATTTTTTTGAAGTGTATATGAAAAAACACATCTACCACCCTCTCCTCCAGCATTACCATTAAAACTTTGTCCTGCTGATCCTGACATTGTAATTTTAACAGGAATATTTTCTTCTGTTACATAAAGAACAACAGCAAGTTCAGGAATTGGTATGTGTCCAGCAAATCCAACCGAAGATAAAAATAAGTTTTGATCGGTTCTGGCGAGAAATATTTCATAATTTGTATCATAACATCTTTCATAACTCAAAATTGAGCGGGAAAGATTAACAGCACTAATAGTTTCAAAATTAACTGTATTTGATAATATAGGAGAATCTGCTGAAGTCGGATGAGTTAATCTACACTGAACGGTTTGGATGCCAACACGATCTGATTTGATCGTTAATGTAGGACTCGTTGCACCAGATATCGTCGTATTTGTTGTAACTTGACTACCTCCACTTTGAGATGCTGAAGTATAACTGACCTCTATAAATGGATCTACTCCATTTACTGCACTAGTCCCAGAGACCAGTGTTGCAATTTGACTATTATATGCACTTTGACCTCCACTACCACCACCAGATCTTGCCATTTTATTCTACTCCGTATTGTGCTTCCAGAGAGTTTAACATTAAACGAATCGCCGGAATAATTTTATCATAATTTTCATTTTTTACCATATTAACAATATCTATTACATATGTATTTGATATTTCAGTCCAAGTTTCCGCACTGTCAAGATTTATCTGTCTCATTTTAGCAAGAATTTTTTCAGAACGAGAGTGATATTCTTCTAATAGTTCCAAATGCACTAATTGAAGATTTGACAGATAAGTAATATTTGGGTCATCATTGAGACTTTGATTTTTAAGAATTGCATTGAGAAGAATACAATTATCAAATGTGCTTATCATTTAAAAATTCCTTTTACTTTATTTACAAATAAATCAACTGCAGAAATTATAGTCACTATGCCCAATAAAGTTGTTGTTATTCCGCAGATGATTGTAATTTTGATACTGGGATTCATTTTTTTGTTGGTTTGAGTTCTGCCAATTTTACGACAGAGTGGAAGTCCAACATCCATCATTAATTTGCCCGCAGGATTTGATTTCTCATATCCTTTTGCACCCATACGATATGCCATCTCTTTTGCCCAGGGTCTCGCAAGTGCATTCATATAATAAGATACGATGTTCTTTTGCATCTCAACTCTACGTCTCTCTCTTCTTTCCCAGAAGAAAGCGATCTTTCTTACAGTTCTTGACCCGCCACCATCCATCAAATCAACAACAGTTTGTGCCCAGGTTAGGTAACCATAGTATGCTCGGTGATCATCCTTTTTAAGGAATAAAGCAAATCTTTGATCAGCCTCACTCATTTCTTTATCAAAGTATCCAAGTTCGGCAAGTTTTTTGCAGATGATTTTACCACCACCACTTGGGGGAGGTGGAGGAGGAGGTGGTGGTGGAGGATTATCTCTACCACTTCCACCACCAGATCCACCACGATATCCACCGCCACCGGCGCCACCACCACCTCCATCGGTCCCACCAGAGTCTCCACCATTAGCACCATTTGTAAAACCAGTCAATCCACCAGCAACTGCCTGCCAGTCTCCTGCATTTCCACCACCATCTCCGCCATCATTATAAGAACCACCACCACCACCGCCACCACCTCCAGCAGCGATAATATAAGTTCCAGATAGGCGATCAAATACAAAACATCCAGCAGCACCACCACCACCCTGTCCAGAACTAAAACCTTGACCACCACGCCCACCAGATGAAATTGCACTTGCTGCTACTGTAGAATTATCGTTATTTGCACCTCTGGGTCCAATGGCCAAATCTATTGTTCTTCCGCCATCAGGTAGAGTAAATGTCCCCGATCTTCCATTTCCACCACCGCCACCCCCGCCATTAGAATCACTCCCTCCGTATCCACCAGCACCTGCAAAGATTCTAATCTTTACATTTGTTGCATCATCAGGAATGATGACTGTAGAATTTGTGGTATATGTGGTCGCAAATGTGGTGACTGATGATGTTGTTTGTTTTACTCCATTTGATACTGCTGATCCACCGACAGACCATTGATAGGAAATTGCACCTTGAGATTCATCCGTTAAAATTCCACGCGCGGTCAATGTAACATTATTATTAATGACTGCTGTTGTAGAACTTGGTTCCGTTACAATAGACATTCCAGGACGAACTGTTAGTGTTGCGGAGTTGGATGTAACTGGTTCATTGATTGCATTACCTGTTCCATCAACACTTGCAGGAACATATTCCGCGACAAAATAATACTGTTTGCCGTTAAAGTTTGGACTGACAGTATCCGATAATGTGAGAGTGCTAGTTGCTTGTCCCGACCATTGTGTAGACACTCCTAATGCACCAGTTTGATCATACCACTGATAGGCGATTACACCATCAAAAGTTCCTGTGACTCCAGTGGGGAAAACCGCAGTAGCGAGACCAGTAAAAGTAGCAGTTGCTCTGTGATTTACTGTGGTTGATGATGGTTGAGTAACAATAGACATGATTGGACCATTAAGATCCAAACTTGTAGGAGTATCAGGCCAAATCTGTTTACTCATGCGAAGTTTTGTCCTCCAACAATACCGAAGAGGCTGCTGCAACCATCAAATGATTTAAATGAGTAAATATCAATCTTATTAGCGACTAAAGTGACAACTGGTAAAATACCACTAGGCCAATATACTGTTAGACCCACTCCAGCAGAGGTCTTAAATGTATCAATACCAACAGAAAATGCAGTTGATCCCTGAACGATCTTAATTGTGAATGTAGTTGATCCTGTTGGTGGGTTCAGAACTGTAAATTGACTTACTGCACTATTAACATTAAGATTAAATGTTTGTGCTTTTGCTAAATCAACATTAACATTTCCGCTTGAAATTGATAATTCTTCAACATTCTCAGAATATGTCTTGAACTTAACAGAACCTTCAATATCTAATTTTGCTCTTGGAGATAGTGTTCCAATACCAACCAACTGTGATGATGTGGTTGTAATGACCGTTCCTGATGTTCCAACAATTAAAGTTGATGTCGTAACAATACCTGCTTTAATATTGGAAGAGGAACTATCCAATCTATATGTCGTGGCAGTTAAAGCACCACTCACATTAATATGAGCGGCAGTTACATCACTGTTAAAGATTGCACCGTTCTGAACATAAAGTGCTGTTCTACCAAATCCAGGATGTCCTAAATGTAAATTATAGTGCGGAACAGATGTACCAACACCAACATTAGATAGTGCTGCATTATAAATTCCAGTTCCGAGTCCTGCCTCAACTTGAGACCATCCAGTTGCTGTTGCATTTAAGTTTGTCAGTCCCTGACCATCACCTATGAAGAATGCTGAAGTAACCGTTCCACCAACACTAATATTACCATCTAATGCAACAATAGTGCTTGCGCTTGGACCACCGACAACACGAAGTTTCTTACCATTTGGAGTCGTCCCAATACCAACTCCATCTTGATCAACAACAAAGAGAGATGTTCCTGCACCTACACGAAGAACAGAAGTTCCAAGAGATGTGCTCGCAATACCAACTTGGTCAAACAGATGGACATTTGAGTCTTTGGATAGACTGACATTACCAAATCTCTTCCAGTCTTTGTTGAGAGTATAAACCCAACCAACATATTTACCTTGCTCTGGATTTTCATAGTAGATAATATCACCAGGAGTTCCAGCATTGACTGGTGTTGAAATTCCAACGGTGTGTTTTCTTGCAACAGTTGATTCACCCTGAATGAAGATTGAATTTGCCTCAATACCTCTTGTAGATGATGAAGTGACTTTATTGGTAAAGACAACAGGACCAGTAAATTCAGAGATTGCTTTTCCTTCGTCACCACCATCAACACGAATAGATTGTGTAAATGTTCCCTCTGTTGCAGAAACAAGATTGATTGAGGCTTTGGTGGAGATGTCCTCACCTGTTACAGTTCGGATTGGAGTGTCAAAGATCTCTTCTTGACCGGTAATAGAACTAATCTTTTTATTACCACTATAGGCAATACCACGATCATTCATACCAGTGAAGAAATTCACTCCACCTTCTTTTTTGGTTGTTTGTGAAAGCAGTTCCTCTGTTTTATTAATAGAGCGATCTTGTTTGTCTGGTAATGCAGTGGAATAGTTTCCAGGACCGTAACCCACATATTCCCAGGTGTGACCAGATGCTCTGTTAATAGAGTGTCTTCTTAATTCAATTGGATATGGTTTGACTTTGCGAACAACTGATCCTGTAATATGTGACACGGCTCTGGTTCCAAGAGCAGCACGGAAAACTGAAATTGGATTAGTTGCAGGATTAGATGGAGTTGTTTTGACGCGAACAATTTCATCATCAATCGCAAAATAATCTCCAACCTGAACACCTAGATTTGCGATGTTTGTTAATCTAATATCTGTAGTAACAGCATCAGAGACTGCGAGTGCAAGGGTTGTGGTAATTCCAGCATAAGTTGGAACCATTCTACCGTTCAGACTTTCATCTTCAACTGTAATGGTGCCGTCGTTTGATGTCAGACCATTACGAAGAGCAAACATTGAAGACGCAGTAGCAACTCTAGAGGTTGTTGCACCAACACCAACATTAATAGTAAAAGTATTCAGATTGACGCTTTGCCTGACAATAAAATCATTACTAAACACAGGCATCGTTGCAATACCTGTAGAAATTTTAACTTTATTATTAACTTTAAGTCCGTGTGCATTAGAAGTAACAACGGTTGCGATACCTGATGTTGGATCAAATGTAAATGTGTTGATGCGAAGAGCCTCACCTGTCAGATATGCAACAGAGTTTGAAAGCGGAATTGTTCCAATTCCTGTTGTCATCACACCACTGATGGATGGATCACTCACAACCACAAAGCTCTTCGCAGATCCCACCTGAATATCAGTAATTCTATAGACTGTATTATATGGTTTATAAGTATCCGATGTAACGCCAGCAATACGAATAACATCACCAACATTATTATAAATTCCAGTGACCTGAACGACAGCAGATACATATCCAGTTGTGGTTGCAATACCCACAACATTCATTGTATTACCAATACCATACGCACTACCGCCATCCATAATTAAGATATTAGTAATACCACCAGAAGCATCAACTGTGACTTTTGCAGTTGCATGAGATCCAGTTGTGGATGTTCCAATACCAACTAATTTTGCATTGTAATAATTTGCATTTACACCCGTTCCATATCCAGCTCCACTACTTGCAATACTGACTTGAGTGACACGATTAAGTCCGTGATCAATACTGCTATGAATCAAATGAACGGTTCCGCCAACACTAGTGACGACATTTGTTAAACCAATACCAACATCTAAATCGGAGATAAACTTATTGATTGTTTCTTTTGTGATGCTACTTTTTACATCATTAACAACAACTTTTCCGATTGTGCTGGAGAGAGCAAAAGAGGATGATGGATCTGGGTCAGCAATTGGTGTATCACGATTAACTTGAGGATACAGATTTTCTAATGGTTGAGAATACTTATCTGCTGTAAATGGCGTAACAGTTGGAGAAACAGATGAATTTAAAATTGTTAAGTAGTAAATACCATCTTGAGATCCACTAACATAAGGTTGAACCTGTTGAATATTTTGAATATAATATGTGCTTTCATATCTTGTTCTTTTAAATCGTGGAAGATTTGTATCTCTTGTTAAGAGATCATTTTGAAATTCTCCAGGATTGGTATTAATACCAACAACAAATTCTCTTGCACTTGTGATGCCAGTGACTTGGAAGATGCCATTGAAACCAGAATTACCCACACCAGTTGTGTTTAATCCACTCTTAATATTAATTAATTCTACTTGAGAACCAGTCTTTAAATCGTGAGGCAGTTCCGATAAAATATGTGCGGAGTTTGAATCCCAACGAGTATTTGCAATAAATCTAAAGTTTCTCTGTTGATTTGGATTGGTAATTGATCCTGAACCAAAGTAAGTCTGCACTTCAGCATCTGTTGATCCAATAGATGTGCTGGATTCTTGAATGATAAATGCATCACTTGGAGGTCTTCCGACAGCGCCACCACTAGAGGATGGAATGACATATCTTAAACGATAAGTCGTATCAACAGAATTTCTGGTGTCAGACTTTCGTTTGATAAATGATCTTGGTGTTGCACTCCCTAGTGATGTAGTGCCAAGACCAACGACAACATTATTATAAATTTGATTATCAGTAGATGCAGTGGAAACTTTAACGAACCACTGACCTAATGTAGAATCATACTGAATTGGGTGACCAATATCACCAGAGTTTTTATCAGAAACTCTAGAGATAACTTTTAATGATCCACCAAGATTATTAATGGATATTGGACTTCCGTTCTCTGCATCCGTTTGTGTTTTTGCAAGTTTAATATTAACATTAGTCGTCAGTCCACTGTTGGTATTGCTATTTGTGATTGCATAGTAAACAATATTAGACTCTAATCCGTCAGGTAGACTGCCGTTGTCACTTAATACACGAACAGACTCTGCATTTTCAAATGTATGTGCTTGAGTTAATGTCAGAGTGTTACTGGTAATGCTATTAATACCAGATGGACTCCGATCAACATTAAATATCTTTTCAGAGGTCGCTTGAGAATTCGGCATCACAATGCGTGATTTAAACTCAAGAGATGTTCCTCCAGATGGAATCAAAACAAATAGATTATCTTGCTCTCTTGCGCCAACTCTATATCCCTCTAATACATTTTCAGGTGGAATGTCAGCGTTCTTTTGATTGTAAAGATAAAGACGCTCATTTGTTGTTGCAATTCCTACCGTTGTTTCAATATCAATCGCATCAAATTCAATGGCATTCTCTGGAATTGGAAGTTCTTTTGGTGGAATAATGTGAGTTATATAACCCAAATCATCTTGAGTAAATGCAGCATTTCTAAATCCAGATGCGTTTAGAGATCTTGCACCAAAGTTAGAGTTGGAGTTGGTGATTGACATATCACCACCAGTTTCCACAACGAAGTGTTCGGTATATCCAATTGCAAAGATTGAAACAGCTTGAATAACAGAATTATTTGATGCCTTAATGTGGAAGTTTGTAAAAGCAGGTTTAAAGACTGCTCTGGAGTCATTACTTAAAGTTTCATTTCCAGGAACTGTGCTGTCATCATATGCACCAGTTGTGGAGTTATATTTAATAAATGCTGTATCATCTTTTTGCAGACCAATGCCAGTAAATTGAGCAACAACCATTGATCGGAAACCAGTTGCCTTATTCCCATCAGCGTGCAAACCATTCATACCAAAAACTGATCGCAGGGAACAGTTAAAGATATATGGTGATGCTGATGTAACTGTATCGGACTGAAGTTGAACCGTAGCACCAGTTACAGCAGGAAGTGCAGTCACAGGAGCATTCTGAACTTCATATCTAAATTGAGTTGTGCTTACCTTTTCACTAACAACAAACTGTCCGTTGTATCCAGGTACAGTAATTCCTTTAATACGAATTGGAGTATCAACATCCAATCCAGCAACAGCAGAAGATGTGGTAACAGTAATAATTGGAGTTGCTGCAATACCATTACCTGCTCTAATGCTAGTAATACCCACAGATTGACCGGTTGATCCAACAATACGGAATTCATCAACTTTTGGTTGAATATCTAAACCTGTAGATGGATAATCTGGTTGAATCTCACGACCACTTGCAGTTCCATAAGCTAAACCAACTTTTTCATAATACATATCCAGATCAGTTCTGGTCGTGCTATATGTTTGGAATGTATCTTTAATGTTGACACCATTAACACCATCCGCATATTCAAAACAAGTCAGTTTATGATGAGAAAAGTTTGGAACAAAAGTATTTGTTGTGTAATCCTTGTAACACTCACCATTTGGATCCGCATCAAACATTGAGAACTGCCAGAAATAACATCCACCAGTTACACGAAAGAGTGCTGTTCTTTCAATATTATCATTGACTGGATTAGGAACATATTTTGGACGAATCTTCGTTTTTCTTAAATCCAAACCAACAATTGATGTGCCTCTGGGAACGATGACACCACCATTAATACTATTGAGTTTATAAAGAGCATTATTTGCGTTTGTTAAATCATAAGTAGTGGTTAGATCCCAAGCAGGAAAATCATTTGTAGTTGTTCCATCACGAAGTCTGAAGTTACCAATTCCATCAGGAATAAATCCTGGTCTATTATCAACAACATGATCTCCTGGATAAAGAAGAATTGTTGTTTGATTAAACCTATCATTATTCAATCCACGCTGATATGAAAATCTTGCTGCCTCAATCAGTGCTCTTTGAATTGTTTTGAATGGTCTTGTAAGGCTATTTCCTTTATTTTCAACACTATCTGTGGAATCCAGATCAGTAGGACTCACATACAGAATATTACCACGCGCATTCTTGAGAAAATTCTCTAATCTGGAAAGACTCATCTTATTAGTTCTTATGGTTTCCGTTATAGATTATTTATCACAAGAAAAAAGAGCAATCAACTTAATGACTGCTCTTTCCGCACTTCCTCCACACTCTATCATTATAACTGACTTAATGATTTAATGTCAAGTCTATAATGAATGAATGGTATGTTGTTATTTATGCTTTATGAAGGATATGCGAGAGGATCCTTCTTAGTTTCTTTTATTTTAACCGCTCTTTTGTAGAATAGATTATTTGTGTTTCCAGAGTTCTCGTATATTTCCTTTATCTTCACCCAATTGTCGTAGGTGCGTTGATCCATAGAGTTAAGATTGAATAC
>Ga0194112_10009325_pt1 | contig 12509 bp, 6 predicted proteins | sample TA2MahC400mmetaG_FD_146191 | JGI IMG/M metagenome (GOLD analysis project Ga0194112, IMG submission 146191) | Freshwater microbial communities from Lake Tanganyika, Tanzania - TA2015016 Mahale Deep Cast 400m | ecosystem: Environmental > Aquatic > Freshwater > Lake | place: Tanzania: Lake...
CGCAGGACTGCACGCTCCCCGAGCCCGCCACGTAGGCCGTCATCGAAGGGAGCGTGCTTACCGTGAGGGACATTGACATCTCGACGGTTGTCGCGCTAGAGTAGGCGCGGACACGTGACGCGAGTTCCGCAAGGGCGAAGCTTGAAAGGGGTTTCCAGTGTCTTCGACGCGTCTGCCAACCGGAATGACTGCACTCGTCTTGGTCTGCATCGGCGCAGCAACCGGTGCGCAGGAGGAGTACCTGGTCGGCGGTCCGCTGGCGGGGGTGAAGCTGCCGCTGTTCAAGGGCCTGCACGGCGAGCCGACGGGGTATCCGGGCGGCACCCCGGAGCTGCAGGAGAAGGCCAAGGGCACCCTTTTCACGGGAGATGACGGCAACCTCTTCCCCGAGCTGGAGCTGTACCCGGGCGCGGAGGAGCACTGGCGCGGCTACTACGTATCACGCTCTCCCCCCCGCGTGCCTGGAGACCAGATGAAACGTCCCACCACGGAGCTCATTCTGCTCTATCTGCCTCTCGCGGTTGATCGAGCCGAAGAGCCATTCCGTCTTCAAGTTTGAGCGCGTCGCCCCTTCCGCGCTACCGGCCCCGAGGAAATGGGGAGGGCACTATGCCGCGAGCACTGTTGGTTGTAATGGTGGTGCTGGCCGGGGGCATCGGCCAGAGCGGACGAGCCATGGAGCAAGCAGAGGGTGCGGTCCCGCCCGGGAAGAAGGCGCGCGACCTCTTTGATCCCGCCGCCATGATCCCCCTCCGAAGCCACAAGTACCGGGGCAACAACTTCTGCGTCTCTCTCACTGGAAGCGCGATCCGCGGAGAGCCCTTCGAGGTCCACTTCGACACGGGAAGCTGGCCGACGTGCCTCCCGTACGGCTGTCTCGACAAGTCGAAACTCACCGTCCTGGAGAAGGACGTCAAGGATGCCTGGGGCAAGCCCGCGGACGTCGTGCGGGGCCAGTTGGCCCTGAAGAGCACCGATGGGAAGACCCTGTACGCCGTTGACGACTTTGTGTTCTACGCCCGCAAGAAGCCGAATGGCGAGGACGCCGACTGCGACAGGACCTCGAAGTGGACAGCGGCCATCGTGGGGGGCCTGCCGGGGATCGGCCCGGTGAGGAAGTGGCCGTCGCTTCCCTATGCGATTGCGCTGAAGCACTCCGAACCCGGCAAGGTGGGCCTGGGCATCGTCTCGGATGTGCAGTCCGGCCCCAGCCGGGACTGGGCGTCCGGCAAGTCCTACCTCCAAATCGGAGCTGACCCGCGGATCACCGGCAAGCTGCACTGGCGGACGGATGTCCCGATTCACCCCGAACGTTTCTCCCCGGGGGCCACCCCGGGGTTCACGATCACATTCCGTTTCCCGAAGACCAACGACGTCGCCGTGCCGGACATCGTAGTGCCGGACCTCTCGGCGACGATTGACACGGGCGCGCCCGAGCTCATGCTGCGACTGAGAAGTGACGATCCCCACCGCAGCGACGTCTACAAGCAGTTCTTCACGGATGAAGGCCCCGGCTGGCGGAAGGGACAAGGCAAGGCTGACTCCTTGTGCCTGCGGGGCGGGGTCACGGTGCGAATCGCCTTCACGGACAGCAAGGGGGAAACCACCCGCTGCGAGTTCCTGAGCATTGGCGATTTCAATAGCCCAAACCCGACCAAGGTGATGGTCGGCGACTGGTCGGGGATTTTCCCGTGGCGTATCCGCCCTCCTGAGAAACCGCCCGGGCGGATCAATCTGGGGAACACGCTCTACCTGTTCTGCCCGGTCTACTTCTGGGACATCACGAACAAACGGGTCGGACTCCACGACTTTATGTGATGACGGCCTCCCTTGAGGACGAAGCCGCAACTTGATCCCCGTGCAAGGAGTGCAGACGGACGAAGCGTCGCGGTCCAGGCTGGTGTCCCCAGAGCACGCAGGACTGCACGCTCCCCGAGCCCGCCACGTAGGCCGTCATCGAAGGGAGCGTGCTTACCGTAAGGGACATTGACATCTCGACGGTTGTCGCGCTAGGGTAGGCGCGGATACGTGACGCGAGTTCCGCAAGGGCGATACTTGAAAGGGGCTTCCAGTGTCTTTGAGACGTCTGCCAACCGGAATGACTGCACTCGTCTTGGTCTGCATCGGCGCAGCAACCGGTGCGCAGGAGGAGTACCTGGTCGGCGGTCCGCTGGCGGGGGTGAAGCTGCCGCTGTTCAAGGGCCAGCACGGCGAGCCGACGGGGTATCCGGGCGGCACCCCGGAGCTGCAGGAGAAGGCCAAGGGCACCCTTTTCACGGGAGACGACGGGAACGTCTTCCCCGAGATGGAGCTGTACCCGGGCGCGGAGGAGCACTGGCGCGGCTACTACTTGAAGTACATCCCCCAGCGCAGTTTCTTCGACCGGCAGAGCCAGATCAAGAACTTCACGGCCCCTGAAATCCCTGGCGCCGGCAAGGGCGACGTGGAGAAGTACGCCTCGCCGGTCTTCTACGTGGCGCGTCATTCCGCGATCCGTGACACGGGCAAGACGCGCGCGCCGGTGGACGTGGTGCGCCTGAAGGTCGGGAAGCCCGTCATGTCGCTGGACCTGGGCACGCTGGACGTGGGCTTGTACGTCGTGCGCGTGATCGGGGCGGTGGCGCCGGCGGACATGAAGGCCTTCCGCAAGCCCATCTACATGCGCTGCGCGGTGAACGACGGGCTCAAGGGCGAGACGACCGAGTACAAGCTGCGCATCGGCTACTGCGAGGAGTTCTACAAGGTGGCGGAGTTCTACTTCCACGCGCCGGAGGAGCGCGCGTACAAGGCCGAGCTGGCGATGGACGCCGGCAGCGAAGTGGACCTGCTGGTCCGCAACGTCAGTTTGGACGACGTGCTGACGGGCATCGTGCGCAAGGCATCGAAGAAGTCGAGCGACGTCCCCGCGCCCCAACAAGTCAAGCCGCCGACGATCACGGGCGAAGAGCGGCTGGCGCGCGACGAGGCGCTCTGGAACTTCCTGCCGCCGCCCAACCACCAGGGCGGCGCCGGCGATAGCTCGCCGTATGCCGGCCCCACCCCCTGGTATGTGACGTGGGGCGTCCGCGACAAGGACGGCAAGTTCCTGAACATGAAGGAACTCGATGCCTCGATCGGCAACTGGCAGAGCCCCAAGCTGTGGGAGAGGGGGAAGAACGGGGACAGATTCACAAGCGACCGGTCGCAATGGGGCATCTTCCTGGTTCACCCCAAGCTGAACCTGAAGTACACGATTGCCGACATGAAAGCCTACAAGCCGCTGCCGGATCCCTACCCGTACAAGGACAACGGCACGGGGCTGTACTACGCGGAAGCGTTCAAAGAGGGGACCAACACGGTCGATGGCGGCCGGATTCTGGCCGTGCAGGCCATGGCAATTAAGGGACGGATCGCCGGTGCTAGCGGGGCAGGGGCGGGGGAAGCCTGGCTGAAGGAGGGGGACTCGGACGCGGCGCGCGATGCGGCCGTCCTGCTGGCCAGGTATGCCTATCTTTTTCCCACGCTGGATCCGGCCTGGATGCTATGCGTCCTTTCGAAGGATCCCGTGCGTGAGCCGTTCCGGAATTCCTTCGATCGGCGCAAGGAGACCATCGCGTTCTTCCTGGGCCACTACGGCGGGTATCTCGGTGCGCCGAACACGTACAACCAGCTCTTCAGCTACATCAAGGGCAACGAGGAACTGGCCAAGTCCATCAACCGGTTCGTGCCGTGGGTGAAGACGAGCCAGGACCTGATCCAGCTCTTCGACACCTACCTGGTGCAGATGACCGCCAAGCGCGTCCTGCGCTATCACTACTACTGCCATACCATGGCGCTGCTGGACCTGGCCGGGATCCTGGACGACCCGGAGGTCACCGCGCCGTGGTGGGACTGGATGTTCAAAGGCGCGCACGTCTACCCGATGAAGCCGGCCGGCATCCAGGACATCATGATCGTGGGGAACGATCGCAACGGCGCGCAGTACCTGGGCTCGATGTACTACCAGTGCAACGAGGGCGCCGTGGTCGTGGCCAAGAGCCTGTACCCCTTCAAGGTGAAGGGCCAGCTTCCGGCGAAGTACGATCTTACGGACCCGGCGCTGTATCCCAAGCCGCTGGCCCACTGCTGGTGGCAGATCGGGATCCAGATCGCCGGTACGGAGTTCCCGCGCATCGGCGACGTGACCGGGCCGGACAAGGGGCCCGGCTATTTGGCGGTGAACACGCATGCCGCGGGGAACGGCTGGCGCTGGTCGGGCGATCCGGCCTTCGCCTGGTGCCTGAAGAACCTCTACAAGACGGCCGACAAGCAGAATGAATTCTCGGCCGAAGAGTGGGCGAAGATCGAGGCGGCCGCGGCGACGGTGAAGCGGGCGCCGTGGCTGGAGAACAAGTCGCGGCAGGTTTACAACGCCGCGAGCATCCTCGAAGCCGGCACGGAGCACGACGACCCCGCGCTCCGCCGCGCGGCCTACCTGCGCACGGGTGTGGGCAAGGGCCACCAACACACGGACACGCTGGACCTGCAGTACTGCATGCTGGGCCAGCAGATGACGATTGACGGCGGCCAGCGGGCCAACTACTCCACGCCCGCTGACTACGACGCAAAAGTCCACAACGTCGTGCTGGTGGACGGCGGCTACGGGCGCGTGCAGTCGTGGGCGAGCGTGATCAGCGACGGGACGGGCGCGCGCTACCTGCGCGCCACGGCCATGCTGGCCAAGTCCTTCAACCGGGCCATCGCCCTGGTGGACGCGGACACCACGCCCGAGACGTCGTATGTCCTCGACGTGGTGAGGGTCTGGGGCGGGACGAACGATCACACCTACTGCTTCCACGGGCCGACCGGCGGCGACGTGATCTGCAACACCGAGATGAAGCCCGTGCCGCAGCTCGCGGAGGGCGCCGAGCGCACGCCGGACCAGGAGTTCCTGAAGGGTTGGAACGACGCAGGGGGCATGACCAACGCCCGCTTCGCGGGCACTGCCCCGGCCGTTCTGGAAACCACGTGGCGCAACGCGGGCAAGTACACAAGGCTGCACCTCTTTGACGTTGCCGGCGCGCGCGTGTACCGCGCGGACGTGATCTGCTTCGCGGCGAAGTACAAGTTCGCGCAGCAGATGGTGCGCAAGGACGCCGGCGGCAAGGAGATGAGCTCGGCGTTTGTCGCCCTGCACGAGCCGTACAAGAGCGAGCCGTTCATCGCGGAGCGGAAGCTCCTGGAGGTGAAGCAGAACGACGCCGATGCGCGAAAGGCCGTGGCCGTGGAGGTGAAGCTGAAGTCCGGCCGCACGGACGTGCTGTTCTCGGACGGGTACCCCGAGAAGACGCGCGAGTTCGGCGGGATCCAGGCGGCGGGCGAGTTCGCTTGCTACTCGACGGACGAGGACGGCGTGCGGCTCGCGAGCCTGACCGGCGGCACGCTGCTGAAGGCGCCGGGCATCGAGGTCCAGGCCGCGGCGCGCGAGTACACCGGGAAGGTGACGGCCGCGGACTACCTCAAGAAGCAGATGACGATTGACGCGGCCTGGCCGGGCGCCTGCCCGGGCGGGGTGTTCGAGATCGGGACGCCGAGCCGCACGACGAGCTACACCCTGGCGTCGGCGAAGCCGGGCGACAAGTCCACGGTGCTGACGGTGACGGAAGGCGCGGACTACTACCGTTCGCCGATCATGTCGGTGGACGAGAAGGAAGGCGTCGTCGAGACGGTGATCGCGCCGGTGCTGGGCAAGATGGCCGGGTTGGACAAGGACTTCACGGTCTCGAACGACGCGCGGACGAAGTTCTGGCGGGCCGAGATGATGGACCGGGTGCCTGGAGAGCTAACGCGCACGCAATTCAAGGTCACGGGCGCGCCGGTGACGCAGGCCGACTTCGCCCCCGAGAACGCGCTGCGGCTCTGGGAGTACGGCGTCGGCGATTCCGTGCGGCACAGCACCTTCGTGAACGTGCGCCGTCTGCCGGCCGGCGGCGCCGCCGGGACGCGGTACGAGGTCATGGGCAACGTGGACGCGACGATCACGCTCCAGGGCAAGCCCGCGAAGACGATCAGCGCGGCGGAGTTCGCCAAAGCGAACGGGAAGGTCGAGATCGCGATGCCGTGACGTTCCGTTGACCGGGCGCCCGCGGGCTAGTTTCTCCATCGGTGATACATGGCTTCCAGCCGGTTTCGGCTGGCGCCCGCGCCGCTCGACGGGCATTCCTGCTGAGGGGCCAAGATAGGAAGCCGCACAATGAGCGAGCGTCTGGGATACACGGGCAAGATCCTATGGATTGACCTGGCCCGCAAGACCTCGGAGCTGGAAGAGCGCGACGACGTCTTCTGGCGCCGGTACGCGGGCGGCGGGCTGGCCGCCACGCGCCTGCTCCTGGAGAAGACGCCGGCGGGGATAGACCCGCTGGGGCCGGAGAACCTGCTGATCTTCGCCTCCAGCGTGGTGGCCGGGCACCGGGCGGCCGGGCTGGCGCGGTTCACCACGGCGGCCAAGAGCCCACTCACGGGCGGCATCGGGGAGACGCGCACCGAGGGGCCGTGGGGCGTCGCGCTCAAGGGCTGCGGCGCCGACGTGGTGGTCTTCACGGGTCAGGCGGCGCAGCCCGTCACGGTCGTCATCGAGCAGGGCCGCGCGGCGTTCCACGATGCCCGCGAGCTCTGGGGTATGACGGTCGGCCCGGCCGTGGACGCGCTGGAGGCGCGGCTGGGCGCGGGGATCCACGTCGCGGCCATCGGGCCGGCCGGCGAGAACCGCGTCCGCTTTGCCTCGATCGTAACGGACCGCTCGTATCAGGCTTCCCGCATGGGCATGGGCGCCGTCATGGGAGCGAAGCGGCTGAAGGCGGTGGTGCTGTCCGGAAGCCAGCCCCCGCCGGTCCACGACGCGGCCGCCTTGAAGCGGCTGACTGACGATTTCGGCCGGCGCATGCTGAGCAACGACCTCAGCAAGTGGCAGCACAATCCGCCGGGCTTCAGCTGCTGGATCTACCTGCACGGCCTGGACGCGGCTCTGGACGTGAACAACTACCGGGAGTGCACGTTCGGCGGGCTGGCGGCCTACGAGGAGAAGAACTTCCTGGCGCGCTCCATCCGGCAGCTCGGCTGTCCGGGCTGCCCGAACAACTGCATCATGGCCATTCACCCGAACGGCGGCGGCGACCTCGATCCGCGCGCCAGCGGCATCCACCAGGAGGCCACGGGCACGCTGGGTCCGAACATCGGCGTGGGCGACCTGGACCTGGTGCTGCGGGCCAACAACCTGTGCAACCAACTCGGCATGGACCCGACCTCGCTCGGCTTCACGCTCTCCTTCGCCATGGAGCTGTTCGAGCGCGGCCTGCTGACGCCGGAGGCCCACGGCGGCGAGGCTCTCCGCCTCGGCGACGGGGCGGCGGCGCTGCGGATGATCGAGGCCGTTGCGCACCGGCGCGGGCTGGGGGACGTCTTGGCCGAGGGCAGCCGCCGGGCGGCGGCGCGCATCGGCGGCGAGGCCGGCCGGTACGCGATGGAGGTCAAGGGCCTGGAGCTGGTGCCCTTCGAGCCGCGCAGCCAGACGAACCTGGCGCTGGGTTACGCCGTGGCCCCGATCGGGCCGCGGTACGACATCTGCGAGCACGACTGGGACTTCGACACCCAGGTCGGCTGGTCGCACACCCTCGACCTCAGCCGCACCGTCGGCATCCTGGAGCGCATCCCGATGCAGGAGATCAGCCCGGCGAAGGTGCGCAACTTCAAGGCGCTGTTCACGCTCTGGTCCGCGGCCGACGCGGTGGACTTCTGCATCTTCGCCATCGCGCCGACCCGGCTGCTTTCGCTGGCGCAGATGACCGAGATGCTGGCTGCGGTCACGGGCTGGGAGACCAGCGCCTACGAGATCATGCGCCTCGGCGAGCGGCGCATTCACCTGATGCGGTGGTACAACCTGCGGGAAGGGCTGACGGCCGCCGATGACCGCCTGCCGGACCGCTTCCACCAGGAGCGCATCGCGGCCGGGCCGCGGAAGGGCGATGTCCTCGACCGGCCGGCCTTCGAGCGGGCGATTGCCACCTTCTATGCCATGATGGGATGGGACGAGCAGGGCCGGCCCACCCTCGCGACGCTCTACGATCACGGGCTCGAATGGCTGCTAGAGGAGAGCAAGTCATGACCCCGCGCGATTCTGAGGGAAAGTCGCTGGGCGCAGCCGGGGCCGGCTGGCGCTATCACACCGAAACCCGCTTCCGTCCGCTGCGCTTCGCTTCGGCCGCCCCGTGGCGGTCCTACGCCGACTGGCTTCGCCTGCACGTGACACTCGGCGTCGTATTGTGGGCGGCGGCGGAGATCAAGCCGGCGGGTGCCGGGAACGCCACAGTTCCTGGCGAGGTAACGACGCCCTACCCGACCATCATCAATCTGGCCGTCGAATGGATGATCCAGGGCGATGACAACCTTGACGGGGCCGTGACCGTGCGTTTTCGCGCGGTGGGCGAGGAGAAGTGGCGCGAAGGGTTGCCCCTCCGCCGTGTTCCCGCCGGCGAGACTGCCGACGACCCGAAGATACGCATTGCGAAGTTCAAGTGGCCCAACAAGCACTCCGGCAGCCTGTTCGACCTGAAGCCGAATACTGAGTACGAGATGGTGTTGAAGCTCCACGACCCGGATGGCGGCGACGCAGAGCGCACCGTGCGAGCGAAGACGCGCCCGGTGCCGCGCGTGCAGAAGGACGCTCCGGTCAGGAAATGCTCCCCCGATTCCCTGCTGCAGGCGCTCGCGGCCGCACAGCCGGGCGAGACCATACTGGCCGGCCCCGGCGCCTATGGAAACGTCAACATTCCCAAGGACGGCGAGGCGGCCAACCCCATCGTTTTCCGCGCCGAGCCGGGCGCCACGTTCACCGGCATCTCACTGAGAAGCAGAAAGCACGTCTTTGTCGAAGGCGCGACGGTGAAAGGCAATGGCTGCATTGACCTGCTCGGAGCCGAAAACTGCGTCGTGCGCCGCTGCACCGTCACCCTGACGGGCAAGAGCTTTGGCATTGGGGCCAACCGACCACCCGGCGCCAAGAACTGCTACATCGCCGACAACGTCGTTATCGGGCCCATCCCGTGGACATTGGAGCGGATGTATCCGGACAATTTTGGCGAAGGCATCGAGATCACTGGGCCGGGCAACGTGATCTGCTACAACCGAGTTCGCAACTGCCGCGACAACATCTCTACCATGGAAGGCAGGCATGCCTTCGAACAGATCTCGATTGACATCTACAATAACGACCTTGCCGCCGCCGGCGACGACGCGATTGAGGCCGACTACTGCATGCACAACTGCCGGATCATGCGCAATCGGATCACGAGCAGCTTCGTCGGCCTCAGCTCGCAGCCCGGACTGGGCGGCCCCACCTACTTCATCCGGAACGTCATGTACAACATCGTCTCCTCTTCCTTCAAGCTCCACTGCTACAGTGTGGGCGATGTCGCCTTCCACAACACGGTGGTGAAAGGCGCCGACGGCATCGTCTGCGGCGCGGGCCAGCCCTTCGACTTCGCGTACTTCCGAAACAACCTCGGCATCGGCGGTCCTGTTGACCCCTCGGTCAGGGCGAAATACGCTCTCACGACGGCCGGCAGCCCCATATGGATGCAGGCCACAGGCCCCCATTGCTCCTTTGATTACGATGCCTTGGGCACAGACACAACGCCGTTTCAAGGCCAGATCGGAGCGCAGAAATACGCAAGCTTCGCTGACTTGCTCAAGGGGCCGAATGAAACGCACGCCATTCAGGTGGACTTGAGCGTCTTCGGAGGAGTCGAGTTCCCCACCCATGTGCTCCCGGAACGTGCGCATCCCGACCTGCGTCCTCGCGCCGGCTCCGCTGCTGTGGACAAAGGGCTCCGTCTGCCCAACATCAATGACGGCTTCCTCGGGACCGCTCCCGACTGCGGCGCGTACGAAGCCGGCCAGCCCCTGCCGCACTACGGTCCGCGACCCGAGGGCATGGACGAGGGTAGCGTGGTATTCTGACCGGACGGGACGATGCCGCGCGGCATCGTTGGGTACCATGATCAGAAAGGAAGGTCCGTGTGATGGCAACGTCGAAGAATGCCATGCCCGAAGTGATGGCCGGGTCGGGTGCTGGCAGAGGTGCCGAGTACCGCTGGCCGTATCACACAGACACCCGCTTCCGACCTCTGCACTTCGCATCAGGCGCAGAATGGGGGAGCTATGCCGAATGGCTTCGCCGCCACATCCGTGTCAGCCTCGCGCTGGCGCCCGAGCCCCCGCGGAAGCCGCTGCGTGCCCGCATCTTCGGCCGCCGTGAAGCAAACGGGTATGCCTGCGAGAAGGTTGCGTTCGAGTCGCTGCCGGGCTTCTTCGTCACGGGCAACCTGTATCGCCCCTTGGCCCGGGGGGCCAAGCGGCATCCCGCTGTGCTCGTGGCGCAAGGCCACAGCATGTCGGGCCGGTTGGACCACCACCCGGACGCGAACTGGCCGCTGCTCTGCATCAACCTCGCCCTCATGGGCGCCACGGTCTTCTCCTACGACATGGTCGGCTACAACGACTCCTGTCAGCTCCCTCACAACCACAACAACTGTCCGGAAGGAACGGAAAGCATGGACTGGCCGCGGGGCGGGCCGGCGGCGGCCGACATGCTCTGGGGTCTCTCGATCATGGCGTTACAGACGTGGAACAGCATCCTGGCGTTCGATTTCCTCGCCGAGCTGCCCGAAGTCGACCCCCGGCGGATCGGCATCACCGGCGCATCCGGCGGCGGCACGTTGTCCTTCATGCTCGGCGCCGTAGATGAGCGCCTGGCGGCGTCCGCGCCGGTCTGCATGGTCTCCTGCCATATGCAGGGCGGATGCATGTGCGAGAACGCGCCGCTCCTGCGCCTCGCCGCGAGCAACGCCGAGATCACCGCGCTCTTCGCGCCCCGGCCGCTCTTCATCGGCAGTTGCACGGGCGACTGGACGTGCGAAACCCCGACCGTGGAAGGGCCCGCAATCCAGCGCATCTACGGCTTCTACGGCGCCGCCGGCCGGGTGCATGGCCGCCACGTGGACGCCGGGCACAGCTACAACCAGCAGCTCCGCGAGGGCGCCTACGGCTTCTTCCGGCGCCGCCTGTTCGGCGGCCGCAGCGATGCCTCGATTCCGGAGCGGTCGGTGAGGCGGCCGTCACTGCGCGACTGCATGGTCTGGTGGGGCCGCGAGGCGCCGGAGCCGTTTTCGATCCAGGCGCTGCGCGCGATCTGGCGCGAGCGGAGCGGAGCGGCGCTGGCGCCGTGCCTGCGCGACCGGAAGACCGCGCTGCGACAACTCGCGCCGTTGCTTTCGCACGCGCTGGGCATCGAGCCGAAGGCCGCGGAGCGGGAAGACGCCGGCCCGCGGATGGTCCGGACGCGCGTCGAAGACGGGATGCTGGTCGTGGAGCCAACCGGCGCCCCCCTTTCCGTCCCTGACTCCCCCGAGTTCTTTGCAACCTACAACCTGTGCCCGGCGGCCCGCGCCGTCCGCCAGATCATGGACGCGGCATCCGCCGCGCATTGCCGGCGGCTGGCCGGCCTGGGCGAGGCCGGCCTGTGGAGCCTGCTTGCCGCAGCGGCGGACGACCGGATCGTCTCCGTCCGGGCGGATGCCGCCGGGTTCGACCCGGCCAGCGACCGGGCATGGGAGCGGCGGCTCCCCGTGCCCATGCTGCGCGGGATCGGCGGACTGGCCGGAGCGTGGGCGCTCCTGGCCCAGCGCGGCGTCGAGGTTCGGCTCCGTCGCGCGCCGGAGGCGCTGGCGGCCGACGCGGCCAGGTACGGCGTGGTCACGGGTTGAGCCGGGGACGCACGGTTCCTCAAGGTATTGGCGAAGAGGGCGCCTGGACGGAGACCCGGCTGAGGAGGAACACCGCAGGCGTCGCAACTGGCGTGTCGGCTGCCGGTTCCACAGGTCCGCCATCGCCCAGCCCGCGCCACGGGCCGGTGCGCAGCGAGAGCCGCTGCACGGTCTTGCAGCCAGGTTCCGCCACGGCCAGGTTCTGCGACTCCCCCTTGTCCACCTGTAGCGTGTAGCGGCCCGCCGTCAGGTCGGCGGCAAGTGAGAAGGTCATCCAACTGCCCCCGGCGTACCTCCCGACCTCGCGCATCTGCCCTCCGTCAGCGGCCTGGACCTGGCCTGTCTCGGACAGAGCGATGCGGACGGGCCGCCGGCCGGCGTCGTCGCACAGCTCGATCTCCAGCCGGGCGTCGGTCCGAGACGGCTTCACAAGGACTTCGACCCGGGGCCGAGCGGATTCCGGGAACACGCGAACCGCGCGCGCGTAGTCGAACGGGTCCGCATCCCGAAGCTCCAGGCAGCGCTTGTCGCCGTCGGCCACCACGGCCACAGGCGCCCAGCGTGGACTGTAGAGGTTCCATCCCGGCACGACCGCGCCAGGGGCGACTCGTGCGAAGTCGTCGGACTGAGATGCAGACTTGTCGGGCTTGAGGGGCAGGGGCACACGCGCGACCCAGATGTCCTCCTTGTTGACGCTGTAGACCAGCCAAATGGCCTGCCTGTCGGCGAAGG
>Ga0194112_10009326_pt1 | contig 12509 bp, 8 predicted proteins | sample TA2MahC400mmetaG_FD_146191 | JGI IMG/M metagenome (GOLD analysis project Ga0194112, IMG submission 146191) | Freshwater microbial communities from Lake Tanganyika, Tanzania - TA2015016 Mahale Deep Cast 400m | ecosystem: Environmental > Aquatic > Freshwater > Lake | place: Tanzania: Lake...
TTACGCCGAAATACACCTGTGCCGGCGCTGGATCGCCAGCTGCTCGCGCCGACCGACAACCACAACCCCTGGGGGCTACCCACAAAGAACCCCGAAGCGGCTTATAGTCCTTGATGTCGGCGAGTTCCTTGGCCGATGGGAGCGCGATGGGGGCGACGTTGTAGACCCAGGTGGCTTCGCCGGCGGCGCGGCGGGCGCTGCCGACCACCACGCTCCCCTTCGCCACCCACCAGGAGAGACGATTGGGCACGAGGAGCCAGTTGAGGCCCTGGGCGGCGGTGGCGCGGCGGAGGTCGAGGAAGCTCACGCGGAGGTCCTTCTCCCCCACGAGTGCCGCGGCGTCCTCCACGCTGCCCACGATGGGCTTGATGCTGAGGCCCGCGGCGCGGGCGACGGCGTCAAGGGCTTCGTCGAGCGACTTGTCGCGGAGCAGGAGGTCGAGGCGCTTCTCAAGCTCCGGCACCTCCTTCGCCCACGTCTTGAGAAGCTCCTTGTCAATCTCCTCGATGGCGGCGTGGGCCTTGGCAGCGGTCTGCCCGCCGCTCATGCCGCCGGCCTGGGCCGCGGCGTCGGCCAGGTAGGCGAAAGCGAAGCGGGCGCGGGCGCCCAGCAGGTCGCCCTTCTTCTTCAGTTCCTCGCCCTCGGCGAGGCGCTTCGTGGCAAGCTCGGCGTGCCTGGCCAGCTGGCCGCTCATCGCCCGCCAGCCGTAGACGCGGCCCACGGCGGTGGTCTCGCGGTCGGCGTCGCGGGCCAGTTCCTCCTTGCCGCCAATGAGAGTGCCTGCGGCGCGCTGGGCGCGGTGCGCATAGCCATCACCCGCTCCGCCGCGGCCATACGCAAAGCCGCCAACGCTGGCCGCCTCGCCCGCCTTCTGCGCATTTTGCGCCATCAGCATCGGCCTGGGCGCCGAGGGCGGCCTGCCGCTGTATATCCCCCTCGCCGGGGCCGGCGCTTCCTCAGACTCACGCAGACGCCTTAGTAGGGGGGAGAGCGACGCGGTCGTGATATCCTCTGCGGGTCGCTCCCCAAAAAAGCCTTCATATCGCGTGCCTTCGGGGATGGGGACGGGGACGAGCATGCGGCGCGGCGGGCGAGCTGGCTCGACGAGCTTGCCAGCCTCCGCCTCGTCCACGGCCACGAAGCTGGTGTACTGGCTCATCAGACGGTAGTCGAGGGCGAGTTTCGTGACCTCTTCTTCCACCTCGGGCGAGCCGGCGTAGAAGGTCTGCTGCATCAGCTCCTCGATCTTGTTCCGCGCCCACACCTGGGCGAGGACGCTGTTCTCGGCGGCGGTCGCAGGGAACTTGACGGGAAGCGTCCACTGCGTCGGCTTGCCCTCGACGTCGCCGCTGAGGGTCAGCGTGGTGTCCTTCGCCGCGCCGTAGCGTCCGAAGAGGACGACTGGGCGGCCGGCCCACAGCTCGGGCACCTTGGCGGGATACGTCTCGAACACGTCCGCCTGCCCCCAGTCCACGGTGATGTTTGCGAGCTGGGCGCGGTGGATGCGCTGCATGATCTCCACGGCCATAGGCTCGGTCGGGTCGTTGAGGCCGAGGACCTTCGACATTCCGCCGCCCTGGCGTGCCACGCCGTCAATGAGGAAGCGGTTGGGGGACGAGCCGATGCCGATGGCCCAGAAGCGAATCTTGTCGCCGCAGCGGCGGCCCACCTCGGCGATGATCTCGGCCTCGTTCCCGATGTAGCCGTCGGTGAGCATGATGACGATGCGGAGGCGTTCGGCATCGAGCGGCTCGTTGATGGCCATCTTGACGCCCTTGAGCATTTCGGTGCCGCCGCTGCCCTCGAAGCCCTCGGTGAAGCCGACGGCCCTCTTGATGTTCTCCTCGTTGGCCGCCACGGGCTTCTCAAAGAGCTTGCTCGCGCTGCCCGCGAAGACGACCAGTTGCAGCGTGTCGTTCGGCTTGCAGAGCCGCAGCAGCTTGGCCATGATGTCGCGCACCTTGGCCGTCGGCTGCCCGCTCATCGAGCCAGAAACGTCCACCAGGAAGACGATTTCGCGTGGCGGGCTGACCTTGAGCCGCTCGTCCTCCTTTGGCTGGACCATGAGCATGAAGTAGCCCTTGCCGGCCTCACGCGTGTGGGCGAGCAGGGCCATCTCGGGCTTCGCGCCCACCACGCCGTAGCGGAGGACGAAGTCCTTGTTGGGGATGGTGTCGCCGGGCGACAGGGCTACGGCGGCCTTCGCCACGCCGTCGCGCTCGACCTGCGCCTTGTGGTTGGCCACCTTGAGGTCCTGGATGGGCACGCCGGCGTTGAGCCAGACGGCGAGCGAGATGTCGTGGCCGTTGCGCTCGCCGGGCTTGAGGGCGGGCGGCGTGATGCGCGAGGCGTCGGGCACCTGCGCCGACTTGGCGCCCCCAGGAATGTAGCGGGGGCCGACGACCATCGGGAAGTGGAACTCGTAGACGCCCATGTCGTACTCAAGCACGTCCACGTAGGAAATCTCGATCTTCACCTCTTGCTTGGGCGGGATATTGCCGACCGATTGGGTGAAGATGTTGGGCCGCTCCTGCTCCAGGAGCGCCGCGGTCAGGCCGTGGGTGAGGGCCTGCTCGTAGATCTCGCGGGCGGCGGCCCGCCGCTTGATGAGGCCCACGATGCGCCGCGGGCCGATCACCATCGTCATGTCGTCCACCGCCGCCTTGTGCGGGAGGGGGAAGACGTAGACCGCCTCGATCTTCTCATCCATCGGGTTGTGGAAGGTCTGGGTCACTTTCACGCGGGCGATGAAGCCGCTCACGTCGGCCCGCACGTCGGTGTGCTTGAGCGGACACTCGACCACTCCGCCGTCCTTGGCCACGATGCGCAGGGCGCCCTGCGTCACGTCGCGCTCGGCGGGATTCCCCTGCGGCTCGCCGGCGGCCAGCCAGGCCGAGGCCAGGGCGAACACCACGGCAACCGTCGCACAAGTCCTCATCATCGGACCCTCCAAGCGTTGCAGCCCCCGAACAGGAGATTCCGCCCCATCGCATTCTTAGACGCCGGTGGGGCGGGAACGGTTCCCGACCCTCGCTCGCCGGGGGCAGACGCACTCTCGATGTGCCCGATCAACTCTACGAGGCATTCGAGCACGCCGCCGCCGCGCGGGGCCGCTCCGTGGAAGCCCTCGCCCTCGAATCCCTGGCCCAACTCGTCCCGACCGCGCGCCCGCCAATGACCCCGGCGGAGCGCCGGGCCGCGCGGGAACTCCTGCGACGTCACTGCGGGGCAGTGAACAGCGGCGACCCCCATTTCGGTGACAACGAGCGCATTGACGCCGACCTCGCACGCGAGTACGCCAGCACCCACGAGTAGGCGCCCCATCGGCCCCTGCCGGGAGCGAACCGAAGCCGGAGCTTCCGCGTCCCCCGTCGTGAAGCAAGTGCTTGCCGTGGGACACACTCGCGCACTTCGAGTGAGACCCTCGCTGCGTCCGAAACTGGGACGAGGACATGCGGCGTAGACTGGCCGAGAAGTGTTCGGGGAGTTGGTCCCCGCCTCGCGGGCCACGCGCTTCTACAGTGGCTCGCACTCCGCGCAGATCACATTGCCAATTGCGCGGACGAGGACACGCCAGACATCGTCAGTGAGACGGGCAAAAGGCCCTGTATTGAGGTCGAGGGCCCGCTTCTCGACCATGGCGATGGCCTCGCACTGTGCAGCACAGTCTTTCGGGAGGCCGAACTCCCCAGCAGCGAACGCCACTGCGTTGGGCAGATTCCGCCGGCGCTCCAACTGAGTCGATGTCAACGGAACAGCCACAACGTAGTTGCCGAGGTTCAGCTCCCTCCTCGACACGACGATGACAGGTCTCGGGAGGCTTGAATCGAGATACGCCCAGTACAGTTCGCCAGGCTCAGGGGCGGTCAAAAGGGGTTCTCCGCCAGCCAGCGGCGCTGCGCGGCTTTCGCCAGAGATGCCCACTCTGCATCGATTGCCAAGGCCGCCATTGACTCATCCCGGAGGAAAGTGGAAGTGGGCCGCATATAGACCATCACGCCGGGCCAGTCAGCGGCCTCGTTCCCGGTGTCGCTGTCGAGTTCTCCGAGGCCGAGAACTCCGGGATGCTGGGCCAGCAAGGCAGGAGAGAACCACATGCCCGACCCCTCCACCGGCCGCTCTGTGCTTGACGCAGTGATCGCGCTCATGAGTCCCCTTTGGCTTCTGCCAGCGACGCGATCCATCCCTCGAGGTACGCCTTGGCGTACGAGATGTACTCGCTAGGCTTCCGGTCAATCTGGCGGATCCGAACGGGGGCCGGGCCGCCGGCCGGAACGGGCGAAGTCAGGGCTAGCTGGGGCCACTGACACATCAGCTCAAGGTATAGGCCCGCCGGGTTCTCGCGCAGCACCTCCACTTCGAGCTGGCGCTTCGCCCCTTCCAGATTGTCGTGTTCAGGGGGTGGCGTTGGCGCCACCTCGAACTTTACGCCACAGATCGTGAGTGGTTCTCCCAGGCTTGCCAGCCAGTCCGCTGGCGCTCGCAGCAGCGTGCCCTTCACAAAGTCAAGCCCGCTGTGCTGGCGTGTATCGCATTGCGCTCTCAAGCGCACCTCCGCAAGAACTCGTTGCCACTCGCCGTTGAGGGAGGCAAATAACGCTTCTTGGGTGATGTCAAACGACTCCTTGGCATGCTCAAGAGAAGGCGGCCAAGTGTAGACCAAGAGCAGCCGGATGGGCTTGTGGACATTCTCGTTTTCCAGGGTGGCGGCATACGCTCCGCGGCCCTCTTTGCGCTCCAGCGCTATCCTGAATCCCTTGGACTCCAACCGGCCAGAGTCGCCCAGCGGCGTATACTGGAACGAGATATCATCGTATCGAAGCGCATCGCAGACAGCCCCATGGATTCTGGATGCCTCCTCGCGCTCAATGAACCTCGGAGGGCCGAAGAGGAAAGCGAAACGGACCTCTCTGATACGTAGCGAGTTTGGCAGCATGGCATCCCCGTTTCATGGTCGAGCGGCTAACTTAGGCAACTTCATCATATAGCATCCAACTGGCCGTGTCAATGGCGGTCCAGAGCACGGAAAGGGCGGGGGTGAGACCTTGTGATCCACCCCTCGGGCAGCGGCCGCCGCGAGCGGTTCGAAGCAGGAGCTTCGGGAGGAGAGGAAGCAAAGTGTAAAGTGCAAAGGGCAAAAGGCAGAATGAGGGGAACGGCTCACCCCGGCTGCCAATAGTGCGTCAGGTCGGGCGGGAGGAGGGTTTTGGTGTTGATGTCCTGGAGGAGGGTGAGGTAGAAGAAGAGGAGGGCGTCGAGGCCCGTGCGGGCGATGCGGGTGTGAGGGCGCTGGCCGAAGTCGGAGGTCCAGCCAGGGGAGGACGTGCCGGCGCCGACGCGGTAGAGGACGGCCTGGTCGAGGATGCAGATGCAGTCCACCCAGAGCGCGGGGTCGAGGGGGCGCTGGATGTCGTCGAGGGCCTGGAGGAGTCGCGCGGGCGGGTCGCTTTCGATGGCGAAGATTGCGCCGAAGACCGGCGGGTTGCTTTCGGGCTGGCCGCGGTCAGAGGCATCGGGCGCGTAGGGGCGCAGGAGGGCGGTGCGGGGGAAGGCTTTGATGGAACGCAGGTTCGCGGCAGCCTTCTTGAGGTCGCCCACGCGGAGGCGGGGCTTGACTTCGATGGCGGCGTAGACGCTTTCGACGGCGAGGAGGCACGAGGTGTCGGTGGCGAGGAGGGTGGGGGAGGTGAGGGCGTCGTAGATGAGGACGTCGGCCTGGTTGCTGCACTCGGCGGTGGAGGCGATGACTTCGCCGCGGGTGACGCCGTAGCGGGCGGGGAGGTGGGTGCGGAGGAGTTCGATGAGGGCCATTTCGCGGCGCTGGCCCTTCTCGGCGGCGTGGCGTCCGCCCAGGCAGGCCTCGAAGCGGCCGCGGAGGGCTCGGCTGAGGCCGCGGAAGCCGACGGCGAGGTCGAAGGCGGGGCCAGGGGCGGGACGGCGGGTGAGCTTGGGGTGCCGCTCGAGGCTGGGGCGGGCCTCGCCCGCGCGGCGACGGGTGTAGTAGGCGCGGAGGGCGTCGAGGCCGTGTTCGGCGAGGCGGAACTCCATGCCCTTCTGCTTCTCATTCCAGTCCCACAACCCTGAGTGGGCGAGAAGGGCGGCGAGGTGGGGGGCCATCCGGGCGCACCGGATGTCCCAGCCCAGTTCCGCGCGGCCGAAGTCCTCGATGCTGCGATGTGCCTTGGGGCCGAATGCCGCCTCGGTGTGCTGTGTGGCCGGGTGCCAGGCGTGGTCGGCCATGAACTCCTGAAGTCGTTCCATGTCCTGGCGGGGGAAGCGGCGGCTGACCGGCGGGGTGGTCCCGATGCGGATCGCGACGCCGCCCCGCGCGTCGAGCGTCCAGGCAAAGCGAATCCTCTTGGTCCCAAGGGTCTGCTCCTCGACCCATCCGGCGGGCGAGTTGGTTCCCAAGGCTTCTCCTCCGGCTCCCCAGTGTTACCCCAAGAGGGTACACCCCACCGCCCATTTGTCAAACCGCTGTCGGGCGCTTGATGGGAGGGCGGGGTCTTGGTAAGATGCTGCCCGTTTTCCTCTGGTGCAGTGTGCCTGAGTTGCGGACCAGGAACGCATGTCCCTCTTGCTGGATATCGCCTACGGTGCCGGCGCGGTGTTGGCGTCGCCCCTTCTCGCCTACAAGGCGCTGACGAGCGAGAAGTGGCGCACGGGCTACCGCGAGCGCTTCGGACGCGTGGCGCCGCGCGAGGGCGAGGCGCCCTGCGTGTGGGTCCATGCCGTGTCGGTCGGCGAGATGAATCTCATCCGCCCCCTCATTGCGGACCTGGCTGACGCCCACCCCGATTGGGAGATCGCGCTCTCCACCGCGACGAACACCGGGCGCGCGATGGCCGAGAAGCTGTATCCAGGCCGCAGGGCCTTCTACTACCCGCTCGACTTCTCGTGCGCCGTGGCGCGCACGCTGCGCCGCATCCGCCCGAGCCTCATCCTGCTCGTGGAGTTGGAGGTCTGGCCCAACTTCCTGGCCGCCGCCGAACGGCGCAGCGTGCCAGTCGTGATTGTGAACGGGCGCCTGAGCGAGAAGTCGTTTGGGCGCTACCGCCTCATCCGCTCCCTCGTCCGCCGCTGGCTCCGCCGCGTCACGCGCTTCTGCGTGCAGTCCGACGCCACCGCCGGGCGGCTGAAGGCCCTGGGCGCCCCAGCCGAGCGGGTGACGGTGACGGGGAACCTGAAGTTCGATTCGGCTCCCTCAGACGAAGACCGCCTGAAGGCGGGACTCCAAACGCTGGGCGAGGGCTTCGGTCTTGGACCTGACGAGCCTGTGCTCGTGGGCGGCTGCACGTGGCCGGGCGAGGATGAAGCGCTGGTGGGGATCTACAGGCGGCTGAAGGCCCAGACCCCCTCGCTCCGCCTCGTCCTGGCCCCGCGCCAGGCGGACCGCTTCGGCCCGGTCGCGCAGCTCATCCGCCGGGCTGGCCTACCCTGCGTCCGCCGCTCCGCCCTCAAGGAAGGGGCGCGCGGCGAGCCGGGCGCGGTCGTCCTCCTCGACACGATGGGCGAGCTGGCGCGCGTCTACGGCCTCGCCACGCTGGCCTTCGTCGGGGGCAGCTTGATTCCGCACGGCGGCCAAAGTACAATTGAACCTTCTGCCCACGCGAAGCCGGTCCTGTTCGGCCCGCACACGGCGAACTTCCGGGACGTGAACGAGCAACTGCTCGCCCACGGGGCCGCCCGGCGCGTGGCGGACGCGGCGGAGCTGGAGGCGGCGCTCAGCGACCTGCTTGCCCACCCCGAGGCCGCCGCGGCGATGGGCCAGAAGGCACGACAGGTGGTGGACACGAATCGCGGCGCCACCCGCCGCACCCTCGAAGCATTGGAGCCGTTCCTCCAGCCGCAGCCAAGGAAAGGAAGCGAGAGGCCATGAGCGGACGCAGGTATCTCTTCACCTCGGAAGCCGTGACGATGGGCCACCCCGACAAGGTGGCCGACCAGATTTCCGACGCGGTCCTCGACGCCTACATCGCCGGAGACCCCATGTCCCGCGTCGCCTGCGAGACCCTCGTCACCACCGGCCTCGTCGTCATCGCCGGCGAAATCACCTCCAAGGCCATCGTGGACCTCCCCACCGTCGCCCGCCAGACCATCGCCGAAATCGGCTACACCGACCCCGCCATCGGCTTCGACGCCAACTCCTGCGGCGTCATCACTAGCGTCCACCGCCAGAGCCCCGACATTGCACAGGGCGTGGACGAGACCTCCAGCCACGAGCAGGGCGCCGGCGACCAGGGGATGATGTTCGGCTTCGCCTGCCGCGAGACCAAGGAGCTCATGCCCGCCCCCATCTGCTTCGCCCACCGCCTCGTCCAGGGCCTCACCCGCCTCCGCACCCGCAAGGTCCTCCCCTACCTCCGCCCCGACGGCAAGACACAGGTCACCGTCGAATACGAAAACAACAAGCCCGTCCGCATCCACACCATCGTCGTCTCCACCCAGCACCACGAGAAGGCCACGCAGAAGCGCATCAAGGCCGACCTCGTGAAGCTCCTCATCCCCCAGACCTTCCCCAAGGGCATGGTGGACGGCGAGACGATCATCCACGTCAACCCCACCGGCCGCTTTGTCATGGGCGGCCCCCACGGCGACACGGGGCTGACGGGGCGGAAGATAATCGTGGACACCTACGGCGGCCGCGGCAGCCACGGCGGCGGATGCTTCTCGGGCAAAGACCCCAGCAAAGTGGACCGCTCGGCCAGCTACGCCGCCCGCCACATCGCCAAGAACATCGTCGCCGCCGGCCTCGCCGACCGCTGCGAAGTCCAGCTCTCCTACGCCATCGGCGTCGCAAGGCCCATCAGCATCAACGTCTGCACCGAAGGCACCGGCCGCCTCCCCGACGAGAAGCTCGAGGCCCTCGTGGCCGAGCTCTGGGACCTCCGCCCCCGCGCCATCATTGACCACTTCCGGCTTCGCCGCCCCATCTTCAAGCACACCGCCCGCTACGGCCACCTCGGCCACGCCAACCTCGACATCTACACCTGGGAGCGCACCGAGAAAGCCGCCGCCCTCCACCAGGCCGCCGGCCTCTGAGCCGCGAAGTTCAGCAACAGCGCCGCCGCGGATGGCACGAGCCCCTCGGCCCATGACACTCGCACGATGGGCCGGTCAGGACGGCTGTGCGCAAGCGCAGATCATCATTGATCTCTGATGCGAAAAGCGGCGGGGCGGGAGGGCGACGCTCCCGCGGAGCCGGCGGTTGCTCGAAGGAGCGGCGCGGCAGGGGCCTCGCCCCCCTGGAGACCCGCGCGGCGCTCTACGCATCATGCCCCGCCAGATGCTCCTGAGAAGGAACATTGCGGAGTTGAACAACTCTGCAATGTTTCTCCCAGGCTGTGAACGCCCGTTCATGGGGCCTTCGGGCGGTCTCGGGCGGAGCGGAAGCGCTCGAGCTGGTCGCGGTAGGTCTTGCGGTCGTCCAGCTTGAACGCCCGCTCTGCGGCCTCGACAGCCTTGTCGAGCTCGCCCCGCTGGAAGTGGACCTCGGCCAGGGTGTCCACGATCCACGCGGCGTCGGGCTCCAGCTCGACGGCTCGGCGGGCGTGCTCGAGGGCGGCGTCGAGGCGGCGGCGGCACTTGGCGGCCAGCCAGGCGAGCGAGTTGCGCGTCGCCGCCGAGTAGGGGCAGGTCTGGCACGCCTTGTCAAGCACGTCATAGACGCGGCCGAACAACTCGTCGGCCTCCTTCACACGGCCGGCCTTCTCCAGCTCGGGCACGAGGGCGATGGGGATGTCCGTGCAGCTCGGCAGCACGTTGAGGCCGAGGCTGGCCTCGTCCATCGCCTGCTCGACCTTGCCCTCGGCCAGGCGGGCGTGGGCGCGGCTGAGCTGGGTGCGGGCCGGGAAGGCGAGGTACTGCTCGTCTTCGAGGAAGTACCAGCCCTGTTCGTAGACGGCGAAGATTTCGCGCTCGAAGAGGAGCGCGGCGCGGGTGTAGTCCTTGAGGCCGTGCGCCTGGTCGCCCGCGGACGTTAGGGCGTCGCCGGCCAACTGTAGGGTCGAGGGGGTGACGAGCAGGGTCAGGGCGTGCTCGGCGGCGGCTTCGTCCCTCAGGCCGTGGGCGGCGAGGGCGTGGGCGAGGTCCTGGCGGGCCTTCGCGCGGCCGAGGGGCAGGAGGCGCGCGAGGTCGCGCTTCGCGCGGCCCTCGGCCTCGCGCCCCGCCTTGCCGAGCGCCCAGCCCTGGAGGTAGAGGGGGGCGGGGTTATCCCTGTCGGCCACCCAGGCCTGGCCGAAGACGCGGGCGGCGTCGTCCCACCTCCCCTGGCCGGCCCGCAGCTCGGCGATGCGCGTCAGGGGCGCGGCGGCGGGCGACGCCTTGCAGCGCTTCTCGAACCACTCGATGGCCTGGTCGGGCCTGCCGTGGCGCGCGCAGGCTTCCGCAATGGCGTCGAGGAAGGCGGCGCGCGGCTCGGCTTCCAGTGGCGCGGCGAAGCCCTCGGCGTTGCGCAGAAGCGCGTCGAGCGCCGGCCCCGCCAGCTTGCCCGTGACAAGCTCGTGGAGCCTCGCCACCGCGATCTGGCCCTCTTCGCCGGGGAACTCGCCGCGCAGGAACGGCCAGAGGGCCTCCGCCTCCTGGCCGCGGGTGGGGAACAGGGCGTTGAAGCACGGCTGGATGGCCTCCTGCCCCCAGCGTTCCACCCTCTCCTCGTTCTCCTTGTCCTTGTCTCTGTCCTTCTTCCAAGCCACGGCGAGCGCGGCGGCGGTGTGCACGATGGCCTCCTTCGTGAAGCCGAGCTTTCGCTCCTGCTCGACCACAAAGCGGAGCCATTCCCAGTCGCCGCCTTCGGCGGCCTTGCGGGCGACCTCGGCGAAGGCGGCCCGCCCGGCTTCGCGCCCCTCGCGCTGGGCGGTGAAGGAGGCGAGCCAGACCTCCGCCGACCCGCTGGTCTCACCGCCGGCCGCTTTGGCCTTCTCGGCGGCCTCGATCGCCCTGGCGAACTCGCGCCGCTGCACCAGCATCTCCACCGCCGTCCCGCAGTTGCCGTGGCGCAGCATCAGGTCCAGCGCGTCCTTGGCGCGACGGTTGAGGATGAGCACCTTGGCCGCGGGCCAGACGTCGTCCGCGTCCTTGTCCGCGCAGGCCAGGATTCGGGCGATCAGGGCCTCGAAGAGCTTGCGGTTGCCCAGGAGGCGGTGGTAGGCGGCCACGCGGCCGAGGGCCCCGGGGTCGTCCCTGTGCTCCGCCAGGTCGCGGCGGAACTCGCTCATGTCCTGCCAGCGCCCCAGTTCGGCGGCGAGACCGTCCGCCAGGCCGTCGAGGCCCCACTGGACCGCGGCCTCTCGGGCCTTCTCTACCTGGTCCTTGGCGCGAAGGAAGTAGGCGAGGAGGCGCGCCGCCGTGGTGGCCAGAGGCGTGCCCTTCTGGCCGGCGAAGCGGGCGAGGTGGGCCTCGGCCGGCGCCAACTGCGCGTCGAGCGTGCCGCGCAGCAGGTGAAAGGCCGCGAGGTCGCACGCCTGCTGGTCGTCGCCGCCGGCCGCGGCCACGCGGAGGAGACCCTCCAGCGCGTCGAAGCGCCCGGCCGCGGCCAGGCTGGGGAGCCGCTGGTAGACGAGCGCGCTGAACTTGCCGGGGGTCCCCCCGTCGTCATCGTCGTCCTCGTCCTCGCCCCGGACGGCCTTCGGGCGCTCCATCGTCGTGGTCGTGGCCGCGATGGCCCGCAGCACGCGCTGACCATCCGCCCCTTCTTCGGCGAGCTTCTCGACGGCGTCGGCCGCGGCCGCCGCGTCGCCGTAGCGGAACTGGTTGACGAGGCGGACGACGGCCCTGGGCGTCTCACTGTCGAGGCCGTAGCGGATGGCCTCGACGAGGCGAGCGATCTGGTTGACGACCTCGGCGTCGCTGCTCTCAGCGGTCTCGAGGGCGTGGAGGGCCGCTGGGCCAGCGTCGAGCAGCAGCTTCTCCGCGCGGCGCCGCACGGCAGGGTCGCTGCTCCCAAGCTGTCGCACGGCATCGGCCGGCGCCCCGGCCCGCACCCTGGCCGCACAGAGCGTCAGGCCCAGCGCGGCAGCGCAAACGCTGAATCGGCTGAAGCGTCTCATTCCCACCCCCCAGCCCCCGGGACGTGCCGGGATGATCCTACACCTCGGAGCCGGGGGAGTCAAGGCGCAGACCGCCGGTCAGCGATTCCCCAATCGCAGACGTAGAGGCTGGGGATTGCGTCAGGGGGGCGTCGTGCCGCGGGCTGGGCGACAGCGCGCAGAACGCGCACGCGGCCAGAAAGGCGAGGGCCAGGAGCCTGTTCCGTGTCGAGGGATTCACGCGGGACGCCATGGCACATTGAAGCCGGGGCCAACCAACGCCTGCGGATTCTAGATAACTCGCCACGATTCTCGTTCGTTGTAGCCACAAGCGTCCCGCTTGTGGAAACGCCGCGCGCGGCCTCTAGTCGGCAAGCGGGACGCTTGCCGCTACGATCACCGAGGCAATCGCGTGTGCATGATCGAGCGAGAATCGTGGCGAGTTACTACTCTGGCCACAAATCACTTAGCGCGCGTTCGGAG
>Ga0194112_10009327_pt1 | contig 12509 bp, 9 predicted proteins | sample TA2MahC400mmetaG_FD_146191 | JGI IMG/M metagenome (GOLD analysis project Ga0194112, IMG submission 146191) | Freshwater microbial communities from Lake Tanganyika, Tanzania - TA2015016 Mahale Deep Cast 400m | ecosystem: Environmental > Aquatic > Freshwater > Lake | place: Tanzania: Lake...
GAGGTGGGGATCGAGGACCACCTCGTAATAGGGCGCGCCCGTGGCCGGGTTGCGCAGCACGCCCTCGCCCACGCGCACGACGCGCGCAGAGAGTTCCAGGTCGTTGTGCCCGCGCGTCATCGGGCGCAGCAGCGCGTCCTGGCCTTCCCAAACCTGATCGATCTGCTCGGGCGCAATCGGGGCCACGAGGCGGGGGGCGTCGGCATCGGGCACCAGGGTGGCAACCACAGTGCCGGGCATTGCCACCACGCCGGGGCTGGCCAGCAGGAGGGTATTGATGTGGCCATTGGTGGGGGCGCGGATGTCGAGGCGCTCCTGTTGGGCGCGCACGCCCACGATGCGCTCTTCGAGCTCAGGCACCGTTTCCGCGGCCTGGGCCAGCAGGTCGGCCAGGCCCGCTTGGTAGGTGGCGGTCTGTTGGGCCGCCTCCAGCGCCAGGGTGTCATAGCGGGCCTTTTGGGCTTGGGCCTGGGCCAAGGATTCCAGGCGGGCGTTTTCGACCTGGATCTGGCTGCGCTCGAGGTTGGAGATGACGGTCCATTGGGCCAGCCCCTTGTCTTTGAGCGATTGCTGGCGTTCGAGATCGGCGGCGATGACCTCGAGCTCGCGTTCCAGCCCATCGGCGACCGCCTGGGCAGCCTCGGAGGCCCGGAGGCTTTCCTTGCGCTGATCGGCGATGCTGTCCAGGATCGCGGCATTTTGGGCACGCGCGGCCTCGAAGGAGGCCCGTTCGCGCACCAGGCTGCGCTCGAGTTCTGGCCGCTCTTCGAGTGCCTGCTGGAGGGTGTCGGGCAGGGGCGGGAATTCCTGGGCCCCGTCGAGGAGGGCCTGCACGCGCCAGTCACGCAGCCGGGTCTCAAAGAGGCGGTCTTCCAGGATGCGCCGCTCGACGGCGAGCAAGGTGCCGTCCATGCGCGCGATGGTCGCCCCGGCCTTGACCGCGTCGCCGGGGCGGATCATGATCTCGGCCACCGTGCCCCCGTCGCTGTGGAGGATGTCGATGGCGCCGCCCTCGGTGTAGAGCAGCTCGCCCGTGGTCACCACCGCGCCACGCAGCGTGGTGAAGGTGGCCCAGGTGCCGAAGGTGGCCACCAGCAGGACGGTGGCCATCAGGCCGGTGCGGAGGTGGCGGGTGGGGGTGCGGGGATCGCTCATGCGCCGGCCTCCGGGTTGGGGGTGGAAGGAGAGGGCTGGGGGGTGGGCGGCGCAGGCAGGCGGCGCACGACCGCGGGCAACAGGGCGGCGGGGATGCGATCCGGATCGCCGTGCTCGGCCAGGATCTGGGCGTACTGGTTGACGATGTCGACCACCGGCCCCAGCGCCACCATCCTGCCCTTTTCCAGCACCATCGCATGGGTGGCCAGGCGCAGGACGTCCGGCTCTTGGGAGATGATGGCCATCGCCGCCCCGTCGTCCAAACGCTCGCGCAGGTGGTGGACCAGGGCCTTGGTTTCCCGGGCATCAAGCCCAGCGGTGGGATCGTCCAGGCAGAGGATGGATCGCTTGCCACACAGCGCCTGGGCGCGCAAGATGGCGCGGCGCAGGCCGTAGGGCAGGGCCATCCCCCCGTGGTCTACGGGCTGGGCGTAGCCTTGGGGGAGCGCGATGATGGTGGCATGGATACCCACCGCGCGCGCGGCGGCAATGGCTTCGTCGTCGCTGATGTCGGGGTGGAAGCTGCGGATGATGCTGCCGATGGTGCCTTCGGGCAACAGCGCGTCCTGGCCGAGGTGGCTGATGAAGAACGATCGCCGCCCTTCGGGCCAGTCTTCCAGCGGGATGCCGTCAAAGAGGATGGTGCCGGAGGTGGGGCGCAGGGCGCCCGCCATCAGCCGCAGGGCGGCGCTTTTTCCCGATCCGGAGGCGCCGAAGATGGCCAGGCACCGGCCGGGTTCGAGCCGGAAGCGCATGTCGCGCACCACGGCAGGCTTGTCGGCCGGCGCATAGGCGGCCCCGGTGGTTTCGAGCACGGCACGCGGGGCCTCGGGAAGCACGCCCTTGCGGGGGGCAGGCAGGGGCTCGGCAAAGGCGCGCTGGAGGCCGCGCCGGGCCGTCCACCCGGTGCGTAGCACCGGCAGGCCCGAAAGCAGCTGGTCGAACGGGGCCAAGGCCCGCCCGCCCAGGATGGATCCGGCGATCATCGCGCCCGGGGTCAGCGAGCCTTTGATGGCGAGGTAGGCGCCCAAGCCCAGCAGGACGGATTGAAAGAACTGGCGGAAGGTCTTGCTCACGGCCTGCCAGCCACCCGCGGCGTCGCCGTGCAGCATGGCTGCGGCTTCTGATTTTTCCCGCCCTTCAAACCAGCGCCGACGGGCCTGTCCCACCGCGCCCATGCTTTCCAGCACCGGCAGATCGCGCACCAGGCTGGTTTCCACCCCGGCGGCCGCCCCGGCGGACTGGCTGTAGTGCGTTTCCAGGCGCCGGGTGGCCATAGGGCCAAAGATGGACAGGGCAAACGAGACCACAATACCCCCCAAGGCCGCTGCGGCCAGCAGGGGGTGGAGGAACAGGAGGGCGGCAAAGATAAGCGGTACCCAGATGATGTCGAGCGCGCCCAAGAGCGCGGGGTGGGAACAGGCGCGATGCACCGCGTCGGTTTCGCGCACCACGGCACGGGTGCGTTCAGGGGTGGCGTGGGGGTGGGCGGCGGTATATTCCCGACCGGCCTGGGTCCAGAGCAGCCCAACGCGGGCCATGATGCGTGCCCGAAGGTGATCGAAGAGGCCCATGAACGCAAACAGGGCGGCCATGATGACCGACAGCACGATTAGGGTGTCGACCGAGCGCGAGGCCAGCACGCGATCATAGACCTGGAGCATATAGAGAGGGCCTGTCAAGACAAGGAGGTTGACGAGAAAGGACAAGGCCACCACGGCGACGATCCAGCGTCGGCCTTTGGCCAGGAGTGAGAGGGGGGAGTGCACTGATCAATCCTTTACTTGTGACCGTGGGCCACAGGTGGGCTGAGTGGGGAGGGAATGGGAGAAAAATGCACGGCCCGCGCACAGAACTGTGAACGGGGCACAATCAGGTGGGCATGGGCATCACAGCAGCGACACGTCGGGAAAGATCGGGGCGCCGGTCAAGACCACCACACCCCAGATGGCCACCAGTGTGCTGGCCTCAAACACCATGCGATCCACGTGATGGGGGTAGCGCTGAGCGCTGTACCCGACGGGGACCCGCAGGGCGGCGGCGAAGGCCAGGATGGAGAAGAGGCTGAGGATCAGCGTGAGGGGGGATCCGGTGGTGAGGCCCGCGATGAACACGCCCGCGGCCGGGATGGGCCAGGGGCCGGCAAAGGCGGCGGGGGTGAAGGCGGCCAGGAGGAGGGCCCGTGCCATAAAGAGCCCGCCCTTTTCCCAGGCATGCTGGATGGAGAGCTGGGTGTGGCGCATCGTTTCCGACACCGCCGCGCAGCCAAAGCCCATGGCCAGGGTGGCGGCGGCGATGACCAGCGGGTGGAGGTGGCGCTCGACATCTGCCCCCAAGGCCCGGATCAGGGTGATGTGGGCAATCATCCCGAGGCTACCCGTGATGAAGGCCAGCAGGACGATGCGCAGAACAGGATAGGGGGTGGATGGCGTCATGATCATATCCAAGCAAGGGGCGGCTGTTGGGCCGGCATGGGCGCCGGTTATCAATGGTAGCCAGGATATAGAGCAGGGCGGATGGTTTTCGTAGCGTGGTCTTGCGCCGGTGCATCAACCGGCCGTGTGGCGGTGTTGGGGTTTTTGTACACAAAACGGGCACCGAGGTGTCCGTTTGAAAAAGAGGTGGTGGAGGCGTTGGGCATCCAGGATCACATGGCGCCGCCGCTGGTATCGACGTCCGTGTATTCTGCCTTGCCATACTGGACTGTATGGACGCTCAAGCTGTCTCCGTTCTTGGCAGGGCCGCCATTGAAGCCGATGGTGTAGGAGGTCGCGCCATCTGCAATAGCACACAGACAAGGGTGAGCTGGGTTTTTTGGGCGGGCGGGGGATCCATATAAGGGGAAGAGATAGGAGTCCATCATGTCCCTGCGTACGAGCCTGACCGATCCCTTGCGCATTGCCACCATTGGGGTGGGGGATGGTGCCCTGGGGGTAACCTTGTGCCCGGGCAAAACGACCACCAGCCAAACTGACCCCGACCGGCCGTGGGCACGCGATCTGGACGACGATCTGGACGGCATCGCCCTGTGGGGGGCACGCACCGTTATCACGCTCATCACGCCCGAGGAGATGGAGGCTTTTGGCCTTGGTCCCCTGTCAGGGGCCGGTCTTTCGCGCCTTGCCGAGGGGGTGTTGTTGCGCCGGATGAACTGGGTGCATATGCCCATCTTGGACCGATCGGTGCCCGACGCCCAGACGGAGAAGGCGATGGGCGAGATCTGGGACGCGCTGCTGCCCGCGGTGCGCGCGGGCGAGCGCGTGCTCATCCACTGCAACGGCGGCCTGGGCCGTGCGGGGCTGGTGGCAGCGTTTGCGCTCACGCGCCTGGGCTGTGCGCCCGATATCGCTATCGAGATGGTGCGCACCGTGCGGGGCCCGGGCGCCATCGAGACGCGCGAGCAGGAGATTTTCGTGGCCCGTGGCTGGGCATAGGCCCGCACTCAGTGGTCGGGTGGGGCGGGGAAAAGGCGCGCCACCCGAGCCCCCAGCCGGTCCAGGTAGATAAGCGCCACCGGGACCACCACCAGCGTCATGGCCGTCGAGGAGATAAGTCCACCGATGACCGCGTGGGCCATGGGCGCGTTTTCCCCGCTGCCGCCCGAGAGGTTGAGCGCCATCGGCAGCATCCCGAAGATCATCGCCAGCGTGGTCATGATGATGGGCCGAAAGCGGGTGTGACCTGCCTCCACCAAGGCATCAAAGAGGTGCGCGCCTTCCCGGCGGCGCTGGTTGGCGTTATCGACCAGCAGGATGGCGTTTTTCACCACCAAGCCCATCAACATTATGAAGCCGATCATCGAGAAGATGTTGAGCGTGGATCCTCCCACCAGCAGGCCCAGCATCACGCCCACGAGCGAGAGGGGGAGCGAGAACATGATGGCCACGGGCTGGAGGAACGAGCCGAATTGGGAGGCCAGCACCAGGTAGATGAACACGACGGCCAGCAAGAGGGCGTTGCCGGCGGACGCTGCCGATTCCTGGAGATCTTCCTGTTCGCCGCCAGATGAAACGTTATACCCGGGTGGGACATCAAGATCGGCGATGGCGGCCGTGATGGCCGGGGTAACCTCGCCTAAGTTCTTGCCCGCCAGGTTGGCGCTGATGGTGATGGTGCGCCGCCCGTCCTTGCGCGCGATCTCGGAAGGCCCGAAGGAGGGCGCGATGCGCGCCACCTGGTCGAGCCGGATGGTCTGGCCCGTGGGGCCTATGCCCACGGGCAGTCCGCTCAAGGCATCCGGATCGTCGCGCACCTCTTCCGGAATCTGGAGATGGATGGTGTAGGAGCGCCCATCGGGGTGGGTCCAGTCGCCCGCGTCCTGGCCCTCGAGCATCGGGCTCAACGCATCCCCCACCTGGGCCGGTGAGATTCCCATCTGGCTGGCCTTTTGCGCATCCACCTGGATGGCCAGGATGGGCTGGGCGTCTTCCAGGCTGCTGGTGACATCGCCAATGCCGTCGATGCCCTCCATCCGCCGCATCAGCCCATCCGCCAGCGTTTGCACCCGCGCCAGGGCCGGCCCAGAAATGGCCACCTGGATGGGCGCGCGCCCGCCGCCCATCCCGCCGCCCGCGCCCACCGAGAAGGTGGCGCCAGGGATGACGGCGAGGGCTTCGCGCAGGATGGGGTTGTACGCGGACGTGGTGCGCGTGCGGTCTTCGCGATCGACCAGGTTGACCGTGATGGAGGCCGAATTGCTGCCCCCTGATCGCATCCCGCCCGCCACGGTGGCGTAGGTGCGGTCCACGCCCTCGATGGCACGCAGTACGCGGTCCGCCTGCAAGACCTTGGATTCGGTATAGGCCAGGGATGAGCCCGGGGGTGTTTCCACCGAGACCCGCAGCTCGCCGTTGTCGCTTTGGGGCATGAACTCCACCCCTACCGGGCCCAGCAGGGCAAAACTGGCAAGGAAGGCACCCAGGGCGGCGGCCAGCGTGGTCTTGCGCCATTTCAGGCAGGCCTTCAAGACGCGCACGTAGCCATTGGCCAGCCGCTCAAAGGCCTGATCGAACCGGTTGATGGTGCGCCACACCACGCCCTTCGGGCGGGAGGCGTCGGCGGCCGGATCATACCAGACCGAGGACATCATCGGATCGAGGGTGAAGGCTACGAACAAGGAGATGAGCACAGCCACGGACACGGTGACGCCGAATTGCAGGAAGAAGCGCCCGATGATGCCCTCCATAAACGCCACCGGCATGAACACGGCGACGATGGAGAGGGTGGTGGCGAGCACCGCGAGGCCAATCTCGTTGGTGCCGTCTTCCGCGGCCTGGCGGTGGGACTTGCCCATGTGCAGGTGGCGCATGATGTTTTCGCGCACCACGATCGCGTCGTCGATCAGGATGCCCACGGCCAAGGAGAGGGCCATCATCGTCATCATGTTGAGCGTATAGCCCAGGAAATAGATGGCGCTCATCGTGCCGATGATGGAGATGGGCAGCGTCAGGCCCGTGATGACGGTGGAGCGCCAGGAGTTGAGGAACAAGAACACGATGGCGGTCGCAAGAAGCGCACCCTCGATGAGCATGGCCTGTACGCTGTGGAGGCTTTCCTCCACCTCGACGGCGTTGTCGACCACGATGCGCAGATCTGCCCCCTCGGGCAGATCCTCGGCCACCAGCCGCTCGACCTCGGCGCGCACCGCTTCAGCGATGGCCACGGTGTTGGAGCCTTGGGACTTGATGATGTCGATGGCCACGGATCGGCTGCCATTGAGCAGGGCAACCGAGCTTTCTTCCGCCTCGCCGTCTTGGAGGGTGGCGACATCGCCCAGGCGCACGCTCCGCTCGCCCCGCTGGGAGACGACGATGTCGAGGAAGTCACGGGCGCGCTGGATGCGCCCCTCGATCTGGATGGACTGGTTGCTGCGCCCGTAGGTGGCGGAGCCAGCCGGGATGTCGCGGTTTTGGGCCGAGACGGCACCCACCACCTCTTGCATGCTCAGCCCGAAGGCCTCGAGGCGCTCGGGATCGACGCGAAAGGTCAGCTGCGGATCCGCACCGCCCACGACCGTGGCCGAGCCCACGCCCTGGATGGTGAGCAGGCGCTGGGCGATGGTGTCTTCTGCCAGGGCTGTCAGTTCACGCGGGGGGATGGTTTGGGAGGTCAGCGCGAGGGAGATGATGGCGCGCGCGTCCGGATCAAAGCGGAGCACGACGGGGTCATTGACCTCTTCGGGCAAAAGCCCGGAGATCTGGGCGATCTTGTCGCGTACGTCCTGGGCAGCAGCCTGGGAGTTCACGTCCAGGTTGAAGGTCAAGATGACCGTGGCCGCGCCTGAGCGGGCGGTGGCCTCGATGGTGTCGAGTCCCGCGATGGTGGAGACCGCGTCTTCCAGGGGCTCCAAGACGTCGCTTTCCACCGCCTCGGGTGAGGCACCGGGGTAGGAGGCGGTGATGGCGACGACCGGAAAGTCCACATCGGGCATCTGCTCGATGGGCAGGCGCTGGTAGGAGGCGAGGCCGATGATGATGAGGGCCAGCATCACCATGGTGGTGAAGACGGGCTGGCGGATGCTGATGCGGGTCAAGAACACGGGATCACTCCACCAAGACGACAGGGTCGCCTGCGCGGAGTTCGGGCAGGGCGGCGGTGATGATGACCTCGCCGTCCTTGACACCCTCGCGGATCAGGCTGTGGCGCTCGGTCCAGTCGGGGGTGATCTCGACCGCGGCGCGTTCCAGCACGCCGTCGCGCACCACCAGGACATAGCTGCCCTGATCGTCCTCACGCACCCCGTCCTCGGGGATCAGCACGCCGTCCTGGCTGTCGATGGTGATCTGGCCCACGGCGTACATGCCCCCCAGGAGCGCGCCGTCCGGGTTGGGGATGCGGATGAAGACGGAGGTGGCGCGGGCCTGGGCGTCGGCGACCGGGTTGATACGCTCCAAGACGCCGGTGAATGTACCGTCGGCACCATCGGCCTGCACACGGACCTGCTGCCCGGTGGCGAGGCGCGCGGCCTGGGCCAGGGGGACGCTGGCCTCGAAATCGACCGCGCTGAGATCGGCAATGCGCACCACGGGCGCCCCCGCGGCGATGGTGCTGCCGGGGTTGGCCTCCCGTGCCACGACCACGCCCGCAATGGGGGCACGCAAGGCCGCGTTCTCGACGTCCAGGGTGGCCGCGGCCAGGCTTTCGCGCTGCCCGTCCAGCTGGGCCTCCAGGGCACTGACCTCCCCTTCGGCCTGGTCAAGCTGGGCCTGGGTACTTCCACCGCGGCCCACGAGGGCGCGGGTGCGATCGCGCTGCGACCGGGCCAGGGTCAGCTGGGCCTCGGTGGCGGCCACGGTGGCCGCCTGTGCCCCCCGCGCCCGTTCCAGGGGCTCGGGATCGAGGCGCATCACGACGGCGCCTTCTTCCACCCGGTCGCCCACGCGCACGCTGACCTCCTGGACGCGCCCGCCGACCGGACCAGAGACATCCACGCTCTCTCTGGGGTGGATGGTGCCGGTGATGCGCAGCGTGCGATCCACTGGGGCCACACGGGCGGTGGTGTATTCTTGTGCGTTGATCTCCATCCGCAAGGGGGCAGAGGCCAGGGTTTCGGATGCGAGGGGTGCAGACGCCACGGGGGTCCCTTGCGTGGCATACCAGCCACCCCCTCCGGCCAGCAGAAGCACAACCACGACCCAGGGCCAGCGGCGCTTGGGCAGGGGCGGCAGGCCCTCCTGTTGGCGTGCGCGGTTGGCACGCTCGCGCTTGCTCAAGGCCCATTCGGGCGCCTGCGGGGATGGGGTCTGTGCCATGGGGTGCATCCTGTGGTATGTTTGCAGCCTGTGCAAAACGGAAACCCCAAGATGGCGTTTCCTGGTCCTAAAGAAAAGGTCCTTGGGGTGTCAGGCCATCAAAATTCGAAGGGCGAGGTGTCCGACAGGCCTGCATCGGCGAAGAAGTCGATCTCATGGCCCTCCTCCACCGCCGCGGCCGGCGTGGTGGGTGCGTCGTCGAGGGGAGCCGCCACCTGTGCCCCGGGTGTGTCGTGGCCTGCAGGACTCACGGGGGTGGCTTGGGGCGGAGAGTGGGGAGGGGTGGTGTCCGGGGTGGTGCTGGCCATGCCCGGCATCTTGCGCACGGTGCCCAGGTAGGGGCGCACGCAGACCTCGGTGGCGTAGCGCGTCTGGCCGTCGCTGCCCTGCCACTGGCGGTGCTCCAGCACGCCTTCGACATAGACGAGGTGCCCCTTGGCCAGCATGCCCACCAGCCGGCGGGCGACCTTCTCTGAGTGGATGACGACCGTATGGCCGTCGGCGCGGGTGCGCATCTCGCCGGTGCTGGTGTCGCGCCATGATCTGTTGGTCATCACCCGCAGCGTGGCGATGGCGTTGCCATTGGAGAACTCCCGCAATTCCGGATCGCGCGCCAGCCGCCCAATCAGCAAGACCTTGTTCATCATGGGCGTTTGTCCTTTTTACAGATCTGGGGAAGATGGGGATGGTAGGGCTTGGTGCAGGCGGAACGGATATAGGGACATTTTTGCCAAACCTGCCCTCGCCCCTGGGTAGACAATTGTCTGCACATGGGCAGGATTTGGCCGATGTGAACCCCAAAACAACGGGTTTGTGAACACAAAGCCGAGAAGGGGGTTGGCGGTCCACATTTTCGTGCTATGTGTTAAGCACAGTTGCAAAGAGAGGCCTGCACATGCTGACACTTCTTCTCGTAGACGATGATGATGATCTGCGCGAAGCCCTGGCGGAATCGCTGGTGGATACGGGACGGTTCGAGGTGCTGGAAGCCTCAACCCTGGAAGATGGGAAGGCGGCGGCCAAGGCCAGCCGCTTTGACCTGGCCGTGCTCGATGTTTCCTTGCCGGATGGGGATGGGCGCGACCTGGCACGCTGGCTGCGCGACGACGGCTGCCGCCAGCCCATCGTGATGCTCACGGGCAATACGGAAGAGTCGGATCAGATTCGCGGCCTGGCGTCGGGCGCCAATGATTACATCTCCAAGCCCTTCCGCTTTCCCCTGCTGCTCGCGCGCATCGACGCCCACCTGGACCAATACGCCCGCTCCGACTCCGCTGATTTCGGCTTTGGCAATGTGCGCTTTGAGAGCAACCATCGCCGGGTGGTGCTGGCATGCGGATCCAAGATCCGGCTGACCGACAAGGAGGCAGGCATCCTGCGCTACCTGTCGCGCCAGTCTGATCGCACTGCCAAGCGCGATGCGCTCCTCGATGCGGTGTGGGGCTACAATGCGGGGGTCTCGACGCACACGCTTGAGACGCACATCTACCGGCTGCGCCAGAAGATCGAGCCCGATCCCACCAACCCCACGGTGCTCACCACCCAACAGGGCGGGTATATGCTGGCGCCGGCTCAGTAGGGGGTCTGCTACACACGGCACCCTGGAGAAAGACCGGCCTGACATAGGTCGGTCTTTTTTTATCAGGGCGTAGGGGATCTGTGCCCTGATGGGGTGTTGGACTGGGACATCCCATAGACATGGCCATGCCTGCTGCGGTCTACAAAATCTGTCGCGAGATCCAAACCCGGCATGTATGTTCGCTTAGCGGGCGCAAGTTTTGGATGATGGCTGTGATGGCCATCTTGCCATGGGCAGTGGTGGCCTCTTGTGTGTAATAATCGAGCCCACCTGGCCCCCATGCCCCTTTTGGGGTGGCGGCCTCCTGATAGGCGCGCTCCAGCCAAGAGGCCCATACCCCGCCCCCTCGCCAGGCCATGTCTTTCCCCCGCGACAAGGCCTCTTGATAGGATGCGGTGAAAGCCCCGGGGGACGCATCCGGGTCGGCGCGCCAGGGCGTAGGAAAATCGGTGGGCGCAGGCGGTCGTTTTTGCCGCCGCAACGTGGCGATGCTTTCGGGTGGATAATGGATGGGAAAGAGGAGGGAGCGGGCGTCGCTGCGCACAGCTCGCCAGTGCCGGTGCATAGCGCCCTCCAAGATGCCCGTGGCGCTCCACAGCATCTCGGCACGGTGTTGGGGGGCGAAGGAGAGGGCAAAGGGCTGTGTGGAACACCCATCCCCATAGACGGCCCACCATCGTCCGTCTTGCGATTCGCGGAGGATGCGAAAAAAGGTTGTGTGTGCGCGGGTATGAGACGGTGTTGCCATCTTCCGCATATGGCCCACCCCTGCAGCTTAGCAAGGGTTTGCATGTATGTTGGGCATCTGTGATGCCCCTCCATTTCAGTCGAAACTGCACCACAATCCTCTGCCAAGCATTTAGCGAAGACTTATCCACACCACCTCTAATCCGCCTGTGCGGCAGCCATCGGCCGCGCCATTCGGGGGGGCTCTGCCACTTCTCAGCCGCCTGTGCGGCGGCAATCTCGTCCGGGTCGTCCCGATCGAGCCTCTCCTTCTTCTCATCCGCCTGTGCGGCGGCAATCCTGAAAGCCTGAAAAACCCACGGATTGACAGTCTTCTCAGCCGCCTGCGCGGCGGCAATCTCGCAGTTTATGAAGAAAAACAACCTTTGATACTTCTCAGCCGCCTGCGCGGCGGCAATCCTGGAAGGCATTGTCGTTTTCAATGCCCTGATCTTCTCAGCCGCCTGCGCGGCGGCAATCATGCCCTCCTCTTCCACCCACCGGATGAGGCTCTTCTCAGCCGCCTGCGCGGCGGCAATCCAGGTTATTTTCAGCCTTCAGGCGGCCCGTCACTTCTCAGCCGCCTGCGCGGCGGCAATCTCTGTGTCATTGCTTCGCCTTCGGGAGATGGACTTCTCAGCCGCCTGCGCGGCGGCAATCGTGTATGCCACTTCCTTGCCCGCAGTTGCCATCTTCTCAGCCGCCTGCGCGGCGGCAATCATGTGCCCCTACCGGGACACCTGCCACGGCCCCTTCTCAGCCGCCTGCGCGGCGGCAATCACGCCGTGGCCGCTGCGCGCACATCGGGGGGACTTCTCAGCCGCCTGCGCGGCGGCAATCCGCCATCGTTTCCACGTCGCGAAAGAACGCGACTTCTCAGCCGCCTGCGCGGCGGCAATCGCCTCCTGGGGGGCGCTGCGGGTCAGGGAACGCTTCTCAGCCGCCTGCGCGGCGGCAATCGGGGGCAGACCACACACAAAGACCGGCCTCAACTTCTCAGCCGCCTGCGCGGCGGCAATCTTACGGGGAGAGCGCGACAACCGGAGCCGGTGCTTCTCAGCCGCCTGCGCGGCGGCAATCAGCACAGGCCTGCAACGGGGCGTACCGCGCAACTTCTCAGCCGCCTGCGCGGCGGCAATCGGTTTCACGCGTCGAAAGGCAGCGGCGGCTCACTTCTCAGCCGCCTGCGCGGCGGCAATCAAGGCAACCTATGCCGAACATGCCTTTCCCAACTTCTCAGCCGCCTGCGCGGCGGCAATCGCGGCCTGCCTCTCCGCGAACCATATCCATTTGCTTCT
>Ga0194112_10009330_pt1 | contig 12506 bp, 17 predicted proteins | sample TA2MahC400mmetaG_FD_146191 | JGI IMG/M metagenome (GOLD analysis project Ga0194112, IMG submission 146191) | Freshwater microbial communities from Lake Tanganyika, Tanzania - TA2015016 Mahale Deep Cast 400m | ecosystem: Environmental > Aquatic > Freshwater > Lake | place: Tanzania: Lake...
TGGGGAGCGCTCACGGTGCTTTGCCCTCTCCGAGAAGGCGCGCCAGCGTCCCGAGGATCGGGGCATTCCGCACGGCGCGTATGCCCGCTTCGTCAAACTCGCGGGACCAGCCCATGCGCGGAACATCCGTCCGCTCCGCTGACCGACTGTAGAACGGGACGCCGAACTCCTGCATATGCACGGCGTCGCGGGCTTCCTGTGGGAGACCCAAGAAGGTCTGCTTGTACTCTTCCCGCTCTTCCGCGGAGAGGGTCCCGTAGAAGCGGTCGAACGTCGCCCGTTCCGGATCGCGCGCGCCGATCATTCCTGCCTCTCCGCGCTCAAAGGTTCATCCGCGCTTGAGCCCAAGTTCGCGGTCATCCTCTTCCTTACGCTCTCGGGCGGTCATCTGCTCGCGTCGTATTCTCTCTCGTTCCTCAAAGTCCTTGGGCGCACCCGGAGGCGGATTGAAGCCGGCGGCCCCATGCGTCGGATAGGACGTGTCCAGCGCCTTCTTTCGCCTCGCCTCTTTCGCTCCGGGTATCTCCTCCGCTGCCTCGCCACCGCCCCCGCCAGCCTTGAACTGCTGGAACTTCTCAGCGAGGGATTGCGGTCCGCCCTGCCCGCCGAAGTGCTGGCCGGCAAGCGCCCGGGCCGCCTCACGAAGACCAGAGCCAGGTATCATGCTTTCGCCGGCCAGAAGATTGAACACCGCCTGCGCGACCTCCCCTTGACTCGCCGCCTTCGTCCTCTCGACACTCAGCATCTTCTCCTGAAGCCCGACCAGTTCCTCCTGGGGCACTCCCAAGGCCCTCAGAGCGCGCATCGCAGGCTCGAGCTGCCCCTCGGTCCGGCCCAGCGCCGAGTTGAAGGCGTTCTGGTAGAGCGCCTGGCGCACCGCCGGGTCGGCGTGGCTCCCGATCATCCGGCGCACCTCCTTGATGGAGCCCGTGTCACCCGCCAGGACATGCTGCATCAGGGCACCGACGCGGGCGCTCTGTTCGTTGATGACCGGCTGGCGGAGCCGTTGAAGATGCATCTCCGCCATCTGCTGGACCATCGCCGCACCCTTGTCGTCCCCCGCGAGTTAGGCACCCACGGCAGCATCGTGGACGAGCTTCATGATGGCGTCGTACTTCGTCCCGTAGTCGTAGGGACTCTGCGCGTGCCCGATCAACTGAGTCCCCAAGTTGCCCAGGAATGCCCGATAGGAAAGCTCCGCCGTTTCGGAGCGCTCGCCTTTTCGGAACTCCTGCTTCAGCTTGGCCAGGGTCAGTTTCCGTTCCTGCTCGGCCAGCGGGAACATTGAGGCATCATGCCTTTCGGCGGCTTTGGCACGCCGAAGCGCAACATCATGGAGGCCCTGATCCATGGCCAAGCGCGCTTTCGCTTCCCCGGCGATCCTCTTCTCGGCCGCTTGCTTCAGCGCGATGTCCTTCTCTTGTCCAGCCGCCAAGCGTTCTTCCGCCTTTTCCTGGACCGCCGTTCTTCGCTCCTCTTGCTCCAGGAGCCCCTTTCGATGCTCGGCCTCCTCGCCGAACTGGATCGCGCCCATGAGCGCACGGCGCTTGCCTCGGTCCTTGATGCGCATCGCGCGAAAGGCCTTCTCCTCCGGCGACATCAGGCGGAAGCGCTGGCTGCGCGAGGGTATTGTGGGCCGAGCCCTGGTCAGTTGCGGCCCAAGCGCGCTCTCCGCCGCCGCAGCCAACCCCGAATCGCCTGCCGACCAGCGCGATGCCCGACGCCTTGCCTCCAGGCGCTCGTAGATGCTCGACAGGTCGGGCACGCGGTGCATGGCAAAGCCGCCGCCAGGAGGTCGAGCCGCGGGCCGCGCCGCGCCGGTTAGCCGGTCTCTGCGTTCCTCTGCCGTCTCGTCACGGATGCGGCCCCCGTAGGGGTCTGTCAAACTCGAATAGGTTCTCGCCATGATCAACGCCCTCCTTTCGCAAGGCCCAAGGCGGCCAAGTGGCGGATGTGGCCCGCGTCCCTCCGGCTCTTTGCAGCCGCGGCTTTCTTCTTCATCCGTTGTTTCGCCATCAGATACCCCTTCACAAAAGGCGTGCACCTGATTCCGCAGGATGCTCGCTCATGCCCTCCCCTTCGCCGGTTCCCCGGCTTCGGCGCCGCTGTCCGCTTTGCCAGACAACCGCCGAGGAGAAGTACCCTCTTGAGCCGGCACGGCTGCCGCCGCGGCCCGGGCCAGCTTCCTGACCAGTTCAGCCACGGCCGGGAAACCTTCCGCACTGACACAGAAGCCCGCCTTCATCGGCTGCTCCCCGTCCACGGTCATTGCGAAGCAGCGGAGGTCGGCGCAGACGCGGCCGCGGACCTTGACGAGCCGGGCCCTGACCGTCTGCATCGCGTTCTTGGGCGCCGTGCCGACGATGGCCAGCACCTCGATCCCACTCTCACCACCCGCCATTGGACACCTCCTTGCCTCCCGACCTTCCATACGGCTCAGCACTCGCGAGTCGCCACCGGCCCGAGCCGGTAGCGCGTCGCCTTGGGTTTTTCGCCGGGCGCCGCTGTCTTGAGGCTCGTGCCCGGTGTCACGACCTCGAGGAAGCCAAGCGATACCAGAAGCGAGAGGAGCTTGTGGGCCTCTCGAAAGCCCACATCCCCCAAGAGTTTCGCGGCCGGGCGCGAGCCGAGCCAGAACTGCCCGTCGCGCTGCGTCCGCGCTAACTCGACACAGATCCGCGCCAGCATCTCGATGTTGCTGCCCAGTCCACCAACTGCCGCAGGAACCGGCGCTCTGCGGGCACTGTCAACCACTTGCTGCATGATGGGAACCCCCAAAGGCACACGAACCCGCGCCCAGGCGTGGGCAAAGTCCGCAAGGGTTTCGTCAAACGGCTTGGTACCTATGACCTCATAGGCAAGCCGGTACCACTCGCGCAGGACAGGCACGAGCTCCCCGACGGGCCGCCCCACGAAACTCTCAACCCCGAGCAGTCCCCGAGCCAACTCGAACAGCCGGCGGTTGCGCTGGCCGACCGCCGTGGGAATCGTGCTACGAATGAGTTCCTGCACGTCCACGGACAGAGAGGACAGAGAGGACAGAGAGGACAGAGAGGACAGAGGACCACGGAGCAGACTCATGCCACCATGCCCCCGGCCGCCGTAGACTCCGTGATCTATGTTCTCTCCGTCCGCCGACCCTTCTTCCCTTCCCAGGCCCTCAAAGTCGCCCAGGTTGAAGCGGCGGGCGGGCCGCCAGTCCACGACTTGCACCGGGAGCCGTTCCCCGCCCCTGCAGTTGAACGTGCCCGGGACCCGCAGGATGCGCGGTGGGTCGCTCACCTTGTCGAGCTTGGGGTTGACGGCTTCCCGCAGCGCCTGCATGACCCGGCAGGCTTCGGCCACGGGGGCAAGTTCGCGCAGCGGCCAGTACCAATGCTCGCCACGGCCCGTCGCGACTCGGATGCTGGGGGCCAGGCCCCCGAGCGCCTTCCGCCTCTGCGCCGCCCCCGCCGCCCCATCCCCGAACGCCTTGAAGTCCACGTCGAGCCAAAGGCACGTCGCCCACTCGACGGCACTCCGATCCCCCTTCCGCCGCGCACGTGGGCAGACCCCGAAGTAGCAGTCCCCGTCCGCGGGCAGAGGGGGCAGCGCGTCGAGGGGCAGGCGCCGGAACTCCTGCCCCATGCGCCCGTTCCGCTTCACCCGGAACTCCACGAAGCCCTCCGCCCCCTCGTGCAGGGCCCGGAGGAAGGTCAGAGCATCAACCCCATTCGCGCCGTCCGCGTTCAACGCGCGCCCTCCGAGGCCAGGGCATCGAGGTAGGTACGCACCTCTCGCAATCGCCAGCGCGTCGCCCTCTTGCCGAAGGAGATGGGCAAAGGGAAGCCGTTGACGCCCGCCCGCCGCTTGGCGGCAAGAGTCCAGATCGCCCGAGGCGACAGGTGAAGCAGTGCCGCAAGTTCCTTGACGGTGACGAGGCGGCAGGCGTCGAGGTCGGCGGGGTCGGGGGGCGGGGGCGCGGGCGAGGGGGCGGGTCTCACGAGTGGCCCTCCTCACCCTCGGGCCACGGCACACGGCGCAGCTCGTTGGCGGCGGCCCGCGAGATAGCCCAGCGGTTCCCGATCTGGTAGGCCCCAGGCAGTCGCCCGACACACGCGAGGCGGCGTAGGGTCTCGGGGTGCCTACCCGTCACGCGGGCCAGCTCCCTCAGGGTCAAGTCGCGCGTTCGAGTCATCTCGTATCCTCCAAACGCGGCATCCTCACACCGCTGCCTATAAGATACGGCACGAACGCACCACTGTCAACGTAAATGTTTGGTACACAATGACTTCGGGTGGGCTTAGGTGGGCTTGGGTGGGCTTCTCAGGTGGGCTTTACGGGAGTGATCTTACAGAATCCCCACGCCCTGCAGCGCCTAGTTCATGGCCTACTTCTGCGCGCGCTCTCCCACGTATGCCGCGACTTCATCACCATTGTAGAGGTGCGCCTTCCCGCTCCCACGGGCCGCGCGGTAGAGCGGCAGGGGGAATCCGGTGTCTGTCAAGGCCCAGTTCTGGATCGTCCTGAACGTCCTTCCGTACCAAGAGTTCTTGCCGTTCCTGCGCTCCTTGAATATCTGGCGCAACGTCTGGCCCACAGCCCCACCCTTGCTGCCCTTGTCGCCACCCTCGACACCCAGAGTTGAGAACCACTCGGATAGGTCGCGGAGTCCGTTGATCGGGTCAGGACACCAGGGGGGAAGCGGCGGCAGCGAGTCGAACATCCCCCGCGCATCACGGAGCAGGGAGTAAGCCTTCTTGTATCGTGGCGAGGCCCACGCACATTGCTCCGAGTCGGCTATGCGCCGCACCAAGACGACCCAGACCTCCAGAACGCCACACAGGTCGCCCAGGAACTTCTCAGGGATGCACTGCCCGTAGGCTTTCGCCATGCTGGCCAAGACGATGGTGGGGAGGTTCTCCAAGGCCGGGACGATTCCCCGGCGTTTGAAGTGCTCTGGCCACCTCTCGATTTCTCGGTCTGCGAACGCCTGCGCCTCCCGCCCGAACCGCTCGACCACCGCCTCCCGCCCGAACCACTCGACCGACGTCTCGGGCGCCTTTGTGGCAGGTTCGGACTTCTCAGGCAGGGGCAAGCGAAGCCGCTCAGCGATGCGCTCCGCGAGCTCCGGCGCCGACTGCTCGAGTCGATCGAAGACCCGTTGCAGGTCCTTCTTCCCAACGAGGGAGCCAGCGGGTTCCTTTGCTGCGTTGCCCTCTGCCACAGGTTCAACGTCGTCGCGGAGACTCATCGGGTCGCTCTCCCGACTCGCTCTTGGAAGGAGAGGGCCGAGGCAGCGGCGAGCGTACCGTGTTCGGGAGCTACCCTAGCCTCGGCCCCACTGAGACGTCACAACTGCCACCGCCGGCCACTCGGTTGAGCCACGGGCGACCGCTTCCCACGGATGGGCGTGATCGCTGGCGGCACGTTCTCCAGTTCAGCCGACCGTTCCTTCTTCACCACGGACGAGCCAGCAGGCCGTTGCCCCGCGAGGAAGTACGCCAGGGCGGCCCCGACGAGGATCGCCCCGAGCTGGACGAGGAGCCGGCCGCCGTCAATGTAGGCGCCTCGACTCCACGGCTGCGCGCGTGTGCCCCTGTCCACGGCCGGCCAGTCGCCCTCTTGCGGGCCATCGAAGATGAAGCGATAGCGCAGGGCCTCTGCCCGCTCCCCGCCCAGCTCGAAGCCGGGCAGCTCGAAGCCACCGTGCAGGGCCACTGTCGGCTTGCTCACCCAGCACACCCAGGGCGGCCACAGGAGCGAGAGCGCCGCGGCGGCCGCAGCCACGATCAACACGATCCGCTGATTCTTGCTCATGGTCCGGCCCCCTGCGCGACATCGCCTTGCGGCATCCTGCTGCGGACGAACGCCTTGAACGTCGCCGCGTCCACGCGGAATGCCCCGACCGCCCATACCCTGAACCGGTACTGGCGAGTCAGTTGACCGTGTACCACGTCCTCGACGGGCACCCGGGTCCACCGGCAAATGGTGGACACCGAGCGCCCCACAAAGTCAGCAGCTTCGGCGAGCGTCCAGGCCGGCTGCTGCTGGTATCCAGGCCGTACCGTGTCCGTTGTCGTCACACGCGGTCTCATCGTTTCACCTCCAAACCCGCCAACGCGCGAAGGGCTGTATCTGATTCCGCGCCACAGACTGGCCCGTTCAGCCAGTCACCCACTGGCACGACTTGGCACGCTTGTGCGCCCGCCCCACAACGACCCAAGGGACCCGGGCGCGAAACTGGCAACAAACCCGAGACAAACGTGAGAGAACGAGCATGTTTCTGTGCGCTTTCGCGTAGTAGATGTCTGCTTTTCCTGACACCGGATTTCTGCCCACTCATGCTGTGCCTCCGTTCCCCGCGTTCGGCGCTCCCGAGCCGCCTCGACGCCGAAGCTCCGGCCCCTCGGGCCCCACGACGCGGATCCCAAAGTGCCGCGCCAGCCTGTCCGCACTGTCGAGGCGCAGCGTCCCCTGACCTGCCAGGAAACGGCTGAGGCAGGGCTGGCACACCCCTGTCGCTCTGGCGATCCCCCGCAGCGACTCGTCGGCCGCGCCCAGCGCCTTCTTCAACGCTTCGCTCATGGTCTCGGTCGCTGCGCGTCTCACTGTGGACTCCTGCCCTCCCCCCCGATGCTCATATCTATCACACCCGCGCCAACTTGTCAAGCCCAATCGCGGAGAAGCCCGGATTTTTGCCAACCAGAGAGAGACGGATCAAGGGGCGGGCGGCGAGGCCACCGGTCTCCGGCCCTCCCCCCGGTCCCCCACCGGCCGGTTGCCTCTGCCCACGGCCTGCCCACCGCCGCCCGACCCCCTGCCCACGTCCGCAGGATGGGACGCGCGCCCGCCTGCCCACGCCACCCCCACAGCCCCGGTGCCCTGTCGCGCCCGCTCGAAGCCCCTGCCCCAGGCCCCCACGGAGGCCCCCGCGCCCGACTGGACGCCCACGCCGAGCAGCCCGCGGCCCCGTGGCCGAGCAGACCACCACGCCCCAACGACCGGCAGCATGACCACGACGAGCGCCCCCGCCCCACTCCCCAACAGCCCCACCCCACACCCGACCACGGCGCCAGGATGCGGACCAGCTCGACGGCGCCGCCCCCCGCTCCTCGAGACGCCGCCCATGCCCCCGCAGCAGCCCCAGGAAGGCCCCCCGCAAGGCCCAGGACACCAGGCCCGCGGCCCGCTTGACCAGACGACCCTTGACCACGCGCCCGACGAGGCCCCCAGCCCGCGCGCCCAGGACTGGGAGCAGACACCCGACAACAACGGGTCAGGAGAGCAGATGACCAGGACGACGACGGCCCCCACGACACCAGACACCCCCGCTCCGCAAGGAAGGCCCAAAAGAGAAGGCCGGGAGCGCCCGACACCGAGCGCCCCCGGCCCATGTCCCCAGGATAGGGGATCAAGCGAACCGTGCCACCGTCGCGCACTTCAGCGGTTCGCGCAGCGAGAACACGTAGATCAGCGCGTTCGCGCCATCCCGGTCCGTGCCCACGACGACGACCGGCCCATCTTCATCCACCTTTACCGAGACTTCGGCGTACCGGCCCAGCAGACCCATCGCCCGACACGCAATGACCCTCGCCCGAGACAGCGTGGCATATCGCAGCCCGAGCTCCACCCGATCCCCGTCCACGCCCTTCTGCCTGTCCATGACCAGACCCCTCATGCAAGGACCGCCTAGACGGGTGACACAGCACTGCCGAGACATCGGCGGGCATCCCGTCCAGGCGGTCCAGCCTTTGCGATCATCGGGGCAACCTCAACAGTGCTGTGTCACCTTCATTCTACCCCAGGTTTCCGCCCCTGTCAAGTGCCCGGAATATACGATTCTTAGCGGATTTCGCGGGAGAATCCGCCAATTGGCGTAAACTCAGGATGGCCCCCGGACGCCCACGCGCAGCCCATCATCCCCGACCCCGACACGCCCCGTACACCGACGACCACCAGCCCAGCGCCACCCCCGGCACTTTACGACAACGGGCGGATATGTGCCCCAATTTACGCCAAACAGCGTAAATTGCCGTGGTCCGCTCTGGCCCTGCCCGAGGCCCGGTTGACCCTGCCCCCAGGCTCCCCAGTTCTCGTACCGAGTCCTTGCCACATGCCGGCCCCCACGTATCATCCCCATGCTCACGACAGCTTCTTGTCACATGCCGATCTCAAGTATGGGGCGCATGCTCAGGCCGACGGCCCGGACGTCCGGGGCCGCGCCATCCCACATCCAGGAAGGCCTGCCGCAGTTCTCCCCCGTGCCCCACCACACCAGCCCCAGGCCCGCTCCAGGACAGCCATGGCCGAGGCGAGGCCCCGGCTTCCCGCCGAGGAGAAGCCCGAGCGAGAAGGCCAGCACCCCGTACCGGCTTCCCAGGTCGGCTTGCACGGTCTCGACCATCCGCCCGCGCCCCTACTTCGCCGGGCGGCACGAGGGGCACGGCTTCCACATCCCCGGCTTGACCTCGATGCGGCCCCGCCCGTTACACGTCGAGCACTCCGGGGCGGGCAACTCCCTTCGACCCCGCGCCCAGCCCAGGTCACAGCCGAGCACTTGGCCGGTCGTGGCCGGCAGGCGGTCCCGCGCCGACTTGGGCGCCGGACCAGTGAGCGCACGGGAATCAGAAACGGGGCATTCTACGGGCATTCCGCGTCCCCCTGGTGTAGTGGTAGCCACGTCCGGATAGGCCCCCCAAGAACGCGGGCGGATCGGGCGGTTCTCTGGCCTCTGGCGCAAGGATTGTGTCTACAGGTTCCGGCGATAGCGGGCCTGTCGGCGCCGCCGGGACGCTCGGGCCGCCGCCCGCTTGCAGACCGGGCAGAGCTTCTTGAAGGGCGCCAAGGGGACGGCCCCGCACCCAGAGCAGAGGCGTTCCACGCCACGGCCCGCGGCAAGGCAGGCCCCCTCGACGGCGGCATGCGGGTTCGGGGACAGGTCGTCACGCTTGGGCTTCTCAGCCTCGACGGGCACCGTAGCTGTGAGGGCCTCGACGGGCGGCGCTTGGGGCGTCGGCTCGCGGCGCGTCCTCGACCACCACGCCCCGCCGGCGAGGTGGAGATAGGCGCGGAAGATGGGTTCGGGCGCGGACAGTGCCGGCCCCTGTTCTGCCCAGGGACACCGCTTCGGCGGGTCGAGCATGAGCCGGCAGCGCTCCCTGCCCCGCGCGTGTTCGGCAACGCACCGCCATCCGCCGCGCAGGTTGGGGCAACGCTCCCGCGCCCAGGACGCCAGCAGTGCCGCCGCCGCAGGGCAAGGTGCGGCAGCCCGCTCGGGGGCCGACGGAACCGCCGTGGGGCACGTGGGGGCCTCTGGCGGGACACCTATGGGCAGGGCCGTGGCGTCGAGGGTCGTCATGCCGTCGCCCTCCCTGCGAGGCGCCGTTGACGCCGGACCCGCCGCAAGGCTTCGCGGGCGATCTCCCGGTCCCGCTCCCGCCGCGCGTTGCAGTCGCGCCGCACGACCTCCAGGACCGCCGCCCGAGCCATCGCGGACAGGCCCCGCCAGGCGGCCCGGACTTCGGCCAGGTCGAGGGGCAGCCGGGCACCGGGGAGAGGGCTTCCCGGCGCCCCAGGAAGGGCTTGTTGAGCGCCAGAAGTGGCGCCCAAGTCGGGGAGCGTCGCCGTAAGTCCAGACAGGCTTTCACTTGGAACGCAGGGCTTCCGGCTTCCCAAGCTGAATGTCGCGAGTTCGATCCTCGTCGCCCGCTCCACCCCAGAGGGCAGTGGCCACAGCCGCTGCCCTTCTGCATTTGGGCTAAGAGACTATCTCAGAACCCACGCGGGCTGCGTTGCCGGCGTGGGTTTTGAGGTAGTTTCTAAGTGGCTTTCAGCGATTCGGCTCATTGGAGCGATGACTGCCTGAAGGCAGGACTCCAAACCGGTCGCTCTCCTGGTTCGGAGGCCTGCCTTTGGGCAGTCTTGGTGCCGCTGAGAGCGCGGCCGAATCGCTGAAAGGCATTCAGACGCCGCGGGCACGGCGCCATTGGGCGAAGGCGGCGTCGAGCTTCTTCCAGTTGCCCGCCTCCCGTATCTTCTCGAAGGTCTCGGCCTCCTTCTCGAGGAGGTGGATGACGAAGGCGCCGGCCTCCTCGGCGACCCGGCGGTCCACCACGTCGGGGTGGTCAATGTCCATCTCCTCCCCTCGCTGGTAGATGGTGATTTCCTCGGAGGGGAAGTAGGCGAGAAGGGTTCGCTGGTCGCTCACGGGGTTCTCCTTGCGGCTGTCAGGGCCGCGTGGCGGGGGCGGGCGATTCGGCCTCGATGGCCTTGAGAGTGGACCTGGCGGTCTCGGCATCGGGGAGCTTGGGGTCGAGCGCGAGGGCGATGCGCAGGGCGCGGCGTGCCCGGTCCTTGCGGCCGCGGACGAACTCGACCATGCCGAGGTGGTAGTAGTAGAGGGGGTTGCGTGGTTCGAGGGTGACGGCGGCCAGGATGTCGGGGCGCGCGGCATCGGGTTTCTTGGCGAGGAAGCGGATCCAGCCGAGCGTGTCGCGGGCAGCGGCGCTGGGGTCGCCCTCGACGGCGCGGGTGGCCAGGCGCTCGGCCTCGGCCAACTGGTCCGGCTTGTGGGTGGCGTAGAGCCAGGCGAGCGCGCGGGCGGCGGCGAGGTCGTCGGGCGTGGCGTCGAGGACGGCGCGGTAGGCCTCGATGGCGGCGTCGAGCCTGCCCCCCGCCCGCAGGCGGTCGGCGGCGGCGCGCCGCCGCCCCGCCGCCTGCTTGCCCAGCATCGCGGCGCCGCGCGCGTAGTCGGCAAAAGCGGCGTCCGCCTTCCCCTGCTTGTCGAGGATGGAGGCGAGAACGAGATAGGCTTCGCCCGTGCTGGGGCAGGCGGCAACGAGCTGTTGTGCGTGGGCGAGCGCGGCTTCGAGCTGCCCCGCGCTGGCATGGGCCTCCGCCGCCTCCTGGAGCCAGAGGGGGGCGTCCGGCGCGACCCTGGCCGCCTTTGCGAACAGCTCCCCCGCCTTGCCGTGCCATCCCGAGCTCGAGGCCTCGTAGGCCGCGAGGACCGTGGCTGCCAGGCCCCTGTCCTTCGCCAGGGCCGGGAGCGCCCCCCGCAGCCAGCCGCTCCTGACCGGGTCGCTCTTGGCGGTCTGCGCCAGGAGTTCCTCAGCGGCATTGCCCCTGCTCACGGCCGCGAGCAGCACCACCAGGGCGTCGGTGACCGCCGCCCGTTTGCCGGGCTCCGGCGAGGCCTCCTTCAGGACGGCCAGGGCCTTCTCCGGGGCATTCTGGCCGAGGAACGCGATTGCCCGCCTCCGTTGGAGGTCTGCGCGCGCCGGGCCCTCGGGCGTTCGTGCAACGGCTCCTTCGAGTTTCTCGCTCGCCTCCTTGTAGCGTTGGGCAAGCAGGTGAAGCAGGCCCAGTTCGGCATCCGCTGTGGCGGCGTCGGGCCCTGGGGGTGCTGCCTCACAGAGCTTGAGCGCGGCGGCGAGGTCGCCCTTGGCCCTGTGCGCCATGAGGGCGACGCGCTTTGCATTCGGCGCTCCGGGGTCTTTGGCGAGGATGCCTTCGACGAGTGCGAGCGCGGCGTCGGCCTCGCCCTTTGCCAGGCGTGCCTCGGCCAGGCGAATTGCCACCGCCTCGCGTTGGGCGGCGGAGGCGGGCCGCACGGCCTCGAGGGCCGAGATCGCCTCGTCCTCGCGGCCCCACTGGAGAAGGGCGTCCGCGAACTCCATCTGCACGTCGAGGCCCGCACCGTGGGCGATGGCAGCCCGGTACGCCTCGGCCGCGACGGTGCTCGCGCCCGCCCGCGATGCAATGCGCGCCAGCATCTCCTGGAGGGACGGCTGGCCGGGCTGGAGCCACGCCGCCGCCTGGTAGCGCTTGACGGCCTCGGCGACATCGCCCTTCCGCTCCAGTGCGGTCCCGGCGAGCATCCAGAGCCGATGGTCGCGCGGGGCCAGGCGCAGCCCGCGCTGGGCCTGGACCAGCGCCTCGTTCCACTTCCCTTCGGCAGCGGCCAGAACGGCCCGCTCTAACGGGCCAGGGACAAAAGTCGGGACGGTCCCCTCCCTCCCTCGGATGACCAGCGTGCCTCTGTCAAACTGGCCGGACCTCACGATGGCATCCAGGATGAGGGCGTAGGGCCGCTCGTCCGGGGCGTGCTTGCCGGCGACCGTCTGGCAGTCTGCCGTGGCGAGGGCGTAGTCGCCCCTGCGGATGGCGAGCATGGCGCCCGCCACACGGCTCTCGAGGTCATCGTGGAAGCGCTTGAGGAAGGCCCGGCACTGCTCCTCGGCCCTGGTCCATTCGCCGTACTCGATGAGGGCCCAGACAAGCTTGCTGGACGCCAAGGGGCTGTCGGGGCGCGCCTCGGCGACTTCCTCGCGGACGGCCATCTCGCGCTCTCGGCGGCCGGCGGCCTTGTAGCAGAGGGCCAGGGCCTCCCCGAGCACCAGGCTGCCCTTTATCTCCTCGCGGGCCGCCTCGAGGAGCTCGATGGCCTGCTGGAGCCAGCCGGCCTCCTTGAGGACCTCGGCCCGGCTCAACTTGAGAGCGAGCGCGGGGCGGTTGTCGGGGGT
>Ga0194112_10009335_pt1 | contig 12504 bp, 10 predicted proteins | sample TA2MahC400mmetaG_FD_146191 | JGI IMG/M metagenome (GOLD analysis project Ga0194112, IMG submission 146191) | Freshwater microbial communities from Lake Tanganyika, Tanzania - TA2015016 Mahale Deep Cast 400m | ecosystem: Environmental > Aquatic > Freshwater > Lake | place: Tanzania: Lake...
TCTCTCTAACTTTAAAAAGCTGGGTCTTCAAACTCCCGTCATAGATTATGTTGCCCATGCGTGTTAAGACTCCCCCGATCAAGGAAGGATCTTTTTCCAAAGAAAGAATGACCTCCTTGCCGGTCGCAGATTCCAACTGGCTTTTTATAGCGGCCACCAATTCCGAAGACAGTTCCATAGCCGTAATCAAGGTGGCCCGAAGGCGCTTGGCCACCTCATCGCTTAATGCTTCATAAGCCCTTGTAATTTCAAAGAAATGATCCATCCGCTCCCGCTCGATCAATAAATTTAAAAAATCAACCGTGGAAGGGGAAAGGCCCAGACGCTCGCCTACCTCCTGGGCGATCCCCTTGCGGATGGCTGCCGGATAGGCGGAACTTATCAAGATAGCCTTCATCTCCTTGTGGGCTTCGAGAAGACCAGCCATTTTTTCTAAATCCTTTCCAAGGGCTGCATAATTCTGGGCGCGCAGGCCGATCTCCAAAAGAGCCCGGGCATACTTTCTAGCCAAAGTAAAACTGATCACCTAAGCTCCCTTATTTTGCCTATGTATTCTTTAACCAGCCTTTCCTGGTCGCGAGGTTGCATAGACTCGCGTAAAAGTTTTTCAGCTAGCTCTATAGACATATCTGCCATTTCCTTCTTTAGAGTTTCGCGGGCCTTTTTAACTTCCTGCTCCGTTATGACCTGGGCCTGCTCCTTTATCCGCTGGCTTTCTTCGAAGGCTCGTTCCACAATTTTCTTGCGTTCTACCTCCCCCTCCTGGGATATTTTCTTATGGAGTTCGGCAATTTCCTGATCCATCAAGCCAAGTTTCCTTTCCCATTCTGCATATTGGGTTTTGGAGGCTTCTTCTCTTTGAGCACACTGTTCCAACGAACTTCTGATTTCTTCTCGCCTTTTCAGCAGGAATCCCCGCAGGGGCTTTTTCAAAACATAGAATAGCAGGACCACCAGCAAAACGAAACTAACGATTTGCCAGAAGACTTCCCCGGTGAATCCTGCTCCGGCAGCCCAAAGATCCGCGGCCGAAAAGACCAGGGCAAGAATTACCACGATGCCCGCGAAAAACCTGGGAAAGAACCTGCTCATGGCAAGCTCCTTCCTAGAATTTTCTCGGCAATCTCCCGGGAAAGGTTTTGAACTTGCACCTTCAAACCAGCCCGGGCCATTTCCATTTCCTCGCTAATTTTCCTTTTCATTTCCTGAATTAACTGGTTGGCTTCATCCATGGCTTTTTGCAGAATTTCCAACTCCTGGGTCAAACCCTCTTTGCGGATTTTTTCTCGAATCTTCGCCCCTTGGGCCTGAGCCGCGGCCATGGCTTCCCGGTAACGTTCTATCAGCTCATTTGATTTTTGCTGTAGCTCTCTCGCCTCTTTTTCCGCTCTCTCCACCCGGTCTCTTCTTTCTTGTAAATACCCCAAAAAAGGGTCAAATACAACCCGGCTTAAGATGACCATCAAAATAAGGACAATAGCCAATTGAATTACCAGGGTGAAGTTTATCTCAATCATAAAGGCATCTCCAATTTTTAAATTTATGGGGACGCAGATTTTTGTGGATGGTCGCTGCTAAGACAGGTTCCCTTTCTAATTTTTTAAGGGGCCTATCCCTCCTCGCTTCCTTCATTAATCTTGGGCGCGGCACTCATATGGGATGTTCCTTGAAAAATTACTCCCTCGCCGCAAACAAGGATAGGCGAGTAAACTACCCCATAAATTTTAGCCGGGAAATATGCTTCCATCCGGGTTTGGGCCTTGATTGTGCCATGGGTTTCTCCGTGTACCAGGACCACCCCGGCCTGAATATCCGCATGCACAACAGCTTTTTCCCCGATGATAAATATTCCGTCGCTCCGGACTTCTCCGGTAAACTTGCCATCCACCCGGACCGTTCCTTCAAAGGTTATTTTCCCTTCAAATTCTGTCCCATAACCCAGGAAGGCGTTCAGCTCTTCTTTTTTCTTTTTTTTGTTTTGCAGGCCGCCCCCTTTGGCGAAATTTTTCGAAATTTCATCTCTGCAACAAGTCGATAATCCTTTCTAACTCGTCGTAAGAATAGAATTCGATCTCAATCCTCCCGCGCTTCTTTTTCCCCACAATTCTAACTTTCGTTCCTAAAATGCGCTGTAACTGTTCTTCGAGAGGTTCCCATTCTTGTTTATTTTGCGAAGGCCATGCTTGCCGTTTAGAACGAAGCTTTTTAACCAAGCTTTCAGTTTGGCGCACGGAAAGGCTCCTGGCTAATACTTTCTTGAATGCCTGCCTTTGTTTTTCCTGTCCATCCAGGCCCAGGAAAGCCCGGGCATGGCCCATGCTGATCCTTCCTTCCGCCAAACTTTGCTTGATTTCCGGGGGAAGTTTTAACAACCGGATGGTATTGGTGATGGTGGTTCGGTCTTTCCCCACCCGTCGAGAAACCTCTTCTTGGGTTAAATGGAACTGGTCGATCAACCTTCTAAAAGCCTCGGCTTCTTCGATAGGATTCAGGTCGTCTCTCTGAATGTTCTCGATCAAAGAAAGTTCCAATATTTCTGACTCGGGAACGTCTTTTATGATAATGGGAACTTCTTTTATCCCCGCTTTCTGCGCAGCCCGCCACCGTCGTTCTCCGGCGATGAGTTCATATCCATCCCTTTTGCGCCGGACAACCAGCGGCTGGAGTATCCCTTTCTCGCGAATGGATTCCACCAACTCGGAGAGATGCTCTTCATCAATAGCCCTTCGCGGCTGAAAAGGGTTGGGGCTAATTTCTTCTATGCCACAAAAATGCAAATAGCCCTTTCCTTCAACTTCCGGGGATGGCTTTTCAGGGATTAACGCTCCTAACCCTTTTCCCAATGCCTGCCGGGTTGTCAAGTTCTTTGCTCCTTGTTCATATCTAATAATTTAATTAATAATGGTTGATAGTTTAGGGAAAAACTGAATGACGACTCACTTTAAACTAATCAAAAGAAAAATGTCAAAAGAAAATTTAGATTTTTTGGAAATAAATTAAAGGGTTTTTCAGCGGCAAGCCCATAATATCTAAGATAAAAATTATCAACTCATCCATCAAATTATTTAATATTAATTACCCCTCCTGGGCTATAACTTCTTTCGCTAAGTCCAGATAGCTCTCTGCCCCCCGGGAGTCAGCATCATATAAGATTATCGGCTTTCCAAAGCTAGGACTTTCGCTCAGGCGGACATTTCGGGGAATCACTGTTTTGAAAACCATGGCTCCGAAATGCTTCCGCACTTCCTCGGTCACCTGATGGGAAATGTTATTACGTTTATCGAACATGGTCAGCAAAATTCCCTCAATTTTAAGCCAAGGATTCAAGCTATTTTTAATTAGTTGAATGGTTTTCAATAATTGAGTTAATCCCTCCATAGGATAATACTCGCATTGAAGCGGTATGAGAACTGAATTTGAAGCGGTCAGGGAGTTGACTGTGAGGAGGCCCAAGGAAGGGGGGCAATCGATAATTAAGAAATCAAAATCTTCTTTTACCTCCTTCAAAGCATTTTTCAGGCGCACCTCCCTGTTAGGAAAAGGGACTAATTCCACTTCTGCCCCGATAAGGTCGATGTTCGAGGGGATGATTTTTAAAAATCCCAGCTCCGTATCCCGGAGTAATTGCCGGATAGGAACTTGGTCAATTAAGGCGTGATAAATGCTTAAAGAAGTTTCATCACGGGGTATGCCGAGCCCGCTGGTAGCATTACCTTGCGGATCGATATCAACAAGCAAAGTTTTTTTCTCGGCCACGGCCAGCGAAGCCGCGAGGTTTACGGCCGTGGTTGTTTTTCCCACCCCCCCTTTTTGATTGGCAATGCTGATCACGCGGGCCATAATCCACATTTTTCCGCGATAACTTTTTCCGCTATGGATAGGATTTTTTTTAACAAAGCTAAAGAATTAAGGTTTCACGTGAAACATCAGCCTTTTTTGAGACCGATGAGAATCCGCTCGTGCCCTAAAGAAGGCAAACGCAACCGCTGGAAAAAGGCCAGCTTCAAGCCCATTTTTTCCATGAAGGGCAAATCCTTCTCCAATTCTTCGCCTCCTTTTTTCCCTTTCATGGCCAGAAGGATCCCTCCCCATGTTAGGAATGGAAGGCCAACTTTGGCAAACTTCAGCAAGGATCCAAAAGCACGGGATATGACCAAATCAAAAACCCCGAATAAATCTTCCACTATTTTATTCTTATCTGCGGACCATTGCACTTCAATCCCTTCCAAATTCAAGGTTCGTAAAAGGTTTTTTAAAAAATAGACTTTTTTCCGGGTAGCCTCGAAAAGAACTACTCTGAGATCAGGCCTGATTATTTTTACGGGGACGCCGGGAAACCCAGCCCCTGATCCCAGGTCCATGATGTAGGCTCCCAGGGGTAGATGCTTCTCCACAGTTAAAGAATCCAGAAAATCCTTCAAGATGATCTCCCGGTCAGTGCTTCTGCTTATCAAATTGAGCCGATTGGTCCAAACCTTCAGTTCCGTAAGATATTTACTAAAACATATGACCTGCTCTTTGGTCAATAAAATACCAAGCTCTGCCGCCCCATCGATGAGCAAACTGGTAAGCTTAGATTGAATCATTATTATTTGTTTGTTAGTTAAAAATTTAGGTTCTTATCTAAATTAAATTAGTGGAATACGGAGCAATTATTTCATTATCGTTTGAGATGGCCAATTGTGATTGCGAACTAGACAAAAGGAACCTCCTGTTTGCTAAAAATGGGGCAATGATTTCTCGCTACTGGGGCGCGGATTTCCGCCCGAAGGGTTGATTTCCATTTTTTCCCCGTTTTCTTACTGCGGAAACCAAGTCTTAAGGGATAGCCAACGAGTTCCCAGCCGATTTTGGCGGCCCAGAGCATCCTTTTTACCACCAAACCTGTAATCAACATTTTTAAAAAATTGATCAATTAATTTGTAGATGATCCAATTTTTACTAATCTCGATTGATTTTATGCAGAGATGGCCTGAATTTCAAAAATTCCTAGCTAAAAAAAGAGGGAGGATGTAGAAGATCTCTTTCTGCCATGGAGATCTTTTTTATATAAATCATCAAGATAGAGATCGCCGCGGGTGTAACTCCGGAGATCCGGGAAGCCTGCCCTAAAGAAAGGGGTTTTATCTTTCCCAATTTTTCCCTCACCTCGGCCGTAAGGCCAGGAATTGCCTGAAAATCCATGTTCAGGGGTATTCGAATGCCTTCCAGCTTTAAAAGTTTTTTTACCTGCTCTTCCTGCCGCTGGATATAGCCGGCGTATTTTACTTGAATCTCCACTTGCTCTGCCACTAGGTGATCGGTTACGGCGCAGGTGTGGTTAAAAGAGCTTAAATCAACGTAAGAAATTTCGGGCCTGCGGAGGAGCTCAATCAAGGAAACTGGATTTTTTAAAGGCGAACTCTTCAAAGCCTTTAACCGGTCAATAATCTCCGGAGTGGGGTAGATAAGTATTTTACTAAGTTTATCTAATTCTCGCTGGATATTTTCTTTTTTCTCAATAAATTCGGAATATTCTTTTTGATTTACCAATCCCACAGACCGCCCTTTTTCGCGCAACCTAAGGTCGGCATTGTCTTCTCTAAGGAGCAGGCGGTATTCAGCCCGGGAGGTGAACATCCGATAGGGTTCTTTAGTGCCCTTAGTCACCAGATCATCGATCAGCACCCCAATGTAGGCCTCTTCTCTCCCCAGGACCAGAGGTTCTTTCCCCCTGAGTTTCAATGAAGAGTTGATCCCGGCCATAAGGCCCTGGGCCGCCGCTTCTTCATACCCCGAAGTGCCGTTAATCTGTCCGGCAAAAAATAGGTTTTCCACAAGTTTAGTTTCCAACGAGGGCAATAGTTGAATGGGGTCAGCGTAGTCATACTCGATGGCATAGCCGGGGCGGACGATCTCCACTTCCTCCAACCCGTTAATGGAACGCAGCATTTGTACTTGGATGTCCAGGGGCAAGCTGGTGGAGAGTCCGTTGGGGTAGACTTCAAAAGTGTCTAAACCCATCGGCTCTAAAAAAATTTGGTGCTGATCTTTCTCCGGAAATCGGACCACCTTGTCTTCGATCGAGGGGCAATATCTCGGCCCCACACCTTTGATCACTCCGCAAAAAAGTGGAGACCGATCAAGTCCTGAGCGGATAATCTGGTGGGTTTTGGGGTTCGTGTGGGTAATGTAACATGGAACCTGACGCAGGGAAATTGATTTACTGCTTAAGGAGAAAGGTATCGGCGGGTCATCACCCCATTGCTCTTGAAGTACTGAGAAATTTATGCTTTTTCCATCCAGGCGAGGGCAGGTTCCAGTTTTCAGCCGCCCCAGGGAAAAACCGAGGCGAGCAAGGCTTTCGGAAAGCGCCATAGAGGGAAGGTCTCCCAGCCTCCCTGCCGGAAAATTTTTCAGGCCTACATGGACCAACCCTCGCAGAAAAGTGCCTGTGGTCACGATTACGGCCTGGGCCTGAAATCTTTCCCCCACGTTTGTTTCCACACCGATCGCTTTCCCATCTTCTACGAGGATTTCATCCACCATGGCTTGTTTAAGGTAAAGATTCTCCTGGTTTTCCAGGACCCTTTTCATCCGTCGATGGTAAAGTTGTAAATCTCCCTGCGCCCTAGATGAGCGCACTGCCGGGCCTTTCTTGGTGTTCAACCGCCGAAATTGTATCCCCGTTTCATCGATATTTTTGGCCATCTCACCGCCCAGAGCATCAATTTCTTTGACTAAATGTCCTTTGGCCAAACCACCTATCGCCGGGTTACACGACATTCTGGCAATGCCGTCTAAATTGATGGTCAGCAGGAGGGTACGGTGCCCTAAGCGGGCACAGGCCAGGGCAGCTTCGCAGCCCGCATGGCCACCTCCAATGATGATAACATCGTAATTTGTAAGATATTTTCCAGAGGATCTTTCCAAAAGGCCCCTCAAGATAAGAAATAAGAAAAAAGATGTTTCACGTGAAACTATCTCATTTTAACAGCCTAAGACAAAAAATTCTTTTATTTTTTTACCATTTTGGGCATAAATTTGTCAATCGCTCTTTTAACCATGCCCCTCCATATTAATATAATCCCTACTAATAGCCATGGGTTAGGGACAATGACCCCAGCCCATAATTGCAAGGTAGCATCTTTCTGGGGAAGCCTTTCCCAAGGGCTTAAAGGGTCTTCGCAGAAAGACTTAGTTTCCACCGCCATGCTGGATAGGGCGGCGAGGAAGTTGGGCGCGGGAGTAAAAAACCAAAGGATAACTGGCCTTCTATGCACAAAGCCCACCTTCGCGGGATACAAGACGAGAAAAGACTAAGGCCGCATAGTGAAAGCTCGGCAAATAAGGAATGGGCGGGCTAGGGGCTCGGAGCGAGTTCCTGAATCCGAACGAGACAATGAGCTTTCCGCAGTTTGGAGAGGAAGGCGCATCCTCTAGTAAGGGAAAAAGGGGATTTATTTTTCCCAGACCTAACTCAAACAAAATGAAAAAATAATAGCAGACAACATAGGACAACATAGGAAAAATTGACTTCCTTTAATTATTCTGGTATATTTCCCAGTAAACTTATCCGCCTGGCAATTTTTTATGAAAAAGGGGAAGAAGTTTATTAATTTAAAATTGGGTAAACGGATTACCCATCGTCCAAAGCCCTGGGTGGCGCCTCCGAAAAAAAAGAAGGCCCCGAAAGGCTCGGCTCGATGAAAAAGAAAATATTCTTTCTCGCCCCGATATTTTTAGCAGTTCTGGCCATACTGGCCTGTTCATCTAAGCCTCAGATAAGCGCTCTGCTGCGGGACCCTTTGCTTCCCTACAGAGTCGTCCAGGAAACCTTCGCCAAAGAGGGGAAAAGCGATTATTTTTTGGTGCATGACGAAGGATATGCTTTCCGGCTCATTTATCTTTGCGAAAATCGTGTTTTTAACTTTGTAGAAGAACCTGAAAAAAACCCGGTGTTGGTCAGCCAACAGCCTATCCTGGATACTTTAGTGGAGAAAAAGCTTCTCCCCGACGACCGAAGGAGAATATGGGCCTGCATGGAGCGAAAAGTGCGGGAAGAAAAGTTGCGCATGGAAGATATCCACAGGCAGTTGACCCAAGAAAGGTTGCGCCTTGAGGAGGAATTGCGCTCCGCCCGGGCTGAACGGGAAAAGTTAGTAGTTGAAATCGAGCAGAAGAAAAAGCTTGAAGCTCAAAGGCAGCGAAAAGCGGAAGAAGAGATGCGCAAGGTAGAAGAAGAGCGTCTCAGAAGGTTCGAAGAGGATCAGCTCAAAAAAGCCGAGGAAGAGCGCAAGATTAAAGCCTACAGAACTGCGATTGGGATAAAAGAAGAAGTGCCGCCGCCTTCCACACCACCACCCCGAGTGGCTGAGAGTGGCATTTTCATGCTTTTGAAAGAGGGCCATATCCATGAAGAGCCCAAAAAAACTTCAAAAGTTGTGGCAAAAGCAAGAAAATATGAAATTTTCGAGGTAATTAATTCCAAAAAAGACGAAGACGGGGGGCAATGGTTTCAACTATTCATAAGCGAGCGGGTTATCTCCGATAAGGGTAAAAAGTACGGGTGGACACCTGAAGAACGGTCCTTTTGGGTAAAGAATAAATTATTAGCCTGGGTTTATCCTGGCGATTTGGCCAAAATCCACATGGTCAAACCGCTAAAATTAAATGTGGAGGAAATCCATTATACGGGGAAAAAAGCCTCCACAATCCAGAAACCTTCCTTGTACGAAGTTTTCTACGAAGTGAACGTGGAATTTTCTGAAAAACTTTACGGTTGGCTCGATGAGGATAGTGGGGTTCGTCGGAGTAATAAAGACGAAGAGGAAATGAAAAAGCTTTTAACAAACCTTTCCAGGACTCTCTGGCCGATGCGGATCCAACATGATATTCTTAGAGGGCTTATCCGTACCGGTTTTACTCCGGAACAAGTCGTCCTATCTTGGGGACGCCCCGATCACGTAAACACCACCAGGACATTGGTCGGAATTCATGAACAATGGGTCTACGGGGAGAACCCTTTTCCAAACGCCTATATTTACTTTGAGAATGGATTGGTCAAAAGCTGGGAATTTTTAAAAAAGAGCGGAAAATAATTTTCGGCCCCGAGGAGGGGACAAGGAAAAAATAGGAGGAGGTCATGGGACTTTACGACTACACCATTTATGACTTTATGTGTCGCAATGCCCAGCTCTACCCGAATTTTGATTCCATCATTTTCAAAGACGTCCGTCTTAGCCACAGGCAGTACAAAGAAAAATGTGACCAGCTTGCCGCCGGGTTGATTCAATCGGGGATCAAAATAGGCGATCGCCTCGGTGTAGTGTCCCAAAATTGCCTTGAATTCATGGTCCTTTATGGGGCGGCGGCCAAGATTGGCGCCATCATTCTGCCCGTGAACTGGCGTTTTCAACCCGACGAAGTAAAATATGTCCTCAGCGATTGCGCTCCCAGGTTTGTCTTTGCCGGACCGGATTACCGCCAAGTAGTGGCGGAGTCCGCTCGGGAATTTTCTTTTATCGAAAAGTGCTTTGCCATTGGGGGAGGGGAAGTCTCCCAAGGATTTTTTCCTTTTGAGGAATTATATACGGAAAAAGGGGCGGGAGAAGAATTCGACATTCCGGGCAACTCCGGCTATGTGATCATTCATACGGCCGCCGTAGGTGGCCGCCCCCGTGGCGCCCTCCTGAGCCAGGCTAATATTATGTTCGCCAATTTGGCTTATGCGCGTCAATACAGTTTGGGTCCGGAAGACTCCCACCTTTGTTTTTTACCCCTTTACCATGCTGCCGGGCTCTACATAGCCATGGCCGTGATGCACGGAGGGGGTAAGAATGTGATCATTGAGCGATTTGATGCGGAATTAATTCTCAAGCTCATCGAAAGGGAACGAGGTACTATCTTTTTCAACTTTGCCCCCATTTTAAAGATGATCATGGACAAGTATGAAGAGGGTTCTTACGACATCTCCAGCCTGAGAATTGTCTCCGGTCTTGACCTCCGCGAAAACGTTCAGCGGTTTCTTAAGCTCGCGCCAAAGGCTAAATATTACACGGGGTTCGGGCAAACGGAATGCATGGGGGTATCCGGATGCTCCTTCGAAGAGATGCCTGGAAGCGCGGGCAAGCCTTCCCCCTTGGCCCGGGTGGCCCTTTTTGATGATTATGATAATGAAGTTCCTGTTGGTATTCCAGGGGAAATCTGCGTCCGCTCTCCCATGGTTTTCCTTGGATACTGGGGGCGGGAGGAAGACAACACCTACACCTTCAGGAATGGATGGCACCATACCGGCGACATCGGCCGGTTTGATGAAGAAGGCTATCTATGGTATGTGAAACGGAAGGCCGAGAAAGAGCTTATCAAGCCCGGGGGCGAGAATGTCTACCCGGCAGAAGTGGAGAAAGTCATCCTGCAAAATCCGCAAGTGGCGGAAGTTTCCGTCATTGGCGTTCGCGATCTTGAATGGGGGGAAGCCATCAAAGCTGTCTGTGTCTTGAAGCCGGGGAGTTCCCTCACAAAGCCAGAACTGATTGATTTCGTAGCCTCGCGCATCGCCCGGTACAAAAAGCCCAAGTATGTAGAGTTCGTTCCCACCCTGCCCAAATCTCCAGAGGGCACTGTCGATCGGGAAAAGATCAAAGCCGAATATGGAAAATCGTGAAGATTGACGGCCTGGTGATTTTCTTAAGAAACCGGGAAAGCACAAAAACCACCGCGAACAGTTCCTTGCCCCCCAGGAAACGAGTCTATCAGGCCTATGGAGAGCGATTACTTCTAAAATTTATTTCTGGCCGGTGAAAAGTTCCATATATTTCCCGTACCCCTCTTTTTCCAGTTTCTCTTTGGGAATGAACCTCAGGGCCGCGGAATTGATGCAATACCTAAGCCCTGTCGGCTTCGGCCCATCGGAAAATACATGGCCGAGATGGTTATCGCCTTGCTTGCTCCTCACTTCGGTGCGCTTCAAGAACAGGCGCCGGTCTTCTTTCTCGATGATATTCTGTGGCTCGAGAGGCCGGGTGAAACTCGGCCATCCTGTCCCGGAATCAAATTTGTCTTTTGAGCTGAATAAGGGTTCCCCGGATAGGATGTCTACATAGATTCCCTCTTCTTTGTTATCCCAGTATTCGTTCTGGAATGGCGGCTCAGTGCCTTCCTTTTGGGTTACTTCATACTGCAGAGGGGTTAGTTTTTGTCTCCGGGTGGCTTCGTCTGGTTTCTTATAGGTGCCCTCGTTCCCCGATTTTGAGGTTTTCATTTGGTCAGCCCACATCTTTTCCAAAAACTGGTCGCGTCCGGAACCAAAGCGGTAATACTTGTAGCGCAATGGATTTTTCTTGTAGTAATCTTGGTGGTAGTCCTCAGCGGCATAAAATCTGGTGTATTTTTTGATTTCCGTCACGATGGGCTTATCGAAGATCCCGGACTTTTCCAGCAGTTCCTTGGATTTCTCCGCTGATCGTTTTTGCTCTTCGTCATGGTAGAATATGGCACTTCGATATTGCCCTCCCCGATCTACGAATTGACCGGCGGAATCCGTCGGGTCTATGGTCCGCCAGAAAACCTGAAGCAATTCCTCAAAAGTGGTTCTGGATGGGTCGTAAGAAACCTGAATCGCTTCGACATGCCCGGTCGTCCCGGCAGATACTTCCTTATAGGTGGGATTCTCTTTGTATCCCCCAGTGTACCCGGAAATTACCTGCACCACACCCGGCAGCTTTTCAAAATCCGCTTCCATACACCAGAAGCAACCTCCGGCAAACGTGGCTTTAGGTAAGGCCTTGCCATCTTTGGTCATTTTTTCTTCCCTTTCACCGGCCTTGCCAGGTTTTTGGCAGACGCCGAAGGCCAGCGCCAGAAAAAGAATAAAAGTCAGAACTTTCATCCCATATCCCTCTCATATTGGGTTTTTCTATTTTGATGATTGGTATCGACAAGAGATTCTTTTTAAGAGCTCCCTGCACTCAATGGTTGCCGGCAAATGCCCCGCATAAAGACTTATTGTTCTTTAATTTATTGATATTATTAATATAATTTCTGCATTCGAACAAACTACTTAGGGATAACTCGGAAAAAATTAGGCTCTGGGTGATAAGGATTTATTCTCCCTTAAGGCAGTTTTCTTATAAAAAAGGCAAAATATCCCAGTCTCTTGTTTAACTATCGCTTAACTTTTGGTCTCGTCACGGCCATTTATATTTAATAAGGAAAGCCCTTACCTCGGATTTGTTCAAAATCTTCCTTCTCTGTGTTTTTTTTGCTCCCTTATAGCCACGTATTTTAAAAAAGGGGTCTTTTCTCCATGGAGTGGGTTATTTTGATCGGTTCTCCCTTGACCGCTGGGCCATGCGCATGGGGAGAAGGTTATCGCCTGTCCAAGGGAGTTCGCTTGCAAAAAAAGGCTAAGGTCTGAAATTACTTTTCCTGGACAGATTTGGGTATGGAATCCATTTGGGGTAAAGGGATCGGGGACTGGGTCCATTGTGGAATCCAGGTATTCCTTTCGGGAGCTTACTTTCT
>Ga0194112_10009336_pt1 | contig 12503 bp, 10 predicted proteins | sample TA2MahC400mmetaG_FD_146191 | JGI IMG/M metagenome (GOLD analysis project Ga0194112, IMG submission 146191) | Freshwater microbial communities from Lake Tanganyika, Tanzania - TA2015016 Mahale Deep Cast 400m | ecosystem: Environmental > Aquatic > Freshwater > Lake | place: Tanzania: Lake...
CCGTTGCCTATGACGGCCTGCTCCGCCTGCACGACAGGCTGGGCAGGCTCGATGAGTTGTGCGACGAATGGAAACGACTCTACGCGGTGCGATCTCAGGACAAGATATTGAGAGAGAGATTGATCGAGGCTTTGCACAAGGCAAACAGGCGTGAGGAGGCAAGAAACCTCATGCATTGAGAACGGAGGATATTGCCTAGTCCCGGTATTCTCAATTCTGCGAAAGCCCAAAACGCCCAGTGGGTGCCGCAGGGCTGTCGGACAATCGTCAAGATGATCGGGTGGGTTTGCTCAGAGTTTCAAGTTTGGAAACGAGTTGAAACTGACCCGCGGGCAATGTACATTGACCCAGGGTCACGATCCGGACGCGGACGGCGCAGACAGTTCTGCGTCTGAGCGGTTCATCGATCCAGAGTCGAAGGCATTCCGGTTCCAGCGTCTTGTTACCCTCTCTCCTCTCGTGAGCCGCAGGTTTCCTACCCGCGTCGTTCAATTCCTACCGACATCCATCATTAATGACCTTGCAGCAAATCTCGGGGACGCGCTGGGCGATCGATGCAGGTGGTCGTGAGTCAGGACCGAGCAATGCTAAGCGTCTAGTGGAACACCTGGTGCGGTTCGATGTTGTTTGTGCAGCAAACTACTCCCAATCCGATCTCGGTTTCGTATCGTGAACGATCTAGGCACCAATTTCTTACCGACACAGATGTGAATAACTCCGTTGTCCAGTAGGAGAGCATCATGCACAACGAAAGGGGAGACTACATGGACCGAACACGCAACGCGGGACACTCACTCGTCAAATTACATCGACCTACTTCCATGCAAAAGGAGGACGAAGCATGAAAAGGAACTTGTTAGTGCTGGCTGCAATCGTGTTTGTGCTCGCGGCTATTGCCCAGGCACAAGTAAAGAAATATGACATGAAATCTGGCGTTGTGACCTACGAATCGATCATGAAAATGGGAGATTTTGAGATCAAGCAGAAAGTTGTCGTCTACTTCGATGACTTTGGAATGAAGGAATGCAAAGAGACCTTTTCCAACAACAAGCTGGAAGAGAGCTTTTTCAGTGATGGGAAAGAGCTCTACCTCGTGAAGCCCGGCGCCAAGACTGCCTACAAACGGGGCTCGGCTTCACGCGGGACGGAGCTGCGGGTGGAATGGTCGGAATTCGGCACTGAGAAAGATCGCCAGTCCGGCAAGTACAAGAAACTGCCTGCGATGAAAGTCGCCGGAAAGAATTGCGAGATGTTTGAATACAATGACGGAAAAGGAACCGTGACTCAATATGGCGGCTGGAACAAGATCTTGTTGTATATGAGCTTAAAGACGAAGGACATGGAAAGTACTCAACGAGCTACAAAGGTCGAGGAGAATGCAAAAGTGGCGGCCGAGAAATTCAAAGTTCCTGCAGGATTCGCGGTAGAGTAGATCGTTGGACGATCTGAATGTCGCGGTCACGGCTTGATACCGCGCCGGATCGGTGTTTCGAGACGCAGGACTATCAAACCGGCAGATTCATGAAAGGAGTGAAACATAAGAGACACCAACATGCCGCATCCTTTCCCGTTGCGACAATCCACGGTGCTGTGATGATTGGGCGCGCGGTCGTCATCGTCGCGGCGATCGTTCTCATCACACTTCCGTTCACCAGTTGCAGCGATTCGCCGACAGGATCGGAGGTCTTGGGCTGGGGCGAACCCTCGAACAAGATTACGACCAGTGCAGGCCGTAACGTTTTGACACTATCCACAATGGTCATCGAAGATCCTTATGAGAAGGCTCTCGCTCTCCTCCAGGCGCGCTCGCAGGCCCTTCTGGAAAGCCAACGGCAGAAGCTTCTTGAAGGCCTGGCGGAGATGAAGTCGGTGAATTCAGAGCTGGAGTTCATTGCCGGCAAGATGGACGAACTCTCCAAAGGCCTGGAAGGACCCGCGGCGGCCGAGTGGAAACAGATGATGAACAAGGCCAAGGGATTTGCCAACAAGGCTTCGGGGATGATGAAAGACGCGGAGAAAGATGTGGAGTCACAGGAGAAGGAGATGAAAGCCTTGATTGGAATGGCCAAGGAGTTGCTCGACAAAGCAAAAGGAGCAGCAAAAGGGTGGCTGAAGGACCACGGGAAAGGTCTTCTCGATAAGTTACTCGACAAGGCGGACAAGCTGGCGAATAAACTCGCCGGCCAAGCAGGCTATTTCCTCAACAAGGGAATGGGGTGGGGCGCAGGCATGAAGGAGCTTGCAGATAAGGCCGAAGGTGCCGCGCAAGGGTTATTAGACAAACAGAAGGAAATGGCTCTCGCCATTGCGACGACCCTGAAAGAGCTGGCTGCGAAGGGTGAGGCGTGGGTAGAGGGTCACGTCAAGGATTTGGAGGACGCGGGAGCTGAGACACGCAGTATGACGGAAGAGTTCACCGATTCCATCAGGAAAACTCTTGACGGGGGTAAGGACACGCCTCCCGGAAGAGACGATGGCGGCACACCGCAGCCTCCGTCGCGGGACACCATGTAGCCAACGTTGAAAATCAGAATGGACCCTGGCGACTCGGTGAAATGCTCGGGCAGCTTTGAGAACCATGATTAGAAACACAACAGTGTTGGGGAGCAGAAATCGAAATAGATGCTGTTCGAGAACAAGGGGTAGTCATTTGTTGCCACAGGTGCCGGTTGGGGGATCAACACAGAGCGGCGGTGCCTGGCAGATTAGTCGAACGAGGGTGAAGCCAAGCAACGTCTTCGCTCCACTGCCGTCTGGCAAAAGAGTATTTGTTTTCAATTTTCGATGAAGGGAGGAAAAAAATGACAGCAAGAACACATACGCAGGTCGGATCGATTGCGTTTTGGATACTGATCACGCTTGCAGGCATCTCCGGCATCCTCATCGCCCAGGTACCCAAATCCGAAAAGGAGATTCCGATCTTTCCCGGGGCAGTCCGTGATATGGAGAAAGAGTCTGCCGCGAAGAGCGAAATGGCCAACGAACCTAGCCCGAATGTGCGAAGTGGTGCACTCAAGGTCTACGTGACGAGCGCATCGGCCGAGGAAGTGTTCAAGTTTTACCTCCAGAAGATTCGCGCGAAAGAGGGGGGGCTTGATATAGACCCAAGGGGACTTGAGCGAGGTGCAGTGTCAGAGGCAGTGTATGAGATCTCTTACTACACGGATCAGATGTTCGAGGATTATGAAGGGTATCACGGTGGGTGGAAAAAGCAGAGTCTTCTCAAGAATCGAAAACCCTACACGCCCGGGAAATGGATCACAGGAGGCTATATCAATTGGTATAAGAAAGAAAGCAATGATGATCTCACAACGTTTTACATCAATATCGATGACGAGAGCCTTGACGATTTCGCGAGGAAATACAAGACTGCCACAAGCATTCGCATCAGCGTAGGGACTGAGAAATCGGAGCAGGCAATGCGGGAAGAGGCCGACGCGGAAATGGATCAAAAGGTCGAGGACCTTTCGAAGTCTCTGAAAGGCAAACCACCGACTGCGAAGGATCTCGGCGCTCCTCTCTATCCCGGCGCTACGTTCAATGCAGACGCTTCTGCTGGCATGTCAGCCGGCAACGACTATGCATACTATATCTTTCTGACAACGGATCCACCGTCGAAAGTGGTCGCCTTCTATGAGGAAAAGTTGAAGGTCAAGGCGGGGGCGTACGGGGACAAATACATGATCCCGCTCAAAGGGAAGTTGCCAATACCCGAGGAAGGAATCGCCATCGAACCGAACACCATGTTCGGCGGCAATGCGAAGACCGTCATCACCATACAGAAAATGATTGCGAAGACTGAGGAATGAGTGAACTCTCAATCAGACATTTGGCGAAAAAGGAGGGGAGTATGAAATACATGCTGGAAATCTGCATCTTGAGCTTCATTCTGTTTCCCATCGTAGCCATAGCTCAAGAGACTGAGCTCAAGGACAGCCCGTACTTCTCGGGCATGCCGAACTACAATCTCGTCGAAGCCACGGATTTCGAGTTCGCCGACTACCGGTTCTTCAATGGCAAGAACTTGACGACCGTGGAGGGAGGAAAACACTTCCGGGTGTACACGTCGAAGGGGGAGGGCAAACAATCGAGCGAACTGCAGATCGTGCGGAACTACGCGAATGCGGTCAAGGCGATGGGGGGTACCGTTGTGTTCGATGGGACGTGTCCAAACGTCGAGGGCACCGAGTTTGGAGGATACCGGATGTTGGTGGGGAAGGTCGTTAAGGGCGGTGGCGAACTATGGCTGGAGGTTGCGCCCTTCAATGACGGGAATGACTATTATCTCACCGTTGTGGTCAAACAAGCGATGAAGCAGGACGTCACAGCGAACGATATGTTCGAGGCACTGAACCGTGACGGCCACATTGCCCTCTACATCAACTTCGACACCGGCAAGTCGACCGTCAAGCCCGAGTCCAAGCCCATCATTGATCAGATTGTCCAGATGCTGAAGTCCAATCCGGAGCTGAAAATCAGCGTCGAAGGCCACACAGACAGTGTGGGAAGCCCGAAATCCAACAAGACGCTCTCCGACGACCGGGCGAAAGCCGTCGTGAAAGAGATTGTCGCCCAGGGGATCGAGGCAAGCCGACTGAGCGCAGTCGGGCATGGGCAGGAGAGACCCATTGCCGACAACCAGACAGAGGAAGGCAGAGCAAAGAACCGAAGGGTGGAGCTGGTGAAGAAGTGACTTGACCTCTCACGATTGACATCTTTAAGGATGCCGAAGAACCCCAAATTGTGTCACACCCGCGAAAGCGGGTGTCCAGAAACAAGCTAAGTCCTGGATTCTCCCGACGCAAAGCGTCGGGACTTCGCTCGGCCGGAATGACCTTGATCACGTCTCTGAGATGAGTTCTCATTGAATGGGGAGAGGTGCAGTTATGAAATCACTCAGCGCAGTGAATCGATGCTGGAACGGCAGAACTCTCCGGCTCTTGATCTTTCTTCTCCTATCGTGCTTGCTGCATGCCTCCGCTGGTGCCCAGTTGTTGACGCCGAAGCTTTCGGAGAACGAGGTCAGATCTGTCATTCCTATCCTGAAAGCAGAAATCGCAGGGTACGGCCAGCTTGAGAAAGGGATGGAAACGGAGCGAGCCGCGCGTCAGGCACTCTTTGAAGGAATAAAATCAGGGAGAATCGACCCGCTCGCGTGGTTGAAGCAAAGGTCAAAACATGTCGTGGTTCCACCCGGAGCGGTGTACGAGCCCGCCTGCTCACGCGCCGCATCGATCATTGGTTGGGATTCACCTGGCAGGCAAGATCCGGAAGTGGCAAATGTACTTCCACCTCCTGTGCACCCCAGGGCGATCTTCACGCTCGGCAAAGAGATCCCTGCAGTCAACAAGCATCTTCTTGGGAAGAACATCACGGACGAAAGTTATCAACGATTCCGTGAGAACCCGATCAATATGGACCACCCAAGCTACAAGGAGACACGGTCTACTCTTGGCAAAGTCCTAGCGTTCTATATTGACGAAGGGTTCTCTGCCGACTTTTCTCTGGGTGGGAACACTGTGAATTTCTATCCTCGCGATGCGGAGGGAGAAATAGCAGGAACGGTCTGGGACGCACAGATCGATCTTCTTGACCCAATGAATCCTGATGTCGTGAAGAACTGCCGATCGCATCCGCTGGGGCCATCGATAGAGATCAAAGCAGGCGAAAAACTGATGGAGAAGGCGCTCAAGTCCGCTGAGACCAAGGTGGGCACGGACGATGTCAAGATCAAGAGCGCCCTGCAGAAGGCAGGCATCACAGAAGATCGGTATGGTGAAATAAAAATGGCCCTCATCGCGGCGCGCACTGGAAGTGAGAGTCCGGAAGAAGAGGAGCCCGCGGCGCTTGATTTCAAACCGACCACACCGGAAGAGAAACAGGCGGCCGAGGCGATCGAGATGATGAAGAAGGAAATTAGGGCCAAGAAGAACAATATCCAGCTCTATAAGAGATACAAGGCGGAACTGGACCCGATCCTTGATGCCCTTCAGAAATACATCGGCGGGCAATGAGGTGTGATCGAAGAACTCGCTGAAACAACACGAGGGACTCACTTTCGTGCGGCTAGGGCTGCTGCAAAGAAAGCAGAAGGTGCGGTTATGAAGACATACCTGACTCCCGTGCTTTTGCTCAATCTTATCTTGGTGGTGTTCACAGCATATGGTCGCTCCGTTGAGCAAACGGATGTGATGCTCTCTTCCAAGTTTGCTTCGGCGGCTTCAGAACACTTGGTCTTTCCGATCGAGCCGAACGATCAGGACAAGGAATACAAGGAAGCGATGGAGGCTGCAAGAAAACTTCTGAAAGAGCCGATCGGGAATCCCCCTGTTCCTCCTGACATCAATCTGAAGTGTGCGGAAGGCACGGCAGCGGAAAGACTGGGGGGAGTGTATTACAGACAGCTTGTTCAACCGGAGGAGGAAGTCTGTCAGAAACTGCTCGCGGCTGCCAAGAAACTGCGACTCGTATCCTCAGATGCAGAGGATAAAGTCAATGATGCCCTGGTCACGGCGGGTCTTGTCTTCAAACGAAACTTCAAGAAAACGGATGATCTCATCAGGAAGTATAAACCCAGTCCTGAGAAGTTTAGCGCCGTTGCCCTTGCTTCACTGCGTGTATGCAAGGAAGCTCAACTTCTGGGCGTGGGCGAAGACCGCCTCGCGGATTACGCATCCTCGCTTGGTTCCTGGGCAGAAAACATCGCAGATAAATATCTGAAGGAACTTCGCACCAATCATGACTACAAGGCCATAACTGCCTTTCTTGAGTTGTCCAGGACAGCCCATATGCTCGGGACAGCTAAGATCGATGTGGGTGAGCGTCTGTCCCAACTGGCCGCGGCCATCAAGTTCAAGGTGGACTTTGACGTCTCCTGTTGGGTCAGTGCAGCATCGCAAAGGGTAATATTGAAAGGTGACGTGACACTGACGGCTGATGAGACTCGGATCCTTTTAAAGGGGGAAGGGAAAGGAGAATATGTGTCCTACAGCACGGGGGCGAGCGGCGGGGGGAGGATGGAAGTGCCAAATACCTACTCGGTTTCTATGAGACTTCTTGAGTTCAAGCCCTGTGATGGGACGGCAAAGCTCTTTGTTGACAGAATCGGTGCTGACCAAGAAACATGGATTTCTCCGAAAACGGGCGAAAGATTCACGGCCCCCGGGAAAGAGGTGGACTTGTTCGTCAAGACAGTAGTTGACGAGCTTTTTCAGGGGTACCGCGGCAAGGGAGGAGGATTTGAATTTCCCGTGCCTATTTCCAACCTTCAGGCTCAGATGTGCACCGGCAATTTCACTCAGACAGGTACTGTAAGTAAATCGGGGGAAACTTTTTCAGCTTCGATCACATATAACGTCACGATTACTCATACTCCCAAATAATGTGTGATCCTCATTGAAGAGACAATCTCACATCAGACGAAATGGAATTGTGCCAATTTCCGGTGCCGTGTGTGGCTCTGGCTACAGTATTCCATCTCTTCGAAATGAGAGGTAAGCTGAGATGAGACATCCTGCTTTGCTGTTCTGGTTCGTGCTCCTCCCTTCCAGTCTTCTCTTCTGTCAGTTCCCCTACGACACGCCGAATCTCACAAAGGGAAGTGTCATCTGCAGGGTCACGCAAAAATCAGTCTCCAAGCGAGAAAACAAAGTGGTCGAGCAGTCAGTTACTGAAGTGGAGTTTTCGACTCCACTTCTGCTCTCGTTTGCATACACAGCCGAAGATCTGCCCCGATACGCTGACATGACAAAATCGTGGGGCCGGTTGCCGCTCATCGTGACCGCGAACAATTTTGTGAGGACACGAGGGGAAAACGAACCGCTTACTTCGCAAGTGCCGAGATTTCCGACCTCAGTCTCATACGAGAGGGATGTATGGACTATTGATCCATGCAACAAAGGGGAGGACAAGTTGTCGCACAGCGCTCAGGAAGCCGGATCAGGACAGATCAGGGACCCTTTGTGTGGTGTGTCGCTGAGCCTGGAAGGACTAAAGAACGATACGGGCTACTATATGGTGAAGATCCATGTTGGGGGTGGATGGGGAAAGACCAAAGATATCCCCCTCAGGGCAAAGGTGTATAAACCGGATCAAGAAGACCCGGACCTGAAGTGCAAATGGCAAAACGTTGAAGGCGAGATGTACTATTCTCTCAATGTCCCCACCGTCACCCAAATATTTCTTTTGGGAACAGACTTGCCCTCAGGCTACAAGGGAATGAACGGCAGGTACCGGTACGTTGATGACCGTCCGGACGAAGAGACGATCACCACCGAAGAGTACGATTTCTTCAAGATCGATACCACGAGCATCTTCGAATACCTTCGCAGCCTTCCCCCTTTCAAGCGATTCCAACTCGCGGCGACATATCGTAAGGTATCACGGGACACCCACAATCCTGGTACGTCATCTGAGTTTTCAGAAATGAGTTCTCTCACGCTGAACTTCGGCGAATTCAAGAACGAACTCATCCTTTCCACTACCAATGAGGAGGATTATCACGAGTGGCTTCCTTTTCGCAAGGGAGAAGAGGGATACATGCCGCTGCAGGTAAAAGCAAAACTCGAATCGGAGGACTCCGAGCCCGCCGACACGATCCATTTCTATCTGAAGGATGTTTCTCGATACGCCGGCTACTGCACGAACTATCCCGTTCAGGATAGAAACACGCAACCGGACTACTCGCTGGACATCAGGTTCGCAGTGAATCAGAGCGATCCAAATATTGAATTCATTGACACGACTCATGTGAAAACGAGGAAGCGGGTCACCTCGGGCACAGTTGATATTGAGTGTTTCGATTATGGTGGGTACGCAAAACTTGAGGCCTGGACCTCGAAGAAGAATGTGAAGGGATACAGCAAGTACGATCAGAGTCCATATCTGGTTCTGCCCGAAGACCAGAACAAGAATCACATCGCCGACAAGTGGGAAAAGGATGTGGGAGTGTATGACAAACACCTGGGAGAGAAGGAAGACGGGGACGAATTACCAAAAGATCAGAAGGATCAAGGGGACGGATATTCTTTGTTTGAAGAGTACCGCGGGTTCTTCGCTGTCAAGGATTTCTGTAAAGAGAACAAGAACGTCACCCGTAGCGGCAAGTTCATCCGAACTGACCCGAACTGGAAGGATGTCTTCTTTTATGACGCCACCAACAATGTCTTTGAGACCCAATACGCCCCCTCGAGTCCCGCCGAGCTGAACTGGCACTTGGTCGATGACGATCAGATGAAACATGTCTCGTCCAATATGATAAACTCACGGATATTGAAGGAAGGGGACCCTCCGGTCGTGCTGCTGGACTATCTCGAAGATAATGATCACCGATGGATGAATTATAACTCACCCGAAGAATTCAGGGTGGACAAACACTATGGCTTGTTTATGCTGTACTCAGACCGGCTTGCCGGAACCGGGCTTCAGGGGCAGGCGATGTTGAGCGGAGGAAGGACAAGCTACGTAAAGAAATGCCAATACATCGAGGTACAACGGTATGCATCGTACGAAAATGCGACGCTGAAAAACTGTCCTTACCAGCAGACCTGCTCAAATGTCTCGCAGTGTTCATATCAGCGCCTGAACAGGGAGCCAAAAAAAACGGACGTCTGTCCAACGTGTGGGGCTGCGTTCAAGGTCGCAAGGTACTACAACGAACAGCAAATGAGGCAAATAGCCAAGCTTACATACGAAGGTGCAATCATTCACGAGATTGGCCATGGCATCCTTGGCCCGGACCACCACGCTCGTGGAGTGGCAAAATTCACTGCTCTCAACGGGAGTGTACATGCCATCTCACCGACGAACTTGTCGGCGCTTTCAGGGGAAGATCTGGAAAACGCGAAGGATGTGCTGGCTGAGCTTGGGGTGCCATCCTGCGCGATTCGCTATAATTACAGGAGGGACGAAGAATTCACCGGTGGGTCGCTCCTGAACACGCGGACGAACAGGTATTGCCGCAAGGATGAGACATATCTCGACGATTACGGTAACCCGCAGAAAGCGGACAACTGTTTTGGCCGGATTACCGTGAAGTGACGTGAAGACCCGTGTACTATGTATGAGGAATTGCCTTAGCTCATTATCTTCGGAATTCTCTTAATCTATTGAGTCCAATTCCAGAGGAGGTACAAGATGAAAAAACTAGTTGTTGCATTCTTGCTCGTTGCTCTTCCTTCGCTCGTCTGGGCACAGAAGATCGGCGTCCTTGCTTTTGAGGACGCCGCCAACGCTGGTCCGGAGCTTGGTGAACAAGTGGCAAAGTTCATCCGGTCTGAGCTTCTGAAACACAAGAAGTATATTCCGAAGTTCATTCAGTACAAAGCCGAGGAGGGCGAATCAACGTCGATCGATTTTGAAAAAGCGGTGGAGCTGGGGAAGAAGAACGGCGTGGATTACATTATCATTGGGACAATTCTTGAAGCCGAGGTGACCAAGGGCTCGGCTGGCGTAGGGAATGTCACCATCATGGGGCAACCGATCGGCTCTTCAATGCGGACTGTCACGGCGACACTGACCATCCAGGGAGATTTGATCTCCGTGGCGACGGGGGAACTGGTCGAGAGCTCCCGGGCGACCGGCAGCGAGACTGACCGTTCGGTCGGAGCGGACGTATCCACGGAATGGGGAACCGTGAACGTGGGAGGCGAAGGGGGCGGGACCACGCCGAATGCTCAGGCGCTGCGTGAGGCAGTGGAGGATCTCGTCAAGCAGTTGAGCAAAGCAATAAAGTAGTCCCGAAACACTGCTTCTCGCTGGCCTTCCCTTCAAAGGCACGGAAGAAGGTTCTGACTGCCTCGAAGTTCGAGCCCCCCGCTACGCTGGAAATGCCGATTGACCTTTGTTGATCGGCATTTGTGTTTAGAGTGTCCTACCTGCCCAGACCCGACGCACCGTTTCTTCTTGAAAGGGAACAGCTTGCACGAGGTTGACGTTGCTGTGACGGAGCGTTAAGTTCGTCGGAACGGATCCCATACTTGATGGGGCGATTGCGTCATCACCGAGAGAGATAGATTCGTACAGAGCTCGAATTGTAGCTTGGTCAAAAAGCTCACGGAGATGCGCCATGGATGAGTCGTTTCTTGATGAAGAGCAGGACAGAATTAAGAAGGCCCTCAATGAAGAGTTCGAACGCCAGTTCGAAAATGCAAAACGTATCTCGATCCGGGAGCTTTTGGGCTCTCCGACATTCAGATCAATTGATGAGATACCACCGGAAAAGCTGGAGGCTGAGGTCGACCGCGTGCTGGAGCTTCTTTCTCGGATCGATGTTGTAGTAGATTGCCTGGCCGATGTGCCAGATGCAGATCTCTATCGGTTCCTCACGACCGAGTTGGTCAACGAGGAAATTGACGATATCAAGATCGAGGGAATGAAGCACTGCTTCATCTATGAGGAATTTCATCCGAACGATGAATACGATGCGAAAAGCAGCGCCGAACACTTTCTCCGGGACCTCGAAGGTGAATACGCGCGTGTGACCCTTCAAGGTCGATGGTCTGGCTTGAAGGCGGGGTTATTGGAACCTGTGTCGCACAAAGGCGAATGCGTTCTGAAAATGAAAAAGAGCCCATACGGCGGGTACGATTTGATCCAGGCAAATATTCCCGGATTCATCGCTGAATCTTCAGCAGGCGAGAGTCCTTGAAGGTAGCTTATGGGCGTGACAATCCACTATAGGGGGAAACTGAATGATGCGCGCGAGCTCGGCGCTTTCGTTGATGAGATGGAGGAGTTTGCTCAACCTCTGGATTGGTGGAGTCAGCGATGCAACGGGGAATGGTCGAAGCCAAACACTGCCAGGGTTTCCTTAGGCAGAGGGAGAGTCGAGATCACCGGTCATATACCGCTGCGTGGAATCACGATCCTTCCCCACGAAGACTCTGAGCCGCTCTGGCTGACCTTTGACGCTCACGGCTATCTTGCTGATCCGGCGGCAACGTCGCTTGTGGGTGCACGAACGAAGAAACCGGTGAAAACCTGGCTCTCCATCAAGACGCAGTTTGCTCCACCCCATATCCATCCCACTGCCGTCCCGACAAGACTGAGGTCAAGACCTCTTTGTAAGACGCAGAGCAGAAGCGCCTGAAAGCGCCGTTGGTCATTTCTGTGCTCTCGTTCTCAAACTCCCCGGGATGACAGTCGGCTGCTGTTGGACGGCCCCTCTTCAGTCGCGTTGGGCGAGCTCGGCTGAGCCGTTTAGCCAAGACGGACAAAGTCCTGATAGACCCTTCTGATAGGTATTCTCACTCTCGAAATCCTGTCAATCCTTTCTTACGCTTTGAGATTCATCGTATCGGACTGACGGCGACTCGTCACCTTTTCACTCCCGCAGTGCGACAACCACGCGTTCTCGATCCACCAATCACTCTTCTTCGCAACGACTGACGCAACCCGCCCGTCCAGGTTTCGTATCCTACACCGCGCTGAGTGAGATCGCCGTGGATCGGTGAGAAACAGGTTACCCGTTCTTCATAGCACTTGACGTCCACTTCGTCACGCTC
>Ga0194112_10009344_pt1 | contig 12495 bp, 11 predicted proteins | sample TA2MahC400mmetaG_FD_146191 | JGI IMG/M metagenome (GOLD analysis project Ga0194112, IMG submission 146191) | Freshwater microbial communities from Lake Tanganyika, Tanzania - TA2015016 Mahale Deep Cast 400m | ecosystem: Environmental > Aquatic > Freshwater > Lake | place: Tanzania: Lake...
GGTTGTTGACCAGGACGACGGCCGACAGATTCTTGAGTCGGGCCACGGCGATGATGTTTTGGTGGGTCTGGAGGGTGATCCAGACATCGCCCTCCCGACTGCGGGCCATGACATCGCTCAGCAGATCGCTGGTGTAGCCGCCCCGGACTTCCCGGGCCAGATCCGGCCCTCCGCAGAGGACGCTCAAGCTCAGGGTACGGATGACTTCTTCCACGGTCATGCTCAACCTCTTTCTCCGGTTTTTTTCACCATCGCTCCCGGGAGGCCGCGGCCGGCGATGGGAGATTCCGCGTCGGTTCCATTGCCCCGGCGCGCATTCGCTCTCGCTATTTCCGCTGTCCTGACGGGACAATCGTCGAGGCTCGCCTCGCCGCGAACGACATCCTCGGCGAAGGTCAAGCAGGAGGGGGCGCCGCAGGCGCCGCAGTCGATCTGCGGCAGGTCGCCGTAGATTTCTTCCTTTTCCTTTCGTTTTTTGATAGCCACGGCCAGGTCGGCGTGGAGAGGACGGGGGGGGCGGGGTTCGACCTTGCCCTCCAGGAAGAAGAACCCGGAGGCGTATTTGCGGCGGACATGCCGGATGTCGGGGCAGGCCTTGATTTTTTCGTACTCCAGGGTCTCGATGAGCTTCAGGATCTTGTTGTAGGAGGAATAGATGTTCTCGACGTTCAGGGAGCCCCCGACGCATCCCTGGAGGCAGGAATAGGCTTCGATGAAATCGATCTTGTCCAGCTTGCCCCGCTCGATGTCGTCGAAGACCCTCAGGACTTCGGGCAGGCCGGAAACGGACAGGGAATTCCTCAGGCGCAGGGTCCGGCTGATGCCGTCCACGATCGCCCAGCCGATGCCCAGGGCGCAGATGCTCTCCAGGCTGCGGCGCTCGCCGCCGTGATCCTGCTGCTCCAGGCAGGCCAGGAGAGGACGGTAGATGTCCGCTATGGAGATGGCCCCGTCGAGCCAGGAGCGCCCCTTTTCCGCGGGTTGCATGATGGACACCGTCTTGGCCGGGCAGGGGGTGAGATAGAAGGTTCCGATGTCCTGGTCCGGCAGGCCGAGCTGCGCCGCCGTCCGCTGCTTGATCTCCCGGGCCGCCAGTTCCCGGGGAGTCTCGATGGGCAGGATTTGGTCGATGAGATTGGGGTAGCGGACCTGGATGAGCCGGACGATGGCCGGGCAGGTGTTGGAGATGACGGGTCTCGGTCCCCTGTAATCCGCGAGGAACTCCTGGATGGCGAAGCTGACTTCACCGCAGGTCTGGGCCAGGTCGTGGGCGTCGTCGAAGCTGAGCGTTTTCAGGGCGCCCAGGATGCGGTCGGGGTAGATCTCCGGGCCGAATTGGGCGTAGAGGGCCGGAGAGGGAATGGCGATCGTGTAGCGGAATTTCGTCAGGTCTCCGAAGGCATTGGTCAGCGGTTGAATGGCCCGGCTGGGACAGGCGTTGAGGCATTCGCCGCAATCGATGCACTTGTCCTCCAGGATGACGGCTTTTTTCTTTCGGACGCGTATGGCCTGGGTGGGGCAGAGACGCAGGCACCGCATCGCTCCCCGGCACCGGGCGGGGTCGACGCTCAGGGAATGAAAATAGCGGTTCACGGCTCCTCCCCTTGTCCGCTCAGCCGGATGACGATGCGCAGCCTCGTGCCGCGTCCCAGCGCCGACTCGATGTCGAACGCATCCGCGTTCCGCTTGATGTTCGGCAAGCCCATGCCCGCGCCGAAGCCCATCTCGCGCATCTCGGGTGTGGCCGTGGAATAGCCCTCCGTCATGGCCTTGCCGATGTCGGCGATGCCCGGTCCCTCGTCCGCGGCTTCGATGAGGATGGCCCGGGGGGAGAGGTCGAGGCGCAGACGGCCCCGGAGGGCGTACATGACGATGTTCATCTCCGCCTCGTAGGTGGCGATGGCCGTGCGGCGGATGAGTTCGGGGGAGATCCCCAGCTCTTGAAGGATCTCCTTGATCTCGATGGACACGCGGCCGGCCTTGTTGAAATCCCCTCCGGCGATGTCATACGCCCGGGTGAGGACCTCGTCCTGAGCGGCGGCGGGCGGAGAGGGGCTTACGGTCTGGACCAGGCCTCGCAGGCCTTTCTCGTACAGAAGCCCGCAGGCGGGAAACATCATGAGCGACGTGGCCAGCAGGGGAAGCTTTTTCCTGGAGGCCAGGTCCAGGCTCTCGTCATCAGGCTTTTTCCCCCGGACGAAGACCAGGCCTCCGGCCTCGATGATATCCGCCGTGCGGACGGCCTGGATGTTGGCCAGACCGGTCAGGAGGAGCAGGCCCGGCTGCCCGAAGGCCAGAACGTCGCTCATCAGGTCCGAGGCTCCCACGGCGTACACCTCCCGGTCGAGAAACTCCAGGCCGTTCAGCACCTCGGCCTGAAGCGCGTCTCGAACGTCTCTCAAGGTCATGTCAGCTGTGGCTCGGTTTGGCGGCTTTTTTGATGACCAGGGGTCCCTTGCGGATGACCCTCTCCGAGGGCGTGACGGTCGTCGGACAATTCTCCCAGCAAGCGCCGCATCCGTTGCACTTCGTGACGTCAATATAACGGGCCTTTTTCCGGACCTTGACCTTGAAGTTCCCCACGAAACCCGAAACGTTCTCGACCTCGCTCAGGGTCAGGAGCTCGATATTGGGGTGTTTGCCCAACTCGCTCATCTTGGGCGTGAGGATGCAGGCCGAGCAATCGAGCGTGGGAAAGGTTTTATCGAGCTGGGCCATGTGGCCGCCGATCGAGGGTTCCTTCTCTACGAGGTAGACTTTCTTGCCCGAGTTGGCATAGGTCAGGGCGGCATGAATGCCGGCGATTCCCCCGCCGATGACCAGCACTTCGGGCCTGACGGGGACTTCCTTCCTGGTCAGCGGGTCGTGCAGGGCCACGCGGCGCACGGCCGCGGAGATCAGGGCCTTGGCCTTCCGGGTGGCCTGCTCGGGATTTTCGGTGACCCAGGAGACGTGCTCCCGGATGTTGGACATCTGGAAGTAAAAAGGATTGAGTCCGCCGGAGGTTGTCGCCCCGCGGAACGTGGGCTCGTGCATCAGGGGGGAGCAGGAGGCCACCACCACCCGGTTCAGACCGTGATCCTTGATGTGCTGCTTGATCAATTCCTGGCCCGGGTCGGAGCACATGAATTTGTACTCCTGGGCGACGACCACATCGTCCAGCCGGGAAGCGAAGGCGACGACTTCGGCGACGTTGACCTTCCCGGCGATGTTGGTGCCGCAGTGGCAGACGAAGACTCCTATTCTCGGCCGTCCGTTCTCAGACATGCTGTCCTCCGTTCCGGATTTTTGACCAGAAACCTCCGAGGGGGATGACGGAGCGGGAGAAGCCGAGGTCGTCCCGGGACAACCCCAGCGCCAGCCCCATCAACTGGCTGAAGAAAAAGACGGGAATCTTGACCTCCTCCTTGTAGGTCTTGACGATCTTGTCCTGGAGGAGTTCGAGGTTGAAGAGACAGAGGGGGCAGAGAGTCACGATGGCGTCCGCCCCGCGCCTTTTGGCTTCCCTGAGCAGAAGATGATTCAGGCGCAGGCCGACATTCTCGATCGTGCCGGTCAGGAGGCCTCCGCAGCAGCGGGTCTTGGCCGAATAGGGCACGGCCTCGGCGCCCAAGGCCTCCATCAGCGAGTCGAGCGTCGTCGGATGGTCCGGGTCGTCGAAGTCGGTGAAAGGACGAACGAGCTGGCAGCCGTAATAGCAGGCCACTTTGAGGCCGGAGAGCCTGCGGACGACCTTTTTCCGGACCGTGTCCAGGCCGATGTCCCGGACCAAGACCTCCAGGGGGTGCTTGACTTCGACCCGCCCCTCGTAGGCGCATCCGGCGCCTTTCAGTTTTTCCAGCAGCTTCCGCGCTTCGGGCCGGCCGCTCCTCAAAAAGTTGTTGGATTTTTTGAGCGTCAGGTAGCAGCCGGCGCAGGGGGCCAGGATGTCCCGGCCCATTCTTTCGGCCAGGGAGAGGTTGCGGCCGCAGACGGCCGTGGCCATGTCCCCGTCCACGGAAAAATAGGCGGTCGCGCCGCAGCAGTTCCAGTCGTCGAGCTCCTCCAGGGGAAAGCCGATGGCCTTGAACACCGGAAGGATGGATTCCTCGTAATGCTTGGAATTCTCCTTCAGGGAGCAGCCGGGGAAATAGGCATAGCGGTTCATTTGCCGTTCTCCTTGATGGCCTTGACGAGAGCCCGCAGCTGTTTCCGGTCTTTGATGCGATTTCTTTTCAGGCCCATCCGGCCCGTTTTCAGGAGCTTCCATCCCAGGGGAGTCATCTTGAGCAGGCTGAGGGGTTTGAAGGATTTGAGGTAGAGCCTGAGGATGAGCCGCATCTCCGAGTTGCGGCCGTCGCGGGCGATGAGCCGGGTCATTTCCTTGTCCAGGACGGGAATCGAAAAACGGCGGGGATAGGCCTTGTTCTCTATGGCCTCCCGCCTCACGGCGTACATGACGTCGGTGATCTTGATCATGGACGGGCAACGGACCTGGCAGGTGTAGCACGAGGAGCAGAGCCAGACGGTGAAGCTTTTCAGGGCTTCGTCCCGGAACCCGTTCTTGATGAAGCCGATGATTTGACGGGGAGGATGGTCCATGTACACGGACATGGGACAGGAGCTGCTGCAGGTTCCGCACTGGATGCACCGCTCGATCTCATCACAGTGGGACTGCTGTTTGACCCGTTGGAGAAAACCCGTGTCCAGCTCGTTCTCATACTTGACCTTGCGCTGGATGTCCATGAAACCTCCTTTGTTTGGAATGGCCTGTGGGACGGGAGCGGCGAACGGGCGGAACCCGGGAAGATGGTGCAAACGTCGGGGCGGGAATTTCCGGGAAAGCCGGATATGCACAGGCTCTCATGCGCGGCAGCCAGAGAAATGCAGCAGCCTGACGCGTCCGGCTTTCACCGGCCATGGACTCCTGCATCATGAACAAGACATTATGGGAAATGTAAGGAATCTCCCATAATGAGAAGGAATTCTATTTCCACGTCCGCGACCGTGTCAACAGGTTTCTTCGGCGCCGGGAAGCGATGCGCGTTTTTCATCCTATGGGAGAAGTCGAGATAAAAAAGCGGCTTCCGGGCGACCCCCCCGCTGACCCAGACGACGGCCGCCCGGATTTACGCCGGGCCGGTAGGGGTTGCTTTGGGGCTTGATATTCTATTAAAATTAGGTGAAAATACGCCTGGAAACGGAAGGAGGACCCATGGGAAGAAAATGCCTGTTTGCCGTCGGCGCCGTCGCTTTCCTCTTGACCCTGACGAGCTGCACACACAAACCCGAGGAAAGTCTTCTCAAGAGCTACTTCCACGCCATTGTGCTCAACGACGTCACCACGCTGTCGTCCATGGCCATCGAGCCTATGATGATCGAATCGGACTCCTGGAAGATCACGGCCGTCACCGAGGAAAAGGTCGAAGCGGCGTTCCTCCCGGAGCTGAACAAGACGGAGCTTGAGCTGAAAAAGCGGATGGAAGACCACATCGGGCCCACCCTGGACGCCAAGGACCAGCTCGACGCGGCCCAGGACGAGCTGAAATACAACCGCTCCCCGGCCATGAGGAAGAAAGTCGAGGACCTGAAGACGGCCTACGACGCCATCTTCGAGGAGCACAAGCAGTTCCAGAAGAACTACAACGAGGCCAAGGCCGCCGCCGCCCAGGAAGAGGAGATCACCAAGTTCTCCCTGGGGGCGGGAGACATCCCCAACGCGCGCAGCCTGAGCGGCGATGTTCATTCCAAGCAGGTCGAGGTCGAGGCCGTCAAGGAAGGGCAGGGGAAGAGTTACCGCTTCTACATCCGCCAGTACGTCCTCAAGGACGTGGAAGCGGAGGCCAACTTCCGCGGGAGATGGATCATCATCCGGATCGAGCCCATCCTCTGATCCGGGGCTTGAACCGGGCTCTTCCGCGGCGGGCGACTTTAAGGTAAAATCTCCCTGTTTGTCGGGCCGTTAGCTCAGTGGTAGAGCACCGCCCTTTTAAGGCGGGTGTCGCTGGTTCGAGCCCAGCACGGCTCACCATCATCGGCCCCTGTCGTCTAGCCAGGTCTAGGACATCGCCCTTTCAAGGCGGTAACACGGGTTCAAATCCCGTCGGGGGCGCCAAGCTCATCCGACCGATTCTCTTCCTCCCGGTCGCGCCCTGAACGCCCCGCGTCCTCCATCCTTACCCCTGCGTCTGCCGCGCCGTTCGGTTCCCTGAAACGGAGCAGAGCGCCCGGGGTCAGAAGACGACCTCTACCGATTTGATCTCCAAACGGCCGAATTCCAGCTCCAGGGAGTCGCCCGAGAGCGGCAGCCGCCGCAGGCGGCGCTCCAGAAGGTCGAGGAGGTGCGCCTCCCGCGGAGCGCGGAAGAATCTCAGGCGGGCTTTCCCCGCCTCGCCCTCGGCCTCGTACAGGCGGAGGACGACGCCCTCCCGGTCCTCGGCTTTCTTCGCCGCGGCGAGGACGATGTGGGACGGCTCCGCCGAGAGGAAGGAAAACGTCGCGGGCAGCGCGCCGGGATGCCGGTCCAGAGGCCGGACGAGAAGAGGGGTGTTGAACTCGTATCCGCGTCGGACGGTGTCGGCCTCCTGCCAGGTGCCGGCGTGAGGATAGAGGGCGTAGGCGAACTCGTGGCGGCCCCGGTCGGCCATCGGGTCGGGGTCGAGCGGCGAGCGGAGCAGGGTCAGTCGCATGACCCGGCCTTGAACGTCGTGTCCGTACTTGGACTCGTTGAGCAGGCTCAAGCCGTAGGCGCCGTCCGAGAGGTCGGCCCAGCGAAGGGCGGGGACCTCGAACCGGGCCCGCTCCCAGTCCGTGTCGCGCGAGGTCGGCCGGCCGATGAAGGCGAAAGGGATCTCGTAGAAGGCTTCCCGGCTCGAGACGGCGACCGGGAAGGCGGCCTTGAGCAGGACGTGGTCCTCCCACCAGTCGGCTTTCATCCGGATGTCGACCTGCGGCACTCCCGCGGCCAGGACGATCTCCTGACTGAAGAACGAGGAGGGGAAGTCCGAGGTCGGCGCGCGCCGGGCCTTGGACAGCCCGAGAAAATCCTTGTCGACGACGATCGATGCCAGGACCGGTCCCGACCTCCCGATCCTCACCTCCCGGGCTTCGTCCAGGGTCCATTCCCGGCCCGTGTACTTGATGTTCCAGGCGTCCCAGCGGTCGGGGATATCCTCCAGGAGCTGAAGGCGGTTGGCCTCCTCCCCGGGGGCGAGGACCTCCCGGCGGTTCCGCTTGTCATAGAGACGGCGGATGTTGCCGCTCTCCGGATTGACCTCGACGATGAAATACTCGTTCTCCAGGGTCGTGCCCTCGACCCGGAGCGCCCCCGCCTCCGCTCCGGGACCCGCCGAAAAGCCCTCCGCGGGCCGCAGCCAGTAGACCCGGCAGCCCATGGCCGGAACGCTGCGGGCCAGGAAGGAGACCTCCCGGCCCGAGGGCTCGGGCTGGCAGGGGATTTCCCGGCCGCCGTCATCGTAGAGCCTCGCCCCCCGGGCGAGCTCCGCGTCGAGGGGAAGGACCGCCAGCCCATCCCTCTCCCAGGCGAGGGTGTTGAAGACGAGGAAGGGCCGGCCCTCCGGCCCCCGGTCGGTGGCGATGCGCGAGCCGAGGACGTCCAGCGCTTCGTCCCGGGCGCCGGCGGCCAGGGAATGCGCTTCGATATAGGCCTCCTTGGCGTCACGGAAAACGGCGTTGAGGCTCGAGCCGGGGAGGATGTCGTGGAACTGGTTCATCAAGACCCTCTCCCAGGCCCGGAGGATGTCCGCCCGCCGGTAGGGGCCTCCCAGGAGGCCGGCCAGGGAAGACAGCTTCTCGGCGTCGGCCAGCAGGACTTCGGATTTCCGGTTGAGGCGCTTCGTCTCCGCCTGGGTGGTGAACGTCCCCTGGTGATATTCCAGGTAGAGCTCGTCCTTCCAGACCGGGAGGGCGGCCAGGACGGGCTCGGGGATCCGGGAGAGATAGCCCTGGAAGGTCGTCTGCTCGAGCCGGGGAAAGATCCTCTGCCGGCTGAAGGACCGCGCCCGGTCGAGCATCTCCCGGTTCGGCCCGCCGCCGTGATCGCCCAGGCCGTAGAGGAGGAACGGGGTCCGGAGCCCGGTGTTTCTCTCGAAAAGCCTCAGTCCGTTCAGCAGCTCCTCGGACTTCAGCTCCCCCACATAGCCCGAGGGGGGAAAGTAGGTCAGGAGGCGCGTGCCGTCCGGCCCCTCCCACCAGAAGAAATGGTAGGGGAAGACGTTGGTGTCGTTCCAGGAGATCTTCTGGGTGACGAAGGCCTCCAGGCCGGCTTGGCGGTAGATCTGGGGCATGTTCCAGTTGTAGCCGAACGAATCGGGATTCCAGCCGACCTTGACCTCGACGCCGAACCGCTCCTGGAAATACCGTTTGCCGTAGAGGAGCTGGCGGACGAAGGATTCGCCGTCGATCAGGTTGCAGTCGGGCTCGGCCCACATGCCGCCCACGATCTCCCAGCGGCCCTCCTTCACTTTTCGCCGGATGCGCTCCATGAGTTCCGGGTGGCGCTCTTCCATCCAGCGGTAGGCCTGGGCCTGGCTCTGGATGTAGACGACCTCGGGGTAGTCCTCCATGTTGTCCAGGATCGTGGCGAACGTGGCCCGGGTCACGGCGACGGTCTCCATCCAGCGCCACAGCCAGGCCAGGTCGATGTGGGCGTTGCCCGCCGTGTAAACGGTCCTCTCCCGGGCGAAGGCGGCCGCGGCCGCGGTCTTCTTATAAAAGGAGGAGAGGGCGGCCGCCGTCGCGGACGGGTCGCTTCCCTGCAGGGCCCGGAGGTCGAAATCCTCCAGGGCCCGCCTGAAGTCCGCCTGCATCTTCTTGAAGCCGGCCGTTGCCTCCAGGCGCCGATATTGAGGAGAGACCGGCCGCACGAGCCTGGCCGGGAGCTCGGGCTCGGGGAGGAGGTTGAGCAGCGCGGCGCCGGCTTTCATGTCGATGAGGAAGCGGCCCACGGGCTCGAGCGCCTCTTCCAGGGCGTCCGAGAAGAAGCGGGAATCCTGCAGAACGAGATAGGTCCCCGGCTCCGCGTCGGCCCGGGACAGGAGGGGATGCTTGCCCAGGTTTTCGAGGCGGAAAACGAGGTGGAGGTTCTCGCCCGCCCTCGCCGCGCCGGTCAGGTTCAGCTCCAGCGGCAATGATGCTCCCTGGTTGCCGAAGTCCAGGTCGAAGGCCCGGACTTCCCGGCCGTCGACGAAGAATCGGCCGCGGAAGAGGCCGACGCCGCGGAAGTGACAACGGAGCTCGAGCGGCCGGCCCTGGAGGCCGACCCCGGCCAGAGAGCCGGGCGTCTTGAACTCCCGGCGAAGCCAGAACGCCTTGTGGCGTATCCCGCGTCCCGGCCGGTGGACTTCCCATCCCGGACCGGAAAAGGCCTCCCTCTCCGTTCCCGCGTCGTCGCGGGGAGTCCATTCCCAAGCCCCGAGGGAATTGTCGGCCGCTTTCTCGATGAAGGCCATGCGCTCCAGCGCGCCCTCCGGGCTCCCGGCAGACGCGACGCTCAGGACCAGGACGGCGGCCAAAATCGGAGAGAGGAAGCATTTTTTCAGAGTCATGGAGTCACCCCCGAAAATCATATCAACCCCGTCCGCCGGCCGTCAACGCTGCCGTTGGGGCGGAGCGGGGGCGTTCCCGTCGGCGGCCGCCGGCGGGATCAGAAGCGGCTTTTCTGCCGGGTCAAGAGGGACTGGCATCTTTCAGGAAGTATCCGGAGGCTCTCCCCTTGCCTTATTCCTGCGCCTCCACAGGCGATAGGCCAGAGCCGCCGGCGATTGGTAAAAAGCGATGATGACCGGAGAAAGGATCGCCCAGATCAGGTTGAAGTTGGATATCGTCAGCCAGAGGGAAAAAGCGAGCCCCCCGGCCGAGAGCAGGACCGCCGCGGCAAGCCATAGAACCGATGCCGTTTTTCTCATCCGCCTCGTGTCCATGTCATGGCCCGAGGCTTTCCCGCCGGGCCTTCCGGATTCCGCTTTTCCGTCCCCTTCCCGACGGGGCTGAGCGGAAGCTTTAACTGGCCTTGCGGTTGACGATTTCCAGGTTCTCAAGGCCGTGCTTCTCGATCTCCGAGGCGTACTTGCGCCGGATGGGCTCCTCGATGTCCCTGATCTCCTCCCAGCTCATGGCCTCGACGGATTCCTGTCCGTGCTTCCGGTACAAGTCCCGGCTGGTCAGGCGCTGGACGATCTCGTCCCAGAAGCTGTTGTCGAGGAAGTCGTCCAGGTACTCGTTCAGCTCCTCGGCCTGGGAGAATTCCTGGGAGGGATAAACGACGCCCGTCTCCGCGTCCATATCCAGGGCCTGGGCCAGCCCGTAATCCTTGGCCAGGGCGAAGAGATAGCTCTCCAGGTCGTCGAAGCGGGAGACGGGGCGGTTGGAGCGGAAGTTGTTGACCACGAAATTGCCCAGGTAGACCAGCTTCAAGAGGTCCTCATATTGTCTGGCGTTGAGCCGGATCGTTTCCGTCATGTCCTGTCCTCCATAGCGCCCGCGTATTATATCATGGCCCCCGACCGGAAGCCCGCATCCCTCCCCGGGGGCGGAAGTTGCGTTTTCTTTTCTTTTCTGAAAATATAAAGGGTGAAAGGAGCGAACGATGCATCTCCAGCGCAAGGATTGGCCGAACGTCTTGACGGCGATTATGCTCGCCGGCCTGCTCGTGCTTCCCGCCTGCACCAGCCGGGAGAAGGCGGCGGAGGAAATGGCGGAAAGGATGATAGAGAAAGCCACGGGCGGCAAGGTCGATGTCGACCTCCAGGGCCAGAGCGTGAAAATGACCACCGAGGAGGGCACTGTCTCCTGGGGCGAGGCGTCGGAATGGCCCGGGGACATACCCGGCGATGTGCCCCGCTTCGCGGAGGGCAAGGTCACGGGCGTCATCAGGTCGCACGGAGCCGAGACCAAGAATTGGAGCCTCGTCCTGGGCGGCGTGGAGGAAGGAGCCCTGACCCGATATGCCGAGACCCTCAAGGCCGACGGGTGGGAGATCCTGATTTCCATGCAGATGGCGGAAGGGGAATCCGTATCGGCCAGGAAAGGCGGGATGACCCTGACCCTGGGGGCCAACAGGGCGGAGAAGACGGGTACGTTTCACGTGGCGATCAATCCGGAATGAGGCCGGACCCTGCGGGCCGCCGGGCTATCGATCCAGGAGCAGGGTCTCGCCGATATTCATAAGACGGAAAACGTCCTCTTCCAGGCCGGCTTCTTTTAGCGCCCGCCGGAGATAAAGGGGCGGCTCGGCCATCGGCTCCGAGGGGGGGATGGGGCTGAGGGCGAAGGTGCCCCAGTGCATGGCTATCGAAGTTCGGGCCCCCAAGTCAAGATGGGCCCGGACGGCCTCGGGGGGGTCGACGTGCACCGCCCTGATCAGATGCCGGGGGCTGTAAGCCCCGATGGGCAGGAGCGCCAGCCGGACGGGTCCCGTCCGGCGGCCGACTTCCTCGAAATGGGGGCCGTAGCCCGTGTCCCCGGCGAAATAAATCGAGCCGCGTCCGGTTTGGATCGCCCACCCGCACCATAAAGACTTGTCGCCGTCGAGCAGGCCTCGGTTGGAATTGTGTCGGGCGGGAACAGCGCGGATGAGGACCGGCCCCAGAGGCGATTCCTGCCACCAGTCGAGCTCCGAGACGCGGAAAAGACCCCAGGAGGCCAGCAGCCGACGGTGGCCGAGGGGAACGAAAACCCTGGGCCCGTCTCCCAGACGACGGAGCGTATCCCTGTCCATGTGGTCGTAATGGTTGTGGCTGAGGAGGACGGCGTCGACCCGGGGAAGATCCTTGAAGTCCAGGCCGGGCGGCACGAGGCGCTCGGGACCGATGAACGGCAGGGGGGAGGCGCGGCGGCTGAAAACGGGGTCGGTCAGGACGTTCAGGCCGTCGACCTGGACGAGAAACGAGGAGTGGCCGATCCAGGTGACTTGGATGCGCTCCGGGTCGGGTGAATGGATCCGCGCGAGGTCCGGCGCCGCGACCTCGGGCTTGAAATCTCCGGCCAGCAGATCCGCCGGGACGGCCGGCGGGTCGGCCGGGTCGAGGGCCAGGTAACAGCGGATCAAGCCCCAGAGATTGTGGGTCGGGCCGTAGGGGACGTTGAGGAACGATTTCGGGCCGTGATGGGGAGGCGCCGTTTCCTCCCGCGGGGCGAATTCGAAGGCCGCGCAGGCCGTGAGCAGAAGCGCGATGAGCGCGGCCGCGGGGAGCTTGAACACGGAACGGTTTTTTTGAACCATGGCCGGAGCCAATATACCACACTATGCGCCCTCCCTAGAATGAGGGAGGGCCAAGGAAGCTGTCTTCGGCAATCTGATTTGTTGGCTCTCTTCCATTTCGTGTGGCTCAGCCGGCCTCGGCAGGCCTTTTATCCGGACGATATCGCCGAGCCGGGTTGAGGCGCCGGAATCGCCCCTTGCCCCCTGGGGAACCAGTCCCGGCGGTTCCCCCCGTCGGCAAGCCGACGGGACCCCCCTCCGCTATGGGGGCTTCAGGGCGAATCCGGCGCCTTAAG
>Ga0194112_10009350_pt1 | contig 12491 bp, 11 predicted proteins | sample TA2MahC400mmetaG_FD_146191 | JGI IMG/M metagenome (GOLD analysis project Ga0194112, IMG submission 146191) | Freshwater microbial communities from Lake Tanganyika, Tanzania - TA2015016 Mahale Deep Cast 400m | ecosystem: Environmental > Aquatic > Freshwater > Lake | place: Tanzania: Lake...
TGGATATGGATATCAGCGAGTATAACGTCAACTGGGTTGAAAAATAATGCTGCCTCTTGATAAATTGCAGTCACTCGATGACGAGTATCACAGTCTGAGGGAGTTGATAGCCAATCCTGCCAATATGGCCGACCCCAAGTCCTACCGCCAGATGACAAGGCGCTTCAAGGAATTATCCGATATTCTGGAGTTCTGGCAACGGCATCAGAAACTGGAACGTCATCTGCAAGAAACTTCTGAAATGCTCACTAAGGAGACTGATGATGATATGCTGGAGCTTACCAGAGACGAAATCCAGCATCTGGAAGAACAGATTGAGGCATCCGAAACGCAACTGCGGGATATGCTTATTCCTGCTGACCCCAATGATGAAAAGAACGCTATTGTGGAAATCCGTGCAGGTACCGGCGGGGAAGAAGCAGCCCTCTTTGTGGCAGACCTTTTCCGTATGTATTCCTACTATGCCGATAAAAGGAAATGGAAACTCTCCGTCCTCAGCAGCAACGATACGGGTCTGGGCGGATATAAGGAAGTCATCTTCCAACTCAGTGGTGAATCCGTCTATGGCACAATGCGCTTTGAAAGCGGAGTGCACCGTGTGCAAAGGATTCCCGTAACGGAAGCCAGCGGACGCATACACACCTCTGCAGTATCGGTGGCTGTGTTGCCGGAAGCGGAGGATATTGACGTTGAAATCAGTGAAAACGACCTCAGAATAGACGTTTACCGCAGTTCAGGTCACGGCGGGCAAAGCGTTAATACTACGGACTCTGCTGTCCGTATAACGCATGTTCCGACCGGGATTGTCGTTACCTGTCAGGATGAGAAGTCTCAAATCAAGAACAAAGCAAAAGCCATGAAAGTCCTGATGTCCCGCTTACTGGACCTGGAAATCAGCAGGCAGGAGCAGGAAATTGCCCTGCATCGTAAAGCGCAGGTCAGTACGGGAGACCGCTCAGCCAAGATACGCACCTATAATTTTCCCCAGTCCAGAGTAACAGACCACCGAATTAACTTGACAACCTACAATTTGGAAGGATTTTTGTCAGGGCAGATAGATGAGTTCATCGAAGCGCTAAAAATCGCATGGAGAAATGAGAAGGTAAATAACTAATAAATATATGGAAATCATTCTGGCATTTCTTACAATTATAATAGCACTTGCATTTTCTTTTTTATTTTCAGGTTTGGAATCTGGGCTTATATCTCTAAATCATCTACTTTTGGAGAATTCCGCCCGGAAAGATAAGAATGCAGAAAAACTGCTGAAGTTTATTCAGCGCCCGGATAAATTTCTGGGTACCACTTTAATAGGGAATAACATCTTCAATGTCATTCTGGCATCGGTAACTACCTATTATGTAAAAAGATTCATTTCAGATTATCCATTTGTTAATTTGAATCCGCAATGGACTCCGCTGTTTATGGGCTTTGTGGTTCTTGTATTTGGGGAAATCATTCCCAAAGCCATCTTTCGGGACCATGCCGATACTCTTGTTCCCAAGTTATTCCCCTTGCTTAACATTTTTTACAATATTTTAAGACCCTTTGTCGCAGCAGTAACAAAAATGAATTCTTTTGTGCAGAAACTGCTCAAGATTGAAGGTAATTACAATATGTTTTATCTGACAAGAGATGACCTGGCGTTTCTTTTGTCGCAGACTGATTCCGATGCAGTTTCGGAGACGCATCTGGAAATGATTGAAGACGCATTGGAGTTTAATGAACAAAAAGCCCGTAATGTAATGGTTCCCCGTACTGATATTGTCGGAATAGCGGAGGAAACACCCATCCCCGAGGTGCTGGAAATAGCTCGCAAAGAAGGTTTTACACGGTATCCTGTTTTTTCCGGTACTCTGGATAACATCATCGGGGTTCTGATAATTTACGACATTATCCGGATTAAAGACAGTGAGCAGCTTACTGCCGGTAAATTAAAACACGAACCCTTATTTATTCCTGAAAACACTGATGTGGACGTCCTGCTCAAGGAGATGCAGAAACATCACAAAAGCATGGCTATCATTGTGGATTCATTCGGAGGAACCGCCGGTATTGTGACGATGGAAGACATTCTGGAAGAAATTGTCGGCGAGATTGGTGACGAGTTTGACACCGAGGAAGACGTGGAAGCAGATATCGAGCAGGTTGGTCCCAATACCTGGATAGTGGCTGCGGATGTGGAAATAGACATGTTCAATGATGAGTATGAGATGGATTTACCGACCGGTGATTATGAAACTGTTGCCGGACTGATATTGGATGCTCTGGAAAGCATTCCGGTACAGGGTCAGATACTGCATTGCGGAAAATACCGTCTACAGGTTCTGCAAGCCACAGACAAGAAGATTATCAGGGTTAAGATTCATCTGACGGATGAAGAAGAGACATCACAATAATAGTTAATATAGAGGTAAGATAATGAAATTAATGGAATGTGTACCTAATTTCAGTGAAGGCAGGGACAGGGCAGTTCTGGACTCTATTGCCAATGCGATTCGCAGTGTAAGCAGGGTCACACTTTTGGATGTAGACCCCGGTGCAGACACCAACCGTACCGTGTTTACTATGGCCGGTGAGCCGGAAGCGGTAGTGGAAGCAGCTTTTCTGGCGATTAAGAAAGCTGCTGAACTGATTGATATGAGCAAACATCACGGCGAGCATCCCCGTATGGGCGCTACCGATGTGTGTCCTTTTATTCCGATTTCCGAGATGACTATGGAGGAGTGTGCAGAGTGGGCAAAGGTCTTGGGAGAAAGGGTTGGCAGAGAATTGAAGATTCCAGTGTATCTGTATGAAAATGCAGCATCCAAGCCCGAATGGAAGAATCTTGCCAATGTGCGTCAGGGTGAATATGAAGCTCTGGCGGACAAAGCCAAAGACCCATACTGGAAGCCCGATTTTGGTCCGCATGAATTCAATCCGAAAAGCGGTGCCACAGCCATTGGTGCGCGTGAATTCCTGATTGCCTACAACATCAATCTGAACACCCGTGACAAAAAGAAAGCCCACGAACTGGCACTGATGATTCGGGAAAGCGGTCGTCCTGCCAAAGGTGTTGACGGCAAACAACTGAAAGATGAAGCGGGTGACAAGGTCATCATTCCCGGTTTATTCCAGTTCTGCAAAGCCGTCGGCTGGTATATTGACAGCTACAATCGTGCCCAGATCAGCATCAATCTTACTGATTACAACGTTACTCCGCCCCATATCGTACTGGAAAAGGTACGTGAACTGGCAGCGGAAATGGGCATCGGCATCACAGGCAGCGAACTGGTCGGACTGATACCCAAAGCAGCCCTGTTGGAAGCAGGCAAGTACTATCTGAAACGCCTGGGTGAAAGTGCCGGCATACCGGAGAGGATGATTATGGAAACTGCCGTGCAGAGCATGGGATTGACCGATTTGGGCCCGTTTGATATGGATAAAAAGGTGATTGAGTATGCGATTGCCCGCAAGGAAGCTTTGGTCAATCTTACACTTACGGATTTCTGTGACCTGCTCTCCACCGATGCACCTGCTCCGGGAGGCGGCAGTGTTGCCGCTCTGTGTACTGCGATGAGCGGCTCTCTGACAGCGATGGTATCGAATCTGACCGTCGATAAGAAAGGTTATGAAAAGGTCAAAGACACGGTACTGGATCTTGCCGAAAAGGCGCAAACCGTCAAGGAGAAAGCGCTGCAAGCCATAGATATGGACACTGATGCCTTTTATCTGATGATGGAGGCCATGCGTCTGCCTAAAAAGACGGATGAGGAAACAGCCCTGCGCAATGCTAAGCTAGAGGAAACCACTCAAAAGGCGATATTGGCTCCCTTTGAAACTCTGGAGCTTTCTCTTGCTGCTGTGGAACTGGCTCAGCAGGTGGCAGCAGTGGGCAATATCAATGCCTTGTCCGATGCCGGTGTGGCTGCACTCACTGCTCTGGCAGGAGCCAAAGCGGCTTACTATAATATCCTGATAAACATCAAAGGTATCACTACCAAGGCCTTTTCCGACGATATTCTGTCCAAATCCGCAGCTTTGATTGCCCGCATTGAAACGCTGGCTGCAGCAGTGGAAAAGGATATAACTGCCCGGTTGCAGTAGTAATATACGGCATTAATAAAGCGTCTGTCGTTCCTGCGCAGGCAGGAACCCATGCTGTTTTAAGAATAATACCGCCTTATATTTATGAATACTGACTACAGCACAGACAGGAATCTTAAGAAAGGTTTGCTACACTTTTGAATAGAGTAAAACAGGCTGGATTCCCGCTTGTTGTGTTTTGCTTAAACTGGATGCCGACCTGCGTTGGCAAGACGTATCTTGAAGCTTTATGCCGCTTTCCCGTCGTAGGACGGGAACCAGTTTAGCCAGATTCCCGCCTGCGCGGGAATGACAACTAATTGGATATCTTATCAAGAAAACACCTAATACTGGATTATAGAGAGAATATATGCTGATTTTCCTTACCGGTTTCATGTGCAGCGGCAAGACAACAGACGGCAAAGCCATTGCCGACGCTTTGCAAATTCCGTTTCTGGATTTGGACGAGGAACTGGAAAAGCGCAGCGGGATGTCCATCTGGTCGTTCATTCTGGAAAAAGGCATAACGGAGTTTCGCCGTCTGGAATCTGAAATCCTCTTGCAGACCCATCAATTTTTGCAAAGCCGTTTGATAGAATCCCTGCACCATACCCAAAAGCCGGAAGCAATCATTGCCACAGGTGGCGGCAGCGTTCTGATTGCCGAAAACAGGGCTTTTCTGATGCAATCTGAACATCTGGTCATCTGGTTGGATATTTCTTTTCCATTACTTCTTGAACGCATCAGAGCCAATGCCAGACCGCTTCTGCAAAACCTTTCCGATGCTGAGGTATATCAGGTTTATCTGGAGCGTCTTCCACTATATCAGAGCGTATGTTCAATACACATCACATCCTATCCTGTTGTGGAACAGGTGGTTAGCCTCTTCCAACAACCCTCTTAATAACTAACTGCTTGTCAAATAAGTTTTTATCTTTCAAAAAACTCTTTCTGCCTGAACGCTGCGAGAGGTCATCGTGAGGGTATCGTGAACAAAGCTCACGATGACCCCACGATACGTCCAAGATACAAGCAAGGGTTTTTTGTTGACAGAATAGTTATGGACAAAAAACATACCTGTTACTTGTAGAGAAACGCTTTTGCTTGATACATAAGCGTTTCCCCAAGTGTAACGCTAAGATGATGAATGAGGTTGTATGCGTATTTTAATCACCGGCGGTGCCGGATTTATCGGCTCACATCTGGCGGAAAGACTGCTCAATGACGGACATCAGGTGCAGGTCATAGACAATCTTTCCACAGGTAAACTGGAAAACATCGAGTCTTTCAAAGACCATCCCAAATTCAAATACACTATTGGTTCCATTCTGAACAGGGAACTTCTGGAAAAACTGATTTCCAATAGCGAACAGGTGTATCATCTGGCTGCGGCAGTAGGAGTTAAGTATATCATAGAAAATCCTTTGTTATCGCTTAAAACCAATATCGTGGGCACCGATAACGTGCTGGAAATTGCCAATAAATACAAATGCAAGGTCCTCATTACATCCACTTCGGAAGTGTATGGCAAAAGCGATCAACTGCCCTTTATTGAAACAGCAGACCGCCTGATGGGACCCACCCAGATCAGCCGCTGGGGTTATGCCACTTCCAAAGCTATAGACGAATTCTATGGGTTGGCTTTCTTCCGTGAAAAGAAACTGCCGGTTGTAATCGCCAGATGTTTCAATACAGTCGGACCACGCCAGACCGGTCAATACGGAATGGTGCTACCCAAGTTCATTAAGTCCGCTCTCTTGGACCAGCCGATAATCATCTATGGCAGCGGTAAACAGACCCGTTGCTTTGCCGATGTGGCAGATGTCGTGGAAGCATTTCTCTGTCTGATGCAAGAGAAGAAGTGCGAAGGTGAAATCTTTAACGTGGGAACTACGGAAGTTATATCCATAGAAGAACTTGCCCAAAAGGTCAAAGCCATGTGCAGCAGTAAATCCAAGATTGAATATATGAAATACGAAGATGCATACGAAGAGGGTTTTGAGGATATGATGCACAGGATGCCGGATTTGACCAAAATCAAGGAATATATCGGCTTCGAGCCAAAAATTAAACTGGATGAAATTATCCAACGGATGATAGAGTATTATGAAAATTAAACTGTTTATCCTGTTCCTGTGTCTGGTGCCTGCTTTGGTTTTTTGTGGTTCTGTTCAGGAATTGACCGGGCAAAATGTAATCCCTGTTTCAGTCAGTGTCACAGGTGATGTGAAAAAGCCGGGGGTCTATATCTTGACCACGATGAACCGTGTTTCGGAAGCCCTTGCCATGGCAGAAACTCAAGCCGCATTGCTCTCTGCTGCCGACAAAACATCGTCTCTGGTGCAGTTAAAACCAGCTCCCACAATGAAACTGCCTTCCCTCAAAGATTCAGTAGCAGCGGATATTTACGGACAAAGAAATATCACCCTTATCCGACAGGGACAAAAGCAGACGCTGGACTTGCTCAAATACTACCGTCTGGGCGATATCACCCAGAACCCCTATCTCATCGACAACGATGTAATCGTCATCAGTCCGGTGGTGGAAACCGTCACTCTGCAGGGCAGCATCCGCAGACCCGGAGAGTATGAATACTGTGACGGGGATAAACTCAAAGACCTGCTGGACATTGCTTTGGGCGTTATGGATGACGCCGACCTCAGACATCTGATTCTCTACAGATACAAGGATGGTTTTACCGAGTTCGATAAAATTGAAATCAACGCTTCGGGCTATCCCAAAAAGCCGAACAGCGCTCTGGAAACACCGCTTAATGCCGGTGACCGCATCATTGTTCCGCCCAATGCGGAATACCGCAAGGCATATAAGGTGCAGGTCAGAGGCAAAGTCAGGATGCCGGGAGTTTACTTCGTGGACGACAAGACCACCCTTTACGACTTACTTGAGATGAGTGGCGGTCCCACGCAAGAGGCGGATTTGGGCAGTTCCTTTGTGTTCAACCGGTTGGTCAGTGAAAGTTTTGACCCGGACTTTGAAAGATTAATCAATTTCTCATATCTGCAGATGACCTGGCTGGAATACAGTTACCTCAGAACCAAAACCAGACAACTCAAGGGCAAGTATTCTGTTGATGTTCAGAAATGCTGGAGTTCAAAGGGAAAGGATGCCAATCTTGTGCTGCGGGACGGAGACGAACTCTATGTACCCGAACTTCTGAACGGAATCTGGGTGGCAGGACAGGTCAGACATCCGGGTCTGGTCAACTGGACAGACGGCTGGAACTGGAAAGACTATCTGCAGGCCGCCGGAGGTTATACCAATAACCGTAAACTGGAGGGCACTCGAATTATCAGAGTCCACTCCGGCAACTGGATAAAACCTACCAAAAACATCATACTAAATCCCGGAGATATTATCTTCGTGCCTGATAAAGAAGAACGCTATATCTGGACTGACATCAAAGAAGTGCTTTTGGTTGCATCCCAGATAATGACTATCCTGATAGCCCTCAATACATTAAATAAATGAAATACAACCGGAGTTGATTAATGAAAGTTCCACTGCTGGATTTGCACGCTCAATATGACCCGATATTGCCACAGTTGAAAAAGGCGATGGATGATGTCCTCGCCGGTCATAACTATATCATGGGAAGTCAGGTAAAAGACTTTGAAAGTAAAATGTCCGAATATCTCGGCATCAAATACGCCATCGGCTGCGCTTCAGGTACCGATGCGCTGGTTCTTGCCATCAAAGCGCTGGGTATTGGTGACGGAGACGAAGTCATAACCACGCCCTTCACTTTCTTTGCTACTGCCAGTTCTATCTGGCGCAATAATGCCAAACCGGTCTTTGTGGATATCGATAAAAAAACCTTTAACCTTGATCCTGCCCTGATTGAAAAAGCCATTACGACCCGCACTAAAGCTATTATGCCTGTGCATCTTTTCGGGCAGCCCTGTGATATGGGTGCCATTATGGAGATTGCCAAAAAGCATCATCTTTTTGTCATAGAGGATAATGCGCAGGGTATCGGTGCCAAATGGGACGGTAAGTATGCCTGTTCTTTTGGAGATATCAGCACTCTTTCCTTTTTCCCAAGTAAAAACCTGGGCGCGATGGGCGATGCCGGAATGTGCCTGACCAATGATGATGACCTTGCTGCTAAGTTAAAGCAGTTGCGGGTGCACGGCGAGAACCCGAAATACTTCCACAAATGGGTGGGTCTCAATAGCCGGCTGGATACTCTGCAGGCAGCCATTCTTTCCGTAAAGTTGGATTATCTGCAGGGCTGGTCTGAAGCGCGCAGGCACAATGCCGGGTATTATTATCAGCAGCTTGGCGATATTCCACAAATTAAACTTCCCTATATCCATCCTCAGGCATGGACTATCTATAATCAGTTCACGCTTGTTGCCGAGAACAGGGATGAACTGATGCAGCATCTTGCCTCCAGGGAAATCGGCTGCGCTATCTATTATCCGTTGCCGCTGCATTTGCAGGAATGCTTTGCCGCATTGGGAGGTAAAGCGGGAGATTGTCCCGTATCGGAAGAGATGTCCAATAAGGTTTTATCTATTCCCATCTACTCAGAACTCAGCAGGCAGCAGCTTGACTATGTGGTTGAAACAATAAAAGACTTCTATAAGTGAATTCGGACAGAATCATGAATATTATAGTTTGCATCAAACAGGTTCCCAATACTACCGAAATCAAGATTGATCCCGTTACTAATACGCTTATCAGGGAAGGTGTTGAAAGCATCCTCAATCCTTTTGACACGTATGCAGTAGAGGAGGCGGTAAGGTTAAAAGAGCAGCATGGCGGCACAGTGACCGCTATCAGCATGGGACCTCCCCAGGTGGAAGCCGCTCTCAGAGAAGCCGTATCCTTGGGTGTGGATGAAATAATCCTGCTTTCTGACCGCAAGTTTGCCGGTGCGGACACTTGGGCTACAAGCTATACGCTGGCAGCAGCTATTACCAAACTCGGCAGCTATGACCTGATAATCACGGGTCAACAAGCCATTGACGGTGATACAGCTCAGGTCGGACCGGGCATAGCTGCTCATCTGAAGATACCTCAAACCTGCTTTGTGCGCAGAGTGGACAGCATTGACTGTAAGGTGATGAAAGTTCAGCGCTTGATGGAAGACGGCAGCGACAGTGTAGAGATGAAGCTTCCTGCCCTCATCAGCGTGGTTAAAGAGATAAATACTCCCAGATTGCCGTCACTACGGGGCAAGATGAAATCAAAGTCCGTGCAGATGACTGTCTGGAACTGTGATGACCTCGGACTGGATGAGAAACTGGTCGGACTTAATGGCTCGCCTACTCAGGTGATGCATATCTTTACTCCCAAGCATGATAAAAAGACGGAAAAGTTTGAAGGCGACCCTGATGTAGCAGTGGAGAAAATCATCTCCACACTTAACGATTTAACGAGAAAATAAGGGATAAATGCCATGATAGCTTTTCCGCAGATTAGTCCTGACATTGTAAAGTTCTCGCTCTTTGGTTTTCCGTTGCAGATACGCTGGTATGGTTTCTTCTATGTACTCAGCTTTGTTATCGGCTACATTCTTTACAGACCTAACCTTAAATACAGAAAGGTCTTGCTCACCAAAGAACAGTATGAAGGGCTGATTTTTGCCGTGATGCTGGGTGTGATTTTGGGTGGAAGACTGGGCTACGTGGTATTTTACAACCTGTTGTATTACCTGAAGCATCCGCTGGAAATCTTTGCCATCTGGACAGGTGGCATGTCCTTCCACGGTGGTGCTTTGGGAGTGATAATAGCAGGAGCACTCTTTCTAAAGAGAAACAAGTTAAACTTCTGGAAACTCTCTGACCCGGCGATGCCTCTGGTGGCAATCGGACTGGGCTTGGGGCGGCTTGGAAACTTTATCAACGGCGAACTCTACGGCAGAGCGACAACCGTCTCCTGGGCGATGATTTTTCCTGATTCCGACGGTCAGCCAAGGCATCCCACTCAGCTGTATGAGTTCTTTTTGGAAGGCGTGGTTTTGGCAATCATCAGTCAGGTTGTATACAGAAAGACAAAGATAGAAGGCATGGGCTTCTGGGCGTTTATCGGAAGTTACGGCGTTTTTAGGGTTTTCGTTGAATTCTTCCGTGAGCCGGACAACATTGATTTATACAGGAATGGGCTGTGGCTGGGCTTTATCACTGTAGGAATGCTGCTCAGCTTTCTGATGGTGGTGGCTGCAGCGGCAGGCATTTATTACCTGTATAAAAAGGACAAATCAGGCAACTCTGAGTAAGTTATGCGTAGGTTATTACTTATCACACTGATTCTACTTGCAGGGCTGAATATCTCGCTGCTGGCAAAGAGCAAGCCGGCAAAGCAGCTTGAACAGAATCTTGAACAGTGGCAGGAGTTCCGATGGCTGGGCATCATTCAGGTGCAGTCATCTGTGTTTTCTTTGCGTAAGAACTATGTCTTTGCCAAGAGCAGGGATGCGGTGCGTTTGGACGTGCTGGACAGCGGTGTAATGGGCTTGCAGGCAAAACCCTTTGTGACCTTGTATCTGAAGGACAGCATAATCTTTGACGCTCCCACCATCAAGGAATTGTCAGGAGTGGATTTGAACTGGTTTGTTCCCAAGGGGATGATTGCTCCACTGGTGCAGTTTGCCGATTCATTGCAGGCAAAACAGAAGGAGATTCTATCCACCCGCAAAGTCACCTCTGCCAGGACTGTCTTTACTTTTGACAAAAAGTTCCGCCTCAGTTCCATCGTCAATACTGCTGGCGGCTTTGAAGCAAATATCGTCTACAACAGACGCAGTCAACCCACCAAAATGCTGGTCAAATACAAAGGCGAGCAGATAGCGGAAGTGCTCATCAATGAACGGGAATACAAAGATATCGCGATAGAACCTTTAGTCCCATCCACAGAGGGTATCAATCTGGAAGAGATGCTGCAGAATATTCCTCTGGATGAGTTGAACTTAGAGTTTGAATAGATTTAGCAAGCGGGGCAAAGATGATTAAACGCTACACAAGAGCAGAGATGGAACGTATCTGGACAGCCGAGAACCGTTATGAATGCTGGCTGGAAGTGGAACTGGCTGCCTGCCGTGCCATGCATGAACTGGGCATCATTCCTGCTGAAGATTTGCAGCAGATATTGGACAAAGCGGACTTTGCCGCTGCCCGCATTGACGAGATTGAAGCCGTTACCCGTCACGATGTGATTGCTTTTCTGACCAATGTCGCCGAGTATGTGGGCGAGTCCTCCCGCTGGATTCACTACGGGATGACCTCCTCCGATGTGCTGGACACAGCCACCGCTCTGCAGTTAAAGCAGTCAGGTCTGCTCATCTTATCGGAAATGCACCGCCTAAGTGAAATTCTGAAACTGAAAGCCAAAGAGTATAAGAATACTCTCTGCATGGGGCGTTCGCACGGTATTCACGCCGAACCGACCTCTTTCGGGCTCAAGTTTGCCCTCTGGTTTGACGAAACTCAGCGCAATATCGAGCGTTTGCTGGAAGCCATAGAAACCGTGAGTATAGGGCAGTTATCGGGAGCAGTGGGCAACTATGCGCATCTTTCTCCGCAGGTTGAGGAGATTGCCTGCAAGTATCTGGAACTGCAGCCCGTCAATATCTCCACCCAGATCATCCAGAGAGACCGCCATGCCTTTTTCCTGTCCGTGCTGGCTATCATCGCTTCCACTCTGGAAAAGATGGCTTTGGAAATCCGCCATCTGCAGCGCACGGAAGTGCTGGAAGCAGAGGAAAACTTTGCCTCCGGACAAAAGGGCTCTTCTGCCATGCCGCATAAACGCAATCCTATCGTCAGCGAGCAGCTCTGCGGGCTGGCAAGATTAATCCGCAGTAATGCCCATGCCGCAATGGAAAACAACGCTCTCTGGCACGAAAGGGACATCTCCCATTCCTCTGTGGAGCGCATTATCCTGCCCGATTCCTGCATCCTGATTCACTATATGCTGGGCAAGACCTGCGACCTGATGGAAAACCTGCTGGTCTATCCCGAGAATATGCTCAAGAACATAGAAAAGACAAACGGACTGGTCTTTTCCCAAGCGCTGCTCTTGCATCTTACCCAAGCCGGACACAGCAGGGAAGATGCCTATGCCTTTGTCCAACGCAACGCCATGACCTGCTGGAAAAGCGGTGAACCCTTTATGAAGCTTGTTCTGAAAGATGAGGACATCACCAGAGTCTTGTCTGAACAGCAGATTAAAGACATCTTTAACTATGAACGTTATCTGCGGCAGGTAGAACACATCCTGCACAGATGCAACATCATATAGAGTGTGTCAAACCTACATAAGCAGGTAACAATAATAGTGTCATTCCCGCGCAGGCGGGAATCTGGATAAACTGGTTCCCGTCCTTCGACGGGAAAACGTTGCATAGTCACAAGATACATCTTGCCGACGCAGGTCGGCATCCAGTTTAAGCAAAACAC
>Ga0194112_10009355_pt1 | contig 12487 bp, 4 predicted proteins | sample TA2MahC400mmetaG_FD_146191 | JGI IMG/M metagenome (GOLD analysis project Ga0194112, IMG submission 146191) | Freshwater microbial communities from Lake Tanganyika, Tanzania - TA2015016 Mahale Deep Cast 400m | ecosystem: Environmental > Aquatic > Freshwater > Lake | place: Tanzania: Lake...
CGGGATCCCGCGCGCCACGGCGAGCATCAGACCCCATGTCATGTCCGCGACGACCTCGACGCCTTCGCGTGCCGGCGCATGGGTGACGACGATTCCGAAGCGGGTGGCCGCCTCGACGTCGAGCCAGTCGAAGCCGGTCGCAGCGATCGAGAGCACCCGGAGCGTTGTGTGTCGCCGCATGTGCTCCGCCTCCGGCAGAGATCGGAGCGAAGCCGGCAAGATCAGCGCATCCGCGCCGGCCAGCACCTCATCCACGCCATCCGGCGCAAGGGTACGGAAGGACGGATCGGCCTCCCACTGCACGCCTTGCGCATCGAGGTACTCGCGGTGCGCGTCGAGGACATCGAGACACGTGGGATTCAGGATCACCAGGCGCGGATTCCGGCGATCCTTCATGTCCCTTTCGCACCGACGCGCTCCAGGAGCCGCTTCCACGGCCCGCGCAGGTCCGCGATATCGCCGCCGCAGAAGCAGAGGTCGCAGCCGGCCGCGAGCGCCGCATCCAGCAACGGCCCCGGCGCGGCCAGGATCCCCGCGTGCTTGCCCCGCGCCCGCGCCCGCCGCACGCAATCGCGCACGACCTGGATGAGCCTGGCATCGGCGAGGTCCCCGGGCGTGCCCAGGCTGACCGAAAGATCCCCGGGACCGATGAAAATCCCCGAGAGCCCCTCGACGCCGCAGATGGCATCGAGGTTCACCACGGCCTCGACGGTCTCGATCTGAACGAAGAGATAGGTCCGCGCATTGGCGTCCGCGAAGGCGGCGAGCGTCGGTTCGAGACCGAACCTCACGCCGCGGCTTCGCGTGTTGAAGCCTCGCGACCCCAGAGGGGGGAACTTGCCGTGCGCGACGACCTGGCGGGCCGCGGCGGCATCGTTGATCATGGGGACGACGACGATGCGCGCGCCGACCTCGAGCGCGCGCAGCACGTGACAGCGCTGGCCGTCCGGGACGCGGATCGTGGGCGCGCCGCCCGCCGCCTCGACCGCATGGCAGAGCGACTGGGCGTCGGCGAAGTCTGTCGCCCCGTGCTCCATATCGATCCAGACCGTCTCGAAGCCCATCGCCGCGGCCAGCTCGGCGAGCAGCGTCGAACCGCTGTTGATGGCCACGCCCCGGACGACCCGAGGCTGCCCGTCCGCCGCCGCGAAGAGATCTGCGCTCCGCCGCTCCATCTGCCGCCCCTGATCGCCCTGAATCTTCCGGACCGACTCCGTGTCGAGATGTAGCCCCTTCGCACGACACCTGTCAAGGGCCGGGGCCCGAGCGGATCGACCTGGGGGAGTGCGGATCGAGCGGGACCCTTCATCCCGTTACGGACCCGTGCCGCGTCAGTCTTCCTGCGGGAGCGGAGCGGCGGTGTTGATGAACGAGTCGATCGATGCGACGTGCGCCGGGCTCGCCGCGTCCGGCACGCCGTGGTTGCCGGCAAAGGGACCGACGCGGGCGACGCGCAACGTGTGCGTGAAGCCGGCCACCGTCGTCCATGCCACGCCGTCCGCCGAGACCTGGCAGCGCCAGTCATTGCGCGTGCGCGTGATTCGCAGGCGCGCCGGGGCGCCGATGGCGAGCGGGACGTTCGCCCGCGCGGTCGCGATGCCGCCGGCGACGGTCGCGGCGAAGGCGCGCGTCGTGGCTCCGTCGTGGAAGATGTCGAAGCGGACGAGGTTGAGGGCATCCTGCTCGACGACGAGGCCCTGCGTCTGGTAGCGGCGCGTGACCGGCGTGTCGTACTTCACGATCACATCCAGGTCCTCGTCCCGCGCGGCCTGGAGGAGGCGCGGAGCGCGCAGCCGGCCGGTCCAGAGGTCATGCGAGATGCCGCCGGGGATCGAGATCTCGAGATTCGTGCCCGTCAGCATCAGGCCCGCGTCGCCGACCGGATCGACGAGCGTCCACACGCGCGTATTGAGCCCGCCCGCCGCGAAATCATCCGAAACGATCCCCGCGCCCGCCGCCGGGCAGGCCTGGGTCGAGACGATGAGATCCGCGCTCGAAGCGGCGTTGCCGGCCGCATCCGCGGATGTGATCCGGAGGTGATAGGAGGTCCCGCACGCGAGGCCGGAGATCGTCATCCTGTGGCTCATCGAGAGCGCCGGATCATCGACCGCACCCATCTCGTACGCCGCCGTCGCCCCGTACGCGATGCGGCTCGTTGCGGGTTCGCTCGTCGCCCACGAGACCGTCGCGGTCGTCTCTGTGGCGGCGGCGAGGATCCCCGAGATCGAAGGCGGCGTCGTGTCCGCGCCGGGACCGACGGGCGCCGACACGACACGGAAGTGATCGATCGATGCGGTGTGCGCCGGCGTGGCCGATTCAGGGGATGCCTGGTTGCCGGCATACGGCCCGACGCGTGCGACGCGGATGGCGTGCGTGAAGGTGAGCGCCGTCGTCCATGTGGCGCCGTCGCTCGATGTCCGGAGCGTCCAGAGGCTTCCGGCGCGCGCCAGGCGCAGGATCATCGGAGAACCGATGGCGATCGCCTGGTTCGCTCGCGCCGTCGCGACACCGCCCGCGAAGGTCGCTGCGAAGGCCCGCGTGGCGGCACCGTCATGGAAGATCTCGAGGCGGATCAGATTCGACGCGTCCTGCTCGACCACGATGCCCTGCATCTGGTACCGCCGCGAGACGGGCGTGTCGTACTTCACCTCGATCTCGAAGTCCTCATCCCGTGCCGCCTGGAGGAGCCGCGGCGCCCGCAGCCGGCCGGTCCAGAGGTCGTGCGACACGCCGCCGGGAAGAGCGATATCGAGGTGCGTCCCCGTGGCGCTCGCGCGGACATCGCCGACAGGATCGACCAGGGTCCAGAGACCCGTATTGAGGGCCCCCGTGTTGAACTCATCCGACACGAGCCCGGCCGCACCGGTAGTGGGGCAGGCGGCGGTGGAGAAGACCAGGTCCGCCCCTGTCGCTACGTTCCCAGCCGCATCGACGGACGAGACGCGCACGTGATAGGTCGCGCCGCACTCGAGTCCATCGAGCCGCACGGAGCGGCTCGTCAGGAGCGTAGCATCCGTAACCGTCGCTAGCTCGTAGCTCGTCGTCCGCCCGTATGCGACGCGGCTCGTCGCGGGCTCGTCGGTCAGCCAGGTCACCATCGCTTCGGTCTCGCTCGCCGTCACCGCGACGCCCGAGATGACCGGCGGCCTCGCATCGGGCGGCGGCGGGAGCATCACGTTCCGGACGTAGTCGACCACCGCCCTGTGGGCGGGGGAAGCGGACGCCGGGATCCCGTGGTTGCCGGCGAAGGGTCCGACGCGCGTCACGTGGAGCGCGTGTGCGAAGGATGCGGCGGTCGTCCACGAGGCGCCATCCGCGGAGTACCGGAAGGTCCACTGGTTCCCGACACGCGTCACGCGCAGGAACATAGGAGCGCCGAGGACGATCGCGACATTCGCGCGGGTCGACGCGACACCGTTCACAACGATGGCTGCGAAGGCCCGCTCGGTCGCTCCGTCGTGGAAGATGTCGAAGCGGATGAGGTTCCGATCGTCCTGCTGGACGATGATCCCCTGGAGCTGGAACCGCCGCGCGACGCGCGAGTCGAATTTCACCTCGACTTCGAGGTCCTCGTCGCGCGCATCCTGCAGGATCCGCGTCGCGTTCAGACGGCCGGTCCAGAGGTCGTGCGACACCCCAGCCGGAAGCGAGATCTCAAGACCCCGACCCGAGGACGAGAGGACCGCGTCGCCGAGCGGGTCGACGACCGTCCACACATTCGTGTCGAGTGTGGCCGCCGAGAACTCATCCGACACGATTCCCGCGCCGGCAGGACATGCCAGTGTGGAGAAGGTGATATCGGCCCCGGCCGCCGCGTTTCCGGCCCCGTCGGCCGACGAGACCTGGAGGTGGTAGATGCGCCCGCAGAGGAGACCCTCGATCAAGAGGCTGTGGCTCGTGACGAGCGCCGGCTCGGCGATCCAACCCTCCTCATACGCGGAGGTCTCGCCGTACGCGACGCGGCTCGTCGCCGGTTCGTTTGTCGTCCAGGTCACCGTCGCCATCGTCTCTGTCCTCGAGACGACGACATTCGAGATGACCGGCGGCGTCCGGTCCGGACACGGCGCGGTCTCGACCGCGATATCGGCGCTCCGCGCGAGATTCCCGGCCTGATCGGCCGATGCGATCCGGAGGTGGTACACGGTCCCGCACGCGAGGCCTCCGACCGACAGACTGTGGCTCGTCGCGAGGGATGCGCGGGAGACCGATCCCGCCTCGTACCCGGTCGTCGTACCGTAGGCCACGAGCCCGGTCGCGGGCTCATTCGTCGTCCAGGTCACCGTCGCCTCGCTCCCGGCCACCGTCGCATGGATCGCGGAGATGATCGGGGGCGTCGTGTCCGGCGCCGGAGCCGCGACGTTGCGGAAGTGATCGATCCATGCGGTGTGGCCCGGCGTCGCCGATTCGGGCGACGCCTGGTTGCCGACATAGGGCCCGACGCGCGCGACGCGCATCGCGTGAGAGAATGCGAACGCCGTCGCCCACGTCGAACCGTCTGTGGAGTACCGGAACGTCCAGAGGTTCCCGACCCGCGAGAGTCGCAAGAACATCGGCGATCCGATGGCGACGACCACGTTGCCCATCGACATCCCGGCGCCGTTCGTGAAGGCAGCCGCGAAGGCATGCTCCGCCGCTCCATCGTGGTAGATCTCGAATCGCAGGAGGTTCGCATCATCCTGCTCGACGACGATGCCCTGCATCTGGAACCGCGCCGAGAGCGGCGTGTCGTACTTGATCTCGATCTCGAAGTCCTCGTCCCGCGCCGCCTGGAGGAGCCGCGGCGCCCGGAGGCGTCCGGTCCAGAGATCGTGCGATACGCCGCCGGGGAGCGCGATCTCGAGCTGTGTCCCGGTCAGCGCGAGTCCGATGTCGCCGACCGGATCGACGAGCGTCCACAGGCTCGAATCGAGCGCGGGGCCCGAGAACTCATCCGAGACGATGCCGGCGCCTCCGGTCGGGCAGGGGAGCGTGGCGAACGCGATGTCATCGCTCTCGGAGACATTGCCGGATGCATCGGCGGACGAGACGCGGAGGTGGTACGTCGCGCCGCACGAGAGGTTGTCGATCGTCAGGCTGTGACTCGCCGCGAGCGACTCGCCGGCGATCCTTCCCGCATCGACGGCGGCCGTCGGGCCCCAGGCGACCGCGCCCAGGGCGGGCTCGTTGGTCGTCCACGTCACCGTCGCCGTCGTCTGCGTCGCCGTCACGGTCACGCCGGAGATGATCGGTGGGCGGGCATCGACGCATGGGCGGGTTCCGAACAGGAGATCGGCGCTTGCGACCGTGCTCCCGCTCGCATCGGCCGACTCGATTCGGAAGTGGTACGTGCTGCCGCAGGCGAGCCCATCGAGGACGATGCGGTGCGCCGTCGCGAGCGACGGATCCTCGACCACACCGGCTCCGTACTCGGCCGTCGCGCCGTACGCGACGCGGCTCGTCCTGGGTCCCGCTGTCGTCCACGTCACCGCCGCGGACGTCTCGGCCGTCTCGACGGCGACATTCGAGATCGCGGGCGGAGCGGGCGGCGTCCCGATCGGCTCGACCACGGCGTCCCCGAAGGAGGCATCGACCAGGTGGGCGACGAAGAGGAGCCCTCCGGCCTCCGGCGCGGTGGGGGATGGATCGACCGCCTGGATCGAAATCCCCGATCCCTCCGGCTGCCCTCGCTCCCAGACGGCGAGCGTGTAGCGCGGGCCACGCGCCTCGCTCCGGACGGATGCGCGGAACATGTAGGTGCGGCCGTCGATCAGGCGCATGCCGGTGGAATCGCTGGCGATGACATTGCTTTCACTATTCGTCAGGAGCAGACGCGGCGCGGATCCGCCGGCCGGTTGCGCGTACCATCTCGCCCAGGCGAGCGTCCCGAGGGGCGTGTAGCCGATGCGGGGCTGCATTCCCTCGGCGTGGGGTGGGTTCTCCGTGTGGCCGTTCCATCGCAGGACGACTCCGACCCCCGGAAGGCCCGAGGGCATGCCGTACGGGCCTGGGTGGACGGAGTGGATCGTGATCGGCACCGTCACGGTGTAGTCGGTCCATGCGACATCGCCGAGGCCGACGAGCCGATCGTACCCCCGCTCGATGGTCCGCACGCCCTGTGCGCCGATCCGCCAGCGCCCGTCGACCACCTGCGCGACCGAGCCGATGGCGTGGGCCGCAGGCCAGGAGATGGCGTACGGAAGCGGCCATACCGTCGCCGCCGTGAAGACCACCTCCACCTCGCGCACCGATTCATTCCCGAGTGCGTCCGCGGCGCGGATCCTGACCGAGTTCGGTCCGGCCCGCAGATCCGCGGCATCGATCTCGACGTTGAAGTCGCCGGCCTCCAGGAGCCGGCGCGTATCGGGCCCGCGCGAGAGCGGTCCTTCGGCCCCGCCGTTCAGCGAGTACGCGAGGCTCGCGACACCGTCCGGGTCCGAGACATTCCCGAGGATGTTGACCCACCGCTGCGGCACGCCGAGCGTCCCGAACCGCTGGGCATCTCCGTACCAGATCTCGATCGCCGGCCCCTCGCCCTCGTCCTGGCACGCATCGGTCGAGACCGTCCGGTCCTCGCCGATCGCCTGATTCCCCGCGGCGTCGGTCGAAGCGACGCGGACGTGATAGGTCGTCTCGCAGGCGAGGCCCGGGATCGTCACGCTGTGGATCGTCGTAAGGTTCCGGTCTTCGACCGCTCCCCCACCGAGATCGGCGGTCGGACCGTACGCGACGGCGCTCGTCGCGGGCTCATCCGTCGTCCAGATCACGGTCGCCGACGTCTGGCCAGCGGAGATCGAGACTCCGGAGATGACCGGCGGCGTGGAGTCATCCGGGCCGGAGATCGCATCGGTCAGGACGTAGTCGATCTCGGCCGTGTAGGCCGGCGTCGCCGTTACGGGATCATTGTGGTTTCCAGCGAAGGGGCCTATGGCCGTGACGCGGATCGTATGGGCGAAGGTCCCGACCGCCGTCCACGTCGCGCCATCGGCGGAGTACGAGAATGTCCACTGGCTCCCGACCCGCGAGACATGCAGGACCATGGGCGCGGCCGCCGAGGCGGGCGCATAGAGGCGGCTCGCCGCAGCGCCGTTGACGACGACCGCCGCGAATGCGCGCACGCCCGCCCCGTCGTGGAAGATGTCGAAACGGACGAGGTTCCGCTCATCTTGCTGCGCGATGATCCCCTGGGTCTGGAAGCGCCGCGTGACCGCCGAATCGAACTTCACTTCGATCTCGAAGTCGATGTCGGGCACCTCCGCCAGGAGACGCGGCGCGAGCAGCCGGCCCGTCCAGAGATCGTGCGAGACCCCCGCGGGCAGCGCGATCCGCGCGCGTGAGCCTCCGACCGTGACCGATGCATCGCCGACGGGATCGTGTAGCGTCCAGACTGATGTATCGAGTCCCTCGCCGTCGAAGGAGTCGAGGAAACCGGGCGCCGCCGGCAAGGGCTCGCCGAGCGCCCCCAGCAGCACGAGCGCGAGGGCGATCCGAGCGGCAGCGTGAGCGCGGGCGTTCGTCATAGGTTCCTTGTTCCTCCTTGAAGCATGGACCGACCGCCGGGAGTCCGGATCCGCGCCGGTCCGCTCAGGAGAAATGCAAGAATCGCGCCGGATAGGACCCTCTGTCCCGCAAGTGCGCCGGGGACCGGGATCGCCGCCCTTCCGTACGCCTGGAATGGGGCGCCCCAGGGCCGTGAGATGGCGACCGCGAGCGGCCGATCCGTCCCAAGGATGGACAGGATGACCGATGGCGGGACGAGGATCCGGATCCGGGCCGGCACGCTGTGCCCGGGGCAGATTCCTTCGATCGCGCCGGCCCGATCGGCGTCTATACTGTGGAATGTATGATCGGTGTGCGCGCCCGAAGGGAGTCGCATGGCGGCGACGGACGCATTCCTTCTCGACCGATGGGCACGGGAGCACGACGCGGAGGCCTTCCGGGAGATCCTCGAGCGCCACGCGGCGATGGTGTTCGCCACGGCGCGAAGGATCCTCGGGGATGCGTCGACGGCCGAAGATGTGACCCAGGACTGTTTTCTGAGACTCGTCGAGACCCCCCGATCCGCGTGCAACCTGCCGGCCTGGCTCCACCGCGCCGCCGTCAACCGCGCGCTCGACGTCATCCGCGCGCAGCGCAGGCGGCGGGCGACCGAGTCTCGATGGAGGCCGGCGGCGAGCGGCGAGACAGCCTGGAATGATGTCGAGCCCTGGGTCGATCGGGCGATCGAAGACCTCCCCGATGCGCTCCGCGTCCCGCTCGTCCTTCACTTCCTTCAGAACAAGACTCATGAGGCGATCGCCCTCCACCTCGGGATCGCGAAGGCCACCGTGGCGTACCGGATCGCGAAGGCGATCGAGATGATCCGATCCTGCCTCAGACGTCGTGGGATCCGCGTCGCGCCGGCAGTTCTCGCCGGTTGGATGGGGGCCCGCATGAGCGAACCGGCGCCATCGAGCCTCCTCGCATCCCTCGGGAAGGCGGCCGTGGCGGCCCCGGCCGCTGCATGCGCCCCGCCGGTTCTCTTCGGAGGCATCATGAAGCTCTCCCTATCGATCGCGGCCGGCGCATTGATCCTCGCGGGGGGGCTTCTCGTCATCCTCCGATCGGGCGACGGGGACGGCGGCGGGCCACCGTCAGCGCGCAACGCAGATCCGAAGCCCGTGATCGAGAGCCCGCCGCCATCGCCGCCGGCCCCCGCGGAGGACGCCGCCCCGGCCGAGTCGCCGGCGACCGCGGGCTCGATCCGCGGCAGGGTCATCTTCGCGGATGGAAGGCCCGTCGCGGAGGCAAGGATCGAACTCACACCGCCGCGAGGAGCGCACGAATTCGCGACGGCGAAGGAGGACGGCGGCTTTACGTTCGAGACCCTCGAGCTTGGCGACTACACCATCGAAGCGACAGTGCAGGGCACGCTCATGCGCGGGAGGGGCAGGGCTTCCGTCGCCGCGGGGAGGTGTGCGGAGATCTCCATCGCAATCCCTGTCCCGAAGAGCATCCGCGTACGCGTAGTCGATGTCGATTCCCAGCCCATCGAAGCCATGGTTGAGGTGCATTCCCAGGGAACCGCCGGACAGGCCGGGTCGAGCCGACTCACCAAGGCGGGCGAGGTCTTCGACTCCGGCCCGATCCCCCCTGAGGCGGAGGTCCGCGTCTTCGCGGCGCGCATCGGCTACAGGACGACCGAGCGCGTATTCTCTGCATCGGAGGCGCTTCCGGCCGAGCTGACGCTCGTCCTCACAAAGGCGGCCCTCGTGAGCGGCCGCGTCGTCGATGGCGAGCGGGGAGTTCCGGACGCGAGGATCGAGATCATATCGATTGACCCGGACGTCAGCTCTCCCGGTACGGTCACAACAGGTCCCGATGGCGCGTTCTCTTTCCCCGCCTCCGCCGCCGGCGAGTACTGGCTTCGCGTCGATCTGCGCCGGAGAGGAGGCGTCTTCCAGCGCGAGGAGTGGCCGATCGAAGGCCGCGATGGGATCGTCCTCTCCATCGATGCGGACGACCTCATCGAAGGCGGGATCACCGATCCCCAGGGGAGACCGCTCCCCCGCGTGAAGATCGCCGTGCGCGCGGAAGGTGCGCCCTTCTCGGGGAGAAAGGAAGATCCGGAAGGCTGGCGAAAGAGGATCGAGAATCGATGGCATGGGACCTACGCTGTCACCGACGCAGAAGGCCACTTCGCCATCGGGGGGCTTCCCGAGGCAAAGCTCGAAGTGCGGGTCCCGTATCCCGAAGTGGGACCCTACGGCCATGGCCCGTGGCGGGGACGACCGCTCGCCGAGGCCAAGGGGATCGCGAAGGGCCGTCGCGATATCGAATTGATCGCTCGCGGGCCGGCCCTCTGGATTCGCTTCGATAGCAAGACCTGGGCCGGCGAGGCCACGGTGGATCTATGGGCTATCAAGCCCAGTCGCATGGGTTCCCAGGCGACCGCTGTCATCGAGAAGTTGGAGAGGGAGTCCTTCGCCGGCTTCTACCCGCCGGGGAAGTACCGCGTCAGCCTCTGGGGACCCGCTTGCCCGCTTGCCATCTCCGATCCCTTCGACATCGAAGAGGGGTCTCCCGTGCTGCTCCTTTCACCCGGCACGGGAGTGCCGCTCCGGATCCGCGTCGCGGCCGACGATACGATCTCCGAGCCTCTCACGGTCTACGTCTCGACGGAGATCGCGGGGATCAAACCGTCGCTGGGGCTCAAGACTGAAACGGACGGCACGCTCCTCATCGCGAGCATCGGCCCCGGATCGTACACGGTGAGCTGCTACCGGGAGGGCGCTCGCGGTTCCGCAACTATCGAGGTCGGACCGACGCCGCCGGATGAAGTGATCCTCCAGCTCTCGCCGAGAGAAGACAACACCCGGTCCCCGAGCGACTCGAATCGGCCGGATCCGGAATGAAACGGGTGCCCCCCTGATCGTTGTTCGCCGTCCGGCTGGAGCCCCCATACTGGATACAATGGGAGTTGCCTTGGGCGCCCCTGTCGCCGGGGACATGACGGAAGTCGCGTGGCGTAGGAGAGGAGGAGACAGTGATCGCAGTTCTCTTGCTGCTCGGCTCGCCGGCCCTCTCCGCCGAGCTCTCGTATCCGCCCGCGCTCCCGGGAGGAGTGCGGGTTGTGACGGACACGAGTCCCGCCTTCCTCGTGGCGCCGGCGAAGCTGCGTCCCGGCGTCGCGATCGCAGAGACGCCTCCGACCATCGATTTCCTCTACTACCCCGGCCAGGACTACGAGGGCAATCCATGGTCGGTCTGGGGAGATGGGTTGGCCCTCGCCGGGAAGTACTACTCGTCCATCGGCGACCACAGGGCGCCGGGGGGCAACGGCTTCGTGTACGAATACGATGCCGAGACGATGAAGCTGCGGACCATCGTGGACCTCAGAAGACTCCTCGACCTCCCCGAAGGGCACTACACGCCGGGGAAGATCCACAGCCGGATCGACATGGGGCGCGATGGCTGGCTCTACTTCTCGACGCACCGCGGCTCGACACGGGTCACGACCGATCTCTACCACTACAGGGGCGATTGGATGATCCGGCACCATCCGAAGACCGGAAAGACGGAGATCGTCGCCCATGCTCCGGTCCCCCGGCAGTGCATTCCGGCGAGCGTCCTCGATCCCGATCGCCTCATCTTCTACGGGGGGACGGCGGCCGGGGACTACGACGACAAGAGGATCATGTTCTTCGCCTACGACATCGGGGCGAAGCGCCTCCTCTACTCCGGCTACGATGGTCCCGGCCGGTACATGATCTTCGCGCGATCCTCCGGCAAGGTGTACTACACGCCGGGGCTCGCCGGCGTGCTCCATGTCTTCGACCCGGCGAAGAAGGCCCCGCCGGTTCCTCTGAAGGGCACGATCGGCCTGCGCTCCGCGACGCAGGAGACGCCGCAGGGATACGTCTACACGGTCTCGACGAGCCCTGACGCGACGCTCTGGTCCTTCAACACGATGACGGAGGAGATCCGAGAGCTCGGGCCGGCGGCCGTTGGGAGCCAGACCTACATCACGTCGCTGGACGCGGATCCCACGGGACGATACCTCTACTACATCCCGGGCGCGCATGGAGGGAGTCAAGAGGACGGTACGCCGGTCGTCCAGTTCGATGGGAAGACGGGGAAGAAGAAGGTCCTCGCCTTCCTCCATCCCTTCTACCGGGAGAAGTACGGGTATACGCCGCTGGGGACATTCGGATCGGCCGTCGATCCGAAAGGGGACAAGCTCTACATCACCTGGAACGGGAACCGGAGCGGTCCCGACGCGAGGGGGCGTTTCGCTTTCGATACCTGCGCTCTCACGGTGATCCATATCCCGGAATCGGAAAGGATCCCGTGAGGCATGAGACCGACCGGCCGCGCGCCATCGCTCGCCATGCCCGCCGTCGCTGCCATGGTGCTCGGAGTGCCGGCGACATCCGCGGCGGAGACGGTGCGTTTCGATGCGCGGGACCTCTACGAACGATCCGTCAGCCACGATCTTCGGCTCTCCGAAGACTCCCTGTCCCTGGAGCTGGACGAAGGAGAACTCTTCGAGGATGACGGCCCGGCGGCGGGGTACTCCGACAAACCCAACGAGGAGGTCCTGTCTCCGGATGTCTGGATCAAGAAAGACCTCGTGATCCCGAATCCGGAGTCGCGCGCCGCGACCCTTCTCGTGGGACCGGGAGGCGACCTCCGGGCCATCATCAACGGAGAGCCTCATGAGCTGGGTGAGTGCATCCGGGTGGGGAACTACTGGCAGGCCTACTCCCTGGACCCCCGTGCTCTGAAGCGGGGCAGAAACGAGATCATCCTCTTCGGGTCGGGGAAGATCTGGATCGCCCGGGACGATGAGTTCGCGCAGGGCTCGCGGGAGCGGACGCGCCATCCGAACAGGAGCGCGAGGAGCACGGATCGAGGGGGGTCGTGGACGGTGCCGATCGGAGGGGTGTGCTGCGCCTCCGCCCCGATCGCCCAGACGCTACGGATCGAGGCAAGACCTGGGACGACGAGCACCTCGGGGCCGCGGAGATCG
>Ga0194112_10009356_pt1 | contig 12486 bp, 14 predicted proteins | sample TA2MahC400mmetaG_FD_146191 | JGI IMG/M metagenome (GOLD analysis project Ga0194112, IMG submission 146191) | Freshwater microbial communities from Lake Tanganyika, Tanzania - TA2015016 Mahale Deep Cast 400m | ecosystem: Environmental > Aquatic > Freshwater > Lake | place: Tanzania: Lake...
TTCCAGTCATCTTCTGAAAGACCATCCTCAATGCTGAGAATCGGGAATTTTTTAACCAGATTCTCATAATAGGCGATCATCTCTGCTGAAGTCCTTCTGGGTTTTTTTTCTGCCTTTAGAAAATAGAATCCGTTCTGATAGAATTCGGTGGCCGCGGCATCAATCCCGAGACCGACATCTTTTCCAGGGCGATAGCCAGCCTTTCGAATAGCCTCAACAATCAGGGTAAAGGCTTCTTCATTGGATTGGAGATCCGGAGCAAAGCCTCCCTCATCGCCTACAGAGGTTTTGTAACCTTTTCCCTTCAGGATGGATTTGAGATGGTGAAAGACCTCCACTCCCATTCGCAAGGCTTCCCGAAAACTCTTGGCGCCAACAGGAAGGATCATAAATTCCTGAATATCGAGGTTATTGTCGGCATGGGCGCCCCCGTTGAGAATATTCATCAAGGGTAGGGGAAGAAGGTTGGCCGAAGGGCCTCCGAGATGACGGTATAAAGGCACTCCTGAATGGTTGGCAGATGCTTTTGCACAGGCGAGGGAGACCCCCAGGATGGCATTGGCCCCCAATCGGGATTTATTGGGGGTTCCATCCAGACGGATCAGGGTCGAGTCAATCCGCTTCTGATCACAAGCATCCATCCCGCGGAGTTTCAATCCAATCAGACGATCAATATGATTGACTGCTTTACGGACCCCTTTCCCAAGGTATCGTTTTTGATCTTTATCCCTTAGCTCCAGAACCTCATGGCTACCTGTCGAAGCGCCTGAAGGGACAGCGGCTCTTCCCATAAAACCGCTGTCGAGCAAGACCTCTGCTTCCACTGTTGGGTTTCCTCTTGAATCGAGGATCTCTCTTCCAATCACCTTTGTGATGGCTGGCATCTCTTTTTCTCCTTTAATGTAATGGGGTCGATTTCTTCTGGTTCAAAATTCGCGTTCCCAGATAGATATAATGGATTCCGGAGAGGATGGTCAGGCAGGTTGTCGCATAGATGGCAACGGAGGTCAAGGGTTTAAACAGAGGGTCGTATCCTGTCAGTAAGGCCAGAAGGACGGTGAGAATTTGAAAGGTGGTGGTCACCTTGCTGATAAAGCTTGGACGAATTTGGGGGGGATGACTGATCAGCATGATCACCAGAATGCCTAATAGGATGATGATATCCCGTGTGATGACGATGACCGATAGCCAGCCCGGCAGGATCTCGATGATGGCAAGAGTGAGATAGGCAGAGATGAGGAGAAGTTTGTCAGCAATGGGATCGAGAAATGCTCCTAACTCGGTTTTTTGTCGAGTGAGACGCGCCAGAAGGCCATCGAGCCCATCTGTAATTCCTGCAATGGCAAAGGTGATCAATGCCCACCAGAAGGAGTGATTCATGATGAGGATGACGAAGACGGGGATCAGAAGAACCCGGATGAGGGTTAAGGTATTTGGAAGGTTCATGGCTCTTAATAAGAATAGTTCGGAGCTATTAGTTCGGAGTTTGGAGTAAAACAAAATTCAATCTTAGACTCCGAACTACGAACTCCCTGCCTTCGTCCCGCAGGGCGGGACTTCGTGCAGGCAGGCGAACACCGAACTGTGAATCATTCGTAGAAATTTCCGGATTCACCTTTGTAAAGGTCTTTGAAAGTGGTAAATTTATCCAGAAAGGCAAGGTCAACCTTACCAATTGGTCCATTTCTCTGCTTTCCGATGATGATTTCGGCTTTGCCCTGGTTGTCTTCCTGCCGATTATAGACCTCCTCCCGGAACAAAAAGAGAATGACATCCGCATCCTGTTCGATTGCCCCAGATTCCCGCAGGTCTGACAGCTGAGGCCTATTTCCCGTTCTTTCCTCGGTCTTTCGGCTGAGTTGGGAGACAGCAATGACCGGGATATTGAGCTCCTTGGCCAGAGCCTTGAGGGAGCGGGAGATTTCAGATATTTCCTGTTGGCGGCTTTCCGACCTGGCTCTTCCCTTCATCAATTGGAGATAGTCAATGACGATGAGCCCCACATGATGATCGGCTTTGAGGCGACGTGCTTTTGCTCTTAATTCGAGGGCGGAAAGTGCAGCCGTATCATCGATAAAGATAGGGGCCTCGTAAAGGGTTCCAGCGGCAAGGGTCAGCCTGGTCCAGTCGCTCTCCTGGAGGAAACCTGTCCGGAGCCGGTGCCCTTCGACCTGCGATTGAGAACAGAGCATCCGTATGACGAGTTGCTCCTTCGACATCTCGAGAGAGAAGATGGCGATCGGAACCTTTCGCTCGATGGCGGCATACTGGGCGATGTTGAGGCAGAGCGCTGTCTTACCCATGCTGGGCCTTCCTGCGACGATGATCAAATCAGAAGGTTGAAGTCCAGCCGTCATCCTATCAAGATCTTTAAATCCGGTCGGGACTCCTGTAATCAGTTCCTTTTTCTCATAAAGCCTTGATATCGTATCGAGGCTGTCTTTGACAATTGTACGGATGGAGTAATAGGAAGGCCTCACTCTTCTCTCTGAGATTTCGAAAATGGATTTCTCCGCTTCGTCAAGGAAGCCATCGACATCGCCCCGATCCTGATAACTCTGCGTGATGATATCGGTGGACGTTTCAATTAACTTCCGCAGAACCGCCTTCTCTCTGACGATCCTCGCATAGTATTCAATGTTGGCTGCGGTGGGAACCGAATCGATCAGAGAGGCCAAGTAGGAGGCTCCTCCGATGGTGTCGAGATGGTCTCTTTTACGCAACTCGTTGGTCATGGTGATGAGATCGGCAGGTTCATCCCGTTCGGAGAGGTCAATGAGCGCGCTGAAGATCTTGCGATGGGCATCCCGGTAGAAGTCGTCAGGGACGAGGATCTCCATCACCTTATTGATGGATTCATTTTCAATAAGGATGCCTCCGAGGACGGACTGCTCCGCCTCGATATTCTGGGGAGGAATTTTGTGGGAAGAGACCTCTGACTCTTCCATATTCAGCTTACTCCTGAACGACCCAGACTTTGAGATGAGCGGTGACTTCGGGTTGGAGTTTAATCGCTACGGTGTGCATTCCCAAATTCTTGATGGGCTCTTCAAGAAGAATTTTTTTCCGATCTATCTCCATCCCATGCTCTTTTAAAAAGGCTTCAATGTCCATGGAGGTGACGGACCCGAAAATCTTTCCGCTCTCTCCAACATTCTTCGTAAAAGTACAGGAGAGGTTTTCAATCTCCTGGGCTATCTTGGCCGCATCCTTTTTCATCTTTACCAGACGCTGTTGAACTTGAGCCTTCTCGTGTTGCAGGGCCTTGAGGTTCTTTTCCGAGGCAAAGGCTGCCTTTTTACGTGGGATGAGGTAGTTTCGTCCATACCCATCCGAAACCTTCACCAAATCCCCCACCTTTCCTAAGGAAGGGATATCTTCTAAGAGAATGACTTGCATGATGACCTCCTATAAATCTTTGTGAAAAGGTTAGGGTTAGGAGGCCCGTATCGTTTAGCGTCAAAGGGTAAGAATTTATGACGATTAACGTAACCCCCTGACGAAACGGGCATCGTAACCTTGACCGAATAACGATACCTTAATTTTTTGACATAACACTTCCCGTTTAATGCACTGCAGTTGTAAAGGGCAAAATGGCAATATTGCGGGCCCTTTTCACAGCTACAGTGATCTGCCGCTGGTGTTTGGCGCAGTTTCCGGAAATCCTCCGGGGGATAATTTTACCCCGCTCCGTCACAAAATATCGAAGGACCCTCGGATTTTTGTAATCGATATCGAGTTTCTTATCGGTACAAAACCGGCAGACCTTTCGTCTCATAAAAGGTTTTCTTTTTCTATCCGGAGCCGGTTTTTCACCCGGTTTCCTCATCCTCTTCTCTTCTCTCTGCCCATTTGATTTCATAGACGATCCTTAAGGTCGGTTTTATTCTCCTCGACCGATTGGAGTTCCGATGCGATGACCTCTGTGCGAGTGCGACTTCTACCTTCTACGGTCTGCCAGCGTCTCTGATTCAGTTGTCCCTTCACGATGAGACGCTGACCGCTCTGCAAGGTGGACCTGCATTGAGCCAATTGGCCAAGAGCCACGATGTTAATCAGGCTCGGACGCGACCCCGTCCGTTTCAGAGCATGCCCTCGACTCGACTCGAGGGGTGTTTTTCCGGAGGCCACTCCCGAATCATTTAACTCCAGTGGAAACTGGAGCACAGGGGTTCCATCGGGTTGGTAATGGAATTGTGGTTGATTTGCCACTTTCCCCGCTAGAACAACCAGATTCAAGTCGGTATGACTTGGAATCGCGGAGGTCATGCGCTTTCTCCTGATTCCTCCTCCGGCTGGTCATCCGGAGCCCCTCCTTCCGAGGTAGAGGCCTCCCGCTCGTCCAGGCGAACGGATTGAAACTTGATGACAGCATCCATAACTCGGAAATTTCTCTCTAGTTCTGAGAGGAGGGCAGGTGTTCCGGAAAAGTGGATTAGAATGTAATGACCCTTGGACTTCTTTTTAACTTCGTAGGCGAGTTTTCGTTTTCCCCAGTCTTCGGCCTTGTGGATCTCTCCATTGCCCTGGGTGATGATCCCTTTTATCTTCTCGATGGCGGATTGTGCGATTCCTTCTTCGAGATCAGGGTCCAGAATAAAGATGGTTTCATACTTCCTCTCGGTTTCGAGTCGCGACGACATGGTTCACCTCCTCGTGGATTATAGCCCTAAAACAGAGTTTAGAGCAAGGGGCTTAAAAGCCGAATTAAGAATTGAGAGTTATGAGTTTAGATTGATTTTCAAATCTCAATTCATAACTCATAATTCTAAACTTGTTTTATATCATCCCTTATTGATTACTCCTGCGATATGTCCCCGGTTGACCTTCACTCTCACCTTGTCAGAGATTTCCACAGTGATTTTGTCATCTTTGATGCCGGTGATTTTGCCGTAGATTCCTCCGTTGGTCAGGACCTCATCTCCTTCTTTGATATTCGACAATAGATTCCGGTGCTCCTTGGCCCGTTTCTGCTGGGGACGAATAAGCAGGAAATAGAAGATGACGAAGATCAAGATGATGGGGAGAAAACTCAAAAACTGGGAACCTCCTTGCCCCCCACTTCCTCCCGGCGCTCCCATTGCATAAGCCAGATCCGTTAACATAGTTCCTCCTTTTTTATTTTATTCTGATAAACGAATTACACGAATGATAACGAATTTCGCGAATAAAATCTATTCCTTTTTATTTTTTTAAGCCGGTGTTGGTTCGCTCAAGGCAAATCCTTCATCCTCTGATTGATTAAATTTAGCCTGTTGGGCTTGATAAAATTGGATGAGTTTTCCTTCCTGGATAGCGGCACGGATTCTTTTCATCCAGTCTATATAATAATAGATATTGTGGATCGTATTCAACCTCGACGAAAGAATTTCATTGGCCAGGTAGAGATGTCTGAGATAGGCCCTCGAATAATACCGGCAGGCATAACAAAGACAATTCTCATCAACTGGCCTCGGATCCTCCGCATACTGAGCCTGTTTGATCGAGATCTTTCCCTTCGAAGTAAAGAGCATTCCGTTTCGTGCGTTTCTTGTGGGAAGAACACAATCGAAAAGATCAACCCCATGCATGACCGCATGAAGAATATCTTCCGGAGTTCCCACTCCCATTAAATAGCGTGGTTTGGAATCGGGCAAGATAGGAGCGGTCCACTCCAGAACGTCCTGCATCATGGGCTTGGGTTCTCCAACGCTGAGTCCTCCGATGGCATATCCCTGAAAATCGAGCCGGGTCAGATCTCTGGCGCTCTCTTCCCGGAGATCACGATACATCCCGCCCTGAACAATGCCAAAAAGAGCTGGGTCCCCATCTTTTTTTGCATGAAGGCATCTCTCAGCCCACCGGGTTGTGAGCCTTGATGATGCCTGAGCATACTCATGAGAGGAAGGGTAGGGCACACATTCATCGAGGACCATGGCGATGTCAGACCCGAGCGTCCTTTGAATCTCCATCACCTTCTCAGGCGTAAGAAAATGTTCAGACCCATCAATATGGGACTGAAAAGTTACTCCCTCTTCTGTGATCTTCCGCAGTTTCGCAAGGCTGAATATTTGATAGCCACCGCTATCTGTGAGGATAGGTCTTTCCCAGTGGATAAAGCGATGGAGCCCTCCTAACCGTCCGATCGTCTCATGGCCCGGTTTGAGGTAAAGGTGATAAGTGTTTCCGAGGATGCCCTCCACCCCTACCTCCATTAGTTCTTCAGGCGTGATGGACTTGACCGTTCCCTGCGTTCCAACGGGGAAAAAGGCTGGAGTAGTGACCACGCCGTGATTGGTGATCATCCTTCCCAATCTTGCTTTTGAGGAACCATCTTTTTTAAGGATTTCAAATTGAAAAGCCATCACAACACACTATCGGAATAATGGAATAGTGGAATATTGGATTGTTGGGTTTATCTCAATCATTAATCTTGTCGTGGAAAAATTTTGCTTTATTTAAAAACATTATTCCATCATTCCAGTATTCCAACATTCCATATATCTCTTACAGGATCAACATGGCATCGCCATAACTGTAAAACCGATACTTTCTTTCAACCGCTTCTTGATAGGCTCTCAGAATGAACTTCCTGCCAGCAAACGCTGAGACGAGCATGATCAACGTCGATTTAGGGAGGTGAAAATTGGTCACCAAGCCGTCAATAACCCTTAACCGGTAGGGAGGATGGATAAAAAGAGAGGCGAATCCTGTTCCTGGTTTGATCCTGCCTTTATGGTCGGAAAAAGATTCGAGAGCCCGGGTCGTCGTCGTTCCAACGGCAATGATCCTCCCCCCTCGCGCTCTTGCCCGATCAATTTCTTCTGCCACTTCCTCTGTGATCTCCACCCACTCCTTATCCATCTTGTGTTCTTCGACCTCTTTCGCTTTAACCGAAGCGAATGTTCCTGGTCCGATGTGAAGGGTGATGAAGACGATTTTGATTCCTTTCTCTTTTAATGCAAGGATCATCGAGTGTGTAAAATGAAGACCCGCTGTGGGAGCAGCAATCGATCCGTCTTCCTTCGCAATGACGGTCTGGTAACGGTCCCAATCAAGGGGTTCATCTTCTCTCTTGATATAGGGAGGAAGCGGTATATGGCCTTCCTTCTGGAGAAGATCCTCTACCCGTATTCCTTCGGGAAAAGTGATTTTTCCCCTCCCGCCTTTCACATTGCTCAATTTCCCATAAACTTCCTTTCCGAATCGAATTTGGACTCCGCCCTTCACCTTTCCAACATTTCTGACCAGGGCATCCCATTGCCCCTTGACTCCATTCCATGAGGGGATGAGAAGAGCCTCAACCCTTCCACCGGTTTCTTTGAATCCGATCAATCGGGCAGGGAGGACACGGGTATTATTCATCACCAGGAGATCGCCGGAGTTTAAATCATCAGGGATATCCTCGAATCTCCGATGCTCAATCGATCCCCGGCTTCGGCTGAGGACCATTAAACGGGACTCTCCCCGCTGGGAGGAGGGATACTGGGCGATGAGTGACTTTGGAAGAGTGTAATCGAACTCTTCAATTTTCATATTTCAAACATCAAAAAGGATTTTAGTTCAATTAAGTTAACAGGTTAAACACGAATCCGCAAGTCACAATTTGACTTTTAGGTACGCTTCGATTAACTTAGAACCTAAATTGAGCGATTTATTTTAAATTTCATTGTAGCGCAACCCTTTAGGGTTGCTTTTCATGCCTACCTGCGGTAGGCAAGCAAGGCTAAAGCCTTGCGCTACAAATCACCGTTTGGGTGATTTTAAACCTGATCTGAAGTCTGTTGCTAAAGAGGTTTTCAAAAAAAATCGCTCAATTTGGGTAGAAATAATTTTCAGGATTGATAAATCACCCCCAGTTTCCTCGGGGAAGGGGGGGTTAGATTATCTTTTAATATCCTAAGGGGAAAAGATGAAAAAATTCTCTTACAAAGATTCGGGTGTTGATGTTGAGAAGGGAGATTCATTCGTCCAGGCCATCAAATCGATGGTCGAAGCCACGTTCCGTCCGGACGTGATGACGAAGATTGGCGGTTTTGCAGGGTGCGTCTCTCTCAACCTCGAAAGGTATAAGAAGCCCGTTCTGGTTTCTTCAACGGATGGAGTGGGGACCAAATTGAAGATCGCTTTCCTCATGGACCGTCATGACACCATAGGCATTGATCTGGTAGCCATGTGTGTCAATGACATCATTGTCAGCGGAGCCAGACCGCTCTTTCTCTTGGACTATTTTGCGACCTCGAGGTTGGACCAGGAGAAAGCAATGGAGGTGGTTAGTGGTATCGCCAAAGGGTGTATGGAAGCCGAATGTTCTCTCATTGGGGGCGAAACCGCGGAGATGCCGGGATTTTATGTAGAAGGAGAATATGATCTTGCTGGCTTTGTAGTCGGGATTGTAGAAAACTCACAAATGATTGACGGTTCAGGTGTGACTGTTGGAGATAAGTTGATTGGAATTGCCTCAAGTGGCCTCCATAGCAATGGATATTCACTGGTCAGAAAAATCATCCTTGAACACCTTCGGATGGATCTCAGCCAAAGGGTGGATGAGATCGGGGAAGTCCTTGGAGATGAACTTCTTCGACCAACCCGGATCTATGTCAGGACCGTGCTGCCCCTGATCAGAGATTTCAATATCGGCGGAATTGCCCATATCACTGGCGGAGGGATTACAGGTAATCTTCCGCGTGTCATTCCAAAAGGGTGTAAGGCCATCGTTCGCAAAGGGACATGGGATATCCCCCCGATCTTCCCGTTCCTGCAGGAGAAAGGAAATATTTCGGAAGATGAGATGTTTAAAACCTTCAATAATGGGATCGGGATGATCCTTATTGTAAAGAGCAAGGAAGCCGAGGAGATTCTGGGAAGGCTTCGCTCGATGGGGGAGAAGGCATTTTCCATCGGAGAGATTGGAAAGGCAGAGAAGGAAGAGGACTCCATCGAGCTTATCTAAAAAGCCTTATGTGACCATGCCACAAAAAAGATCATCCTCGAAAATAACACTCAAAACCCCTTCGACATCGAATCAAATCGTGTTGTTAAGCGCCTGCCTGACCGGGATCGAAAGCCGTTACGATGGTCATCATAAGTTGAGAAAAGGGTTGCTTCGGAAATTAAGGAAGTGTCCGATCCTGCCTGTCTGTCCCGAGCAGTTGGGCGGCCTTTCCACTCCGAGGAGCCGCGCACAGATCATTGGAGGAAACGGGTCTGAGGTCCTGAAAGGAAAGGCAAGGGTGGTTAACGCCCAAGGACAGGATGTGACCGCCCAATTCATCAAAGGGGCTAAAGAAACCCTTAAAATCGTCAGACTGAATAACATCAATAAAGTTTTTCTTAAGGAGGGAAGTCCTTCCTGTGGGACCAAACGTTGTATCAGAAGAGAGAAACAATCAGGCCCGGGAGTGACCACAGCCCTTCTTCTAAAAGAAGGAATCGACGTCGTTGGAGTAGAATAAGGACAGAGAAGTAAACAGACCTCGATGAAATCTGATTCTAAAGTCTTTGATGTGGTGATATTGGGGACCGGGCTGAGTGGCTTGATCGCTGCCACCCAGTTAGCCAAAGAGCACCGTAGCGTTCTGCTTTTAAAAGAGAAAAGATATTGTTCTTTCTTTAAAAGGGATGGGTATTGCTTCATCCCATTTTCAAACTTTTCAGAGAAACTGGTTCAAACAGGCCCATTGAAGAAGGTATTTTATTCAATAGGCCGGCGTGGAGACCCGAGTGGAAGAGGCCGAGCAGAACAGGACATCTTCTATCAGGTGGTTCTTCCTGGAGCGCGAATCGACGTTTATCGTGAACCTTCCCGTCTTAAGAGGGAATGGAAAAGAGAGTTCCCGGACGAATTGAATCAAATTGAAAACTTCTATGGAGAACTGGGGCGAATCAAACAATTATTAATAAAGATAAAAAACAAAGAACCGGCTGGATCGTTCTTCCCTATACAAAACAGATCTTTACTCAGGAGGTGGCTCACCTTTGATAACCTTCCGAAAGGGGGGACGGACCCATGGCTCTCAACCTTTTCGTCCGAATTCAAGAAGTTCATTGAACTCCAGATGATCTCCCGCGGGAATCTCCTCTCAGGTTCTTTTCCCCTTTCCCTGGTTTCATACCTCTTATTAAGTGACAAAGAGGACGACTGGGGAAGGGAGGTCGATTTAGAAACCGTGACAAAAGACCTCTTTGAAAAGTTGGGCCAGTCGGGGGGAAGAGTCGAAGAAGTCGAGGATGTTGAGAGCATAGAGATAAAGGGGAGGAAAAGTTTTTCCCTTCATCTGAAAGGAGACGAAAGGATTATTCGAGCCCGGTCTCTCATTTTGAATTCCCCCCTTCACTGCGTTTCCGGCTTTTTCGGGAAGAGAGGGAAGGCACTAACCGGGTGGAGCAAAAAAATCCGACCCCGTTATGTACTTGTTCCGATCTTTTTAGGAATTCGTGAGAGGGTGATTCCGGTTGGCATAAGGGATTTACTCATCTCGGTTCAGAACTCTGAAAAACCGTATGAGGGCGGAAACCTTCTCCTTCTTAGCCTAAGCAGGAAAGGGGATGTGAATCAGGCTCCGGAAGGAAAGAGGGCACTTACAGTGATGAGTTTAAGCCCTTTAAATGGATCAGAGAAGAGCAACCTCTCTGAGTTGAAGGATGGAATGATGAATCATTTAATCCATCTTTTTCCATTTCTTGAAAATCATATTGAGTTCATCGACCGAACATGGACAGAAGACCAGATGAAGAGCTGGTCCTATCCCCATTATTATTATGAGATAAATTCTGAAATTGAATGGAGAAATGGGGTTGTGCCGACAAGGATTTCAAAACATCTCTATTATGCAGGTCGAGAAAATTTCCCTTATTTAGGATTAGAAGGCGAGGTTCTCAGCGGATTATTGATAGGAACACAGATTTTGAAAAGGGATCAGTAACTATTTCTCTCCTTTTTCGACTTCGAATGAAAAAGCTCTTCCTCATCGAACTCATCACCGTACATATCATAAAGTTTATTGAGTGACTTCGGCTTTTCGTCTTCATAAACGAAAATGTCCTTGGTCGTCAATTCTTTCCATTTTTCAAAACTGATGTGGTTTTCCTGATCCCTTATCATACTCTTTCTCTTCTTATTCTTACAATTGTTGTTCTCACAGAGAATAACAGCAAATTTCTTGCCAAGGCCAAATAAAAATAAAATAAAAGTCTAACTAATTGATAATAATTAAAAAAAATCAATCAAGTATAAAATTTCCATGATTGATATAGATGTGCATAACATTAATTGTCACAAAAAATGTAATATTTGTATTCCAATTTTAGTCAGGGGGCAGGGATTATTAAGATTTAAGAATAAAAGGGAAATGGAAACACTGAGATAGGATCGAGAAAAGCCCTTTTCCTCTTAAAGGCATAAATTTGTTCATAAATATCGTTATCTGTATAAAAAATGTTCACTTTTTAGAAATTGAGTAAAGGTCTTCCGCCCTTTTATTTATCGATTATTAAATGAAATTAACAAGTTACATTGAATCGGATAAACATGGTATAAATATTGCTTAATATTCTTCTTGACAAAGAATAGATAAGGGGCTAATTTTAAACAAAAATTTACTTTAATCCTGAATAGATTCAAATTGATTTAAATGTAAGGAGGTTCATATGAAAAGGGTGATGGGGTTTGGTGTTTTTGTTGTGCTTATAGTCTCATTATTTTTTGCCCTATCCATCATGGCTCAGGAAAAGAAAGAGACAGAAGGGGTTTATACGATAAAGAAAGGGGATACACTCTGGGATATATCTGCAAAATTTTTGAAAGATCCATTTCTCTGGCCTAAATTGTGGCAGAGGAACCCTTATATCACCAATCCCCACTGGATCTACCCTGGGAATCCGGTTCGTCTCTCTGCTTTTGAGGAGGTAAAGAAGGAAGAACCAAAGAAGGTTGTTGAGGAGAAGTCCAAAGAGGTAGAGGTGAAAAAAGAGGTAGCACCCGTGGTAGCGGAGGTGAAGAAGGTAGAGCCCCCTCCGGTTGTGGAGAAGAAGCCTGAGGTGGTTGTAGAGAAGAAACCGGTTGAGGAGAAGAGGGTTCATCCTGAGATTCGCTCCGCAGGATTTATTGCTAGTTTCGACTATAAAGGGATTGGTACCGTCCTTACCAACAGAGAGGGAAAGAACCTGATGGCCGAAGGCGATGTCCTCTATCTGGCTTTTAAGACAACGGAGCGGATTTCGATTGGAAACAAGTATACCGTTTTTAAGGCTTCAGACATTATACGTGATCCGGTGACGGATAAGAAGATAGGGAGAAAGTATAACATCGCTGGGAATATCGAGATCATCGACAAATCCGGGAATTTTTTTACAGCAAAAGTGCTCGAGGCCTTTGAAGCAATCGATAAGGGCGATATGATTCAGCCCTACTCAAAAGAGAAGATGGAGATCGAACCGAAGAGATAAGCGACAGGCAGAAGTTCCATTATCGTCAAAAGCTTTGGAGGTGTCTGATGACCTCCAAAG
>Ga0194112_10009359_pt1 | contig 12483 bp, 12 predicted proteins | sample TA2MahC400mmetaG_FD_146191 | JGI IMG/M metagenome (GOLD analysis project Ga0194112, IMG submission 146191) | Freshwater microbial communities from Lake Tanganyika, Tanzania - TA2015016 Mahale Deep Cast 400m | ecosystem: Environmental > Aquatic > Freshwater > Lake | place: Tanzania: Lake...
AATATATGAAAGCCCTGGAAAAGACGAGCCTAGGGTATGCCAAGATGGTGGCGGATATCTGGCCGGGCGAACAATGGTCAAGCCCCGCCCATATGGCGGTGTACAACAGTAAACTGTATTTCTCCGCGCGGAGCAACGACAATAAAGGGAGAGAATTGTGGGTGTATAGCGGCAGCGGTGCGCCCTATCTGGCAGTGGATATCTACTCGGGAACTTCGGACTCAAGTCCTGCGTTTCTGGCCGTTTTTAACAACAAACTGTATTTCGCTGCGGATGGCGGAAACGGCGCCGGGCGTGAACTGTGGGTGTATAACGGTACGAGCGCCTGGATGGTGGCGGATATCTGGAATGGATCGACTAGCTCGCTGCCTGAATACCTGACGGTCTTCAACAATAAACTGTATTTCAAGGCGAATGGAGGTGGGGGTGGGGGGACAGAAATGTGGATGTATGATGGCACCAATCCTCCCATTCAGGCGCTGGATATTAATCCCACAGGAAGTTCCAATCCCAAATATATGGAAGTGTTCAATTCGAAGTTATACTTCCAGGCGTTCGGGGGGGACGGGAAGGGATATGAACTGTGGGAATGGAATGGCGGCGCTTCGCTGAAGCGTATCTCGGACATATGAGCGGGCGGTGGAAGTTCACAGCCTGAATTCATGACCGTGTACAAAAGCAACTGTATTTCCAGGCGGATGACTGCTCTACCGGCGATGAACTGTGGATGTACAACGGCGTTAATCCCCCCAGCCGCGTTGCGGATATCTACCCCGGGAGCAGCGATTCAGACCCCGCGGATCTGGTGGTCTATAACAACAAACTGTATTTCACTGCGGACAGCAATGATGGCAAGGGATACGAACTGCGCATGTATAATGGCTCCACGGTATCCCTGGCAGTGGATATCTTTGCGGGCAGTTCGCACGGGCATCCTTATGCCAATACGCTCTTCAACAATAAACTATTTTTCAGCGCGCAAGGGGATTTCGCTACAGGGTATGAATTATGGTCCTAAACAGAATACACCACCGTATCCTACCGCTCCACAGGCACCTACGACGGCTGGGTGCTGGAATCCAGCGAGTTCAGCGGCGTAGGCGGCACAATGGATTCCACCAACATAACGCTCCTGGTTGGAGATGATAGGCAGGACCGACAGTACCGCACAATCCTGCACTTTGACACCGCCTCACTGCCGGACGGCGCAGTGATTGCATCCGCAACGCTGAAGATCCGCCAGCATTCCATCGTTGGCACCAATCCTTTCCTGACGCATGGCAACATCCTGGTGGACATCCGCACAGGGGCTTTCAGCGGATCCAACAACCTGCAGTTGAATGACTTCAAGGCGGCAGCCAGCAAGGGGTCGGCAGCGATGATCCTGAACGCACCGGTGAACACCTGGTATAAGGTCAGTTTTTATAAATCCCACTTTGTATATATCAACAAGGTCGGACCCACTCAATTCCGGCTGAGGTTCCAGGCGGATGACAACGATGACACGCATGCCGATCATATGCGTTTCTACAGCGGCAACCACGGCACCGAATCCGTCCGTCCGGAGCTGGTCATCAAGTATTACCTTCCATAAATGATATTCATATTTACTAAAGACAGCGGCCTATCAGCCGCTGTCTTTTTGTATGGTCATACACAAACCAATGCGCTGTTATACCCGTCCATTCGATGTGTCCACCGTTAAATGACTCGTATTAACCAAGAGGTGCTAATCCAGTTATTCCAAACGAATTTGAATCTTTGAAACATGGTTACAGTTTTAATGGTTGTTTATTTGTTGTATAATTTATTTATATATAGCGTCGAATCAGGTCCGTACGAGCTGAGCGATTAAAAGGCATTTTCAAAATCACCCGACGCGCACCCACCTGTCCCACATTATTCTGTGTAACTCATGCAGCCGCCTTCAATGACTTGCGAGAGTCGAAACCGGCGGAAAAAAAGGTTCCTAAAATCAACCTAACAGGAGGAAGAAATGAAACAGGAATTAATAAAAATGAAGAGGTTTCTTGGGGGAATCATCATCATATGTTCAATCCTGCTGAGCGCACCCTGGCTCTCGATACCAGGGAATGTTCTCGCGCAGGATGGACCGAGCGCTGAACCAACGGAGGCGCCACCCGACGCGCCACCGGATGGTGAGACCCCACCGGTGGATCCCACACCTGAGCCGACAGAAATCCCACTGGTGGAACCTGATGACCTGGAGGATCTGACAATACTCAAAGAAGCAGACCTTGGACATGCGCAAATAGTGGTAGACATTAATTTGTATGGAGATGGTTGGCCATCCGATCTGGCCGTGTTTAATAACAATCTGTATTTTGCAGCGGAAGGAAGCGACGGAAAAGGGCGGGAATTATGGGTGTACAACGGCACCAGCGCACCTAGCTTGGTGAAAGATATCCGACCTGGCAGTGACAGTTCCAATCCTGAGTATCTGACAGTTTTTAAAAACAAACTGTATTTTAAGGCCAACGGCGGGGATGGCAAAGGGTATGAACTTTGGGTGTATAACGGCACGAATGCAAAACTGGTGGTAGACCTCTACCCAGGGTCTGATGGTTCGAACCCCTCATACTTAAAAGTGTTTAACAACAAATTGTATTTCGGTGCAAATGCCGGTGGTCCGGCAAAGCAGGAGCTATGGGTATATGATGGCACCAATCCACCCAGCCGGGTGGCGGACATTAATCCTTCCGGCGCTTCGTGGCCCAGATATCTGGAAGTCTTCAACTCCAAGCTGTATTTCTCGGCATATGGCGGCGATGGAAAGGGTCATGAACTGTGGGTGTATGACGGCACCAATTCACCCAGCCGGGTTGCGGATATCTGGCCGGGGGGAGGGGGATCCTACCCCAGAGACCTGGCGGTCTATAAAAGCAAACTGTATTTCTCAGCGGATGGAAACGATGGTGCAGGGCGTGAACTGTGGATGTACAACGGTGTTAACAAACCCAGCCGGGTGGCGGATATTTACACTGGAAGCGAAAGTTCACTACCTATGTTCATGACTGTTTATAACAATAAATTGTATTTCCACGCAAACGGTAATGATAATGCCGGTGAAGAGCTGTGGATGTACAACGGCAGCAATCCTCCCAAACGGGCAGCCGATATCTACTCCGGGCAATATGGCGGAGATCCTGGATTCTTGTGTGTTTTCAATAATAAACTATACTTCAGCGCATTCAGTCCCGGTGCGGGGTATGAATTATGGAGTTTTAGCGAATATACCACGGTGACTTATTATTCTGTGGGGACTTACGACGGCTGGGTGCTGGAATCCGGTGAGAATAGCGGGGTTGGCGGAAGCATGAACTCCAGCGATGTGCAGGTCATCGTGGGAGATGACGGACAGGACCGCCAATATCGCTCCATCCTGCACTTTGACACCTCATCCATTCCGGATACTGCCCACATTGCAGCAATAGCGTTAAAGATCAGGGAACATTCCATCGTCGGCACGAATCCATTCACGACGCATGGCGATATCCTGATTGACCTTAAACTTGGCGCATTCAGCGAATCGAATACCCTGCAGAATGGTGATTTCCAGGCAACCGCCAGCAAGAATTCTGCAGCGAAGATTAAAAATGCGCCAGTCAGCTCCTGGTACCAGGTCAATTTTTCCTTATACGCATTCCCATATTTCAATGCCACCGGCGTCACGCAAATCCGGTTGCGGTTCCAGACGGATGATAATGATGACATGAGCGCTGATTTCATCCGTTTCTACAGCGGCAATTTCGGTACGGAATCCACTCGACCGAATCTGATCTTCAAGTATTATCTCGATTAGAGGGAATACCATTCAATAAAGGACAGCGGCTGAGAGGCCGCTGTCTCTTTTTAACTTTGGTATCTTGAAAATCATAGAAGTGTCATTAGACCATTAATTTTTATGGGATTGACAATTTCTGATCCATTATGATAGAATGTATCCTATCCCCGAGGAGGGGATTATCATGCGACCGGATAAAGAAAAACGAATCCATCGGATCAGGATCATTAAAGGACATATTGAAGCGATTGAACGAATGATTGAAAATGATGCCTACTGCATTGACATCATCCACCAATCGCTCGCTGTCCAGAAAGCGCTTAAAAAACTGGATGCCACCATTATGGAAGGGCACATTCAAAGCTGCGTCGTGGAACAGGCAAAGAGCGGCAACTTTCAGAGAATCACAACCGAATTGATGGCTATCTACAATTACAAGTAGTCAAGACCCATTCAACACATCCATCGATCAAGGACATATAAATGGAAGAAAAGACTTTCTATATCAAGGGAATGCATTGCCCGTCGTGCGAAGTATTCATTGAACACACTGTTCAGGGGTTGGAGGGCGTCAGAAAGGCAGAGGTCTCCCTGAAGAATTCCAGAATCATTATCCAGACAGAAAACAGCCAGTTAATGCCGACTGCTCATCGGTTGAACCATATATTCCACAAGCACGGATATTCCTTCAGTCAAAAGAACACAGAAAAACCTCAAGGCCTTCCCATAAAAACAATCCTCCCGGTAGTCGCGACATTTTTATTGATTGTGTTTCTGATATATGCACTGGGCGGATCAAACATCCTTGCAAATATTTCTATAGATTCAGGGTCCAACTTACCTGCGATTTTTCTATTTGGCATAGCCGCAGGGCTTTCTAGCTGTGCTGCGCTGGTTGGCGGATTGCTGCTATCGGTAAAGGACAGCTGGTACGAATCTGACAGGAGTGGGAAAAGAACGCGTTTTCTACCTTTCATCCTGTTCAATGGATCAAGGATTACGACTTTCGCAGTGCTTGGAGGAATATTGGGTTTATTGGGAGGAGTACTGAAGATCTCGTTAACCTCTGCCGCGATCCTCACCCTGGGTATATCGCTGGTCATGCTGGTCATTGGATTCCAGATGATCGGGATTCCCTGGTTTGGGAAGATCACATTTCCTTCAGCCGGTCGTCTGGCAACATCCATCATGTCTGAAAATCGTATAAAGAGGCGGCTATTGCCCATCACCATCGGAGCTCTTACCTTTTTTATTCCCTGCGGTATACCATTATTACCCAGACTCTGGCACTGGAATCAGGGAATTTCTGGCGTGGATCATCAATATTAACCGCTTTCGCGGTTGGGACAATGCCTGTTCTATTATTGATCAGCTACTCCAGCGTGAAGTTCTATCAAAACGCCCGTTTTTCCAATACCTTTCGTTTCTTATCAGGGCTTTTGGTGATTTTTTTTGCACTGACTACGATTAACTCACAATTGGGAGTGCTGGGGCTTCCCAACATACGAACTTTATCCACCAGTGCAAGGACAGGACAATTACCAACTACCAAAGCGAATATCGTGAGTGGAAATTCTAACACTGAAATTCAGGTGATACAGATGGAAGCCAGAGGTTTCGAATATTTCCCAAAAACAATTCAAATAAAAGCCGGACTAAATACCCGATTTGAAATCACAGATAATGGTTCTGTCGGTTGCGCAAGGGCGGTTTACGCCCGCGGATTATATCCGGATGTCATAAAGATTCAACCGGGATTGAATGTGGTGGAGTTCAAGGCGCCTGCGCCGGGGACTTATCTGATCTCATGTTCGATGTGGATGGTTGATCCGGTCACAGTTATCGTGAAATAGTGTTTTAGTAAGACCAGTCATCACAATACTAGGCAGAAAAGGGTAGATTAATATATATAATATTAATAATATAAAACATAATAAATAATTAAGATCATTATGATAAAAGAGAGGTTAATGACATGAAAACAATCAAATACTCTATACCGGCAATTCACTGCAGGCACTGCGTGCATACCATTGTCATGGAGCTGAGCGAGCTACTAGGTGTGCAAAATGTGAAAGCAGATCTGGATGCCAAAACGGTGGAAATCAAGTACAGTGATGAAATCAAAGAGGAAACCCTGATCAATGCTCTGAGGGATATTAATTATTCGCCTGAAATCGAGAAATAGCCATGGCAACCAAACAAATCATTCTGCCCATCGAGGGGATGACCTGCGCGAACTGCGTGGCAACGATCGAACGCAACTTGGAAAAAATCGACGGCGTCACACAAACAGCAGTTAATCTGTCCTCCGAAAGAGCAACAGTTGGCTATGATGCCACCAAGACCGGCATCCCGGAATTTATCCAACGCATCCAGAAAGCCGGTTATAACATCGCGATGGCTGAGGGGGAGTTTCTCATACCGACCCTTTCTGATCCTTCTTCGGATGCGATTCGTTTAGAAAAAGAGCTGCTGAAGGATGAGGGTGTCACAAAGGCATCTGTCAATGCGGCTACCGGGAAGGTCATGGTGTACTATATTCCGACCATCACCAGCCAGCAGGAGATTCGCAGCCGTCTGAAAAAATCTGGTTTTGAGGTGAAGGTGCTTGGTGATGCAGAAGGGGATGCGGAAGCCAAAGCCCGCGAAAAGGAAATTGCCAAACAGAAAAAACTGCTCGTCCTGGGAATTGTGTTTACACTGCCGCTGTTTTTAATGGCTATGGGTCGGGACTTTGGAATCATTCCGGACAGGATCGGGATGGCAGGCTGGTTCAACTGGTTTCTTCTGGCACTGGCAACACCCGTGCAGTTTGTGGTTGGGGCGCAGTACTATACAGGAGCGATCAAATCCATCCGCAGCGGTTCGGCGAATATGGATGTGCTGGTGGCACTAGGTTCATCCGTAGCCTACTTCTATTCGGTACCCATCGTAATGGGTCTGTTTGACGCGCATGTGTATCTGGAAACCGGAGCTGTGATCATCACGCTGATTCGGCTTGGCAAGTATCTGGAAGCCAAAGCCAAAGGGAAAACCAGCGAAGCCATAAAAAAACTGCTTCATCTTAAGGCAAAGACCGCAACAGTTGTTAAAGGAGGAAAAGAACACGAAGTACCAGTGGATGAGATACAAGTGGGTGACCTGCTTGTGGTCCGACCAGGTGAGAAGGTTCCGGTGGACGGAATCGTGATCAAAGGGCATACCGCCATCGATGAATCCATGCTGACAGGGGAATCGCTGCCTGTGGAAAAGAAAACCGGTGACCCGGTGATCGGAAGTACGCTGAACAAAACCGGGATGATTCAATTTGAAGCCACGCGTGTGGGAAAAGAAACTGCACTCTCCCAAATCATTAAACTGGTGGAGGAAGCGCAGGGAAGCAAAGCGCCCATTCAGAAACTGGCTGACCAGGTTTCGGCGGTTTTTGTGCCCATCGTTATTTTAATTGCCACAGCCACCTTTTTGGTGTGGTATTACGCAGCACCAGGGATATCCGTGGGACACGGACAAGACACGCTCTCAAGGGCGCTGATTAATATGGTTTCCGTGCTAGTGATTGCGTGCCCGTGTGCTATGGGATTAGCCACTCCAACCGCTGTGATGGTAAGCACGGGAAAGGGAGCAGAAATTGGCATCCTTTTTCGATCAGCGGAGGCGCTGGAAATGGCAGGGAAGATTGATAGCGTTGTGCTTGATAAAACTGGCACAATCACAAAGGGTCAACCGGAAGTAAAAACCATCTTCTCACTAGATCCAATGTATTCCGAGAATGAGATCCTTAAGATTTCTGCCAGCGTGGAGCGGGGTTCGGAGCATCCGTTAGGAGAAGCACTGGTCGCGGAATCAGGAAATCGATCCATCGTTCCGGTTGAACCGGAAAAGTTCAATGCCATCGCCGGGAAAGGGGTCAGCGCGGTAGTTAATGGAAAAAAAGTAGCCGTTGGTAATCTCCGATTAATGGAAGATTTGAATTTCGAAACAGGTCACGTATTGGAGGAAATGAAAGCAATGGAATTAGATGCCCAAACCGCAATTATTTTGGCAGTCGGGGATCATGTGGTAGGTATTATCGGGATTGCTGACCGTTTGAAAGAGAATTCCGCACAAGCGATAAGTGAATTAAAAAGAATGGGTATTAAGACGATTATGCTGACCGGAGATAACACCCGCACTGCAGAGGTCATTGGAAGACAGGCAGATGTGGATGCCGTAATCGCGCAGGTTCTGCCGGGTGACAAGGCGCAGACTATCAAGGAGCTGCAGCAGAAAAAAAAGGTGATCGCTATGGTAGGTGACGGGATCAATGACGCACCGGCACTTGCACAGGCAGATGTGGGCATGGCGATAGGCACAGGCACGGACGTGGCTGTCGCCTCGGCAGCCGTCACCCTGTTAAGCGGCGACCTGGGCGGGGCGGTGAAAGCCATCTGGCTTTCCAGAAAAACCCTGAAGACGATTAAACAAAACTTATTCTGGGCTTTCTTTTATAATGTAATCCTAATCCCGGTGGCAGCAGCCGGTTTTCTCAATCCGGTCCTGGCGGCAGGCGCGATGGCTTTCAGCAGCATATTTGTGGTCACCAACAGCCTACGATTGCGCAATGCGAATGTTTAATACTCTTACTTGTATGTGTAAGGATTATTTCTTACCATTCAATCCATGAGATGAAAATTTGCCATAGGATTTCCAATGGCAAATAACTCTCATGAACATCAAGATTTATTTCCTTTTTGTGTTTCTCTTCTCAGAGGATGTTACGCCAACTACTCCTGCGCCATTTTCGCTTTTATGGCAGATACCCATGCGGCTGCTTTTTCAAGCTGTCCAACCACCAGTGGACCTTCCTTGTCTTTGACAAAGAAAAATTCCGGATCAACAATAATTTTCGCACCGGCTTTTTGCAGTGTTTTGGAAATTTTCTTGAAGGCATCCCCATGAATTTTGATATTGATACGGGTGTCAAAAACAGCGGCGCTTTTTCCATTTAGACTGTTCTTTTCCAACCCTGACAAGAATTTTTTAATTTTTGGTGAAGGACCCCAGGCAATGATCGGGCTGCCAACAATCAGCAAATCGATCCCTTCCAGGTCTTCAGGATGGACATCAGAAACCTGAACAGCCCTGGCATCCTTACCTAATTTACTGGCGATGGTTTCTGCCAGTTTCTTGGTATTTCCATAATTGGTATCATATACGACAATTGATTTCATCTGATTCTCCTTTTCTTTGAATAGATTTTTTTAGAACATGTAATTAATTATTATGCTCAAGCCTCAACTTTTCTTGTTGTAAGGTGTAACAAGACCCCAAAAAATGAGTGCGAGAGACAAGGCACCGCTGATCCCCCCGACTATAAGGAATGAAGAAGAGACACGTAGCAGAGCGGCATTGACAAGGGCTCGGATGATTGCGCCGATGGCAGGCTCAGGGGTGAATCCCCGGAAATTTGCCTGTTCCAGACCGAAGCGAACCCAGAAGTTTGGGATGTTGCTGCTGGCGGTGAGACCGACCAGGAAAATCAATATAGCGGGGATCATCAGCGTCCAACCGAGCCACTGCAAGCGCATGCGCCATGATTCATCTGCAATGAGGGCGGTAATATACCAGAAACTGATGGCAACAAAAGTAAGAAATAGTGCCGCGAGAAGGGCGCTGGCGGGAACAGCCACCCCGGGAAGAAATGACCTCCAATCCTCCTGACTTAACCACTGATCCCATTTTTCACCGAGAGGCAGTTCTTCCGGTATTTGTTCTATCAGGGAAGGGTAGATTAACTGCAACTGAACAATCAAAAAATCGTCAGGAACGCCCGCGGGTTTGCAAAGCGTTTGGTCTTCACCACTAATCCCGGTTGATTGACTGGGTTCGCAGTCGGGTAGAGTTGCAACCAGGACAGAGAGGATTTCTTGCTGCCTTTCACCTAAAAGAGCCGTTCTCAGTGGTATTAAATCTATTACGGGTTCAAAATCATTATTCACACCCTGCAGGTAATCAAAAAAATCGTGCACCAAACGACTCACCTGTTCGTTTAAGTAGTCATGGGTCACAATGGAATTTAAAATCTGTTTAATTTCTGCACTATCCATGCCAGGCGGCAAGGATAATTCTTCCATAATAAGTTCACTAAGAACATGTTCAGACAACAAAGCCTGGACCACTTCTTCACTTTGCAGCGCTTGAATATAGAAATTACGATCTAAAGCAAAACTAACAGAGGCGATCACCGCCTGCGCAGAAAGCAGAAGCGGAAAGACAAGCGTGATTGTTATCAACAAGGCAAAACCTTTTCTCATGAATACTCCTTAATTAATCAGTCTGATATCTATTCTATATACGAACAATAATGTTGATTGATGCTTGAAATTTTATATTATATAATTTCTATATCAAGAATCCCGGTTTTGGATTTTCAATTTCAATTGCTGATTTAAATTCGGAGGTATTAATGGTGGATAGAATAATCAAAGCGTTCACATTCCGCAAGGAAGTGTACGCAGAAGTGGAAAAGGACGAGTCATTTACTCCAACCGCGTGGATGACTGTTGTGGCAGTATCCTTTCTCAGCCAACTGGGGGCTAACGCGGTAGCAGCCAAGGCGATTGGTGGTCGGTGGATATTTGGCGCGCTGGGCGGCACGATTTTTGCAGTGCTGGGTTTTGCACTGGGCGCATTCGTTATCAGCTGGGCAGGCAAAACTTTCTTTAACGCGGATGTGACTTTTGAGGAAATGGTACGCACACTCGGTCTGGCGTATGTCTGGAATGTGATTGGTTTCCTGGGCATCGTGGCTCTGGCAGGGAATGCTTTGGCCTGTATCACCGGTCCTATCGTGTTAGTTGCGGGAATCGCAGGACTAGTATCTTGGTTTGTGGCAGCCAAAGAAGCGCTAGATCTGGAATGGCCACAGACTATCGGGACAGTGATCATTGGCTGGGTGGTTAGCCTGGTTGTCTCCCTAATCGCGGGTACCATCCTTGGTTTGCTCGGACTTGCGGGAGCGGGGATTGGCTCAGCTCTACGCGGTTTTAACTAAAAATTATTATTACGATCAAAGCGTAGTACTTGCCTGTGTTTTGATTGTTTAAATCAACAACCGATTTATCAATTCCACGTACATAAAAAAGAAAATAACTTCACCAAGGAGAAAAAATGACAGCAACAAAGGTTGAAATACGGGAACTGGGTGAGTTCAACACCATTCATATGCGGGGAATTGGAAAACTGTACATCAAACAGGGGAAGACACAGGAGTTTAAAATTGAGGGAGATGACGTCGCCATCAGCCGGATTACATCCAATGTTACTGATGGAAAACTGGTGATTGACGTAGGACGCGATTGGGTGGAAAAAATCAGCGCAGGATTTGATTTCCTATCCTCTCACGAGATCCGTATCCATATCACTGTAAAGAACCTGGATGAGCTGGAGGTAGCGGGCGCAGCAGAAATCGAAGTCGCAGATGTCAAAACAGAAGGTCTAGCTTTGAGACTGATTGGTGCGTCCAATGTCAAGGTAGCCAATCTTGATGCGGAAACCCTACAGACCGAGATACCGGGAGCAGGTAAAGTGCGTGTGGACGGGAAAGTGAAGAATCAGACGGTTACGCTAGCGGGAGCGGGTAATTTCAGCGGGCATGACCTGGAATCCGAAACAGCCAGAGTAACGCTCAGCGGTGTCGGGTCTGCGCAGATTTGGGTTACCAGGGAACTGGATGTGACCATTGCCGGGGTTGGCAGTGTAGATTATTACGGATCACCAGCCATCAAACAAAGCGTCACTATGCTCGGAAAAGTCACCAGTTTGGGAGAAAAGAAATAGATTTTTGATAAATGACCTTGACGATATTAAACGAATTGGTGTACACTTATTTACAGAAAGAGAAAATAATGAACGAAGAGTATTCCATAGACCTGGATCCTGACCCTAGACGCAGTTCGGCTCTTTATTCTATTAAATACAATTCACCGGGAGGTAGTTAGCATACTGCTGCCATCCATTTATTAGCCATCTAACCCTCGGTGAGTACCCAGAATAATGAGCCGAGGGCTTTCTTTTGTCTAGCGCCAGCTTCAAAATAACCTTTCTGGAGGTTGAAATGATCACAATAATGAAGACGGCCGAAAACAAACTGAACAATATCCCGCAAGTAGCGGACGGCACCTGGATGAATGTCATTAATCCATCGCCGCTGGAAATTGAAGAAATCTATGCTTTAGGAATCCCGCTGGATTTCATCACTTATTCACTGGACCTGGATGAACGACCACGTACAGAAAAGGAATCCGGAACGACCCTGCTGCTATTACGGATACCACATTATCAGGGAGACACCGAGGACATTCCGTATACTACAATCCCATTAGGTATCATTTTGTGCCATGATTGCATCATCACGATCTGCAGGAATGATATTCCTTTCCTAAAACAGCAGATCTCAAAAAATGGGCAGTATTTCACGACCACAGATCGCAATCGCTTTATCTTGCATATTCTTCTGGCAATCGCGAACCAATACTTGATTGCGGTGCGCATGATCAACAAGAAGGTGAATTCAACCGAAGGTGCACTTCAGAAATCCATTCAAAATAAAGAAGTTCTTGAGTTGCTGAAATATCAAAAGAGCCTGGAAATCCTCTCCACAGCATTGAAATCCAATGAGCTGGTCTTTGAGAAAC
>Ga0194112_10009366_pt1 | contig 12478 bp, 9 predicted proteins | sample TA2MahC400mmetaG_FD_146191 | JGI IMG/M metagenome (GOLD analysis project Ga0194112, IMG submission 146191) | Freshwater microbial communities from Lake Tanganyika, Tanzania - TA2015016 Mahale Deep Cast 400m | ecosystem: Environmental > Aquatic > Freshwater > Lake | place: Tanzania: Lake...
GTCAGGGTGCTCAGCAAGCTCCCCGATTGACTGAGAGCTTCGCGGTGGGACGACCTTTCAACTCACACCGAAAATACGAAACTAAAACAGTCAAGGCAATACGATACTGGCTGCTGAGTGCAGACGACGAGCTGACTGATAGCGGCTGAAGGCACGTTCTTGGCTGTGAAGAGCCAAGATGCTTTCCCAGCTTATTCTGGGCTCCAACGATGGAACCGTGACGGAGACTAGCAGGCGCGAAAAAAAACGTATCACGACGCCCCACCAAAGCGGAACGTCGTGATCCGTGGAACAGGGAAACAGGGGTTGGGTCTTACTGGAAATCACCGAAATACGACCAGTTGGTCAGCCTGCCATCACTGTCGATCACAACCGTGATGTAGTTGGATGAATTCTGAGCCGAAGTAGCCGTAATTGTGATTTCGTTCTGGCTCGGGCTGGCCACATAGGTTCCATTTTCATTCGTCCGCATCTTCACCGGAATGGAAAATGTGGAGTAGTCTCCCTGTCCACCACCCATTGATGTTGGACGAATGCGGAACTGGTACGCCTGAGCGGCCAGGTTGTTCAGGTCGTTGATGATGGCGTCCCGGTTAGACTGGACGCTTTGGGCGCTGAACAAGCTCAAACCGACCGCAATGGCGATACCAACAATGATAACGCCAAGGATGATGAGCAGAAGTTGCTGTTGACCCATAAGGAATCCTCCTTATATGATAGATGAAAGGAAGGGGGCTGACAGTTGACGAGACGTCACCGGAAGAACCCTTCACTTCTCTAATGTACTAATTGTCGCAACATAAGCAAGTGCGCACGGACACCACGCAGAAAACTGTTCCCAGTGCTGGTCGTGCCGCAAGGATCGTCCGTCCCGACGAAGGTTGGATTCCAGGCAGTTCAGGCGTGAAGTTCGTCGGATTCCGCCCTGCCATACGGCCCGGGCAATCCTGTTCGGTGTGAAGCCGGCCGGATGCTAGTTGATGACAGTTCTCAATTTGCTAGATCAATCATTGCCGAAGAGTTTTTCCGCCTCGGAAATCGGTAAGAGATCGAGGCTCCGACTCTTTTTCGTGAGCATTTGGGCGCTCTGCGTGGCTATTTCTGGGTGGCCGAAAGTCTCCAAGCTCAAGAGAGTACCATTGTCACTTTGCTCTCTCTCTTCGCATTCACCCGCTGATACGCGAGTAACTCCGTTTCGGCACACGCGATTTCCTTGCAGCAAATAGTCGGTGGAGGGACATCGGTCGGATAGCATAGCAGGAGAAGTGCCCAACTCGCGACGAGGAGCTGTTGCGCAACGGATATCTGTAAACACTCAAGAGAGTCGTCGATGTGCAGCAGTCGGAACTTCCGATCCACTGACTGCGGATCAAGCCACCTGTCAGAACACGACAAAGAGAGAAGCAAACGGACTCAGCGTCAATGCGATCTCGGAACTCGTGCTGTCAACCTTCACGCATGCTAGTCCATGCTGGTTGCCCGTTTCTGGGTCAATAGCGATCGGCTTGCCGATTGAACGGAGTGTACACCTTCCTTTGTATTCCACCGAAGAAGTGTTGACGAAGAAATATGTTTGTCCGCCTCTCCCGGAAACAACTGTACAGAGGATATGGGGGAAGGGCGGAGAGAGAGTGCACCTTGGCGGGATTCGGGATTTGAGGAGGTAGAGAAGAGGAGCAACCCCGGGAGTTGATCCTGCCATCCCGCCCTTGGCAATGATCTTCTCCACTAACGCCTTGATGTCCTTGTCCTTCTCCGGACCCTCTGCCGCATAAATTGGAGTCAGTGGGTGTGCAAGCACCGATCCACCCAGATCGACGAACTGGAGGATTCTTTTCATTGTCCGGAGTCGAACCGTATCCATGGGTGGAAGAACAAGAAGATTGTATTCTTGCTCACCGATGATCAAGGCTCCCTTCTCGATACGCGCATCTGCCAGGGTCCGTTCATCGATCACGTCAAAGTCGATTTGTTGCTGAAGAAGCTCTCGACAGAGGTTCGTGAACGAATCATCGACGAACCGGACGAGCTGGTTCGGATGAGGTTCGTACATCGATCGTTCCGAGGGGGTGAAATGCGCCCATATCGTGAGGAGCGGATGGAGCACTGCTACACGCGTTGCCACCCTCCCGTCTGAAAGCAGTTTGTTCACCCGTGCAACATAGTCCGTATAGCCGCGCAATTCTTCGGCGGAGAACCGCCTGGCTTTGGGATCAGGATCAGCCTCCTGGTGTGGTTGAAGCGACACGGTGTACATGCTCACAAAATCGGTGACGCCAAGGCTCATCAGGATTCCAGCAGTGCTTTTCATCTGGCTCATCGTTGAATGCCGACCATCCATCGCACCGAAGAAATCACTGATCTCGCACATCACCCGGCGTTCCCCCTGCAGACGGGTCGCGGAGGCTGCGACCTTTGGAACGAGAAAGAACTTCTCTGCCATAATCCTCCCTGGATCAGAGAGGATGATGTCGATGCCTGGAATGTCAAACTTCCGATAACACGGGAAGGGATCTCCGTCGAAGAGCGTTTGCCAGACGAGCGTCTCTTCTCCCAGAAGATGCCCGCTCGATGACACTTTGTGGCTACGGCACCATTGCTGGAGCTGCCCGAAGTAGGTCTCGGCGCACAGGTCAGCAACTACTTCATAGAAATCACATCGGACCTTCCTGTCGATCTCACCAGTATCCACAAACAGGCTCTCCCAGTGCTGCGTCACGTCGTACCCCTTCCGTGACCGGAAGATGTCGGGCAGCGTGGGGTGCCAGGGCAAGGTTTTAGGATAGTCTTTCCCTTGGGGAACGTAAGTCGAGATCAGCGAGGGTTCATCAGTGAAGAACGCCTCAACGTATTCCCCAATCGGATGCAGAGCGCGTTCGTAGCGATCGTGCGTGACAGCAATGAATGCAGCGACTGCTTTTGGATCAAGGATATTGATGTAGGGGCGTTTTTCATAGAAGTTCGCTGTAGCGTGAGTGTCCTCGTAGAGCCTGATGACCTCGTACTGCGGTTGCCCACTAGGTCCGATCGTGCGAATCAAACCGCGGGCTTCCGCCTCGGGCATTTCGGCAATTACCAGTCCGCCAGCCGCGCCGCTCGGATACCCCTTCTCGTCATAGATCCATATCCTAAGCCCCATGTCATGGGCGATCTGAACGCCGCGGCGCAGAACATCCCAAGCCGTGTCATCGCACAGGTACTTCTCAAGACTGACTGTTGTCACGAGGCCGCTGAACCCGGCATCCAGAAGACACTGGAAACCGAGTCGCATGCGATCTTCCGCCGTCCCACACCATTCCTCAAACGGTGGGACGAATTGAAGCGGACGCGAAGCGTCCTGAGGGTCAATGAAAGGAGGGATCATGTGTCAAGTCTCCATGGGTTCGTGCACCTCCGCCCATCTTTGGAGGAGTGCTCGGCAGTCCGCTAAGCGGGCCCCCTAATAATGAAGAAGGTACAGAAACAGTAAGGAAAGCCGAGGGGAGGCATCTGGTCTCAGCGGGAAGCCGGAGTACGGCGCAAACAAGAAAAGATAAGCCCCAGGGTTCCGCTCGACGGGAATGGACCTCTCTGCACTTCCTTCGATGATGCGGAGACGCGCATTTGTCTCCTGCAATTCACAACAGTACGAGATTTCGTCCGTCGTCTCCTCGACCAGCAGGCAGTCAAATGACCTCTGCAGCCTCATGCGAGCCTTCACTGCATGGCACTACGTAAATCCGATCAAACGATGGAGAGTATGGCGAATATGCGAAGAGGTACATCTACGGGAGCGGTGTATTCTCAAAATAGCTCGTACCAAATCTCCTCGCCGCGCTTTGTGCGGCTCGGATGTGGCCGGGCAAAAATGAGCGACCCTGCCGCAAACATTGACAATTTGAATTTCTTCGTTGGCGGCATTCAGTTTCGAATTTCCGAACAGCAGTCATAGCTTCGTCCGGTTGTCCGACCTCGAGTCCGTTACAAGTGTGCCACTATGAAAAATGCCACGCATAGCACGATCTCGCCAAGCTACAGTGGAGTCGTACAATTTTCTCCCTGCATCCATAGTGGATACAAGAACACCAGCGACATTGCGCCGCAATTGTCCTACTACAACTCCGTCCGGCCGGACAAAAAAACTTGGCCAGCAACTTTCCTTTCGCGAACTGTTGGGACAACTAATCCAGACGTAATTATTTGCAGCGTAAGATCGCATGGTAGCGGGCATTGTTACTGCAGGAAGAGTCGACCCCTCGTTGATGTCAGCAAATTTCCCAACATAGCTCTGCATTTCTCTATATCGCTTAGGACTTACTCCACCGGCATGATAAGAATGAAACATCAATTGAACACCTTTGCTCTTATACTTCCTATACACTTCAGGATATCTGTACTCGTGACAAATCTGTGCTCCACACGTTACACCTTTTATCTCGAAAACACTAAAGTGATTGCCGGGGGTGTAGTACTTCAGGTCACCGGTATTTTCAGCCTTGCTTCCCGCGCAAAACATTTTGTCGTAGCGATCTACAAGTTCGCCGTCGCCATTGATAATGTAAAGGCTGTTATGGGGCTTGTGCGCACCCCTAAGCCTATGGCTGGAGCCGAGGATAACCCATATCTTGAGTAGACGAGCAAGCCTGAGAATTGCTTTGGTGCATTTCTCGAGCTGTTCCCAATGAAAGCCTTTGTACGTTTTAAAATCCGGACCCGCGTAGCCCGAAAGAGCGCATTCCGGAAAATGCGCCACGTCTGCGCCTCTCGCTTTCGCCTCCTGAATCTGGCTAGAAATGTAACGGTAGTTCTTCTGTATGTCTGCGCTGACTGGGAACTGACAGGTGGCAACTTTGAGCTTCATAGATTGAATAAAGAAATTTCTAACGATTTAATCCGCTACCCGTCCAATCGGCCAGGATCTTCGCAACAAACCCCTCCCTTGCCGACCCTTGTTCCACTTCCCGCGGGCCACGGGCTCGGCTCGCGTCGCATACTCCTCAACATACACCAACACCCACGGACGATACGCCTTGGTCGACCTCACCTTCCCTGAATTATGGAGCTTGACGCGTGCGTCCACAGAATCGCTTTGACCAACGTACGTGCGATCAAACGAGGGAGAGTACAGCAGATAGAGGAAGAATTTCATCGACGGGAGCGAAGAGGTGGGGGATTCTCCGCCGTGCTTTTCGGCGGATCAGCCGCTGGCTGAGAATCCCGGCTAGAGGCATTCACCCCTGTAACGGTTTAGGCCCGATTCAACGTTCGCCGCACGATAACCCGCGGAGAGGGAGGGATTCGAACCCTCGATAGAGGTTTAAGCCCCTATAACGGTTTAGCAAACCGTCGCCTTCGACCACTCGGCCACCTCTCCGTGTGCGAAATCTCGCAGCAAAGATATTGAATATCCCTCCGAGAAGCAATCTGAAAAAGTAAGGCCCACTGATTTCCGGTCAGTGGGCCCGCGTGTTGTTTTTGTGATTGGATCGATGATCGCGCACGCGGCAGTTGGCCGCGCACGCATTCATATCACAGACTCGTGAAGGGTCACATACCTACGATACTCTTTACGTCAGGATTCGAATGAGGACTACCGTGACAATGAGCCCGGCAAACAGCTCGGCCAAATGCAAGTAGTTCTTTATGGTCTGGCGTCCAATATGAGCACCGCACGCCTCACAAAACGATACGTTCTCCGCTGTGAGAGCAAAACAACGGGGACACGATCGTTTCTCACCAGTCCCGGTCTGCACGATAACGACTCGTTCTGTCATCGCAATGGCAATAGCTCCAAGGACCGGGGTCAACAGCAGCGAATACAGCAGTCCGAGTGTGAAGCCATGCCCTTTTGACTTGTTCCAGTATGCGAGGCCCACCGACGCAACAACGTAGATCACCACCAATGTGATAATACTCATATGCATTCCCTCACTTGTCCTGCACTCTTCATACCCTGCAGAGTGGCCCGTCTGACACCCCTTCCCGGCTGAGCCGTCCCAAGGGTGGTGCTGGAACAACAATACGAAATGCTCTAACCACGCTGTGTGACGGCGATCCCAGATATCGTCAGGATGCTCCCCATCACAAAACTTGTCGTAATGGTGTAGTCGAGGAATACCAGAGCCAGAAGGGCTGCGATGACCGGTTGGGCATTTGCGAAAACGGCAACTTTGCCCGCCTCGATCCGCCCAAGCGCGTGATACCACAGGAGATACCCCAGAATTGACGTACCTATGGCCAAATAGAGGACACCTCCCCAGTGCACGGGGGCGAGCTTTTCGAGAGGGAACGTGAGAGTGGAGAGCAGACCGAATGGAGCGAAGAGGAGCGCTCCGAACACCATCATTGCGGTCGTCGTCCGGAGGGCACCGTACTTCAAAATCAGTGGCTTGCCAAGGACCATCGAAAGCGTCCAGGCGATGACACCAACCAGGATTATCATATTTCCCTGAGCATACCCGGAGGTAAGATCAATGCCTCGCTCGAAGATGACGATGGTGATGCCGAGGAATGCCGTCGCGATGCCCACTGACTTCTTCGGCGTGATTCTCTCTTTGAGGATGAAGTGCGACAGGAGTAGCACAAAGACCGGCGTTGAGGCATACAATAATGCGCCGTTCGCGGCTGTTGTGAACTGAAGACCGTACAGGTAGAGGAATTGATTCAGCGAAACGCCAAGGAGAGCAAGGAGGGCAAATCGGCCCCAGTCGCCGCGCTCGATCTTCAATCCTCGTGACCGGATCGAAGCGAGAGCGAAAAGCCCGGCTCCGGCGATGACGGTCCGCAGGAATGTGAGGACGACAGGATCGACATCCGTGAGCACTGCCTTGGCGACGATGTGTGTTCCGCCCGCAATCAGTTGCTGGATGCCGAGTATGAAGTATACATTGACTCGCTTCACAGGAATTTTGCCCGTCAATATACGATGCGGTGGCAAGAAAACCAACGATCCTTTGTTTTGAGACAACCTTTGGCTATATTTTCGCGGCAACATTCACAAGGAATTTCCGCTACGCAACGAGATCGTTGAATGAAATCGAAAGCGCTTGAACCGTGGCGAAAAACCCTTTACATCATCTGGGCGTCACAGTTCATCGCAATGATGGGGATGAGTTTGGTCGTCCCCTTCCTCCCCTTCTACATCCGGACATTGGGTGTCACCACACCTGAGGATGTCGCCAGCTGGAGCGGGCTCGTATTCGCCGGGCCGTTCTTCATCTCATTTTTTCTTACTCCTCTTTGGGGTTATCTTGGAGATCGACACGGCCGCAAGCTGATGGTGGTACGAGCTGTTTTTGGACTTGCCATCTCGCAGGCGTTGATCGGACTTTCTCAGAGTGTCGAGATGCTCTTTCTCTTCCGGATGTTGCAGGGCGCCATCAGCGGATTCATCGCGTCCGCTCTTGCGCTGGTCGCGGCCAACACCCCTTCCGAGCACACCGGGTATGCACTCGGCCTGCTGCAGACAGCATCGGCAAGCGGCAACGTAATCGGCCCGCTCCTCGGCGGTTCGCTGGCCGATGCGTTTGGCTTCCGCCCCATCTTTTTCATCGTCGCCGGCGTCTGCACGGTCGCGGGGATCCTGGTAGTCCGCTTTATCCACGAGCCACCGAGAGAGCCGCGCAGCGAAGGGCAGCGCCACACCCTGCTCAGCAGCGTTCGCTACGCCTTTGAGTCAAAACCGATTCGCATCGCGCTCGCAGTCATCTTCTTCTCTCAAGTGGCAATCCTTCTCATCCAGCCCATTTTTGCACTCTACGTTGAATATCTCGAGCCGAACAAAGCATATCTGGCCACTATTGCCGGTGCCATTTTTTCAATGACTGGTATCTTCCTCGTCATTTCCTCACCATGGTGGGGTAAAAGGAACGACAGAACGAGCTACAAGAGAAACCTCACGATTGCGATCTCTGGAGCCGCAATAGCTTGCGCTGCCCAGGGTTTCACCTCTCAGGCTTACCAATTGCTTTTCCTTCGGGCCGCACAAGGTTTTTGTATGGGCGGAATACTTCCATCGCTCTATTCTTACATCAGCAAGCACTCTCTTCTCTCGCGGCGAGGCGCTATCATGGGCATCGCGTCGAGCTTCTACGTTCTGGCGAACATGGTCGGTCCGACGGTAGGAGGATACATCGCAGCACATATCGGCCTTCGGGAGAGTTTCTACATAAGTGGTGTCCTGCTCGCGTTTTCGTTGGTATTTCTGAACCGATCGTTCGTTGACCTGAAGGCCGGTCAGGTGCCTGTCCCCGAGGCACAGGAGCACCAGCGCAGCAGAACCGCGACAGTCGAAGACTTACTCCAGCAGGGGGGTCGTGACCGACTCAAACACTGAGGAGTCACATGTTGATATCGGACACACCGCATCGCGATCGGATACGACGGATCCTTCCGTAACGACGCCGATTGCATTGCGGGTATTTCCAATTTACATTGCCCACACAAGAGAAGTATCACGCTCCGAGACGCCCCAATTGCCACTGCACCTATGAGCCAGCCCCACCGATTGTTCTTGATTGACGGAAACGCGATCGCCTACAGATCGTACTACGCTTTTATCCAGCGGCCGCTGACGAACTCAAAGGGGGAAAACACGAGCGCGGTGTACGGATTCGTTACCTTTTTGAATAGAATCCTGACGCAGGAGAATCCGGACTACATTGCCGTCGTGTTCGATACTGGAGGACCCACGTTTCGGCACAGGGCCTTCAAGGAGTACAAAGCGACCCGTCAGAAGATGCCCGAGGATATGGCCAGCCAGTTGACCACAATCAAAGAGATTGTGGACGCCTACCGCATTCCTGTCCTCGAAATGGACGGATATGAGGCTGATGATATCATGGGGACGCTTGCCAAGCGAGCCGAGCGCGAAAACGTTCTTACCTTCCTCGTCTCCGGCGACAAGGACTTCATGCAACTTGTGACAAACCAGATAAAAATCTACAAGCCCGGACGATTCGGAACAGATGTCGAGATCGTCGATGTCAATGGGGTGAAACAGAAATTTGGCGTTCCGCCGGACAAGGTGGTGGATGTACTGGGATTGGTCGGTGACGCGTCGGATAATGTACCTGGAGTGCCGGGTGTGGGCGAAAAGACTGCGATCCCTCTTGTTCAGAAGTTCGGAACCATCGAAGATATATATGACAACATAGAGAAAATCGACCAGAAAGGTGTGCGGCAGAAGCTCGAGGCCCATAAGGAGAAAGCCCTTCTCTCAAAGGAATTGGTGACGATCGAGACGAACGTCCCTCTCGCGATCGACTTCCACACGTTGAGGGCTGCTGAGAAGGATATCGCGTCGCTGCTCAAGTTGTTTGAAGAACTGGAATTCAAATCGTTGATGCAGGCCCTGAAGAAGCCAGAGGTGCGCACCGCCCCTGTGACCCGTGTCGAAACGGAATTCCCGCCCCCAGCGATTGAGCTCCGCGATATCAGAAAGGATGAACACCGCTACAACCTGATCACGGATCGTACCGAGTTCAATGAGCTCTGCAAGCAGCTCGCGAAGGCGAAAGCGTTTGCGTTTGACACGGAGACAACATCGACGGATGCGCTTCTGGCCGAGCTCGTGGGAATCTCCTTCAGCTTGAGTCCTCACGAGGCTTACTTCGTTGCCGTCGAGCCGACAAAGTATGCCGCTGAGACCAATTTGTTTGGGAAGGACGGGGGCATCGGTTCGTCTGAGAAGAGGCTGGATCCCGAACTTGTCGCACGCCAGCTGAAACCGATTCTCGAAAACCCCGACATCCGCAAGATCGGTCATAACATAAAATATGATATGCTCGTGTTATCCCAGTACGATCTCTGGCCACGCGGCATCGCCTTCGACACGATGATCGCCAGCTATATCCTTCGCGCGGACGGTCGGCACAACCTCGATGCCCTAGCGACGGAACATCTGCAGTATAAGACGGTGTCGTACACCGATCTTGTCGGCTCCGGCAAAGACCAGAGACATATTTGCGAGGTCCCACTCTGTGATCTCTCAGACTATGCGTGCGAGGATGCGGACATCACTCTGCGCCTCCATGAGATCCTTGCCGACAAACTCCGGGAGCAGGGAATGCTCAAGCTCTGCGAAACGATGGAGTTCCCTCTCGTTTCCGTCCTTGCGGGAATGGAACGGGCAGGCGTTGCGATCGACATCGAGCATTTGCGGAATATGTCGAAGGATCTCGAGTGGCAGCTGGACAACCTCACGCGCGAGATACACCGGCTGGCCGACGGTGCGTTCAACATCAACTCGACACAGCAACTCGGTAACGTACTGTTCAACAAGCTCAAGTTGCCCGTCGTGCGCAAAACAAAGACGGGATTCTCAACGGACGTCGGTGTGCTTGAAACGTTGCGACATGAGCATCCGATTATTGACCATTTGCTAGAATACCGTCAACTCTCAAAATTGAAGTCGACCTATGTCGACGCCCTGCCGGCATTGATCAATCCGAGAACGGGGCGCGTGCATACATCATTCAATCAGACTGTTGCAGCAACGGGACGACTTTCCAGCAGCGATCCTAACCTTCAAAACATACCCATCCGCACAGAGGTCGGCCGTTCGATTCGAGAGGCGTTCGTGCCAGGGGAAAAAGGCAGCGTACTGATGTCTGCCGACTATTCCCAGATCGAGCTGAGAGTGATGGCGCATATTTCCGGAGATGAAGGGCTCGCGGAGGCATTCCGAAACAGGGAGGATGTGCACGCCACAACCGCTGCGAAGGTGTTCGGCGTCTCACCGGAAGAAGTCTCGCGGGAAATGCGACGCGAGGCAAAAGAGGTCAATTTCGGTATCATGTACGGAATCGGGCCGTTCGGCCTCTCGACGCGACTGGAAATATCTCAGACAGAGGCCAAAGAGATCATCGCGCGGTACTTCGAACGCTTTCCAAGAGTGAAGCAGTACATCAACGACACAATCAGCACCGCACGCGACCGCGGGTATGTGGAGACGCTTCTTGGGAGACGACGTTATCTGCCCGACCTGAACAGCCACAATCAAAACCTGCGGCAAAACGCCGAGCGCCAGGCAATCAACATGCCGATACAGGGAACGGCGGCTGATATGATCAAGCTTGCCATGGTGAACATCGATGCTGCGTTTGCGAGGGCTCGACTCAGAACGCAAATGATCCTCCAGGTTCACGACGAGCTTGTCTTTCAGCTAAGGAAGGCCGAAGAAGAGAAGGTGCGCCGCCTGGTGACGAGGTACATGCAGCAGTCCCTGCATCTCGATGTTCCGATCGAGATCGAGTTCGGTGTTGGAGAGAACTGGCTCAAAGCACACTGAGAATGAGAGATTCCCGAAACCGGAATCTGCACATAACAGAAATCCCGACCGTAGGTCGGGATTTCGTTAAACTGACTCCTGAGTTTTCAGAGATTCCGGTTTCCTGCCCTAGACTTCCATAATTTCCTTCTCTTTGAGGGCCAACAGGTTGTCGATCTCCTTGATGTATTTGTCGGTGAGTTTCTGTGACTCTTGCTCTCCGCGTTTGCGCTCATCCTCGGAAAAATGCTCTTCCTTCTCCGCTTTCTTCAGATGTTCGATGGCATCTCGCCGGACATTGCGGATGGCAATCTTGCCCTCCTCGCCGAATTTCTTCACGAGCTTCACCAGCTCTCTGCGCCGCTCTTCGTTGAGCGGTGGAATAGGAACTCTGAGAATTGCACCGTCGTTGACCGGATTGAGGCCGAGATTGGCATTCAGGATCGCTTTATCGATCGTGACCAGCATGTTCTTTTCCCACGGCTGTACCGTGATCGTGTGAACATCGGGTGTGCTCAGGTTTGCCACCTGGCGCAGCGGAACGACGCTGCCGTAGTATTCAACCTTGATCCCGTCAAGTAGGGCGGTGGTGGCTTTGCCTGTTCGCACCTTTACGAGCTCCTCACGTACGACCTCCACCGCTCTCTTCATGCGATCCTCAGCGCTTTTCAGGATATCTTTGACCATGATTGTCTCGCTCTGTTCGGAAGTTACGAGGAGAGCTAAGGCTGACGTGTTTAGGTTTCGGCGTAATGTACCCGTGAGCCGACCGGTTCACCAAGAACAACACGGCGAAGGTTCCCCGGCTTGTTCACGTTGAAAACAACAATTGGCAGCTTGTTCTCTCTGCACAACGTGATCGCTGTCAGGTCCATCACCCGCAGGTCCTTTTTGAGGACATCGACGTAGCTGATCTCCGGGAAATGCACGGCCGCCTTGCTTTTTTCGGGATCGCTATCGTAAATACCGTCGACGCGGGTCCCTTTCAAGATCACGTCTGCCTCGATCTCGATCGCACGGAGCGCTGCGGCGGTATCCGTGGTGAAATACGGGTTGCCCGTGCCAGCGGCAAAAATCACCACGCGCCCCTTTTCGAGATGCCGAATCGCCCGACGACGAATGAAGGGCTCCGCGATTTTCTCCATATTGATTGCGCTCAGACACCGGGTGTAGAGCCCGTGCTTTTCCAGCGCGTTTTGGAGCGCAAGAGCGTTGATCACGGTTGCCAGC